>Ga0209518_1001517_pt1 | contig 24526 bp, 56 predicted proteins | sample RifGroB1_FD_183993 | JGI IMG/M metagenome (GOLD analysis project Ga0209518, IMG submission 183993) | Groundwater microbial communities from Rifle, Colorado, USA - Groundwater B1 (SPAdes) (version 2) | ecosystem: Environmental > Aquatic > Deep subsurface > Groundwater | place: Rifle, Colorado...
TGTGATGAGAATCCTTGGAAAGATTTCTATAGTGAAGATAATTCAGATCAAGAAGATGAATCTTACGAAGAGTATGAGGAATATAATGAAGAAGTTTCTGATGCTCTAGAAGATAGAAAACCATTACATACCAATCCTTTTAAATTAGTAAAGTAGGATAAATCAAAAATCTAGTGTATAATATATTAAAAGGAGATGTATAAAATGAGAGTTAAAATTATTAAAAATGACCAGCTACAAGGTGGAAACGTAGATATTAGTGGGTTTATTGGGCAAGTTTTTGACGCTAGACCATATTACAAAAAGAATATTGAAGTTAATTTTACCAAAGAATTTGGAGGAAATTATATTGTTTATGAAGGTGAATATGAGGTAGTTGAGGAGTAAAATCTAACCTTAAAATTGGAGATTGAAGTGGAAGGGAGAAAAGATAAAATGTATAAAAATAAATGTGATAATTGTGTAAAAGGCAATATTTGTGCAGTAAATGCTAAAGTTGGAGAGGTAAAACAAGAACTACACTCTCAAGCATATAAATTACAATGCTCTCTATTAGATAATATGCATTATATCAACAAAGCAGAGTGTACTTTTATGAAGAAACTAAATTTGGTGTCAAAGAATGTAAGCATTATTTAGAGAAAAATCCACAATATCTTGATGATAAAAATAAGAAGGAGTTAGAGCAATCAGAAATAGAAAAGGAAATCGCTACAGTATTCTTTAACGCATTAAAATTATATCCTGCTCACCATGGATTGAATTTTAATATGAGCGTTGAAAGTAAAGAAGAAGGAGATGATGGTTTAGATAAACTTAGTAAAATTTGTGGATTTTTAATACCAGTTCTAGGGTATGCAAAAGCAGAAATTAGGACTTATGAATATGGTAGAAAGATTTCAGATATCAATCTTACTTTAAAAAATAATTTTGGAGTTTCTATTAATTATCGTTGTTATGGAATAGGATATGAGAAATGAATTTTAATTGTAAAACAATATGCTAATTCAATATCAAATGATTTTGATAATTACAAGAATTAAAAAGGAGAAAATTATATGAAAAAACAAAATGAAGATAAATATCTCCCATACAAAAAGAAAGATTTTAGAAATTATTGGTGCTATCCAGATTCAACTTTTCCAACATTACAACCCTTTGAAGTAATTAGACCATTCACCGAAGAAGAAAAAGAGGATTGGACAAAAGGTGAAGATTATGATGAAGAAGTATATTTAGTTAAAAGTTATGATGAAAATGGATCAATGGATGAATATGGGGCATCAGATAGGGATATTCTTATCGAACATGAAATAGACCCTGAAACATGGAGAATTTGCTTAATTAATTTGCTGGACAGAATGGAATATTGCGATGATGATATTATGGATTTTATTAAAGAATGCAAGATTGAGCAATATATAAAAAGACACTTATATGATTATTGATTAAATAAATTTAGAAAGAAGGATGCACGACGGCAAATTATCAAGTGAAATTGTAAAGAAAGGGTTGAGTAATTAATAATGAATAATGAATAAGGCAGAACTTTGGGATGAATTAAAATTATATTTAACCAAAACAGCTCCTTCATTATATAATATGACTTTTAAAGCAGGAGCAGGATATCGAATAGATGAAGAAAGACTCACTAATAAAGCAAGATGTATCTATGTTTTAAGCTATTAGAAAGGAGAGGTCTAAATGTTAATAGAACTTACTATTGGATTTTGCATCATCATTGGATGTATATTCATATCCTCTAAACATTATAAAATAATTAAGGAGATGAAAAATGGTTAATATATTTCTTGATGATAATAGGCAATGCCCTGAAAGATTTATTATTGCACGAAATGCTTCGGATTGCCGTTTTCTGCTCTTAGAGAACGAAGTTAATATATTATCACTTGATCACGATTTAGGAGATATAGATGCTGAAAATGGTTATGATTTTTGTAAATGGTTAGTTGAAATTGGAATTGATAATCCAAAAATTTATCCAAAACATACAGCCAATGGTGTTGGCAGAGACAATATGTTTAAGTTGTTAGAGAGATATAAACCTGAGTGGGTTAAGTTACATCGTTGGCCAATGCCTAACAATGATGAGGAAGGAGAATAAAATGAGAAACAAACTAATCATAGAAAAAGAAAAAGACTTCATCAATTATCTTAAATTTAAACACAATTTCATGACAGAAAATATTCAACAATTAAATGATGAGAAATTAGACCTAGAAACTAAATTAATTGAAAATTTAATCTGTCCTGAATGTTATTCTATATTAAATAAAGAAAAACGTAAAGATTATGTTCATTATGATTGTACGAATTGTTGGTATGATACATATTCTCAAAAGTATTAGAAAATTATTTCCTTAAATAATAAATCAATATACCAACAAATGGTATTAGGACGATAGTTAAACCTAAAACTCTAATTATAATCTTTTCCATAATCAAAACATATCACCTCTTTACATTTTATTAATCCTATTATTACAACTCCTACGCAATAAAAAGTACCTCTTAGTCAGATTTCCTTTCTAAGAGGTTTGATGTAGGACGAGAAGAATTTAGTTGACAAAGTTATAATATCCAAATTAGAGATAATTATACAGAAAGGAGAGAATAAAAATGAGTAAATTTATGTTTGTTTTTGAATTGAATTCAAAAGAACAAGATAATTTATGGATACATAGTGAATGTCCAAAATGTAAAAGCACTATTATTGAAAAGAGTATGAATTGCGATGAAGCTTACTGGAAATGTTCGAGATGTGATGTTCTCTATATAATTGAATAATACGTAAGGAGTGAACAAAATGAAATGCATAAAGGAAAATTGTAGAATGCCATATATGTCAGGAAATACTGGTTTTTGTCATGAACTAGAAACATTTATATTTGGTGAGAATCCAGAATGTCCTTTACCAGATAAAATATTGCAAATGGAAAAACAATTGATGGAATATAATTGCATTATGGATAAGGTAATTATTTATCATGCTAAGAATAAAGAAGGAGGAATATAAATGAGAGCAGGTAAAAGAGGAATTGAATTAGATCCTAACGATTGGTACGATAATTTATATTGGTTTGAGGATGAACCTGAAGTTTTTGAGTTTATGGAAAAGAATGAAGATAAGATTAAAAAGTATGCAAAAGAATACGGTTTAACAATTAAAGATAGTATTGATATTATGTACAATTTAAGAATTAATAAATAGAATAAAAATGTATTTGAAAGGAAGGTAGGAAATTAATTTGTATATGGGCAGAAAAGCAGATTATGCAATGATGGTATTATATATTGTAGGTTCAGATATAAGAAGGGCATTTAGAAAGATATTTGGTTATTGTGATTATTGTCATAAGTATTTTCTTTATCCTCAAAAAAGACATATGAATACCATGTATGAAAATGAAGAATCTAATTATTGTACTTGTTGTGAAAGTTGTTTTGACCAAATAGAAGAATATTGGGCAAAACGTTGGAAGGAGTACAACGATAGTAGAGGTTGTTAATTACAGCAAATCAGGAATTGGTCGGATTATGAAAAGGAGCGATTAACTAAATGGAAGATGTTTGTTATAATTGTGCTAATGATTGCCCAGGAGATATTCATTGCAAACCATTCAAATATAAATACTATAAACGCTATGAGAATGATGTATTAGATCATGAGGCACTAATCAATAAAGAAAAGAAAATTATGATTACTATTGGATACCTTGAACATTTTAGTCAAAGTGATATGGAGAAATTCGTTTTCTATTCTTATAAAGAATTTTTCCAATTTTGGAGTCATCATAGCAATCAAGGAATAATTAAATTGTATAGCTACAGTGAAATGGAGGTATAAATAATGTCTGGATTAACATCTGAAAAGAAAGCAACTCTTAAATGTCTTATGGGTAGTTGTAAATGTCCAATTAGTCTAAGTTTGTTGTGTATGGAGGAGAGATATAAAATGAGTAAACCATTAATTGAACTTATAGTACCTGAGTCTGGAGATTGGGAAGTATTAAGAATGAACTTTGGGGAAGATTTTAAATATGAAGGACATTCAATTCCTAATGGAGCATGGATTAAGTTATTAGAAATATTAGGCTATGAAGTTGAAGTAAAATGTATTTCAGACGAAGATATGGAATATGGAGATTATAATGTTGAAGGGATTGATGGATAATGATTAGTATAGAAGAATTTGAGACTAATATGGTTTATAGACACTATAAAGGAAATTACTACTATGTTATGGACATTGCAGAAAACACAGAAACAAATGAATTAATGGTTGTATATCATGCTTTATATGGTGATTATGAATGCTATGTAAGACCATTTGAAATGTTTGTAGAAGAATTAGGTGATGTAGAAAAATTATTATATAAACAAGAATATAGATTTGTGCCTATGACTATGAGCAAATAATTTAAATGAAAAGATTCGAGAGAATCAAGAAAGGAGTTATACTATGACACGAACCATAGATTACGCTAAATGTCCTAAGTGTGGTAAGAAATTTGAAATGGGATTTACTAACTATTGGATGTCATCTGGTTTTGGAGAATATTCATTCGATCATACTAGTCATACGTGTGAAGATTGTGGATGTAATTTTAATATGACTGTAAAGAAACAAACTGTATTTAATACAAAAGTAATCAAATAAACTTGTGATTTGATACTAAGTGAAAGGAGTACAAATGAGTAAAATCATTTCTAGGAAGAAAACATACAAAAATTTTTGCAAATATTTACTAATAGAACAATTCGGTAAGACATTTGAAGAGCGTAAGCAAGCATGGCGCAAATGCGAAGAAATAGCACTAAAAGGAAATATAAGTATAGAGGAATTGTTAGAGTGGAGAAATGGTGAATTAAAAGAAAAGGAATACAATTCATATCATTGAATCAATAAATAAAATTATTTGACAAACATATCCCTTTTGTGTTATTATTAATGTAGTACAAAAGAGATATAAATTTAAGAAAGAAGGAATGGAAATGGAAAAAGTATTGGCAATCGTAGAACAACTTCAAGGGACTAGTGGTAGGAATGATAAGGAATTTATTCTCAAGCAAAATGAGGGAAATGAACTATTCAAGAAGGTGATGCACTTCATTTATAATCCATACATATTAACAGGTATATCTAAAAAGAAAATCAGTAAAAAACTAAAACTTCCAAAAGAACCATCTACATCATCAATTATTGAAATAATGGACTATCTTCAATCCCATAATTCTGGCAGAGATGAAGATATTATATTTGTTCAACATTTTATTAAATCTCAGCCTGTATTACTAAGAGACTTCTATACTAAAATCGTTTCTAAGGATCTCAGCATTGGTTTAACAGATGGAACTTTGAATAAGGTATATGGAGACTTCATTCCTGTTTTTGATGTCATGTTAGCCAAGAAATTTGAAGAGCATAGTCACAAAATAAAAGGAAATTATATCATAACTGAGAAGTTGGATGGTTGCTTTGAAGGCAATATGAAAGTCAATATGGCAGACGGTTCTTATAAAAAGATAAAAGATGTAGAGATAGGGGATATGGTGCTATCTTTTAATGAAAATACTAAAATAATTGAAACAAAAAAAGTAATAAATAAATTTAATAATGGCAAAAAATCAATAGACCAATGGTATAAAATACAATTAAGAGACAATGTTACAAGTAGTAGATATTATAAAAGAGTCATCGCTACTCATAATCATAAAATATTAACAGCAAATGGATGGAACGCTGTGAAAAATATTAAAAGTGGTGATTATATTTATATTTATGACTATGTGCCATCTTATGAACAACAACAAATTCTTTTAGGAAGTATATTAGCGGATACAGCTATTAACAAAGATACTAGTGAATCAAAATTTGGGAGATTTCAACTAGGAAGGGCTAAAAAATATCCACATGGAACATTATTCGACAAACAAAAAGAATTATTTAGCAATTTTATTTTTTGTTCTGGCGAAAGAATGTCAGGATACGGATCAGAAATAAATTACGCAAATATAAATTCGATTCCTAGTCTACCAAAATATTTCTATAATAATGATAATATAAGAAAATCTTCTTATAAATTAAATAAAGAAATTTTATCTAACTTAGATGCATTAGGATTGGCAATGTTTTATTTAGATGATGGTAACAAAAGACCATGTAAAGAAGATGGAGATGAGTATGCTAAAAATGTTGCTCCTAGATGTAGTTTTTCGGTTTATAAATTTCCATATGAAGAGATAGTTAATTTTCAAAAATATCTTGAAAGAAAGTTTTATATTGAATCTGAAATTAGAAAAGATAAATTTCTAAAAAATGGCGAACAAAGTTATAGATTAGATATCAATAAAGATAGCACTAAAATATTCTTTGATTTAATTGCTAAATATATACCTAAAGAAATGAGATATAAATTAGGTACTGAATGGCATAATATAGAAGAATATAAATGGTGGGAGCATAAGGGTAAAAATGAATTATTGCAAGAAGAAGTCTTGAATGTATCAAATTATAAAAGTAATTATATAAAAAATCTAAATGCTTATGATTTAGAAATAGAAGATAATTATACATACATCATTGAAGATTTTGCAGTTCATAATTGTAGATTAGCAGTAATTAAGGACAATGGAGTTGTAAAATCATTCACTAGACAAGGAAAACAATATGAAGGTCTTGAAGAAATTGAATCTGATATTGCTAATCTTCCATTTGATAATATAGTTTTCGATGGGGAATTAATTGCAGACATTCAAGGAAGTACAATTGAAGTTTATGCAGAAACGACTAGTAAGGCCAGAAGCAAAGGAGCAAATAAGACAGGATTGGTATTCCATATTTTTGATATGTTAAAACTGAAAGATTTTCAAAGTGGAAAATCACAAGATAATTGTGTCAAACGTAAAAGTTATTTATCTAGTATTTTTGAAAATAATAAATTGCCACATTGCAAAGAAGTTAAACCTTTATATATTGGTAGTGATTTATCAGAAGTCGAAAAATGGATGATTCGTGCAAGCGAACAATCATGGGAGGGTTTAATGGTTAATATGGATAAACCTTATATTTGCAAAAGAAGTGATTCTATTCTTAAAGTGAAAGTTATGTCAACGTGTGACGTTAAGGTTATTAGTTTTGAAGAGGGAACTGGAAAATATGAAGGTAAATTAGGAGCAATGCTTGTAGATTACAAAGGTTTTAATTGTGGAGTTGGTTCAGGTTTTACGGATGCCGATAGGGAGTATATTTGGAATCATCAAGAAGAATATTTAGGTAAAATTGTAGAAGTTCAATATTTTGAGGAATCTAAAAATGCTCAAGGTGGGATTAGTTTAAGATTTCCTGTGTTTAAAAAATTGAGACTAGATAAAACTTTGCCGAGTTATAATTAATTAATTAAGAAAGGATTGATAATATGATTAAAATAGTTGATGGAGATATATTACAAGCATCAGAAAATATCATAGCGCATCAGGTGAACTGCTTATCGGTAATGGGTGGTGGGATAGCAAGACAAATTAAAAGTAAATATCCTAAAGTTTTTAAAGACTATCAAATATATCTCACCAATACTAAATTTCCAATTCAAGCTTTAGGAGATTGTCATTTTGTAAAAGTGAGCGATAATAAATATGTAGCAAATTTATTTGGACAATATAAGTATGGCACAGACAAACAACAAACTGATTATAAGGCACTAGAAGAAGCTTGAACTTAAAGTATTAACGAAATAAGAAAAGTTAGAATCCGCAAATCGTTGCTACACAAGGGTTCGCGGATTCGATAAATACGTTGAAATATCGATTTCGAAGGAAGTGAAAAATTTGTTAGAAGTTAAATGTAGTTGTGGGAATAAAGCACAAATTGAATCTATGGGATATAGAAATGAAGACAATAGTTTAGTTTTAACTTGGGATACAGATACTATGTGGGTTGAATATAGTAATCAAGAAAAAGGATTAAGAATCAAATGCCCACAATGTAAATTGGAATATGATATTTTAAGAGTAGTTTGAGAAGATAAATGACCAATTTTATACAGAGAGGAAGTGTAATATTGAATACCAATTGGATGATTGTAAAATGTCCAAAATGTAATTATGAAGGTAATATTGATATTTACGGAGATGAAAAATATTTTAAAATATATACGCAATATTTTGGTACTCCTAAAATAAAATGTCCTAAATGCGGACATTCAGAACAGATATAAAAAGGTGATAAATAAACAAATGACAAAAACAGAAATCCTACTTTACGGAGCATTACTTGAAAGTGATATGTACACTGATGGATATGGATCGACAGATGAGGATACAGAATTATTACAAAAGGTATTAAAGAAAATATACGGTATCACGGAAGGATGTTCTAGAGATGTCTTAGAAAAAGCAGGAGGACAAATGAAAAGTGATTTAATGAGTTTGGTTATAGAGTTTAGAGGTAAGATGGCAGAATATATGGGAAAGGATGATGATTAAATTGAAATTCAAAGAAAATGACAGAGTAAGAATTGCAAATATAAGAGACGAAGATGCAATATATGATATCGAACCAAGTTATTTAATTGGCAAAACAGGCACAATCATATCTATCGACTATAATCCTTATATTTCAGAAATTGATGGAAATATTGATTGCCCTTATGAGGTTGTATTTGATGATCCTAAAGCTCAAAACTCAGGAAACGCTTTTTGGGAAGAAGGCGAATTAGAGTTAATTAGTTCAGATGAAATTCCTTTATATCCATTTAATCTTTCAAATGATAGAAATTTATCGGATGCTTTTTATTATTTAAAATCCAAGGGAGTTACACCTGAACTGTATGAAAAGTTATGGGAATTGTGGAAGTAGATTAAAAGAACTATTTGATGTTATTTAAAATAAAGAAAGAAGGATTACAAATGAAAGTAAAATTGTTCAGTCACAGTGACCTCGATGGAGTTGGTTGTGGAATTATAGGTGAATTAGCATTTCCACAAATTGATATTGAATACTGTGATTATGATAACGTAAATGAAAAAGTCAAGCAATACATAGAAACAGAAAAGTATAAAAATTATGATACAACATTTATTACAGATATTTCGGTTAATGAACAATTAGCAAAATCGATTGATGAAGTATTTACACAAGAACATGAATTTGTATTACTTGATCATCATAAAACTGCACTATGGTTAAATGATTATAAATGGGCATGTGTAGCAGAAAATATAAGTGATAATATGAAACACAGTGGAACAGAAATGTTTTACAATAATGTTCTTACTTTTTATATCAATAAGTTTGATCATACAGATATTTATAATGCTCTTATTGACGCTAGTGATTTTGTAGAAATGGTCAGACGTTATGATACGTGGGAATTTAAAACTATTTATAATGACAAAAATCCTAAAATGCTTAATGATTTGATGTATTTAAAAGGTAGAGATAGATTTATTGCAGATGCAGTACGTCAAATAGAAGAGGTTAATCACTATTCTTTTAGTTGGGATGATTTAGAACTCCTAAAGCAAAACCAAGAAAAGATTGATAATTATATAGAATCAAAAGATAAATCAATTATTGTAAAAGAAATTAATGGTTATCAAGTAGGAGTAGTATTTGCCGAAAGATATTCTTCTGAGTTAGGAAATAAGTTATCCGAATTACATCTTGAACTAGATTTTATTGCAATTATTAATCCTTCTCATTCAGTTAGCTATAGAACAATTAAAAATAATATTGATTTAGGTGTAATTGCTGGCATATATGGAGGCGGAGGTCATCCAAAGGCATCTGGAAGCCCAATCGATGATAATATGAGAAATAAAATAATGGATTTGATTTTTGCATAATTTATAAGTCGCTTGTACCAACGGTTTGCGAGGATAGTAAATGGCATGAAATCTGACTTTTCTAGGATAATGAAAGGAGAATAATCATTTGAATTATTATGCAGGAATTGGTTCTAGAGAAACACCTCTAGATATAATCCACTTATTTAAAAAGGTAGCATACTATTTATCTGTGAAGAAATTCATATTGCGTTCTGGTGGAGCTAAAGGGGCAGATAAGGCATTTGAAACTGGCTGTGACAATTTTAATGGTCAAAAGGAAATATACTTGCCTTGGCCTTATTTTGAAGGATCAGGTTCAATATTTAATGAGCCAACTAAAGAAGCGTATGAGATAGCAGAAAAATTCCATCCTTATTGGCACAACTTATCTCAAGGAGCTAGAAAATTACAAGCAAGAAATAGTCATCAGGTTTTAGGTTTAGACCTAAATACTCTTTCAAAATTTATTATATGTTGGACTAAAAATGGTAAAAGTTCAGGTGGGACTGGACAGGCGATTAGAATTGCTAGAGCCTATAATATTCCTGTTTTTGATGCAGGTAATTATAACGATATGATGGATGCTAAGAAAGAATTAAACTATTTCTTGATTGAAAATAATGTAGGTTAGAAAGGAGAATAATTATGATCCAATACGCAACATATATAATTCCAATTCATCCAAACTCATACAGGAATACATAACGTTATGCCAAATTTAAGTTCAGATTTTAGATTATGCTATATTGTCAGGTATCCAGATGGATTTGAAGATTTAGTGCCAATTTCAGAAGTTGAATGTGGTAATTATAAAATTATTGGAAGAAACGGAAATTAAAAACTAGCCTGTAGCAAGGGTTTCAGGGTTCGGCATATCCGATAAAAACTGGCTTTCATGTTGTTTGGAAAGAGGTGAAAATAAAATTATGGTTAATTCTGAATGGTTTAAGACATATAGAATTTGGGCAACAAATAAAGTAACAAAAGTAAGACAAAAGTTGACTATATACTGGATCACAGACTGGGATGAAGTGTTAGAAGTTTTACAAAGAAGAAATATAAATGCTGATACATATGATATAAAAATAAAACGAAGATATGGAATAGGAGAAGAATGTAAGGGTAGGCTTGCACAAATGGATAAAATTAAACAAGAAATGATGGGAGGGATAAGTGAATAATATGAAAAGATTTAAAACAACAGTAACCCGAACAGATGAATACATAATTGAGGTTGATGAGAATGTCATTGATGAACAGTGAATGGATGATTTTAGACATGTGTTCTTTGATTTACATACTCTCTATGAACACGCTGAACATCTTGCACAAATTAGAGCTAGAATGGGAGAAGGATTTATTGAGGGATATGGTAATTTAAAGGTTAATGGTAAATTACCTTGGCATGTAACTAAAAGTCAAAAAGAGAATCGCTTACCTTGCGAAGATGCTTTTAATATTATTATTAAGAGTGAAGATCAAGATTGTGAAATTGAAGTTGAGGAGATTGAGTAATTTGGACAATTATTATAGTGGAAAATGTAAATTGTGTAATACTGAATTTAGGCACGATTATAATTCTCATATGTTTAATATTCTTAATACAATTGAAGAATGTAAATACACAAATATAGTAATTGATCATTACTTAGAAAACCATAAGGAAGAATACAAGTTTACATCTTTAGATAGGACAGGAGTATTTTCAAGAAAAATAATTAAAGCTGTTTTGAAAGATTTATTTAAATAAAATTAAGGAGGAAAAATTATGTTTAATAATATTGAGAATTATTTATACATTTGGGATGAAAGTAAAGAGGGTTATTTAAATATACATAGTTTTCTATGCAAAATTCAAGACAATCAATACAACTATAAAGACTTAATAAAAACTAAAAATTTTATGATTACTAAATATGGTTATGTCATTTTAAATAATAAAACTTATGAAATATTTAGTAATATAGTTGTAGTCAATATGAATATTATTGCAATCAAGTTAGTATAAAATTAACCTTTTAATTAAATATAAATAATAGGAGGAGATAATAAAATGCAACAAAAATATACTTTAGTTAAGAGAGAATTAGTTAAAGAAAAGACTTTTAGGGTAATAATTGTAGCAGATTCAAATGATGCTGATTATATTACAGAAGATGCAACATATACAGAACAGGAATTTAATGATTCTGTCAACATTTTAATAGACTTAATTAAAAATCATAGTGGGAGACATGAATTTGAAAATTTCAGAAATGAAACTGAAGAAGGTTATATAGAGATTCCTTATTGTGAATGGGGAAGTTGTCACTCATTAGAAAGTATTGAAATTACTTGTGAAGATGTTGATGGTGTTATTTATAACGTTGAATTAATAGATGATGACGGAAAATTAATTACCATGAATAACTGATTTCAAACTATAAATTAAGAAAGAAGGAAAATTAATTGAAGAAAAATATGTTTATTATTTTGTCATTAGGGTTGGTTATTTTATCAGGAATATTAACTGGTTGTGGTTCAGAAGTTACCACCGCATCATTTACTCCATCTGTACCACATTTTTCTTTCCCTGCTGAAGATACCTATGGCTCTGTTATTGATATAGATTATGATAAATCTGCTTTAGATTTTGTTGTAGTAAAGTATAAAAAAGATAATGTTTTAAATTTAGTTACATATAAACTAGATCCAATCCGTGGTTATACAAATTTGGAGTCAGTTATTACAATTAATCTAGGCAAATAAATAAAGAATTTTAAGCCATAAAACAAAATATAATGATTAAAGAAGGAGAAAATATGATATTAGAATCATTTGAAGAAATGTGCGACAATGAAACAATTTGTAATTATTGTTATCGAACTGATTATGGAGAGCATAAATCTTGTGTTACGCCTTCTGGATATTCCTCTTGTGAGGGGATGTGGTGTGAGGAGTCTTATGAGGCATATTTGGACGATAATAATGCTTCTATAAAATTAGTAAAATATCAAAATAATGTAAAATTATTAAATAAGAAGGAGTTAATAAAATGAGTACAGCACTTAAATTTGAATTTGATTTTGAAGAAGTCTTTGAGGGAATTAAGTTGGGGGTAATTAAAGAAATGTCAGAAGCAACTTTCGATGATATTACCACTAGTGCAATTAATCAAGTTAAAAATGAAATGAAAAATAAAATATCTCTTACATATAAAGACGAGTACGAAATTAGAGACGAAATCAAAAAGGAAATTAAAGAAAAGGTATATCAAAAATTAATTACAGAAATTAAAGCTGAATATAAAAAGAAGTATGAAGACGCATTTAGTAAAGATGTGACAAATGCACTTGACCTTGCTGAAGAAGAAATTATGGATGAAATCAAATCTGAAACTATTGATAAATTATACAATGATTTGTATTTAGATATTCAAGAACAAGTAAAATCTAAGATTAATAAATCAGTTTCTCAACTTATAAATGCTGTTACAGGGAATAATATCAAAGTTAAAAATACCAAAAATACAATTACTAAAGAAGAATATAATGAACTTATACATAGAGATGAGATATTAACTGCATTAGAAAATGGTGGAGTTGATAATTGGGAATGGTATGGTGAGTCTTTAAGTAATTATTTTAATATAAAAAATAAATAATCCAATGATAGAGGAGTTTTAAAGAGAATGAAAAAGATTGCGGAATATAATATGATTAGAGAAGATTTATATGAAACCTTAATGATGTCATATCGAGAAATGTTAAATACTCTTAAATTTGTAGAAGAAGTTTTTTCAGATGTTTTTACAGTTCTGAGTGTTGATTCTGATGGCTTATTAAGAGATGCTGAAGAAGTATTTAAAGAAGTAGAATGGGGTGGAAAATTATAATGAGAGATCATCTAAATGAAATATGTACCTGTTCAAAATCGTTACACTTCTCACAGTTACTACCATACATAAGTGTTTATAATATTAACGACCAACAGGTAGAAGAATTTAAACAAGTATTAGAAAACGCAATCAACTCCGTAAAAGAAACAGGACAATGTGAAATTATTAATTGGGGAGGTCAATTTGATATAGTAGTAACATCAATGCGAATACATTTAATGTTGCCTATTAAGTCATTTGATTTGCCTTGAAGTTCATGATTTAAAGAATGGAGGATGCTAAATGAGTGGGTATTATTTTCAATATGTAGGATTTTATTATGAACCTCATGTTCAATATTTTATGATGAGAATTGAAGCTAGTAACCAAATAGAAGCAGAGAATAAATTCATTAAATATATTGAAGAAGAAAACGGTAGTTGTAAACATGAGATTTTTGTTAGTTTAATATCTGATTTAGATATTATAAATAATTAATAGCTTGAAACTCATGTTTCATTTGGTTTTAAAAAAGGAGAAATAATCATGCAAATACCGAAAGTAAATGATCAAATTTGCAACTATCATCATTATATTAAAGAACTAGCTAATAATATTTTAAAAATTAAAGACAATGCATATGACAAGGTTGAAGACCTTTTATGGGAAGTTCAGAATACAGCCAATGATATTTATGCTTCAGCATCTATGGCACTGGAAGCAGGAGTGAGTATGGAAGAACGATTAAAAGATTATAGGAATGCAATAGAGGGATTAGGTTTTATAAGAAATAAGTAGCTTAAAATCCAAATTTTCTTGGACTTAAGAAAGGAAATAAAAACAATGGACAAAGAATATATACCATTATATGTAATTTATTATCACAATCAAACATCTGGAAAGTTTGAACCTTATCAAAGCGTATGTGGAATTACAGTTTTTTACATGGATATAAAAGATGCTAAAAAACAACTAAGAAAAATAACTAATTATCCAGAGAATTATGAAATAGTTGAATATGTAGCAAAATAAAAGTAAAATTAATAAAAACTTGTAATTCTATAATAACTAAGATATAATTATTGTAGAATTACAAGATAAGAAAAGAGATGATACTTAATATATGGGTAATAGTTTGGCAGCAGAAAAATCCCTCCAATTCTATCCAACACAAGAATTTGAAACACATCGTCTATTAGGACTCTTAGGAAACATAGAAATGGATTATATAAAACAAAGATCATTAAAAGAATATGTTATGAGCAAAGAGGAATATAATGAATTCTTCATAAAAAGTGCGGATAATAATATTCCAATAAGATATGCTATTTTTGACAAGTGGCTTAATGAGAAAAAATATGATTTAATTAAGCAATATTTTACATATCAAATGAGTTTTAAAAATAATTTTCCTACTACAATATGTGATGGTTTTGCTGGTGAATCAAGATGGCTAGAGACTTTTAAAAAAATTATCCCAAAAGATGATAAAGGCAATGATATTGTATTAATTGCAAACGAATTGGAAACAAACAGATTCAATTCTTTTAAGAATAATGAAAATATTGATGATAAATATAATAAATCATTTGAGGATTTAAATCTTCCTCGTAATTCAATTGCTTTATTTTTGTTCAATCCACCATATTCTTCATCCAATGGTCAGAGAAATTGCAAACGGTATCTCCAAATGTTGTTAGACAAAGGCATTTTGTATAACCCATCAACATCAAAAGATTACAAAACTGGCTACATTGTATGTGTAATTCGAAAAGATGATTTTCTAGACTCTCTAGACATTCTATCTAAAAACTTTGACATCCTTAAAAACTCAATCTACAAAACTAACAAAGAAGAATATGCTAAATTCAAGCAATACATCTTTATTGCTAAGGTAAAGAGATTTCCTTATGATTTATTAAACACTATGCATGCAATGGATTTCCAGAAACAATACAATGAAGTAAAAGAAATCATTCTCTCTGAACCAGAATTCAACCTTAGACAATATAACACTTATCAATCAATGAATTACCCCTACATCGACTATGATACTGCAAAAGAAAATAATAAATATATTAAATCTCCAACTTCTCATATCAGTAAAAATGATTCAATATGGAAATGGGTAAAAGGAATCACAGAATTAAAAGATTTAGGGGAAGAAAAATTAGTTGTTCCTAAACCACTCAAATTAGGAGAAATCAGTAATCTCCTTGCATCTGGAATGATCAATGGAGAAATATCATTAGAGGATGGTACTGGTAGACATGTTACTATTGGTGGAACTAAAAGTATTGAAAAGAAGGAAATAAATAAATACAAAGATGATAATGGCGATAGTTATACTGAGACAAAGATTATCAAAATGAGCTTACCTTATCTTAATATTTTATGCTCTGATAATGGAAAATTAATTATAAAAGAACTTGGAGGTGAATAATTAATTTGATTCCATATCTTAGAACAACAGATAAAAACACAATCAACTGTAATGCCGATTTAGTTATTTTAGATTCAAATGAACCAATATTAATTTCTCTATGTGATTTGCATATCAAAAATAGAAAAATATGTTCTGATTTAATCTCTCATTCTTATAATATTTCTTTGCGAGACAGAGAAGATATTTTCTTTGAACAATCACTTTATGGTAGAGAAAATCATTATCGTTATAAATCTGATCGTATGGAAAATGATCTAACGCATACAATTATTTACAATACAAAAATAAATGATTATTGTATTAATTGGAATAATGAAGACAAGAATGAGATTCTTACAAAATATTTAAGAAATATTCATTATTTACCTGTTACAAGTGAAATTGTTAAAATGATTTTAGATAAAGATGATGCAAATAATTCTAAATATAAAAGTAGCTATAATAGTAATTATGGTTGTGTTAGCGAATGTACAGTTTATACTAATAATCCTATGTATGCTGATTTAAAGGTATTTAAGATTAATGTAACTTGGTTTAAACAGAGTTTAAATGCTTTAACATTAGAGGGATATGTAGAGGACTTTGATTGGAATTCGATTGAAGACATAGAAGACTACATCTTCTCATTTCTTAGTCAGATTAAAGAAAGATTAAAACAGAATGTTAGAGTTTTGTTTGATCCTAAGAATATTAATCAGAAAATGTTTGAAGGTAAAATGAAACCATTTGAAGGTCAAGTTCCAATTATTCAAGCAGGGTTAGAGGTTTTGAAGAGAAGTAGGTTCGTTTATTTGGCTTGTACTCAGGGGTTCGGGAAGAGCTTAAGTACAGCAAAAATTAATCATTGTCACTTATATCAAAAGAAACAAAATTATGTTACTTTAATTATGGCTCCTGCAATTACATTATCTCAATGGAAAGATGAGATTAAAAATAGTATTAGTGATAAAATTAATATTTACACAATTAAAAAAACATCTGAATTTATAAACATTTACAATAAAACTAATTTAAAATTCGATAAACCAACATATTTCCTTGTTGGTAAAGAGACATTTAAATTAGATGCAAAAAGAGTTTCTGGAATTAATATTAGAACTATGGAAATTAAACATAAAAAAGAAGTGGTTGGTGGTGGATATTATAGTTATTCTCAAATTAAAGAAGTTAAAGAGAAAATAACTATTGCCTGTTGTCCTGATTGTGGTAAACCATTACAGAATGAACTAAGAAAAAAGGAAGATGTATTCTTTACTGCTAAAGATTTTCAAGGTAATCCTAAGAAAAGTAATTATAAGTGTTCCAATTGTGGTGCAGTTTTATGGCAAAGTACATATGATAAAACGAAAAAGAGTAGTTTAATAAGATTTATTAAGACAAAGAATATTCATTTTGATTCTGTCGGGATCGATGAAGCACATCAGAACAGAAATGGCGAATCGATTATCGGGAACTCTACTAGGACACTATTTAATTATGCTAAGAAAATATTATTGCTTAGTGGTTCCAGTAATTCAGGATATAGTTCGAGTTTTCATAGTTTATTATTAGGATTAATACCTAATAAACTTAAAGTAAATGATGTTATGGAGATGGAAAAATTTATTAAAACTTATGGAACATTAATGGCAGTTTCTAAAAAGAAAGATGGCGAATACTATCGTTCAGGTCGTAGTGAAATTAAAGATAGCGAGTTCAAAGAGATAGAAGGCGTGAATCCAATTTGCTTCGCTAAATACTTAGTTGAGAACTATATTTTTGCCACTTTAGACGATCTAGGAAAGGATTTGCCTGACTTAAATGAGTTCTATGTACCTATCAGTCAAACAGATGAAATGGAACGCTTAGAGAGCAATCTGTGGCATGAAATTAAATCAGCAAATGCTTTCAACGCGAAGATGTATGAAGATAGTATAATCAAACATTATATTAATAATCCTTTTAGATGGGATTCTATTCTTATTAATCGAGGAGAAGAAAGTTATAAAGAAGTCCAACCAAAATGTATTACTGATTGTATTTTACCAAAGGAGCAAAAATTATTAGATATTGTTTTGCAAGAAGTTTCTGAAGGAAGAAAATGTTGTATCTATGTAGACTTTAATAATGGTGGAGAATATATGCAATCCGATACAATTGCAAAAAGGATTGAATCTTTATTAATAAAAAATAATATTCGGTGTTTTACACTTAGAACATTCGTAGCAACTTATGATAGAAAGGAATTATTAGACAAGAAAAAAGATGATTTTCAGGTATTAATTACGAATGCAAAATTAGTGGAAGTGGGATTAAATCTTACATATCTATCCAGCTTTATAAATTTCATGCCATCTTATCATTATGAAACTGTTGCTCAGAGTAATAGGCGTGGATATAGGGCTAATAGCACATTGGAAAATAGAATTTATCATTTATATTATGAAAATAGTTGTGAGAACGGAATCATTAAAAGATACCAAAGAAAGATGGCAGAAGCTCAAGCAATTGAAGGTAAGTTTGATGCTTGTTTGGAAGACGATGATACCATTAGAACTGCTAGTAAGTTGAGTAAAAAGATCAATGAAAGCGTTTCGTAAATCAATAAATAATATTCCTTGACAGTGGTTATATGTCCGTGTTATAATGAATATATACATAAAAAGGAGAAATAAATAAATGGCAGATGAATTTAAGTTAGATATCAACATTACTAAAAAGAATATTGAATTAATGGCTAAACAGGTTATTCGAGAAATTATTGAATCTGAGATTAAAGATACAATTAAGAATATTAATTTAGAGAAAATTATTGAAGACAAGTTGAAATTAATTGACTCAGAAATACTTAAAGCTGTAGGAATACAAGCAGAAAAAGTTGTTACTAATATTAAGCAAAATGTTGTACGTGATTTCAACAAGGAAATGCGTTCAATTATTCTAGATGAAATTGAGAAGAAACCATTATCAGGAAATTTATACTTAAAAGTTGGAAGTATTGGCACAGAGTATGACAGATATTAGTACATAAATTATTTTATTTAAAGTATTTTAGGAAGGAGGATAAAAAATGGACTTAAACTATATTGCTGAAAGAGCGTATCAAAATGACATAAATAAAGGTTTTCAATTTCAACATATTGCAATCAGTGCCATGTTGATAGTTACCGAACTTGCTGAATTAGTTGAAGGTCACAGAAAACAAAAAGGAATTGAAAATATCGGAGAAGAATTAGCAGATGTTATTTTAAGGACTGCAATTTTAGCTAAACATTTAAACATTGATTTAGAAAAAGAAATAGAAGAAAAAATGATTAAGAATGAAGGTAGATCACATAGACATGGCGGTAAATTATATTGATAAAAAGGAGAATAAAATAATGGAAGGTTTATATAGTAAATACATAATTCAAAAATCAGATGGCACACCAGTAGATCCAAAAGCAGAATACATAGTATTGAGAATAGACACAGATAAATATGCTAGAATGGCTGTAAGATATTATGCCAATAGATTATTAATTGATAATCCACAATTATCAGAAGGCTTAAGAAAAAGATGTGATTATTACTGGATGAAAGAACAAGGATTTGAGGATGTAGAGATAGAATGCATTCAAAACAAATAAATGGCACGAAAGGTTTCATTTATAGGATGAGGAAGGAGGTTGATTATGGAAATAGTTAGTGTTATGTCTGAAGATTGGAATGCAATCTATGTAAATGGAGAGAAATTAGTTGAGGGTCATAGTGTTAATTGGGAATGGTTTATTAGATCATTAATGGAAAAAGGTTTAATTACATATAACCTTCATGAATACGAATTAACTGATGATGCAGTAGAAAAGGTTTTAAAATGGAATTTCCCTGAAAAGGTAAGTGAATTTCCCAAAAGATTAAAGATCAAATAAGTAGTCAAATTTAATGGAAGGAGAAAGCAACCAATGAGTTTTGTAGATGAAATGCTTAAAAAGTATAAAGATCCAGAATCAAAGAAAATTCACGAAGAATTATTTCAAACAACATCAGAACATAAATATTATTCATTTGGTGTTGCGCATGGGATGTATTTTATTTACAACACAATAAATGAATATAATAAAAAAGGAATTGCTTTGTCAAATATTGAACTAATGCAAGTGATTAGAGAATGTGCGAATCTTAATGAAAATCTTGCAGGTCATTTTATTAGGATGCTTAAAGATATTGAAACTGAATAAATTTGAATAGCATGAATATTTCATTTCCTAGTATCTTAAATTAAAAGAAGGAGTGATTTTATTATGAAAAAGATCGACCTATTTATACTATTCGGAGCAGGATTAATGACATTTGCATCTATCTTTAATTATCTTACTGGAGATTATGCTTGGGCATTAATTCAATTTAAAATTACATTGGGGTTTGGAGTTGTAGCGTTTCTAAGAAATAGGAATATTAAAAATAAGTGGTGTTGAGAATTTAAGTTGGAATAAGGAAGGATGAAAAATAAATGAGAAAAGTAGAAATGATTGTAACAAACGAAGAACAATTAAAAAATCCAGCAGTAGTATATTCTATAATTACACAATGGATGCGTGAAGCAGGAGAAGATTTTGTAGATACTAATGAAAGTTTTATTAAAGGTGAAGAAATACTTGATTGGATGCTTAATAAAAATTATTGCACTAAAGAAAAATATGACTATATTATTGAAAATGATGAGACTTAGATACAGGATTTGTTGTTAGGATATGAAACTGGATTGTTAAATGGAGAAAGTTTTCCTTCTGGTAATAAAGCATATCAAATTATTTCTGAATACATATCAGAATCAAAAGAATTACGAGAGAGATTTATCTATTACTTTTGTACAAGTTTTAGTGAAAAGAAGGGAGATGAAAGTAGAGGTGGTATGAGTGGGAGTTATGATGCAGAAGATGGATTTTCAATTTGTTCTCATATATTAGAAATTGATTTGCAAACAAATACCATGACAAAAGAAGAATGGTTAGATCAGAAATGGTATGCCGATATTTCATTTACTGATGAATATAATTACTTAAAAGAAATGAGTTTTGAAGAAGCAGATAAATTAAGTAAAGAATTAGATGGCTAGAAAGGAGATAAATAATATGGTAGTATCATGTAGATATGATGATATTGATGTTCAAATAATCAAAATTTACAAAATACAGACTGAAAGAACTTTAAATGGAAGAACTGTAGTTCAAGGAACAATTGAGGTAAAACCAGACGATGAAGAAAGTTTTATTGAAGATTTCATTTATAAAGGTAAATCTGAAGAACCTAAATCAAAAATCATTGAGTATACGAGGCAAATTGGAATTGAAGTATATAAAAGCAGATTAAAGAAACAAGAACAAACATTGTTAGCCTATGTGAATAGTTTTCAGTGAAAATAATTGATTATATAATTGAAAAGGAAGTGTAAATATGTTAACATCAACAATCGTAATTTCTGGTTTAGTTTTCTTAGGTGTAGGAGGGTTCTTTGTATATTCCAAATTCAAAAATAAGAAATCTAAAATCGAAAAAGAAATTGTCATTCCATATACTAGACCAACACAAGAAAGAATTCAATTTTCTAAAGTCAGTGACAATATTAAAACTACGCCAATTTCCACATCAACTACAAAACAAACAAAAACACCTTCAAAAACTATTCATAGTCATAATACATATAATGATGATTTTTATCCTATATATCATGATTATGGAAGTAATTCTCATAACAGTTCACATGATTCTCATAGTTCTTATGACTCTGGTAGTAGTGACTCAGGGAATTGTGATTGTGGAGGGTGTGATTGATGGCAAGATTTACAGATGAAGATATGAAAAAATATACTCTTATTAAAACTAAAGATAAAAAAGGTTGTACAATGTGCTATAACCATACAGAATATATTGATTATATTTGTGAAGGTAGAATGTGTAGTACTGAATGTTCAGAAGCATTTTATAAAATAATGGATCAATCGTCATGTGTTGATGAAATGTAGAAATTACAGGATTATAGAAAGAAGGAGTTAATTATGGGATATACAACAAAATTTAATATTGGTGACATTGTATGGTTTGTGGAAGAAGAAATGGTATATGAAAACAACTGTCCATGTTGTAATGGAAGATTGCCTAATTCTAAGGTAATGAAGTTTCATAAAACTACAGTTAAAGAAATATTTATTGGGAATGGATATAATAAACCATACGAACAATATAATTTAACATATCCACGCAGTCTTTCTGCGAGCAAACTCTATGCAACTAAAAACGAGGCAGAAGAATCAATCAAAGCTTTAGATTATAAAGGAGAGATATAAAATTGAAAAATAAAAAGTTAATTGCAGGTCTTTTGTGTATAGGATTATTATCAATCCCTTTAACTGGCTGTGGTCAAACTGAAGCAGATAAAGTATCTTACAATTTATCATTAGAGGCAGATAATTTCAATGTTGTGCGTCAACTTACAGTAATTAATTGTATTACAAGTGATGTATTGTTTCAAATGACAGGAAGAATATCTATTAAAGCTGATAAAGAAGATAACCAACTCGAAGTAACAGTAGAAGACGAAAATGGTAATTATCAAAAACATTTTGTAGGCTTATCAGATAATGTAACATATGTTGTTGAGCAATTGAGAAGTAAGAATGTTGATAAGTATAAATATACATTGAACTATAATCCTAAAATGTGGATTCCGATTGGTGTGGATAAGATTGATTAGTAAAAGAAAATGTAATTAAGAAAGGAAGAAAATATTAATGACAGGTCAAGAACAAAAAACTATAGATAAATTATATCAATTAATGTCAGATATCCAAAAAGAGAATAATGAATTCAGGAAACAAGTAAATGATCTCACAACTAAAATGAATACAAAAGTAGAAACCAAACATCTTCCGATTACTTTAGAGCAAGATATCTTATCAATAGCACAACAATCAATTCAAAAAGCAATCCAAGAATCTATGACTAAATATGATAGTCCTTTAATTAAACTTGTTTCTTCAGTGATAAATGAACATTCAACAGAGTTGAGACAAATTATTTCAGACAGTTTTAACGAAGTAATCAAGAAGGATGATTTTAAACAATCAATTATAGCAGGATTTTCACATAAAGTTGCTAGAACTATTATTAGTAATAATGATGGATTATTTGATAAAGTGAGCAATGAGTTGAAACAAGATGCAGTATTTAAATCTAAGATGGCATTAGCTGTAGCAAATGTTGTAAATGAGTGTTTAGAAGGAAGGAGTAAATAAATTGAGTTCATTCAGAAAAGAATTTAATACATATACTTTAGAAGAATTAAAAGATAATGATTTTGGTTTTACTCTTAATGATTCATTTGTTACAGAAGATGAAGTTAAAAGTATACTTGATTCAATAGAAGCAGGTGTAAATATAGTAAAGGAAGGATTAGAGAATATCAAAGAATTGACAGAAATTGATGACATTTATACTATAGTAAAAGTGTTATCTAATAAATTATATTGAAAGGATATTTTCATCAGGTTATAAAGATGGATAAAATTTATTAAATACTAAAATAAAATATTGACATATGATTTTGAAAATGTTATACTAAGTATGTGGTTAGTTATGTGAAATAAATAATGAATCGAGGTGAGAAAGTGGCAGATTTAGTAGTTGGTAGACCAGAAGGAGTTGCTTATGCAAATAATAATCTTACATATAATCAGTTTAGGCAACCTATTAAACCAATAATGAAACATCCTGAAACACATTTTATTGATCTTATGGTTAATGAAATTAAAGAAGCAAAAAGTGATACGGATATTAAAAATATTCTATATCAAGTATATATTACAACTCAAATTGATTCTATGATTAGGAATGAGTTTGATTGTTATAAAGGTAATAAATAAAATACAATTGAGGTGAGAAAGTGAAAGTTAAATTATCAAATTTCACGGATATTTTTAAAAACATGCAAACTAAATTTCCAATTGAAAAATGCATAGAAAAAGACAAGAAAGAAGAAGCAATATATAATTCTATAAATAAATATATCTGTTTAGTTATAGACAAAAGGTTTAAAGATATAATGGAACTAAAAATTATGACTCCTTACATATGGGTAGGAAACGAATCAAGATACTCAGGGCATGAAGATTTCAAAGACTTTATTGGTTATGGATGGATTAATGAAGATGGTTATTATATTGATAATTTTGAGAATCCAATACATGTTATCGATGATGAAATTGTAATAGGATTTGTGCCATATGAAGATAAAAATAGCGACGATCTAAAATTATGGGATGTTGTAAGAGAAGAAGATTAGTAAATATTTTACATAAGAATCGAGGTGATTACATATAATTGGATTTTAACAGACCAAAGAACGAAACAGAAACACA
>Ga0209518_1001518_pt1 | contig 24522 bp, 30 predicted proteins | sample RifGroB1_FD_183993 | JGI IMG/M metagenome (GOLD analysis project Ga0209518, IMG submission 183993) | Groundwater microbial communities from Rifle, Colorado, USA - Groundwater B1 (SPAdes) (version 2) | ecosystem: Environmental > Aquatic > Deep subsurface > Groundwater | place: Rifle, Colorado...
TTACGAATCTGTACGAATAAATTAATTGATAATTTATAAACTTTGCGGATTCCCGCCGATATTCTTTGCGTTTTTTAATATGACGTCGCGAGCAAGATGAGGATTTGGGACTTCTTTGATCGAGAAAGTCATCTCGCCCGCCGTAGAGAGGGTAATGTTCCCGTAATTTAGAAAAGTGGCCAGAAAATTCGGCGCTTCAATGGTTACGTCCTGGACTTTTTCAATACGGAATTCCTGAACGGAGTGTTTGAAAATCCCCGTCTGCTCAACATTTAAAATTCTCCTGTCGGTTATAACCAGCGCGTCAAGATAATAATCCATCCACAGGCCGAATCCTATCAAGGCGACTATTAATAGCCATATTGACGAGAAGAATATAAAAAGCGAAGGCGTTGCGGTTATATTTACAAAAAGCAGAAAAAAAGGACCGGCGATAAACGGCAGGGACGCAAGAAAAAATGTTAATACGGCTTCGCCCACTATAAAAATCCAGTGGTGATGCATTACAAGTTGAATTTTTTCATCGGGGTCGAGATTCAGCATTTTAATTAATATTATACCGTGAATTACGAAACCCTTTCTCAAGCTCAATTTCATTCCAGGGAACGCGCGAAAAAGAAAGAATGGCTATAAGAGAAAGCGCGGCCGCCAGAACTATAATCAAATTTGACATCCATTTTGCCGAACGGGAAAAGGCGTAAGTATTTAAATGAAAAACCATGGCTCCCAGAAAAAGCCCGTAAATAATAAAGAAAATCATTAAGATTAGCCAGCCTATTTCCATGATTTTATCCTATCATCGTGTGTTTTTATTTGCTACACTGGGCGCGAGTAAGAATAAGATTTCAAGAGGAGGACTAGTTCATGAAAAACAAGCCAATAGAAGAAATAGGAAAGACGCAGTTAGCAAGGCTGACTGAATTTTATCAAGGTGTGCTAGCTCTCAAGCCTTTTAAAAGGCTGGGCACCGGAATTGAGATGCGCGTCTCTTTACATGTGGACCACGAAAAACCAGAGGCGCATTTTACCTTTCGGGTTAAAGGAAGTGTGCGCCAGAACAGAATAAAATTTTGGGATGGAAGGGTGCGGCGACTCTGGAAGCGGATCAAGCCCTTGGAAAAGGAGCTTTTTAAGGAGATAGACGCCAGCCCACGAAAGTGCTGGATACAAAACGGGGCTGCTAAAGGGCGGATTTACCGGCGCGTCATGTTCTTCGATTTCTCTGATTTTCCAAAAGACATTTCGGCGCGGATAAAAAAACTTCAGGAGACGCAAAAGGTTTGCCGGGCCCTCTACAGCTTAAAAACAGACCTGGAGATCATCCGGGAAGCTGGCTACGGCGTAGATTTTGCAAGTTTCTGGAAGAAGGGCGCAAAAAAAACGCTAAGCGAAGAGCCAATCCTTAAATTGAGAAGTGCCAAGCAGCTAGGCCGAGAGAGCCAAAGACTGGCGGGGCGTGTGGTTCGCGATCTTGGATTGCCCAACGCTACTCATGTTTTCAGCTTGTAGTCTTTCTCATTCGCGCAGGGCAGGAACAACGGGGAAGTCCGGATTTACTGGGCTTCTCCTTTTTATATTAAATTTGCCTGTCCAGCCGACGGAATTTCTTTGCCTATGTGTTCGTAGGCGTGTCTTGTCGCCACTCTGCCGCGCGAGGTTCTTTCAATAAACCCTAACTGCATAAGATAAGGTTCGTAAACTTCTTCGATTGTTTCTTTTTCTTCGGACGTCGCGGCGGCAAGCGTGGCAAGTCCCACCGGCCCTCCGCTGAATTTTTTTATTATCGCGTCAAGAATCATTCTATCAGTCGCTTCAAGGCCTCTTTTATCTATCTCCATAAGATCAAGCGCTTTTACGGCAAGGTCCGCGGTCAGGCTTCCGGAGCGCTCCACTTGGGCGAAGTCACGCGCCCGTTTTAAAAGGCGGTTTGCGACTCTGGGAGTAAAGCGCGAGCGCTTGGCGATTTCTAAAATCGCTTCTTTATCAATGGAAATGCCTAAAATTTTAGCGGATCGCTCGATTATTTTTCCGATTTCATCGTTTGAGTAAAAATCCAGGCGAAAAGTTCCGCCGGAAAATCGCGATCGAAGTGGAGAAGACAAGAGGGCCATTCTGGTTGTTGCCGCGATCAGAGTAAAGGGCGGAAGATCGAGTTGTATTGTTCTTGCCGAGGGCCCTTTGCCGATCACAATATCAAGCGAGCGCGATTCAAGCGCCGGGTATAAAATTTCCTCGATCAGTTTATTAAGCCGGTGCGCTTCGTCTATAAAAAGAATATCGCCCGGAGATAAATTTGTAAGTATGGACGCGAGATCGCCAACGCGTTCAATTGCCGGGCCCGAAGTTATTTTTATTTGCGCTCCCATTTCGCGTGCAATCAAATTGGCGAGAGTGGTTTTGCCAAGCCCGGGGGGCCCGTAAAATAAAAGATGGTCAACAGCTTCGTCCCGCTCTTTTGCAGCCTGAATTAATATTTTCAGGTTCTTTTTTATGCCCTCCTGACCTATATACTCATTCCAAGTCTGCGGCCTTAAAGTAAGGTCTAATGATGTGTCTTCGTTTTGAACGCTGGGCGCAGTTAAACTCATGGACTTGACAAATTATAGAATTTTTGTTAGACTTTTATTTGAAATTCGCGGTTCTGCAATTCGTGGTTAATTTCTAACAGGAGATCTCTGGGCAATCTTTTAAATTTGGGCTTATTTTTAAGGACTGCCTGGCGCCCTTGTTTACAAGGGAACGCTGGAGCCTATCCTAAAATTCTTCCCTTCCTCATGGTACCCATACTATGAGAAATTGCCTAGAGATCTCCTGCCGGAAATTCACATATTTTCGACAAAAATTTTTAAAATTGTAAAACTCTTGCGGATTTTTTGGCTTTTATCCAACTATTCTTTCCAATTCTTCGAATGTTGTAACACCTCGAATGATTTTCAAAATGCCTTCTTGTTTGAGCGTCGCCATTCCTTGTTTGAACGCGGCTTCTTTTATGGCTCCTTCAGACGGATCGCTTAAAATAAGCTGCTCTATTTTTTCATCAATAAAGAAAACTTCAAAAACTCCAACCCTTCCTTTATAACCGCTTTGGTTGCAAAGAGGGCATCCCACCGGACGCTTTATTTTGATATTTGTTAAGTCCGGTTTTTTATTTTCAGGCATAAGCGCCATTTCATCTTTAATTTTTTTGAGTTCTTCAGTGGTTGCCGTGTCGTCTTTCGCGCATTTTTGGCAAAGTTTTCTTACAAGGCGCTGGGCCATGGCTACGTTAATTGCCGGCGCAATAATGTTCGGCTTTACTCCAAGATCAATTAACCGCGGAATTGTTCCGGCCGCGTCGTTTGTGTGCAGAGTCGAGAAAACAAGATGGCCGGTAAGCGCGGCATGCATGGCGGTTTCAGCCGTGGGCAGGTCGCGGATTTCTCCGACAAGTATAATGTCCGGGTCTTGTCTTACGATCGAACGCAATCCGTTTGAAAAATCATAACCTTTTGCTTCATCAACTTGAGTTTGCACAACGCGCTCAAGGTGATATTCAATCGGGTCTTCAATCGTTACGATTTTTACTCCGGGCTCGTTCACTTCTTTTACAAAGGCGTAAAGCGTGGTTGTTTTCCCGGAGCCGGTTGGGCCGGTGGTTAATATCATTCCATTTGGCCGCGAAAGTTCGTGCTTCATTCTTTCCATAATTTCCGGCTCCATACCTAAATCGTCGAATTTAAGCCCAATGGTTCTTGGGTGCAAAATTCTCAATACTATTGATTCGCCATAAGGCCCGGGAAGAGTTGATGTTCTTACCTCGACATCGAGATCTTTTTCGCGGATTGTAAATCTGCCGTCTTGCGAGCGGTCTTTTATGTTAAGTTTTAATTCCGAGAGGAGTTTTATTCTTGAATTTAAAAATTGGTATATATCTTCAGTAAAAAAGGCGACTTCCTGTAAAATGCCGTCCATCCTGAATCTTAAAGTGACAATTTTTTCTGAAGGTTCTATGTGTATGTCTGAAGCCTCAAGCGCAAGCGCGCCCGCGATGATAATTTCAAGCACTTCGGAAATTTTTCTCGACTCTTTTATGGAGATGCCTTTTGAAATTAACTCCTTTAAAGCGGGAACGTCCTTAACTTTTTCCTCAAGCTCGCTCAATTTTTTTTGGGAGACTCCGATTATGCCGGAAGCCGCCTCAACAAAAGATGGAACTTCAGGATATCGTGAAAGAGCTTTATTAAGGCTGATTTCCGAAATTAAAAAAAGCTGTGGGGTATAAAGTTTCTGTTTTAAGTCGTCCACGACTTCTTTTGTTTTGGGAAGTTCGGGGTTTAGGATGCCGATTTGCAGTTTTTTGCCAACGGATTGAAATATCGCCATTTTTCCGGCCCTTGCCTCTTCTTCGGGGAGTATTTTAAGCGAATCAAGATCAATTGTTATCCGTGAAAGGTCAAGATATGGGATTTTGTATTTATCAGAGAGTATTTTTGAGAGATCTTCGGCCTCTTTTTCAAGAAGTTCTTCGTATCTTTTTTTTGTTTTTTCCTCGTCAAATTTGGCCATGCCATTATTTTAACCTAACTCGGCCTAATTCAAATGCATAAAAGTCCATTGGCGGAGAGCGGACCTCCGCCAATACGGAGATGCGATCTCCGGAGGCTGGGCTTGCTTTTTTATAGAAATGTGCTATTGTTTTTTTGATAGTACATAAGGAGGAGTTTATGAAAAAGTTAGTTGGTTTGATTTTGCTGGCGGTAGTGGTTTCTGGGTGCGCGGAGCTTGCCCGTTTAGGAATCGGGCAGGGTACAGTTATCGGCGGGACATCGGGCGCTCTCATTGGCGGAGGAATTGGCGGTACACGAGGCGCGTTGATCGGCGGAGGGGCAGGGACTCTTGCTGGCGCTGTGTGGGATCATCATAATCGCCCCTATCCGCAAGGCGACGGCGGACAATATAGTCTGACTTCGTGCGAGGATTTGCTCACTGGATCAGAACGTGAGGCCTGCGCAAAGTCCGTAGATCGCGGCAGACGTGATGCGGAGGAACGCCAAAATCGCGAAGAGCAGGCGGCCTACAGGCGCCGCATTCGCGACGCCGAACGATTCGGCTACGACTTAGGCCGGGCCGGATATTAGACCGCCGCAAAATCAATCAAAATAGGGGTGCCTTGGTTCAAAAGAACCAAGGCACCCCGACAAATTTTAAATCCTTGAAGAATTTCAATAATTAATTATTATTAAACTAGTTATGGATAACGATACAAAAAACAAAATAGGCGATCTGGTAAGATTTATCCAGTCTTCTTCGTTGAGTGAAGAGGATAGGAATTTGTGGTTTAATGCTATGGCTTCCATGCCTAAAGAAGCAATCGAGACTTTGTGGCTTTTTATGCATAATGCTCCGCAAGATTTGGAAGAGGTAACTCAAATGATTAAGCGAAAACGCGATGCTCTTTTAAAAAATGACGTCGAGGAATTCAAAAAAATAGTCGAGGAGGAAAGATCGTCTTTAGAAAATTCATAAGGAGAAAAATTTTATGGAAGGAAAAGAATTTGAAAAACTAGACACAGTTGAAGTCGCAGAGGAAGTTTCCGCAGAACTTCAGGAAGTAATTAAAACTGAGGCGGAGTTGTTTAACGGGGAAGCGTCGGGCGAAAAAGACTTTACGCCGGAAAGGGCCGATAGGGTAAGTGTAAAAAAGTTAGGTTTTTTAACGACTTCATTTTTGGCTCTATCTTTATCTATGCCAGGAATCGCGAAGGCGGCCGATGTGGTTGACATATTCAGAGACTTGATAAAAAGCGGAGGCCGCATAGTTGAAAGAGCTCAAGATGCCCGAGGCAAAATTGAGCTTGAGCAGATTAAAAAGCAAAAAGAGCTTGAGAGAGACAGAATAAAATCTGAAGTTGAATTGGAGAAAGAGCAGCAACGGACAAGGCAGCAAGAAATTCGCGAAGGAGCAGGCATTACGCGCGAGCAAATAAAAGAACGAGGGGGCTTAAATAGAGAGAGAGCTCGAAAGGGCCAGCCCATTCCAGCTGAATCACGCAGCGATGCGTCCGGGCCTTATGGAAATACCTCTACAAGTGTTCGCGAAGGCGCTCTTGGAAGCACTGGAGGTGGCGCTGAAGTCAGTCCTGAAGTAAAAAAAGCTTTAATGGATGCTGGACGAACGCAAGCAGAAGTGGATTATAAGGCAAGTGCGGATAAGAAACTTTTTGTAAAGGCTGATGCTCATCTTTCTTGGACGCAAGGATATGTAACTCGCTGGCTCGAGCTGAAAGAAATGGAAAAAAGTAAAAAGTAAACAAAAGCCAAGAGTATTTATAAGCCGCCTTGCGTGAAAGCGTGAGGCGGCCTTTTTGTTTATGTATTCGTACTAATTCGTCTGCCTGCCAGCAGGTAGATAACTTGTTGCCATGTTAGAATTCACTATATCCGATGATGAAGATTTTAGAGATTAAAACTAAGGGCGAAAAGGAGACGAAAAAAGTCGCCGAGATGTTCGGCAGGGAAATTTTGACTTTAAAAATCAGCAAGGCCGTTGCAATCGGGCTTGAGGGCGATCTTGGCGCGGGAAAAACTACTTTTGCAAAAGGCTTTGCAAAAGGCCTTGGAATAAAAGAAGAGATGAAAAGCCCGACTTTTATTTTAATGCGCGTTTTCAGAATACCAAGAATCAAGAATCAAGAATCAAGAATCAGGCATTTTTTGCATTTTGACGCGTATAGAATAGATTCTGCGCGTGAGTTTGCGTCTTTGGGTTTTGAAGATTTTTTAAAGGACGCTGAAAATATTCTTCTTGTAGAATGGTCGGATAAAATCAAAAAAATTCTACCAAAGAATTATTTTCTTTTCAGATTCAAGCATCTTGGAAAAAATAACCGTTTAATCACTTTGTTTGCGTAATGCCAAAAACCAATAAAAAAACTTTAGTCCTTCTGGATATGCACGCGATTTTGCATCGCGCTTTTCACGCGCTTCCTTCTTTTACTTCGCCAAAGGGCGAGCCCACCGGAGCCTTGTACGGTCTTACCGCGATTCTGATTAAAATAATCCGCGAATTAAAACCCGATTATCTGGCCGCGGCCTATGATCTGCCAGAGCCCACTTTCAGGCACGCGGTTTATGAAAAATATAAAGCGGAGCGTCCAAACACAGCTTCGGATTTGGCGGCGCAAATCGGGAAGTCTTACGAAATTGCTAGAGCATTTTCCATTCCTTATTTCGAACTCGCGACTTTTGAGGCGGACGATATTATCGGCACGATCGTAGAAAAATTTAGAAAAATAAAAGACCTTGAAATAATCGTCGCGTCCGGGGATATGGATACGCTCCAGCTTGTGGAGAATAAAAAAATTATGGTCTACACCCTAAGAAAAGGCATTCAGGATACGATCCTTTACGACGAAGAAAAAGTTAAAGAGCGCTATGGATTTTTGCCCGGAAATTTAATTGATTTCAAGGGTTTGAAGGGAGATCCTTCGGACAATATTATCGGAGTTCCCGGAATTGGCGATAAATCTGCCACCCAACTTATCCAGAAATTCGGCTCCATCGAAGATATTTATAAAAAAATAAAAAAAGACCGCGGGCTACTTCTTAGAGAGGGCATAAGAGAAAGGATCGTTAAACTTTTGGAAGAACATGAAGAAGAAGCGCTTTTTTCAAAGACACTGGCGACCATCAGACGGGATGCGCCGATTAACATTTCTCTTAACGATCTCGCGTGGTCGAAAAAATATAAAAAAGACGAGGTGGTCCGGCTTTTCAAGGAATTTGGATTTCTCTCGCTTCTTGCGCGTTTGCCTGAAGACGGCTCCGAGAGCGCGGCGCGGCAGTTAAACTTTGAAGAAAATTCTGATTTTTTAAAAAGCGAAAAAAAGATTTTTTGGTTTTTTTCGGAGGAGGCGGGCAAAATTTACGCGGCTTCAGAGGCAAAAAAGATTTTCAGTTTTTCCCCTGATTCCAAAGTGCTGAAGGCCATGTTTGCCGGCGGGGAAAATTATTTTTTTGATGCTAAAAAATTTCTGCATTTATTATCTCCGTTGGGGATAGACCCGCAAGTTAAATTTGATCTCAAACTTGCCTCTTGGCTCGCAAGGCCCCAGCTTGCAAATCCGACCATTTTTACTGCGATTCATAATTTTTTGCCGAAAGAAGCCCTGAACGAAGGCGATGAGTCTCTGGCGGCGAGCTTGCTTTCGCTTTTGTACGAAGCTTTAAAAAACGAGCTTCGGGACAAAAAACTTGAGAGCGTTTATTTTGACATAGAGATGCCGCTTATCAAAGTTTTGTTTGAAATGGAAAAAAGCGGAATTTTAACTGATAGAGAGTTTTTAAAAAAAGCTTCCGCTGAATTTGGAGAAAAGCTATCCACGCTTGAAACGGAAATTTGGAAACTTTGCGGATCGGAATTTAATATAAGCTCCCCAAAGCAGCTTGGCGAGATTCTTTTTGAAAAACTCAAACTTGAAATGAAGGGGCTTAAAAAAACCGTGAAAGGTGCCAGATCCACAAGGGAATCGGAACTTTTGAAGTTAAAAGACAGGCATCCGGTAATTGAGAAAATTCTTAATTACCGGGAGCTTTCAAAGCTCAAGTCAACTTACATAGATGCGCTCCCGCCGCTTGCGGACGTGGAAGGCAGAGTGCATACGAATTATGAGCAAACCGGAACTGTAACTGGAAGGCTCTCGTCTTCCGAGCCGAATATGCAAAATATCCCGATGAGGTCTGAAATTGGCAGGAAAATACGCAGGGCTTTTATCGCGGAGAAAGGATTTGAGCTTGTTTCTTTTGATTATTCGCAGATTGAATTAAGGATCGCGGCCATACTTTCCAAAGACAAAAAAATGACTAAGGCTTTTAAAGAGGGGAAAGATATACACTCGATAACCGCGTCTGAAATATTCAACGTCAAAGAATCGGATGTTACCGACGACATGAGAAGAAAGGCAAAGGTGATAAATTTCGGCATTCTTTACGGCATGGGTGTTGGCGCTCTTTCGCAGGGCATGGGCGTTTCGCGCGATGAAGCAGAAAGATTTTGGGAAGAATATTTCAGCGATTTTGAAGGAGTCAGCCGTTTTATAGCAGACACGATTGAAAAGGCGCGGATCAGCGGGTTTGTAGAAACTCTTTTTGGCCGCAAGCGCTTTATTCCGGAAATTTATTCGCAGATTGAATATATAAGAAAAGAAGGAGAGCGAATGGCGGTAAATGCGCCGATTCAGGGAACCGCCGCCGATATAGTAAAGTTGGCGATGGTTAAAACGCATGGTGAGATAAAAAATAAATTTGCGGGCGAGGCAAGGCAGCTTTTGCAGATTCACGACGAGCTTTTGTTTGAAGTTAAAAAGCCGAATATAGACGACTTTGTTAGATCAATTAAAAAAATTCTTGAGGAGATTTATCAGGGCGAGATCAAGCTCATAGTGGATACGAAAGTTGGCGTAAATTGGGGAGAGATGCGAAAATACAATTAAGGTTTTGTTGTAAGAAGGGATTTTTTATGCGATTATTTGTTTAATTTTCAAAACGGGATGAAAGACAGAATTAGATCGTCCGGCCCTGTCGAAACTTGGTTTTTGATTTTTATTTCCATACTGATTTTTATTTTTTTTGCGATCCTGATTGTTTCGCCGGCGCTTTCGGAAATAAGAAGCACGTCTACATTGGCTCTTTTTGTTTCCGGCGCCTTGATGCTCGTTCTTTTTGTAAGAAATTCGGCAAAGTTGCTGAAGGCCTCATCCGACCTCACTAAAGAAAGAGATCACATGGCCTCCATATTTAATGTTTTAACCGATGGTATCGTGGAGTACGACAGCAACAATAGGATAATTCTTGTAAATCCGAAAGCGGAAGAAATTTTTGGTGTAAAAAATGAAAAGTTGCGGGGGCTTGATCTTTCCAAAGAAGAAAATTCACGCCTTAAAACCGTTTATGAAATAGTCACCTTTGACAGTTCAAAGGGAAGGCAGTTTATTTTTGAAATGAACGGCGAAAAGATTTTTCTGGAAATATCAACCGCCTCCGTTTCTTACACCGGAGAGAAAAAATTTGTAAAAATCCTTCGTGATCAGACGCGGTTCATGGAGCTTCAGCGGATAAAGTCCGAATTTATTTCAGTGGCGGCGCATCAACTAAGAACTCCTTTGTCCGCAATAAAGTGGGCGCTTAAAATTCTTCTTGACGGCGAGTCGGGAGATCTTGAGCCGAGTCAGAAAGGTTTTGTTGAAAAGGCCTATATATCGAATGATCGCATGATCGAGCTTGTGTCCGACTTGCTGGACGTGTCTCGAATTGAAGAAGGGCGCTTTGGCTACGAATTTAAGGAAGCCGACTTTAAAGAAGTTCTTGGAGGGGTGATCAGGTCTTCGGAAATACGGGCCAAAGAACGAACAATAAAATTAGAGTTAAAAGAAATTAAGGGGATTTTGACCAAATTTACTTTTGATCCACAGCGCATTCAAATAGTGCTTTCGAATCTGGTAGATAACGCGATAAAATACACTCCGCCGGGCGGCCTTGTTTCGATAGGCTACAGGCAAAACGGAGCTTTTTTAGAGGTTTCAGTTTCAGATTCAGGCATAGGCATTCCGGATAATCATCGAAGGAGGGTGTTTAGTAAATTTTTCAGGGCGGATAATGCCGTTAAATTCCAGACTGAAGGTTCGGGATTGGGACTTTTTATAGCCAAGAATATCGTTAAAAGGCACGGTGGAAGCATGTGGTTTTCTTCCGAGTTGGGGAAAGGAAGCACTTTTTACTTTAATATTCCTCTGAAGAAAGAGTTTATCCCGGCAGATGAAAGGCCACTTGAGAGCCTTGAGGCGATATAAAGTCGTGCTATTATTAAATTATAAAAAATTACTTATCATGAACGATCCCATTGAATTTAGGCCAAACGAGAATGAGTTTTTGAAGTCAAAAATTTTAATAATTGAAGACGACAAATTTTTGCGCGATTTATTATCCCAAAAACTTTCCCGGGAAGGTTTTAAAGTTACGGCCGCAGTTGATGGAGAGGAAGGGTTTAAAAGCGCCGTGGAAGACGCGCCTGATTTGATTCTTTTGGATTTGGTTTTGCCGGGCATTGATGGGTTTTCTATTTTAGAAAGAATAAAAAAAGAAGCGAAACTCTCGTCGGTTCCGGTTTTAATTCTTTCCAATTTGGGACAGAAGGAAGACGTGGATAGGGCGCTTGCTCTTGGCGCTGTTGATTTTATGATAAAGGCCAATTTTACACCCGGCGAAATTTCAGAGAGGATCAAATCGATATTAAAGAAAAAGTATTTATAAGCTCCCGATAAACGCCAGCCTTCGAATGGTTTGTCGGCCTAATTTAAAACTGTGCTTTATCTTTTGTTAGGCGAGCGTTTCTGGACGCTTGAAAAGTTAAATAGCCTTATTGCCAAAGCCCGGGAAAAAAATACGCCGGTTTTTTTTCTTAACGCCGATTCAAAAGAGCCGATTTCCAATTATATGTCTTTGGGTCTTTTTGAAAAAAAGAATTTGTTGGTCGCAAGGTTCTTGCTGGAAAATAAAAATTATGAAGCGGAGATTGAAGAGATTCTTCCCGCTCTAGCCTCTTCAGAAAACATTTTTATTTTTCAGGAAGAGGAGATTTCTGAAAAATGGAAGGAGAGATTTAAAGAGGCGGGCGCAAAAATCGGCAAAGCCGGGAAAGTTTCTACTCAAAAACTTTTAACTTGGGCGAGGCTTGAGGCGGAGAAAATTTCTCTTAAACTTTCCGATTCTGAAATTTACGCGATAATCGAAGAGGCAAGTGAGGATCCGTGGCAGATAAAGCTTCTTCTTGAAAGGCGGAGCCTTGAGAAATTGTTGTTTACAAAAAATTCTGCGGTAGAGCCGAATTATTTTGAGTTCGCGGACGCCATGTCCGCGAAAAATAAGCATTCCTCGTTAAGGCTTTTGCGGCGCTATATGAAAGGCGGTTTTGGCGCGGAAGAAGCTTTTTGGAGAGCGTGGTGGAAAATAAAAACGCTTCGCACGCTTGAATCAGGCGCAAAGGGATTGGAGCTTCATCCGTTTGTCCAAAAAAAAGGGCTGTTGGAATTGCGCAATTATTCTTCCGGAGAGCTCGCAAAAATTTCCCTGGAGTTTCTTGATCTTTTTTCCGAAGTCCGCCGAGGCAACGTCAGTTTCGAAGAAGGTCTCGAAAGGATTTTGATTAATATTTAATTTTGCTTGGCGGAATGCCCGGATTTCATCGCAGTAAATATTTCCCGAAAAGATGTCCAAAATATTAAATTTGGAGATGAAGGCCAGAGATGGTAGTTGATGGCGTCTCAAGAATTTTTATCAAATCCAAACGCAACCCCGTTTTTAAAAAGTCAGGCTTAGAGATTTCTTGGGGAGATTATAGTCTCTCCGCTCATTTTTAAAAATTATATTCCCAATACGGTTGCCAGTTGAATTTTACCAAGAGTAATTCTTCGAGCTTTTTTCCTGCCATCAAATCGAGTCCGTATTGGGTTGCTCTGTGTCCGACGACGAGAACAGTTGAATTTGGATTTTTCAATTTCAGTTCGTTGTAAAATTTCTGGGTCCTTGCGACGGCTTGCTCATAGCTCTCGCCATTCGGGAAAGATTTTTTAATGCGCTCGATTTTCATTTTCTCCACGACCTCCGATGGCTTGCCGTTGAAATCGCCGTAATTCAGTTCTCGCAGCCGAGCATCAATTAAGATTGGGTATTTTTCTCCAAACGCAATTTTTACCGAATCAACCGCCCGCTTTAAATCTGAAGTACAAACCAAATCCAGCTTGATATCTTTGAATATTTCTCCCAATTCGTGAGCCTGCTTAATTCCGAGCTCGGAAAGCTCGATATCCTTCCATCCGGACGCGATTTTAGCTTCGTTGTCAGTTGTCGTCGCATGCGCCGCAAAGTAAATTTTCATTGAAGTTTGCCCCCTAAGTCAACTGAATTTTTGGATGGTGTGATTAATATCCAGCCCTCGCCATTGTTATTTTTAAAACCAAGCGTCAAAACTTCGGAAGAAAACGCACCAATACGTTTGGGCGGGAAGTTTACAATACAGCAGACAAGCATACCGAGTAACTCTTCTTTTGTGTGTGCGCCGACAGCTTGCGCGCTCGAAACTCTTGTCCCAATCTGTGGACCAAAATCTATTTTCAATTTGAAAGCCGGCTTCCGTGCTTCCGGAAAATCCTCCACTTCAATTATTTTTCCAACTCGGATATCTACTTTATCAAAATCTTCAAATGTGATCATATAATTAAATTTATTAGTCGCTTCAAAAATCACGAAATAAATTTTCGTGATTTAGCTTGGGGGATTTTCTATCATTTGAGTAATTATTTTTGTAAAGCGAGGGCGAGGCGGGATTTTTTGCGGGAAGATGAGTTCTTTTTCAAAATTCCTTTTTTAGCGGCTTTGTCCAAAGCCTTTTGGACTTTAGGAAAAAAGGCTTTAGCCTCGTCTGTTTTTTTCTCTTTCATCAGGCGTGAAAAAGATTTAAGAACTTTTTGGAGTTCTTGTTTCTTTGCAAGGTTTCTCACGCGCCGTCTTTCCGATTGCCTTTTGGCTTTTATCGCAGATTTTGTTATTGGCATATTGGGCTATATTACACAAGAAGTTTAAAGTTTGCAATAAAGCTCGGGGTGGGCAACCTCGAGCTTTATGCTTGTACCTTTCAGCGCTATGGTTGTTTAATCGCCGTATTCCGAGGCATTTTGCATTTTGAATTCCTCGCCGACGCGGATTTCATTTTCGCTTAATTTCAGAAGCCTGTAATCTTTTCCAGAAAAGTGCCAAGGTAGCCCCTTTAGAAATGAATACTCGGCCTGAAGGTGCGCTAGCGCTTGCTCTGGCGTCTCGGCATCAAAAGGGATCCCTCTTTCCTTACGGCAAGATTCTTCGCCCCACACACACCACACGGTAAGAAGCGCAAAAGTAGCCATAGTCCCTCCTTAATAAAAGCTTTTTAGGATTATAACAGTAAGGCAAATAATCATGCCAGTGTTTTTAAAATATCCCGCAGGCGCGCGGCTTTTTCAAATTCAAGATTTGTCGCGGCTTCGAGCATCATTTTTTCAAGTTCATTTTTTGCTTCGAGCCGATCCCTTTTTGAAAGATCGGCGAGTTTTTCCGGCAAGCCAAAATTTTTTAAGGCCGAGGCTTTTGAAATTTCATCGAAGATGCCTTTGCGGATTTTTTTAACAATGGGCATCGGCTTTATTCCGCGCTTCTTATTGAAATCTTCCTGATATTTTCTTCTGCGCAGGGTTTCTTCAATGGTTTTCTGCATGGACTTCGTGATGGCATCTCCGTACAAAATTGCTCTGCCTTTAACATGCCGCGCGGCGCGTCCGATTGTCTGCACAAGGCTTGTGTAATTTCTAAGATAGCCTTCCTTGTCCGCGTCTAAAATTATCACAAGCGCCACTTCAGGAAGATCAAGGCCTTCGCGCAAAAGATTTATTCCCACCAAGACATCAAATTCCCCCTCGCGGAGTTTTTTTAAAATGTCTGTTCTTTCGATTGTTTTTATCTCCGAGTGCAAATATTCGGCCTTAATATTTTTCTCTTTCAGATATTCGGAAATTTCCTCCGATAGGCGCTTTGTCAGGGTAACAAGCAAAACTCTTTCTTTTGCTTTAATTGTTTTTTCGATTTCTCTTATCGCGTCTTTGATTTGCCCTCCGCCAGGCGAGTTTATAGGGCGAACTTCAATTAACGGATCTAATAGCCCTGTCGGTCTTACAAGCTGTTCGGCTATATTGCCGGCGCTTTTTTCAAGCTCCCATTCATTTGGCGTAGCGGAGACGAAAATTGTCTGCCCTATTTTTTTCTCAAATTCTTCGAATTTAAGCGGCCGGTTATCAAGGGCTGAAGGCAGGCGGAATCCGTAATCAATCAGCGTTTGTTTTCTCGATTGATCTCCGAAATACATTCCGCGCACCTGCGGAATCGACATGTGCGACTCGTCAATAAATGTAATTGTGTCTTTGGGAAGGTAATCAAGAAGCGTTGACGGAGGAGACCCGGGCTCTCTGAAGGAAAGGTGCCTTGAATAATTTTCCACTCCGGATACATATCCGGTTGTCCTGAACATTTCCAAATCAAAATGCGTTCGCTGTTCGAGCCGTTCGGCTTCGAGTAGTTTTCCTTCTTTTTTAAATTCTAAAAGCCTCTCGTCAAGTTCTTTTTCAATATTTACAAGTGCTGTGTTGAGCTTGTCTTTTGGTGTAACAAAGTGTTTTGCCGGAAAGACTTCTTTGGAGTCCAGAGTCAAAAATTTAGAATCAAGACTGTTTTTTCTTTCGGAAATTCTTTCAATTTCATCCCCGAAAAATTCCAGTCCTATGATTGTCTCGCCGTCCGGAGAGACTATTTCAATCGCCTCTCCTTTGACAGAAAACATTCCCGGGAGTCGTTCGTAATCATTTCGTTCGTATTGCATATCAGTAAGACGCTCGAGAAATTTCTGCCTTTTAATTTTAAGTCCCAGTTTTAAGTGCATCGACATTTTCGCGTATTCTTCAGGATCGCCGATGCCGTAAATGCAGGAAACAGAGGCAACGACTATAAAATCGCGTCTTGTAAGCGCGCCTTGAGTTGTCGCGTGCCTTAGACGATCAATGAACTCGTTTATTTTCGCGTCCTTTTCTATGTATATATCGGTCGTTGGAAGATAGGCTTCGGGCTGGTAGTAGTCATAATAAGATACAAAATAGTGCACGGAATTATCCGGAAAAAATTCTTTAAATTCCTGATAAAGTTGGGCCGCCAAAGTTTTGTTGTGTGACATTATCAAAGCGGGGCGATTTAGCTTTGAGATAACATGGGCCATAGTCAGAGTTTTGCCCGATCCAGTTACGCCAAGAAGAGTTTGAAATTGTTTTCGAGACTTTATGCCTTTGACGAGCTTTTTAATGGCTTCCGGTTGGTCTCCGCTAGGTTTGAGCAAATGTTTATTGGAAAAATTCATATTCACGTTCTTGCATATAAATTGTAACACCGGCTGGAATTAAAACGTCTTATTTTTTGGACTATGATATTATGTGTTCATATGATCGGTTATTTGGAAGGGGAAATTCAGTTTAGGGGCGAGAGGTTTATTATCGTTGATGTAGGGGGAGTCGGCTACAAAGTTTTTGCCAATTCTACGACTATAAAAAATTTATCCGGAAAAAGCTCGGCCAAAATTTGGACCCATCTTCATCAGCGCGAGGACGCGATCGAACTTTACGGATTTCTTGAAAATGGAGAGCTTGATTTGTTTGAAACATTAATCGGCGTCTCGGGTGTTGGCCCTAGAACCGCGCTTTCGGTTTTAAATGTCGCTCCGGTTGATACTTTAAAGCGGGCGATTTCATCCGGCGAGCTGAATTATCTTACAAAAGTCTCCGGAATCGGAAGAAAAACCGCGGAGAAAATAATGGTTGAACTTAGGGAGAAATTCGGCAAGTCCGATTTAGGCCTTGACCTTAAAGACGAAAAAGACGCTCTTGAGGCTTTGGAGTCGCTTGGGTATTCGTTGAATGAGGCGCGCGAGTGTTTAAAACAAGTGCCGGAAGAAGTAAAAGGAACTTCTGCTCGGGTCAAGGCGGCCTTAAAATTTCTTAGCAAATGATTTATGCTAGACGGCATTTTGCGTACAATAAAAAAAATTATTCCCGGACGCATTTTTAGAGCGCTCGAGCCTTATTATCATTTTTCCTTAGCTTTTTTATCCGCGGTTTTCTATTCTTTTCCTTCCAGGAGTATGAAGATCGTTGGCGTCACCGGCACTTCGGGGAAAACAACAACAATAGAATTTTTACACTCGATTTTCCAGTCTGCCGGATACAAAACAGCGTCGCTCTCCAGTCTGCGATTTAAAATTTTAGACAAAGAAGAGCCGAATATGCTCAAAATGACATTGCCCGGGCGTTTTCGCGTTCAAAAATTTTTAAAAGACGCGAAAAATAAAGGCGCGGAATATGTTTTTTTGGAAGTCACGTCAGAGGGCATTAAACAATTCCGGCATAAGTTTATAAACTTTTACGCGGCAATTTTGACGAATCTTTCCGAAGAGCACATTGAGTCGCATGGGGGGTTTGCTAATTACAGGGCCGCTAAGGGCGAGATTTTTAAAAAAGCGCCGCTCGTGATTTTAAACGGAGACGATTCTAATCTCGAATATTTTTATGAAATATCCCCAAAAGAAAAGATTGTTTTTGTTTCTTCCGATTTTCCTGAGGATATAGACGTAAAAATTCCCGGCAGCTTTAATAAAATGAACGCTCTCTCGGCGCTTACTTTTGCCAAGCGCGATGGAGTATCTCCGGAACACATAAAAAAAGGAATTGAGTCGGTGAAGGGCGTTCATGGCAGAATGGAATTTGTTTCTTTGCCTGGGGTGCCGGTTAATTTTAAGGCGCTGGTTGATTACGCTTTCCTTCCCCAAACGCTCGAAAAGGTGTATGAAATATTATCAGGCGCAGTGGCGGCGAAAAAATTAGTCTGCGTGATTGGAGCTACTGGAGGAGGAAGAGATAAGGGGAAAAGGCCTCTTTTAGGCAATATTGCGGCAAAATACTGCAGAAAAGTTTTTGTTACAAATGAAGATCCATATGACGAAGATCCGATGGAGATTATAAATCAAATAGCGGGGCCGCATAACTTTCAGAAGATTTTAGATAGACGCAAAGCTATTCGCCAAGCCCTTAAGTCGGCAGAGGACGGAGAGGTTGTCGTAGTGACAGGCAAAGGCGCGGAGCCATGGATTATGGGTCCTAACGGAAGTCGAACTCCTTGGGACGATCGAGCTGTGATAAAAGAAGAGCTTGGAAATTTATTTTCTTTGCCGGAAAGTTAATTTTTTTGTTTTTCTTTTAGTTCCCCTTGAAATTATTAATTTTTTCAGTTTAATGCGGGCCAAATTTATTATGATCAGATCAAAGCGATTATCAAAAAGCGTGCGTAAATTCATTCGCACACAAAAAGCGCGGATTCGTTCTGAATTTCCGCAAATTGAGCATGAGCAGAAAATTAAAGAACTTTTTGAAAAATTTAAGATTCCGGCTGTTAGGTAATAAGGCATTTTGACGCAGTCAATTTTTTACCGTAATATTTTAGAAAAGTACCGAAGGGAGTAAAAAAAAATGGCACGAGCTGGTGTTTGGATCAACAAAAATATTGGCGGGATAGCAACTTGGATGCTTTTCATTCCAAAAGACGATTTTCAGAAAGTCGCCGAGGTCGCGAAATACGCACGAGAGGCGTTCGCTAATCCGGAGTTTGAGAGCATTCTGGATGGAGGAACTGTTCAGTTTGTAGAATTGGAGACCGGGTCAGGAGAGGGGCGAAATCTTCTGCGGATGAGCGACGAAGCAGTTGTCTTGCCTCCAATAATCGGCAGGGAGCAGATTGTTGTGGATGCCTTACGCATCATGGCGGCTTGAAGCCTTCATAAGAATTCTTCGGGAGAGAATGTTTTCGGCCCAGCTGTTTTTTAAGCTGGGCCGCCTTTTTTAGTCGAAATTTCTTCGAAATTATGTTATCATAAAAAAATGGATACAAATAATTTTCCTCAAAAATTCGGTATAATTTTATGGATTATTGGCGCTTTTCTGTCAATATTTTTAGCGCTTAAATCATGGGAAGTTATCAGTAAACTTAATGTTCCGGACTTTAATCGGCCGACAATTTCTGTTTCAGGCCAGGCCAAGAAGTTTGTTAGGCCGGATATCGGGCAGATTAATTTTTCCGTACTTGCCCAAGCGGACGATGTAAGCAAGGCCGAGACTGAAGCGACTAATAAGATAAACAAGGTTATCGAGGCTTTGAAGGAGGCCGGAATTGCTGAAAATGACATAAAGGCCACAAATTATTCGATTAGTCCAAGGTACGGCAGGACAAAGGCGATTAGCAATATATATCCCCCTGACATACCGTCGGACATAATCGGATACGAAGTTTCGCAGAATCTTGAAGTAAAAATTCGCGACACTAAAAAAACCGGCGAGATTATTTCAAAGGCCGCGGGAGCGGGAGCGAATCAAATTGGCGGGCTTTCGTTTACAATAGAAAAGCCAGAAGTTGTTCAGGCCGAACTGCGTCAGCAAGCGATTGAGGACGCAAAAAAGAACGCGCGGGAACTTGAAAAAAATTTAGGATTGCGTTTGGGCAAGATAATCAGTTTTAATGAATCTGGCGGTTACCCAATTTATAGAGATTATGCTTTTGGGAAGGGAATGGGAGGAGCTGAAATGTCTGCCGTTCCGCAATTGCCAGTCGGCGAAAACGAAGTTAATGTAAATGTAAATATCATTTACCAGGTTAAATAATTTACCTCAATAAATATGGAGGAAACAAAGACCGGTCCAAAAGATGTTTTTTTGCATCTTTTATCCATAATCGCGCTTTATGTTTCGGCGGGAAGTTTCATCGCGCTTATTTTTCAATATATAAATCTTTTAATTCCTGATCCGGTTTCTTCGAATATTTACAGCGTACGCGCGGCCCAGTCCGCGATTCGTTTTTCCCTCGCGTCTTTTATCGTAGTCTTCCCTGTTTATATTTGGTCGGTGTGGTTTTTGGGTAAGTCTTACAAAAGTTCTCCGGAGAAGCTGAATTTAAGAATAAGAAGGTGGCTTCTTAATTTCACGATTTTTCTCGCGGCGATTGTTATAATCGGGGATTTGGTAATTCTCATTTTCAATCTTTTGCAGGGCGAGCTTGCGGTCAGATTTTTGCTTAAAGTGCTAGCGGTCCTGCTTGTCGCTGCCGCAATTTTGGGATTTTATTTTAGCGAGCTGAAGAGAAAGGCGACTTATGATTCCAAAATGTTCGCTTATCCCGCCATTGTTGTTTTTTTCATCGCGGTTATCGCCGGTTTTTTTCTCGCAGGTTCGCCCATGGAAGAGCGCGCAAGGCGTTTTGATGACATCCGCGTTGGACACTTATCTGCCATACAGGAGGAAATAAAATTTTTTTGGCAGGCTAAACAACGATTGCCGCAAAATATAGACGAGCTTAAGAATGAATTGAGAGGTTTTATACCGCCAGTTGATCCGGAAACCGGACAGGCATATGAATACAACAAGAAAGGGGACAAGAATTTTGAACTATGCGCGACTTTTTTAAAAGAATCTATAGATGAAAGCGCGGCTGCAAAGTCTTTGCCATATGGTGATGCGGGTGATCAAGTTTGGAACCATGGCGTGGGCAGAACTTGTTTTGATCGTGTGATTGACCCTGATCTTTTTCCGCCTCTAAAAGAAATAAAATAATTTGAAGATTGAGGTTTTTTTAATTCTCCATAATATCAGGAGTCTTTATAATGTCGGCTCGATTTTCAGGACGGCCGACGCGGCTGGCGTTTCGAAGATTTTTCTGACCGGATATACACCTTCGCCCCGCGATGTTTTCGGCAATTTTAGAAAAGAAATTTCAAAAACCGCGCTTGGCGCTGAAAAATATATGCCTTGGCAAAAAATGTCAGACATTGGAGGTTTGACAGAGGAGCTTAATGGTAAAAAAGTTCAGATCGTGGCACTCGAGCAGTCAGAAAAATCAATTGATTATAGAAAGTTCAGGCCGCGTTTTCCAATAGCATTGATTTTGGGGAACGAAGTCAGGGGAATTTCGCCGGCACTTTTGAAAAAGTGCGATAAAATAATTGAGATTCCGATGAGAGGCAGAAAGGAATCTTTGAATGTTGCGGTTTCAGCCGGAGTGGCGCTTTTTAGAATTCTTGAAAATACAAAAAATTAATAACCTTGAATTACAAAACTTGTCGAAGGCGCATATTTTGGAGAGACTTGCGCAGTGCGACGGCGCGAGCATGAGGCAAAAATTCAGCAGAATTTTATGCTGTGCTCTCCAAAATGTGCGCCGAGAAAGAGTTTCGTAATTTACAGTTAATAAGAAATCGTATTAACAATTTTCCCTTGGGAATCTTTAAGAGTTATTGTTTCTTTTTTTTCTTTCCATATGCCCGCGGATCTGCCTAAATATACATACCATTCTTTTTTGAAGAAATCTGTGTCATTCCTATGGTTCAAAACGCATTTTGAATAATTAATTTCCTGATTCGCGTAGTTCTGACACGTAAGTAGCGTTGTAGCGTTTATATTCGTCGGCGCTTGGCATCGCGGAAGATCTTCAAGAAATTCTATGCATTCATCCTGCAGGTTTTGAGCCGTCTTCTCGTCTTCAGGCCTCGGGCATTCGTTTCGAAGCGCCGGTTGAAATTTATTATATTGGTTTAAATATCCCGTGCATAAATTTGTCTGAAAGTTAGCCCCGATAGGACTTGTTCCGGTTATAATGTGTACTTTTGATCCGGACTCCAAAATGATTGATTGTCTTGAATTTATTTGTCCTGGAAAAACAACGTAAGTTCCGCCTTCTATTATAAAGCGCTCGCCTTTAGAGTTTTCAAGTCGCCATCCTGTGATATTAATTTTTTCGTTTTTTTCTAGAAAGCGCGTAGTAATATCCACGTATTCATTCGCGCTGATTGTTTCTTTGGCTCGGCCGGTAGAGACGCGAACCTTCCCGTCGTATTGAGATTTTACGCTGTCTGTCGGGGTTGGCTCGCCAGTCGGCGTTGGTGTTGGTTTTCGCGCGCTTTCTTCGACTGTCCCTTCGCTTCTGCCTATGCTTTCTTTTCTTTTGGTTATTTCTTCAACTGTGCCTTCTTTTGATTTAGAACCTGTCTCGGCTCCGCCGCCGCCGAGTCTAAAAATTCCCCCTGTAGCGCCGCTTGAAAAAGCCGCGACCAATAACAAAATAGCGATTAGAGGGAACCAATTTACTCCAGAACTGCTTGGTTTTTCGGGCATATTTGAATATTAGCATTTTTTTATGCAATTTTGGCGTTAATTTGACACAATATTGATATTGTAGTATATTAAATAAAAGCAAATTCTGTTTTTAAAGGAGGAGCCCATGCCGACCAATGCAGACGGGGAATATGTTAGGGGAAAGCCTGACGATCTGGTGGAAGAGGCGATGCTTCGAAGGCCTCGTAAAAAGAGGTATGCCTTTAACGAGGAGCTCGGGAGAGAAAAAAGTAAATACGCGCCGCTTCGTCCAACTTACAACAGGTTTAACCCCAGGCAAAGGCGCTGAAGGAGGTGGTTCAATATATTTAATTGGCTAACCCATCTGCACATGTGTAGATGGGCGCCTTTTTTTTGAGGGGGAAATATTGTATTCTGAATTATTATTGATTTTTAAATTACGAAACTTGTCGAAGGCGCATATTTTGGAGAGACTTGCGCAGTGCGAAGGCACGAGCATGAGGCAAAAATTCAGCAGAATTTTATGCTGGGCTCTCCAAAGTGTGCGCCGAGAAAGAGTTTTGTAATTTACAATATTGAAAAATATTTTTTATGAGCGAACCTGACCGAATTGTATTTGATCTTGAAACTAAAAAAGATTTTGCGGAGGTCGGCGGAAGGCAAAATCTTGAAAAACTCGAAGTTTCAGTGCTTTCGGCATATTCGTATTTAAAAAATAAATTCTACGCTTTTGAAGAAAAAGATCTTTGGCATTTTGAGGAGATGCTTAAAAATTCTTCGGAAGTAATCGGTTTTAATATTACAGGCTTTGATCTGCCGGTGCTTCGTCCGTATTTAAAAATTTCAGTGGCGAGTTTGAATGTAATAGATTTAATGGATGACGTTGTAAAGGGAGCGGGGTTTCGCATTTCTTTGGATAATCTTTCAGAAAATACTCTGGGCTCGAAAAAATCAGGGCATGGGCTTGATGCTGTCAAATGGTTTAGGGAAGGTAAAATAGAAGAAATTAAAAAATACTGCACACAAGACGTAAAACTTACGCGTGATCTTTACGAATTCGGAAAACAAAAAGGCCACGTCTTCTTTTTTTCAAAAGAAAAAATGGGCAAAATGTCTATTCCGGTAAATTGGGGCAAGGCTTATACTCCGACAATTCGAAATATTCTTAGCGAAGCGTTTAGAAGGCGCGTTTCAGCTAATATAGATTATGTTGCGCGTGTTTCAGATTCACCGGGTTCACCCGAGAACGCGAGATTGGTTGATATACATAATATGACCACGGATTCTTTTGAAGCCTATTGCCATCTTCGAAAAGGTATGCGAATATTTAAGATCGACAAGGTGCTCTCCGTGGAATTAACTCAAAATTCCTATCAGCTTCCGTCGGAGATGCAGTCGGCGCTTTTGTAGTTTAATTGTCGGGATGAGAAATTACAGTTCAAAAAGAGCGAGCAAGGGCAGGATAAAATTCAGGACGCCTTCTAATTTTAAAGTTATGAAGGCGGAGCAGTCTAAAAAATTCAAAGGAGCAAAAAATGCCCGGAGATATAAAGTTTCATAATTTAGAGGAAATTTTCAGCTTTGACGAGCTTATCGAAGAGCTTGTTTCGTACGTAAAAGATAAACCGGAGCGCGAGTATAAAATAGTTGTTGGAACCGATTCTCGCGCGGCAAAAGAGGTATTTTTTATAACTTCAGTGGCGATCGTGCGCGTCGGTAACGGCGGCAGATATTTTTGGACGCGCTCGGAGGAATTTTATGTCCCGACATTAAGAGATCGGATTTATAAAGAAACTATGCAGTCAATCGCGCTTACCCAGGAACTTCGTTCGAGAATTAAGGAAAAGATCGGCGAGGAATTTTTTTGGGACGAAAAAATTTCTGTGCACCTTGATGTGGGAGAGAACGGCCCCACAAAAGATTTGGTAGACGCGGTAGTCGGTATGGTTAAAGGCTATGGCTTTGAGGCGGTGATAAAGCCGTATTCGTATGGGGCGTTTGTGTTAGCAGATCGGCACACATAAATTTTAATTTTGTCCTCGTCGTCCAATGGATAGGACACAAGCCTCCGAAGTTTGAAATCCGAGTTCGAATCTCGGCGAGGACACAAAAATATGATCGGCATAGGAATAACCGGAACTATAGGATCGGGAAAGGGGACGGTTGTTGAATTTTTGAAGAAAAAAGGCTTTAAGCATTATTCAGCCAGAACTTTTATCCAGAAAGAAGTGAAGAAAAGAGGGCTTAGCATGAATTTAGAAAACGTCACTAAAACCGCCAATGATATTCGGAAGAAGTTCGGACCTGCGTATATCTTTAAAGAGCTTTTAAAGATAGCTGAAAAAGAAGGAGGAAATTTTGTAATCGAATCTTTACGAAACCCTGGTGAAATCGCGGCACTTCGCAAAAGAAAAAATTTTTATGTTTTTGCGGTGGATGCCAATTTTGAAGAGCGATATGAAAGATTAAAATCGCGGAACAGCGATTTGGATGATCTCTCTTTTGAAAAATTTAAAGAAATAGAAGCGGGGCAGATGAGTTCGTCTGATCCGAACAAACAAAATTTATCAAAATGCATGAAAGCGGCAGATTATTTGTTCATGAATAACGGGACTGTTCGTGAGTTGGAAGCGCAAGTTGAATCGGTTTTGGATGAAATATTAAAAAAACGGGCTGTAGTATAGAGGTAGTACGCAAGGCTGGGGGTCTTGTAGCCGGGGTTCGATTCCCCGCAGCCCGACCATTCAAGACA
>Ga0209518_1001522_pt1 | contig 24500 bp, 32 predicted proteins | sample RifGroB1_FD_183993 | JGI IMG/M metagenome (GOLD analysis project Ga0209518, IMG submission 183993) | Groundwater microbial communities from Rifle, Colorado, USA - Groundwater B1 (SPAdes) (version 2) | ecosystem: Environmental > Aquatic > Deep subsurface > Groundwater | place: Rifle, Colorado...
GATAATCATTATTCATTTCAATGGTTCCGTTAAACATTTTACATCTTCCTTTCTTGATTTAAACTAAATTAATAAGACCAAGTATAAACATACCATTTCCCATTCTTAATCAGTTCTGGAGTTATATCTGAATTAATTTCATTAGGAATATTAAATAAATATCCTTCATCATTTACTTTACATTTTACAATTGAATATGATTTAATATTTTTCATAGCTAATGAAATATCCCTTCGAAAACATCAATTATTTTGTATTTAATTTTCACTTTCAATCGTTTTTATTTTATTTAAAGTTTCCAACAAAGCTTTCTTGTACCCTTTTGACCACATATAGACGCTTTCATTATGATAATCTATATTAATAGAATTTATTTCATTAGTTAACCATTCTTTCAACTCTTTCATTAGAACTATTCTCCTTTCTTTTTATGCACCTCCCTTCTGTCAGATTTTATTTTGTTTTATGTTTAAATTGTGAATATTATAATTCGTCTCTAATAAAGACAATATAATCTGAAATTTTACATTGATAACACAAATCAACATATATTTTTTGAACTTTATCACATTCAATTGATTCTCCGCATTCATTACATTCTACGATTCCAGAGCACTCATAATCAATAGTTATGTTTTTATTTGAGCAATAGAAATTGCAAAATTGTTCTTTAAGAGATAATAGTTTATCTTCCATTTTTACTCCTTAATAAATTCAATTATATCCATTAATGCATAAGTTCTTAGAGCGTCTTTATCCACATCAAATACATCCATTAACCATTGGTTTTCTTTGTGAAAATCAGTACTGCCATAATAAATAGTTTGAGGAATAATTGTTCTGATTCCAACTTCACCTTTCCAATTTTTATATTTCATTTTAATTGAAGTAGTTGGAATATAATGAGGACATGAATCTTTATGATTTAATAAACAACCCTCGCCAAATGGTTCTTCCCAATCAGATGAATAGCAAACTCCACTGTCGAAATGTATACATTGTTTCATTTTTGATGCAACTCCTTTTTGTGGAATATTCATTACTGAATCATTAATTTTCATTATTTATTCTCCTTTCATTTTAGCAAGTTCTTTATAAATATCTCCTATAATAAAATCTACTACAAGGTTAGTTTTATTTAATACAGTATGATGAAATTTACCATCTTTAAGAATACCTAAAATATGACCACTGATAATTAAAGATTCTTCTTCGGTTTGCATTCTACCAACTGTGTCATATTCTCCAAGATTATTAATGAAATAATTCATATTATGATAACTATTATGTGTTTCAGTAACTAATCCTTTAAAACTAGAAGTTAATTCTTTTCCATAATAAAGAGATAATAAAAGAGGAGAATCCGTAATAATAACATCTACTTTACCTTTAACAGTAAACATTTTGTGATTTTGTTTTCCGAAAATATAAATCTGATCTTCTAAGACTTTAAAACTTTCTTCCCAAACTTTACTTTTTGCATATTCGGTAACAAGTTCACATCGAATACCTTGTCGTTTTAATTCATAAAATATTCCTGCTGAAGTAGTAGATTTACCTGCAGATGGGCCTCCGAATATATTTACGACAATAGTTTTGTGCATTGTTTAGATTCACTCCTTAATAAATTCTTTAATTTCAATTCTTTGCAAAATACGATGTTTGGATAGTGGTCACTCCTTTCTAGAAACCATCTTTAATTCTTCCACAAAAAATCATTTCAACTACTTTTATACCTTGTTTTAATCCTTCAATATAACCTAATTCATTGGCATATAATTCTTCATCTTTTCTTCCTTGTCGAGTAAAGTCAATTGACTGATTTACAAAAGATTTATATTCTTCAATATCTGATTTATAAAATTCAAGTGCTTTGATTAATTCTTTATCCATCATAATTAGTTACTCCTTTTTAATTATTATAGAGAATTCTATTAATTGATAATTTCATCATGCAATAAAATCATATTTGTTTTTAATTTAACTAATTTATCAATAACTCTATCATAATCATTTAAAAAATATCTTAGATTCTCTCTTGTATTTTCTTCATTAACAAAGTCTGGATTTTGGACACAACCACCTAGTCTTGATACTAAGTATTCAATATCTTTTATTTCGTTCCATAATCTTTCGGATTCTTGAGGGTTTAATGTTTTCATTTTAAATTATCACTCCTCATTATTTAAATCAATCTCTATCTTACAATCACTAACCAATTGTCTATACTTTACTCCTGCCATATTTAGAATAAATCTAGAAGCAATTGTTTGTTCCATATCTTTATATTTATCACTTAGATATACAACTTCAGATATTCCAGATTGGACAATTGTTTTAGAACATTCATTACAAGGAAACAATGTAGAATAAAGAATACATCCATTTAAGTCATTTTTAGCATAAAGTATTGCATTAAGTTCACTATGTACTACATATAGATATTTACTTTCTAATCCTTCTTTTGCTTCCCAAGGCATTTCTGAATCATTGCAATTGTTAGGCATTCCATTGTAGCCTGTTGAAATTATCCTGTGATTTTTATCTACCATACATGCTCCAACTTGTGTTCTTGGATCTTTGCTACGCAATGATGATATGTATGCTACAGACATGAAATAGTCATCCCAATTTATTATCTGCATTTTGTTTTGTTGTTCCTTTCTATGAGAGTGGGGAGGGAGAATTAACTCTCTTTATTTGTGCTACCAAATCCACCATCTCCACGTAATGTATCTTGTAATTTATCAACAATGTTTAGATTAAACTTCTCAACTTTTTGGAATACCATTTGAGCAATTCTATCTCCTTTTTTGATTATAAAACTATAAAATGGGTCAGTATTAATTAAAACTACTCCTACATCACCACGATAATCCTCGTCGATAGTCCCAGGAGAATTAACAATTGAAATTCCATTCTTTAATGCTAATCCACTTCTTGGTCTAATTTGTGCCTCCATATCAAGTGGTAACTCAATATGCAATCCTGTTTTAATTAAAACCCTGCAAAATGAATGTAATTCAATTCCTTCCTCTGGGAATTCACGAACCTCTTTTAGAGTTTCGGGCCATGAATACTTCCACGCTCTTAAATCCATACCTGAAGCACATTCTGATTCATATTTTGGTAAAATAACATCTTCATTATCTACTGTACAATTAATATTCATTTATTAATTACCTCTTTCTTTGTTTAACTTATTTTCATTCCAAACTGATTGTCTGATGATAACCAAATACCCAACACATTGTCAAATTTCTTGCTACTATTTTCTTTATATCTGCCAAACTTGAAAGTAATATTATTTCTTAATCTTAAAATAGCTATATCTTCAGTTAATTCTTCTGGATAATAACCAGTGTAAATAACTATATCATCTTCAGATACTAATCTAAAATCATCTACGAATTCTAAAATTTCATTGAACTGTAACATCGGTTCTAATCCACCTATAACTATAGCTTGAGTAATGGGGTTATTGAGGTATCTATTTATAATAGATTTAATAGATACCTCAATATTTTTCTGATTTGCTAATTCAGAGTTTTGACAAACTGAAATGTCGAACTCTCCTTCTATAGCACATTTCCAATCGCATTTACATGTTGCTATCATCATTGATGTTTTTTTATAGTCTTGGAAATTCTCATTCATTATGTTCTTAATCCACATTTTAATACCTCTCTTAATCTAGTAAAAACCATTTACGCTTATCAAATTCTTGTTTGCGTTCTTTACTATATGATTGCGTAGGAACAAGATAACCTACGATTCTGCTGAAGACATCTTGAACTGGATTTCCTTCTATTGGACAAATATTTCCAAAAAATCCATGTCCTTCATCACATACAGATATTTGAACATTATAAGCAAAGTAAATTATACCTGAATTGGCTAAATGATTTAACATATCCCATGATTGTTCTTCACTAGCAAATTTACCTTGTAGATTTACATGAAGGATTTGTCCTCCCCCACATTCTTTATCCAATACAGCACCAAGTTTTATTTTTTCTTGAATTGTACTATTTTCCATTAATGGTATCCATTGATTACTGTAAAGAAAATCTTGTTCAAACTCAGGATATAGTAGATTATCTTTAGTACATAGAATTGAATTTGCACGTTCAGCAGGGACGGCCTCAACGTTTATACTATAATCAAAACTATAACTATCTTTAATTTCATTAATAGTTCTAAGAATTTTTGTAGCAAAATCCAATCCTTCATCTGTATAAGAATTACTACCAAAAGCATCCTCTTGAATTAATCCCATATCTCTAATTGCCTCATACATTGCTGTAATACCTAAAGTATTATATTGATTCTCCATTTTTACAAGTCCATATGTATAGTTTGGAAGAAGTCCTTTCTCAATATTTCTTTTGATAATATTTCTTACGACATCTAATACCTTAATACTTAAATGAATTCTTTTTGATAAAATATTTATATATTTATCCTTATTTTTATTAGACAATAACGCAATTCTACGTAAATTAGTTGTATTAACTTGGACACTACCAACTGAAAGAGAGGTTCCTCCAATACTATTAATAAAACTATTTAATTTAGAAGTATTGCTTAAGAGCCTACAACAATTTGAGAGGGTTGTAACATCATTACCAACATAAAAATTACTATCAAACCATTTCATATTATGTTTATTACACCATCTAGCAAACTCTTCATCAACAAATTTATCTTCTTGAAACAATAATGAATAAGTTAGCACAGGAAACGTCATCATTAATTTTTCTCTAATCTTAGCTGCCACTTCCATAAACACTTTTTGATGTTCAATAATTCCATCAATATGATCAATTACAAATTCTCCATCAGGAAATTGTCTTGCACCGAATAATTCTGCTAAATAGTTTTTATCCATAATAGAAATGTTAGTAAATGCACATTCAGTAACACGCAAATATGGTTGATTTAAGTCATAGATGAATTTTTGAAAACATTGTTCCCTATAATATTCAGGATCTTTAAGAAAAAAATTATTCTTAATATCATTGTTCCAATAATAATACGAATAAACTAGGTAACTTGGTAGGCCAACTGCACCAGAACTACGATTAGCAGTCCAACTAATAAATTCTAATACATGGTCATTATATGTGGTTAAATGTTTTGCAGGAGTTGATTTAAATTTATCAATAAAATATAACCCTTTTTCTACTATTTGATCTAAATCATATGCATAACAATATGGCAGATATGTACTTGTTGTGGCATTATGTAAGTAATAATCACCATTCCATTCTGATTCTAACCATTCTTCTGCTGTAGGTAGTCCATATTTTTTAGTAATTTCATAAAAAATCTTATTAAAAGATAAAAGTTTTAAATGAGGTTTAGTCATATCTGATTTTAATGTGTTGATATCTTTTGTGCTACTATTGGCATTTGCATCGATACTTACATCTGCAACCGTTTTGCTATCTATAAAATTATCAATAAAGGAATTGAAATTTAAATTTTCATTATGAAATCCATTGATACGCTCAAATTTTTCACCATATTTTTGTTCCATTTTATTTAAGCAAGCTACAAAATTCTTGTTAAGTTTTAATCTAATATCTATGATTATCGCCCCTTTACCCAATTTATTGCATCTAAATAATTCATTGTTTCTTCTTCTACTTCTAACATTGGCATTGATTGGAAACCCTTAGAAACCATGATATCTATATCAGAACATAGTGTATATTGAATATTTTTACTATCTAGTTTAAGTTTTAATATTTTGCATTTAGGGCAATCATTTGAGTATAAAATAATCATCTAATTCCTCCAATAATTTTATTTTAATATTTGATAAATCCGATCAATAGATTAATTTAAAGTATTTTATTGATCTTCAACACAATCGTATGTCTTAGCAAAGATGTCAATTTTACAAGGATAAATTTCTCCATTAACTCCTGTAATCAACATATCTTGAGGAGTAAAATTGTGTACTCCTTCTAATGTTGGTATCAAATAGCGTTCATCATTTTCATGAGTAACATTATGTCCGTTGTAGTCGAATGACCAAGGCATACCATTCACAATGTTTGCTCCATTATTTTTACCATACTCAACAAATTCCTCAAAAGTTATAGCTTCAATTATTACTGGTTTCTTTTTATACTTTGCCATTTTATTTCCTTCTTTCTTATAACTTACCCGATAGAAATCTTCTTTTAACGTATTTCTTTGTAGCCCATTTGTTTCATTTTTCTTACTGCTAATTTAGATTCGTAAATAGTTAAACCGATCATATTATTAAATCCATCTTTATTTAAATCTTTTTGATACGATTGAATAAGATGTTTCCCACTTGCTTTATGCAAAAGGTCAAGACATTGAATGTAATTACACTCATTATTTACTCTTTGATATTTTACCCCATATTTTGTTTCATCCATTTTTATAAATCCAATATCATTTAATTTCTCATCAATTGTTTTGAAAAATATCATTATAATTACTCCTTTAATTTATTTACTTACCCCAATCATATAATATGTCGCCACATTCTTTACTTAAGTTGTTTGACAATATTCTCAACTGTTTTACTTCTTCTTTACTAATATTACCAGAGAACTTATCTAATAATATTTTAATTTCTCTCACCATATCTAATATATCCATACTACCAAAATCCAATTACATCACCTCCTTTCATTACATATCCCAATGCCTATTCTTCTTCAAAATATCAATAATCTCTCCTGCATAATCCTCATCGATATTAATCACTAAATATTGATTACTAGGTTTCTTATTAAACTTAATTCTACTAACCCTAATGTTTTTAAGAATTCTACTCAAATCAATAGAATCTTGTTCTGAAGCATGTTTGTATAAATCATCTTGTTTTATGACCACATACTTGTGAAAATCAATACCTTGTAAAGAAATATTATTTATACAGATTATGTATCACCTTCTTCTTTTAGAATTAAGTCACTAGATTCCACTTTTATCAACCATTGATATTCATTACTTTCACTACAAATATTTTTAAATCTAAAATAAACAGGATTTGCATTGGGAGAGTACCTATTTAAATATCTTTTACATTCATTAGATTTTTTACAAATATCATGAGAACATAAACCGAATGTTACCAAACTTTAATCTTCCATCCTTTCATTTTTAATTTCTGATTGATTTTCTAATGATTCAATACTTACCTTTTTAAAATAATACCCTTTATTAGTGTCTTGATCGACAATAAATGCGTAATTAACTTTATCAGTATAGTTTTTCTCATATTCTTCAAAAGTACACTGAATCCAATCACCATCTTTACCATGTAGAATTTTAATATGTATTCACCTCTATTGATTTAGCAAGAATTTGATTGGTATTATAATTAATCTGAGTGATCAAATCCTTGCCAATATTATGATAATTATTTTATTATTTGAGTTTAGAATTATGATTATTTAACCAATCTTTTTGTAATATGTAGTAGTGTTGGTTAAATCACTTTTGCTGAACATAAAGTTTGATGTGTCTTTGGAATTGTACTCTTGAGAAGAGCACTGAGTCCATTGTCCATCGATGCGATTGATGATTTTTTGAGTTTGCATTTTGTTTTTCACCTCCTTTGCTATGTATATATTGTAACATTTCTGAGTATTGAAGTCAAATATTTATTTATTAATTTAAGAGTCTAACAATAATTCTTTCAAATGAGTTTTTCTATTAAAGTCTGCTTTCTTTTTAATTGCTCTATTTACCGTTTCTGTTTCACCAAAATGAAACACTTTTTGTTTTGCTCTTGTCAATGCTACATACATTAGATTGCTATTTAGCATGAAAGTATGTGCTTTAGGAGTTATCATAATAACTATCTTAGCTTGCCCTCCCTGCGAACGGTGAATGGAAATCGAATATGCAAGTTTTATATTTAATAAATCATTCTTGGTATAAATAACTAATTCATCAAATTGAATTATTACTTTCCCATCCTTAATTTTAATAATTTTCCCTACTTCTCCATTTGCTACAAAAGTTTTATCATTTTCATCTATCCATTTCTCATTATATCTTATCGCTTTATAATTATTTTTGGATTGAATAACAAGATCATTTTCATAAAATCTAGTTTCTCCAAGTTGAATATGTATACCGTTCAACACTACATTAGAATTTGCAATAGGTTGTAAATGTTTGTTAATTGCTACAGTACCGTAATCACCAACATTATAGGATGATAATGTCATTATATCATCTTTAGAGTATGAATTGAGAAGTTTTTTATAGGTTATTACAACATTATTTATGATTTTGTCTTGAGTTGTAGGAATAAAATAATAACTACGGTCTTCTCCAAATATTTGTGGTTTTTGCGAATCTTCTAAAAACCCTTCACAATTTCTTGTCTTAGTTGCTACAGTTAGAATACCTCCTTTGCCATATCTAAATATTTGAGTGAGAGAAACTATCGGAATAAGATTTGAATTAATTAAATCATAAAAAACATTTCCAGCACCAACAGATGGAATTTGATTTGAATCTCCCACCATAATTAATTTAGTTCTTGTAAAGTCTATAGCTTCTAATAAATGTTTCATTAAGAATACATCTGTCATTCCAAACTCGTCTACAAGAACTAAATTGTAAGGTAATTTAGTTTCCTCGTTGTAACCCCATTCTGGAGGTTGATATCCTAATCCTCTATGAATCGTTGACGCTGGATATTTTGTATATTCTGCTAATATCTTAGAAGCCCTACCAGTTGGAGAAAATAAACAAAATGATTTATTATTGCCTTTTAACATATCAATTACTGATTTAGTTGTGGCAGACTTGCCGGAACCTGCACTTCCATTCAATATGCAAATATTAGATTTACAAACTGTAGGCAAAATTTGATATTGTTGATCTGTGAGAGTAATATCACCATTATCTCTATATTTTTCAGTATCAATATCCCACTTATTTTCTACCTTTAAACCTTCTAAAATCCTATTAGCAATATATACTTCAGTTTGGTATGTTTCCTCTAATGCAACTGTATTTGTTGCTTTTCCAAAATGAATATCTTTATCATTCTTAATAATATCAACAAAATGTTCAATACATTTCTTTGCTAAAGACTCAGATTGTTTTCTTAGGACTTTAATATCAATTTTTGTATTACCATCGTTCTCATTTTCTTCTAATAAAAACATAATTGCTGATTTTTGTCTTTGACTAGAAGTTTGTAAATCAAATGTGAAATCAATAGGTGGTTTTTCTCCTTTTGCTTTTGTTGCAATACAGTCCTTATTAAATTCAAGAAGTATCTTATCGGCAGTTTTGAAGGCTATTCTTGACAATCCGCACAAACATTTATACGGATTGTCTTGTAGTTTTTCTTTAATCTTATCAACCGAACCATATTTATCATATAATGCTTTTAAGATTTTGAATTCGATAAATCCTTTAAATTCTACAACTAATTCTCCTAATACGAAATTCTCAATTATTTTCCTTTTAATAACTTCGAATCTAACCTCTCCAATATTATATAATTTCTTCAAGTCAATGTCCTCTAAACGATTATTGATAACTCTATCAATAATGTCTGGATATTCCCTCATCACTTCATCAACCTGACTATTACTATCTAATATGCTTTGTAAAAACAATCTAGTTGATGTCTCTGTTTTAGGCATATCCCTTCCTATATTAATTACTTTATATGATATTCCATTTTTTCCTTCCTTTTCTTCTGATTTTATAGCGTATTCTATACCAGTTTCAAGATCAGGTAGATTACCTAAAATACTGACATTTCCATATGAATTTTTTGCTATATGAGGATATTTAGTTTCATCAACATCTAGTGCATATATTTTGTAATCATCTGTATTGTAAGGGTTTGCGACTACGACACCTTTGAATTCGTAAATTATTTTATTTTTCAATTATTTACCCTGCTTTCTAATATACATCATAGTTGATAAGTATCTCTTCGTCCTCATCTGACTTCATCCACTTGCCGCCAACGTTCTTTGTTTTCTTTTGAGTTTTGAATTCATTGACTTTTAAGACATCATACAACTTAAATATATTCTCATTAAATATCTTTCCATCTTTAATTTTTGTTTTCATTTCTTTTCCATTATTTATTTGCCTTAAAGTTACGTAAGGTTTTGATTTATCTTTATAGGTTTCATACTTGATAACTATATAAAATTTATCTCCTGCATTCTCGTTCACATATTCTGTATATTCAAGGAATTCCATTTCGAATTTTACTTGTTCTTTAATTGATAATGGTTTGTCTTCAATGTCTTTAATTACCTCTTTAATATATTCAATCATATTCAATTCTTTATAAAGGGTTTTTGTTGTTTTTTGTGAATATCTTTTTAAAATTTCTTCATTAATTTTAAGTTTTTCTATATCTTTAAAATTAATTTGTTTGGAATAAGCAAACTTATCATATAGTTCTATAATTTGAAGAAGTTTTTTATTATTTCCGAAACATCTAAAGAAATTTAATCCAGTTAATATTTTAAGTTGACGAGAATTTACTGATGTATTTTTTATATCACTTAATAACTCAATAAAATCTGTATAATTTTTTTGTTGTGCTAAAGCATATAATTCATTTGGCACTTGTTCGTTAAGAAATTTAATTGAAGAAATACCTTTATAAATACTATTTTCTTTTTTATCAAATGTGTATTTTGCGATTGATTTACCAAATGAAATTGGATTAATTTTTGCATTTAATTGGTTAGCTAATGACACCCCTCTATTTGTATCTTCTTTGTTTTCTGCTCTATCTAAGTAAGCAGTAGCAAATTCTAATGGGTAATAAGTTCTTAATCTAGTCTCTGCATATCCATTCATACTGTAACCAGTGGAATGATTATATCCAAATTGATATTCAGAAGAATCGTCGATAATTTGTAGAAATTGTTTTACCTCTTCTTCTGCTGTTTCTCTTGATTTATTTGACTTATCACAATATCCTTCAAGAATTTTTGGCAATTGTTCGTTGAGCAAAACTATGTCTTTTTTCCCGATTGCTCTTCTAGTGGTATCTGCTAAAGATCCACTAAATCCACAAATATCTGTTAGAAATTTAATAGTATCTTCTTGATATACTAAATACCCATAATTATCTTTCAATAAATTATCCAATTGTTCAGAAGGATTTATATTAAGTTCTTTTTTAATTAATCTATCTCTATATGATTTACCAGATGGACGTAGCGAGGCGTTCACTAACGACATATCATTTATACGACGAGGTTTAAAATCTTTAAGTAACGAAAAAGCATAATCTCCTTCAAATTGAAACACACCTACACTAGAAGTAATCATATTATCCCAAACCCTACTATCATTCCAATTAATTTCATGAGCTTTAAGATAATGAGATCCAATAGACTTATATACATCTTTCATTATCCCAACAGTTTTTAGTCCTAAAATATCAAATTTCACAAAATTTACTGAATCTACTGCTTTCATCGAACATATTGATACAGGTTGAGATTCATTACCATCTTTATAATAAACTCCTAAATTATCTGCGAGTGTAATTGGAGAACCAATAATACCTGCTGGATGAGTTCCTTTGGCTATAATAGTTCCTTTCAAACCATCAAAATAATAAAATAAATCCTTATTATTATCTTTTAAATATTTGAATTCTTTTTTTAAAGTATTAACTCTTGTCAATGCTTTATTATTTCTTATCCGATTACAATAAACTTCATGATAGTCAAAATCTACGGACTTAGCATCTACCTCTTCTAATTCTTCTAGGTTGACTTCTTCTTGAATAATCTTAAAATACTCATCAAATAGTTTATCAAATTTATTTTTAATATCCATTACCACATCTAAATTTTCATATTTTAACCCTTTTGCTAATACATCAATAGTTCCTCTATCTCTTAAAGTTGAAAATGCTGATATATATGCCGTTTTCTCTGGTGTAAACCTTTTGATAATATATTCATAAACTTTTACACGATCCTCTGGAGCGAAATCTATATCAATATCTGCGAGAGAAACCCTATCAGCATTACAAAATCTTGAAAAAACAGTATTCCATCTGATAGGATCTACATCAGTAATATCTGTAATAAAAGCAACTTCACTACCACCAACAGAACCACGACAAAACCCATATGGTATTTCATTCTCATTACAGTAATCAACTAATTCAGACATAAACATCATAAAGCTTTCCATATTTTGTTTTTTCATTGCTTCAAATTCTTCATTTATTTTTTTCTTATACTCATCTAATTTAGTTAAATCAAGAATATTATTATCCTTTTTTGCTTTAAACTTTTTTGCAATAGTTTTTTTCCAAATATCTACTGCATTATTCCCATATAAATTAGGATATTTAAATGATTTGTCTAATTTAAACTCTTCAACCATATCAGCAAATTTATTTGTGTTAGATATAGCTTCCATCCATACCTCTTCGGGCAACGCATTTTGGATTCTAAAACATTCAACCAATTCATTAAAACTTTTCCAAGTAAGATCAAATTCATCCTCTTCTCCGTAGAAACTATCTTTTGATATTTGGAGAATTTTTCTACACTCTGCTTTATATTTTGAAGATGAATGTGTATCTGTACCGGCTATTAGAGGTATATTATATTGTTTACTCCATCCCCACAGTAATTTATTGTATTCTATTTGATGTTCGTGTGTGTGGTACTGGATCTCTAAGAAACATCTATGACTATTTTTAGACATCCACTCTAAAAATCTCTGTACATAACTATCTTCGTCATCTTTTTTTCTCCATAATATTGATGCTAAACAAGCAGTTGTAATTATAATATTTTCACTTGTATTCATTAACTCTTCAAATGATATTCTAGGATTATAATACATATGCCTATCTGTTTTGTCATCTAATTCTCCTTTGGAAGTAGATTTGGAATTTAAAGTGTTTAATTCTAATACTCCATCATAATTCTTGGCATATAATCCAATATGATATCCTCTTTCATCTGCTTCGAATTTAGTACATAAGTATGATTCAATGCCATGTATGTATTTAATTCCTGCCTTATCGCAATCCTGTTTCTTTTTTATCCAATCGTACATTCCTCCATGGTTAGAAAACGCTAATGCTTTACATTTTTCTTTTTTAGCAAGTTTAATATATTCTTTATAACTAGTACACGAATCAGAATAACCATTACAATTACTTGTATCATCATGAATATGGTATCTAATATAATTATTCATATTACTCCTCCTAATCCATAAGTCCTTCCATCCACGTTAAATCATCTTCGACTACCTTACTATCTTTATTATTAAACATCTCTAAAGTATCAAGATATGCCTTATATGGTGCATGTATTTTGGATGAAAAACCATTCAAATTTGCCAAGAAATAACTTTCAGTATCCGTAACATCTTGCCACCATATTTTATTATCCAATGTTACTTTATAATCTTCTTGTTTTTGTTTAATCTCTTCAACAGTCTTCACGATATCATCTAATAATTCTTGAATAGATTCATCATCTAAAGATATTTCAACATAACAATCTTTTACTACAAATTTACTCTTAACATCATCTGGTAAACAATCTATTGAATTATCAATAGACATTTTATTGAGATACTCCTCAATCTCATCTTCACTAAACTTACTATCTGATTTCTTTAACCACATTTTTGCGTTTGAAGCTAAACTGTTTCCTATATCATTTCTTTCAATAATACGACTCTTAGTTTTTCCATTAGCTTGCATACATTCAACTTCAACGTATTTAAGGAACGCCCATCTAGCTACAATTTGATCCATAGGTATATTTAACTTTTTGTGAATACCATAACTATATAAAATAATTTGGCCTTTTTCCTTATCAATTTTTTTACCTTTATATATACTTGATGTTTTAAAGTCAGTAATTACACATATATCTTTATCGTTTCTTTTTTCCATATGTATAGCATCTATATAAGCTTGAATTAAAATATTATTTATCTTTATTGGAACAAAAACTTCGCACTTTAATTTATATGGAATTTGTTGATGATTTTTAAAGAAATGTCTCATGCATGATTCATATTTATCACTTATTTTTTTGTTTTTATCTTCATTACATCTATCATACTTGAGTCCACCAATGGTAAATTCAAATAGTTTCTCCTCAAATATTTCTATCATATCCGCATATGATATTTCTTTATTATAATATTTCTCTAGTATGTCATGCGATGCATTTCCAAACACACCATAAATAGAATCATGTCTATCCTCTGGGATTTTAAGGATGTATTTAAGGTAAAAAGTATAAGGATCTCCTTTATATTGATTATATTTTGACCATGAGTAAATCTCATCACAATCTAATTTATTTGCTATTAATTGAATTTCTTCAAATTGTTTTCTCATTTATTTTCTTATCCCTCTCTTTAATATATTTTTTGTGTTCTGTTTCGTTATAAGTTATTTTGTATTTCAATAGATAGTTATACATCTTATTATCTAAATCCATTGGAGCCTGTTTGTCTTTGAGTAGGTCGTATTTATCATAGATATATGAAACATTACGAATACCATAAAATCGCTCACACATTCCTCTAATATGGTGCAAATCAATACCTTTATCCATAGCAATTACAATATCAACATTAATTCCTATTAAGATTCGTACTTGTTCATCAGATATATCATGACTTTCTATGGCAACCACCGTACCATCTTTTCTACTGTGTCTTTTTAACACAGATTTCTGAGATTCTGCAACTACGCAAAAACCAGATTCTTGAATAGTTTTATAGTTCTCTTGCAAACCATAAACATTAAGAGATTTAAAGTATTTTTTAAGTGGAAAATATTTTGGGATATCTAACATTTCCCATTCTTTAATTGTTGTCCGACCCATAATCCCTATGAAGTCATTTTCATCTCCACACCATTGTCTGGCAGGAATTACTATTCTCTTCTTTTCTGCACTATAGCCTATCTTGAATATATCGCAGGTAAAGGGCAAGATGCCATCTGTCTTTATCCAATCAATGTGGGGCAATGGTATATACTCCTTGATAATTTCATTGTCGTACAACTCAATGTCATCGATGTTTACAACACATCTTTTTCTTTTAACCTTCTTGAATACGTTCAATGGATCTTTTTTATCAGATTTATCTTCTTTTATTTTAAATTTGTACTCTAAGCCAAGTAACTTATGTAAATACTTATTTGCTTTTGGAAATGAAATATCTTTTATTGTCATAACTAAACTGAATATATCTCCACGAATTATTTCACTATCAGATTGAAATATTTTAGTAGATAATGTTTCTTTATTTATAGCAATATTATTATTAGATGTATGATTAGGCAATCCGCATCGAAATTCTTTAGTATATTCTTTAATACCATGACAGTCTAGAGATTTTAGTATTTCTTGTAGTTTATCATTGTCTAAGATATAAGTTTTTAATTCAATAGAGGTCATTCAATTATTTTCACCTACTCTCTATTTATTTTATTTAATATCACTTTTTAAATTATAATTCAATATACTTTCATATTGTCTCCTTAATTTATCTCTACAGCCATTTTTAATTTATATATGAAGAAAATTATATTCTTCTAAATACTTTTCCAATATTAATTTTTTATGCTTAAAATACTCCATGAACGCATCTAAAGGATCATTGAAATATCCTAAATGCTCCTGATTGCTATTATTTGAAATATAACAAGCATATTTTTCTTTTGTTTTATCATAAGACACTCCGGGATAACCACTAGTATTATGTTTCTGAATATTAGTAAAGAAGTTATTTATTTTTCCAGGCATGAACACACAATTTTCTAGATTATATATTTTGCATCAGTTAAGACATCTTTATCGAGTTCGAATTTAATATTTTGATGATCTATCATATCTTGATAACCTAATATTTTAGGTATGTCTTGAAGAAAATATTCAAAACACAACCATTTTTCATTTACAATACAATCTTTATATGTTTCTTCTTTAATATGAAATTTCTCATCATAACATCTTTGCAACATAGATACCCATTTATTTATATATGGATTGTGTTTAACATTTTTTACATATCCATAGTATCCTTTATTATAAATAATTGGTTTTAATGAGTCTTTTATGTTTTTGTTTATAATTTGAATACCAGCAGAGATGGTTTGAAAACCAGTATTTTTAAATTCAACTACGTATCGTTTATTACCTGTTTTAGATCCGTTTGTATCATATACACCTAAAACTTTATATTCTCCAAATATTTTGCTTATAAAAATTTTTCCGATATATTTATTCCTATCGTTTTGATTTTCTATTTCTTTATTAATGCTATACTTTTTTATCAACAAATTATTCCCTCCTACCAATCTTGCGAAATATTACAAATTCCAAGTTCCTTATACATATTTAAAGATAAATCATACTCTGCAATGATTTGAAATTGATTAGTTTGCCCGAATCTATTTTTTGTAATAAATATTATAAGATATCGCTTATCTTTTTTTAACTTAAAAGGAATCTTGGTGAGATTTCTCTTCCCTTCTAGTTTGTATGGTTTTATTTCATGTTTTTCATTTTCATATTCATCTTCAAAAGGTTGTCTAATCATAATATTAACTGACATTACATCCACAATCGATTTAGCCATACCAATTTCATTGTTTGTGTAATATCTTAGTTTAGTAGCAGTTTTACCTAATTGGTATGTAACAAGTAGACTAACATTTTTAGCAGTTGGTTTAATCACATCGTAAATTTTTACCATATCCCTTTGCATTTCCAACCATGTTTTATCAGAATTACTATCAGCATTTTCTTTAAGCGTATCAATGCAAAAGTATTTTACATTTCCCAAAGCTGAATATTTCTTTATAATTTTAATGGCAATATCTGTAGTATATTTTTCTAGAGGTATAATTGTAATATTTTTATTTTCCTTCTTATCTTCAATCCATTTTGCACATTTTCTTAATAATTCCATTGTTTTTTCATCAAAATTCCCATCCCTTAATATATATTTATGTAAGTTTTCTTTATAAACATTATTAGCTACCCATATAATCATTTCTTTTTGTATTTTGGTTTGATCTTCTTCGTTTATAATGAATACTACTTTTTCATCGTGTTTTAATACTGAGGGAAATAACCAATTGATTGCTGTAGTTGATTTTCCGGCTCCCGATAGTCCTCCCAATCCAACTATATTTCCTAAATTTAATCCTGATATTTCTTTATTTAATATAGTGCAATTATCAAGTGGTAGTCCTATATTGATTCCTTCATTTAATTTATCAATTAACTCATTTACGCCAGAGCAAGCATTGTAACTTTTAACATCACCTTCGACATTTACGAATATATGATTAAGATTAGTTTCATAATAAGCATATATTTCTTCTGTATTCATATCTGCGAATTGACTTAATTTATCATGAACAGGGAATTTTGCTTTCATTAATTTAAGAACTGCATTCCATTTATGTAATTCGTTAATGTACCCGTCTAAATTTTCTTCTTTTACATATTCTTTTGCTTTGTCAATGGTGTCATAACCACCATATTCATCATATTTAACTTTCAATTTATCATGCTTTTCAAGATATAAACCAACCGTAATTTCATCTAATGATTGTTTCTTTTCTTTCTTGATAATATCATGAGCAATAACAAAATATATCTTCCATTCATTATTAGAGAAATCTTGTAAAGTCAAATTATCATATGAATACATTAATTCTGGGTTCTTGTAAAATATAGATGTGGCGTTTGCTTCAGCAGATAATTTAAATTCTTTAACTTTTTTTACAGCATTAATTAATTCTTGTTCATAAGGACTTACTTCTTTTTTAGCAACAGTAGTTTTTGACTTTGTTTTTGTAACAACAGCCATTTACCATAATTCCTCCAATTCCTTATCGATCTTTTTATCTTTACTTTTTGCTTTATATTCAGCTCCTTCATGTATTTGATTTTCTAATTCAATAGTTGCTGTTTTCTCTTCTGCTTTCTTAGCATTTTTTAATCTAGAGAAAACATTATTTATCTCGTTTTCAATGAATGTCATTATTGTGTTTATGAGGTGTTTTTCATCTTTTATTTTATCTCTGGTTGGCCCTATATATTGTAAAATACTGTATTTACAAAACTTAAATGTTAGTAATATAAGTCGGTAATCATAACTTGCTTGTGGTTTTTGTTTTGTATTTGCCATGAATTTACCTTCATGCAAACCCCTAAGTCTTAACGCTAAATACCTCGGAAACTTTTTGCCTGTTTCATACTGTAAAACTTCTTTAAAAACATACTCGCACATCTCCAACCAATCTTTTTGCTCTTGTTTCTTAGTAATTTTCTCTTCCATTTAAACACCTCAATAGTTGATAGGAATAGGGATTATTGGTTGGTTCAATAATCCCTATTATCATTTATAGCATTTCAGCGAATTCTAATACTTGATTCAATTTTTCAATATCATTATTAACTAAATCTTTAATATTGATTTCCAAGTCTCTGATTTTCTTTCCAATTTTCTTTTGATTTTCTTCTGAACAAGTCTTTAGAATAGATTTGATATTATTTGCAATATCCTCTGCTTTTTCATCTTCTATTTCCATAGATTCTTTATCCCTATTCACACCAGTAGAATAATCAACTGCTTTTTTTACTCCAAATTTCTTTGTACCTTCCCATTTTGTTCTCCAAATTTCAAAAGAAGGATTTTCTATAATTTCTCCTTTCTTTGTTACTCCAGTTCTATCTTTATAGATTTTACCAAAATAAGTTACATTACCATCTTTATCTTCTTTTGTGAACATTTGCATCACAATATCAAAATCGTATTCAGCTTTTTTAGCTAAATCAGGAGCTTCACCAATTTTTACTCTATCAATACCTTTTTTCTTTTCGTCATCTGTTGGATCTCTAAAGACATCCTTTTGATGTGCCACTTCTACAATCCATTTACCTTGTGATGAGAACATTATATAAGCTGTTTTTAATGCCTGATTCCATCTCTTGATATGGCCCCAATCACGCTGACTCAAATTTAGGTCTTCTAAATCTATGTCTTTACCTTTTCTTACTTGTTTTCTTGATCTTTTTTCAACAACTTCATATGCTGCTGATTGCATATTCTCATATAATTTTGTACCACTATCAATCACAATAGTATCAAATTCTGCTAATAATTCTTCATCATCTAATTCATCAAATGTCTCTTGAACTTCAGATGCAGAAGTTGTACGCATGACATTAAGAATATTGGGATTATCTTCAAGATAATATGTATTACCATCTTCACTGTCTACCAAGTTTATTTTTGGGAAAGTTCCTGCTGTTGTAGATTTGCCGGAGCTTGTTGCACCAAATATTAATACTTTTCCTCCAACATAAGCCAATACTTCTTCTTTTTTAACAAAACCCATTTATTTTAGTCTCCTTTATTATTTTTTTTATTATTTTATATGATTTTTGTGTGTATCAGGAGGAATTTAACCTCCTGATATTAATTAAATAGTATTATACATCTAACAATTTCATCCATGCTTCATCATCAACTGTTTCTTCGTCTTCCTCAGTATCAGCATCTTCTTTTTTATCTAGTGTTTTTTCAAATTTCGCAACACTTTCTTCTAAATCTTCTGTTTCTTCCTCCTTCTCTTCTTCAACTTCAATAAATTGAGAAAGGAAAACTAAATCGCTTTCTTTATATTTATCTTTATTGATTGCCAAAATTGGAACCTTTGTTTCTCCTTCACCTTCAAATGTAATTAAAGGTCTTTTTATAAGCATTCTTTTTTCTTTATTTCTACCAATAGCACATTTACTAAGAGCCTCTTCCTCTGTGATAACATTAAGTTCAATAAGTTCTCTAATATCTTCAGGAAGATCATCTAGTGTAATACTTACTACACTTGCCCCTTCAAGCATTTCTCCTTCTACAGTGACTTCTACGAGTGTTCCTTTTTTAGCAGGAGCAAAACATTTAGTAATAAGTTTTTTAGTATTTTCTGGTTTCGCCTTATCTACTTCAAGTTCAAATGTCTTTGTAAAAGCAAGAGTCTTCTTGATTTCCTTTCCATCGTATTTACCAACATAATCAACTACATATCCCGTAATTGGAAATGATGCTTTTTCTCTATCTAATTTACCAACCGCATTTGCGTCACAAAGTATTGTTTGTGTAAATACTGCTTTATACTCTTCTGGTTTAGCTTTTGATAAGAATACAGAATTAACTTCTTTTTTAATAGAAACACTATCATTATACGCCTGATATTTTAATTTTCCTTTAACATTTACTACCATTCCATTTTCAAGATGTTGTTGTATGTATTGAATTGCATCATATGCAGATAAAAATTTATTTTTGAATGTTTTATCTTTTGTATCTTTTTCTAAACCAACTTTAATGAAACAAGAATCTGCTACTGATTCTAGAATTGTTTCGTCAAACCTATCATCCCAATCAATGGTGAATTTATTATCAAAGTCTTCTTGTTTTTTACCATCCACTTCTTTTATACCATGGACATATACTACATTGTCTCTTTCTGATCCGTAACCGCCCATCATATCTGAATATATAACATTTCCATTCCCACAATCTACACCAAGATTCATTTGATTCCAAACCCAATCAGATTTTGTAGTATCTTTATCCATTGTGAAAGTATAATCATTTACTTTTGCTTCTCCGATGAGTAAAAATTGTGCTTTGCCTTTTTTAAGACCTAATTGTTCCTCTTTAACTTTTGCCATTATATTATATTCCTTCTTTCAATGTTTTTATTTTATTATTTATTGCAAAAATAGTTTTAAAAATATATTGAAAGAGGAGGGCTGTTGGAGCGACAAACAGGTACTTGACCCCACGCTTTTGTTTTAATAGGCATCTTCCTCCTTATTATCTCATAACTTTTACATCAAAATTAAATTCTAGACATTTTCTACTAGCCAAATAATCACACCAATGTACAAAATGTTGTATTTTACTTTTTGGAGTAGGCAGGACTTTTTTCTTTGTCTTATAATCAAAGCTCCACTGGCCCATATGCGACTCAATATTCCCAATAATCATATTTAGTGTTTCTTCATCAATACAACTATTTACTTCTGTGTTAGTTTTAAGCATATTAGCAACAATTAATGGATGTTCTGTGACGGTATGATAACTATTATCTAATCCTGATTTACAACCATCATGTAATATTAAAGATGCTATAATTATGTCTTTATCATCTTCAGTATATTTGAAAATGTCTAATCTAAACATTTCTACTGCAATTCTTACTGCCGATTTGGTATGCCTCACTAAACCTCCCTCTCCTAAAGCATATTGTGGATGATATTTACCAGACGAACTGGCAGGAATTGAGAAGAAATATTCTGGTAAATTATTTAATGCCTTTTCTGTAAACTCGCTACTCCTTTCATTAACTCTACTTACTCATTATACCACACAACTAAAAACATGTCAAACATTTTATTTCTTACTTTATAAACAAAGCCAAACCACATAAAATTCCACATTCAATTTATTTTCTTAATGCAATCCATTTTTCTTTAAAGCGTCATTAAGTTGTTTTAAGAAATTAGCCGGATCTTCATTTGAATCAACAGTAATATTAATAGTAATATTATTTACTACATTATTTTCATTCTTTGACTCATTATCAGATTTATCATCCTCTACATCATTCTCTTCCTTAACATCCTCTACCCAATCCCATTCTTCCGGCTCATTCTCATCTAAAACATCACACACAACCCTTACACAACTATCTAATTGTTTTATTGCTACAATGTCATAATCATCTCCATCGCTAGATAACTCTTCGTCATAGTCATTTAAGGTAATGAAATAAGAGCTATATCCTTGTTTAATATCTTCTTGATTGTTGAAAATCATATTACCTTCAATATCGTCTAACAAAGCACATAAATCTCCATCACGCATTTTGAAAAGCATTGAATTATTTAAATCTGATTTCTTCATTTTAATATTCCTACTTTCATTGTTATTTTCTTGATTTGCATTGTTCTCTATGTATGGTTCAAAATCTTCTGGTAAGAAGAAATCACCTCTATTTGATCCTCTTATACAATCTAAAACAATATAATCATAATTAATTTTTGATACAAATAAATATGGTTGATTTTTATTCTTTGCATAATACCAATTAACACTACTTTCTAAATTTCCACAAAAACTTTTTGAATGAGGAACTACTTTTTGACCAACCACAACAAATTCTCTATTAATATTAACCACCCTTTTCTTTTAATCTATATTCTCCAAAATATTTTATTTCTGCTTCTTTCCTTGCTCTAACTGCATTATCAAATTTATCAAATCTTCCTAAATTAATGCACTTATTATATACATTAATTTTTGCCATCCACTTATCCCTCGACTTATCCCAAGTAACACCCACCACTCCTGAAGTATTATTAGACTGCATACTTTTGTTCATTTGATTTTGTGTTTTGTTTACTAATCTTAATTCTTTTTTACGGTTATCATATTCTTTATGAAAAATATGATCTACATCCATATCATCTGGACAATTCATAACAAGGCGATGCATAAATATAGTTTTATCTTCATAATGAAAAATAACATAACCATCTCGATTTATATGCCAACAATGATCCTTTATCAAATCAAAATCTTCTAAATCGAAATAAAACTCTTCGTCTTTGAATGTATATCCTATACCATATTTACCTGTTAAATCATATGTATTATATTTTTTTACTGCGTCTCTTAATCTTTCTACTTGCAAACACCCACAAGATTGTGTATTCCCTGAATTTAAACTTCCTGTGGTAGCTATTATTGGTTCTACTAAACTACCACAATTACATTTACACAGCCATTGAGCATTTTTATTTTTATCATTTTCTACTCTTTTAATTACAGTCAACCTATTAAATTCTCTACCCATTAAATTGATTAATTTCCCCATATATGATTATCTCTAACTCCTCTCTACTACTTGAAACAAATCTCTACAATTTTCCTTATGCAACCAATACAATTCATCACTATCCAAATTAACTTGAATACGATAATGTAATGCAGTTTCTTCCATAATAACTCTATAAGTATCTTTTTTGAAAGAATTAAAATCTTTAAGGAATCTTACTTTTCTTATGATTCTCACCTCCTTTAATACCATAACTACTTATTTAAATTATCTTATGCGTTTCACACTCTTTAATAATCTCATTTAACCTATCAATTCTCATTTGAATTAATCCATTATAGACTTCAACACATTCCTCATATGTATTTGCATAGTGTCTAGAATACACATCCACAACTTTGCTTTTAATCATTTCACATTTTTTATTAATTGGAGCGAATACCCAACTACTATACTTTGGTTTATCAATTTCTGCCTTATACTTATCTAAAACCATTCCTTGTATTGGTAATTGTTTTAAATGTGAATAATCGTAATTATTATCCTCATTATATGCACAACCCCAAACTATAGTTTTATGTTTTAAAGTTTTTATATCTAGTTCCACAGTTTACCTCCTTTACAGCATTAATTCAAATTCGATATCTTCAAAATTATTACTATACGTAAAACCAACAATCTTAATTCCTGGAGCGTGTTTATGATTTAAATTCTCATCATAGGCATCGAGATAATATTTGAATTTTTTATCAAAATTTAAAAGTGGATTAATAATTACTTCTGGTCTATCAAATCCTTCCATCTCAATGAGAACTGCCACATAATTCATACTTTTTGATTTAGCCGTTTCAAAACAATTAATTAAATTTTCTCTTGTTAAATTCATTTGTTTATTCCTCCAATTATTTTATTTCATACTTCTACTCACTAAACTCAATATAATTTCTCCAAAACAATAATTCTGAACTACTCCTATAAGCAACCCTTTCTAAACACTGTTCACACCATTTTCTATATGCTTCTTCTGATTTAAACCTAGAATCAATTCGCTTCTTTGCCTTTCGAATTAATGCAACACCCTTCATATCAGAAATTTTTTGTGAATACTTCTTTAACTCAAAGTTGTCAATATCCACCTCAATTAATCCAATATCTTTTGGTATTAATTCAATAGGAATAGTGTTAACTGGACTTATGATATATGTATAGGCACTTGCACAACAAAACCCATTCTTAAAATCGCTTAAACTAGCCTTTGCTTCAATACCTTTCATATCATAATGAAATTTCCTTGGTGCTATTCTAACTTTTTTAATTCCAACACAGTCAATGATTTCTTTTCTCTTTTTGCCAATATCTAAGTCCCACATGCCACCTACCTCAGTAGCTAACATCTTATAACCCCATCCAAATAATATGTATTTAGATATTTCTTTTAGTAGAAAGTGTGTTTCTGTTTCGTTCTTTGGTCTGTTAAAATCCAATTATATGTAATCACCTCGATTCTTATGTAAAATATTTACTAATCTTCTTCTCTTACAACATCCCATAATTTTAGATCGTCGCTATTTTT
>Ga0209518_1001533_pt1 | contig 24355 bp, 38 predicted proteins | sample RifGroB1_FD_183993 | JGI IMG/M metagenome (GOLD analysis project Ga0209518, IMG submission 183993) | Groundwater microbial communities from Rifle, Colorado, USA - Groundwater B1 (SPAdes) (version 2) | ecosystem: Environmental > Aquatic > Deep subsurface > Groundwater | place: Rifle, Colorado...
GTTCAGGCAAAAAAGGTACCGCATTAACTTTTGTACCAGCTTAAGCTTTTATCAACCCAGCTTTGAGGAGGGTGGTGTAGGCGCCGTTTTTTTTCATCGTTGACTTAGGTACTCTTTTTTGATATACTTTCAAGTATGAAAAGCTACTCATTCCGCACTATAATTGAAAAAGATGGCAAACAATATCATGGTTTTGTACCAGCTCTTTTGGGTTGTCATACTTATGGTAAAACCATAGAAGATACGAAAAAGAATCTAAACGAAGCAATCGAAGGATATCTTCTTTCTTGCGCTAAACATGGCGATGTAATTCCGAGTGATAACGGACTTCAATCTATCGAAACTGTATCTATCCCAATTTTTTCAGCTGGCAAGAGGGTGTATGCCTAAATTGCCAAACATAAAAGGTAAACAACTTTTTAAAATTCTTAAAGGAATAGGTTATGAGCTGGATCACATTCAAGGTAGTCACCATATACTTCGATGTTCTGATGGAAAGAAGACAACTATCCCAATTCATGGCAATAAAGAAATTCCTAAAGGAACACTTTTAGGAATTTTGACTGACTTGGATATTTCAAAAGAAGACTTTGTGCTTTTACTAAAAAAGAAGAAATAATCTTTACGCTTTTATCAAACCAGCTTTGAGGAGGGTAGCGTAGGCGCCATTCTTTTTCATGATGCGTAGGCCTTGAACGGAGACTTCAATATTTAAAAATTTATTTATTTCCGGAACAAAAATTCTCTTCTTTTGAAGATTTAAGTGTTTTCGTATCTTACCGGTTGGGTTAAATTGAGTAGCACGGGTCCTATTCGAGTATCCGCCACCCATGATTGAACCTTTTTTTGTTATCGCGCATATTTTCGTCATAGTTTTTTTCATGCTATCATTACATACAACATTATGCAAGCAACAGACGCTATTTTTTATATAATTATATTGGTGATGTCCATAGTTATTCACGAAGTATCGCATGGTTTTATAGCGGAATATTTTGGCGATAAAACCGCACGTTTTGCGGGAAGGCTTACTTTGAATCCCCTTAAGCATTTGGATCTTTTCGGTTCCATTCTTTTGCCGGTAGTTCTGGTTTTATCACATTCGTCTTTTTTGTTCGGTTGGGCGAAACCAGTGCCTTATAATCCAGATAATTTAAGTAATAAGAAATGGGGAACGATAGCGGTAGCCTCTGCTGGAATTTTAGCAAATATTTCAATAGCTATTATTTTTGGAATTATTATTCGTCTTACCTCCGGTTTCTCTCTACCAGCTGGTTTTTATTTTATAATCTCTATAATTGTTATAGTAAATTTAGCTTTAGCAATATTTAATTTAGTTCCGATTCCACCTCTTGATGGTTCCAAAATACTTTTTTCCTTTTTACCGGAGTCAGCTTTTTCTTTTATCCTTGCCTACGAACAATATTCACTGATTTTATTGTTAATTTTTATTGTTTTCTTTTCTGATTATCTATATCCAATCTTAGCTTTTCTCTTTAATTTTTTAACCGGTCTTGTGTTTTAGTTTTTAAAATAGTATATTATCATCATAGTCCTATGGGGCTATTTTGTTTCAGTGGTCAAATTTTATGCCAACAATTAATCAATTAATCAAGAAAAATAGAGTCAAAGCTCATCCTAAAGATAAGACGGTTGCTCTAACACGAGGGTTTAATGTTCTGAAAAATAGACCAATATTTTTCTCCAGCCCTTTCAAACGTGGTGTTTGCATCAAAGTTTCGACAACAACCCCCAAGAAGCCAAACTCAGCTCTTCGAAAAATTGCAAGGGTCAGATTAACTAATGGCATGGAAGTCACAGCCTACATCCCAGGTGAGGGGCATAATTTGCAGGAACACTCTGTTGTCATGATTCGCGGAGGACGCGTGAAAGATTTAATTGGGGTAAGATATCATATTGTGCGCGGAGTTTTAGATACGCAAGGAGTCGAAAAGAGAAGACAAGCTAGGTCGCTTTACGGAAACAAGAAGCCAAAAGAAAATGCGAAGAAGAGTTAAAAATAAAAAAATAATTACTCCTGACTTTATCTACAATTCTCAAAAATTGGAGAAGTTCATTAATTACATCATGTGGTCTGGGAAAAAAGAAACCGCGCGTAAAGTTATGTATGCGACTTTTGATGTAATTAAAGAAAAAACAGGCAATCCAAATCCGCTTGAAATTTTTGATTTAGCAATAAAAAATGCCGGTCCTTCAACCGAAGTTCGCTCAAAGCGTATCGGAGGCGCAAACTATCAGATACCTATTGAAGTTCGACCAGAAAGAAAACTCGCCTTGGCGATGCGATGGATTCGCGATGCGGCTCGCGGCGGTAAAGGTAAGCCGATGCACCTGAAACTTGCAGACGAATTAATTTCTGCTTCCAAAAACGAAGGTTCTGCTATCAAAAAGAAAGAAGACACGCACAAAATGGCCGAAGCCAACAAAGCTTTTGCTCACTTTGCGTGGTAATGCTCCTTTAAGTTAGTTTATTTACATTTGTACATATTTACGCTATAGCGTATATATGCAATTCAGTATATAATTGATAGATGGCTTATTACAAAGGGATGCGAGTTAATGCTTTTGGTTTACCAGTTTCAAAGGGTAATACTCGAACTCGTATAAAGAAGGATAATAGAAAGCGGAATTTTTACCATACAGCTTTTTCTTCACCGTTTCTTAAAGATTCCCCGAAGAATTTGATTTTGATGTATGACGTTATTGAAGAAAAAAAGAAAGAGAGGGATTGGCTTCGTAGACAACTAAAGAATTTTGACTACATAATGATTCAGAGAAGTGTATGGGTAGGGCCTTCGCCTTTACCAAAAGAATTTCTAGATTATGTCAAAGGAATTGGCTTGGAGGATCATTTAAAAACTTTTAAATTAGCCAAAACTTATACTGGGAAAGGGAATAACATCTAATATCTGTAATTTACATATTTACGCTATCGCGTATATATGCAACTTGAATCAGATTTGAACAAAAGATCTTGCTTGACTTTTTATGTTGGGAGAATACACTTTGGATATTATAAATTCTTAATTAAAATAATAAAAATATGCCAAAAGAAGGTTTTGAACAATTCGAAAATTTAAAAAGCAAAGAGGGAGTAGTTGCTTACATAAAATTAAGTACAAGTGAACAAAATTATTTAAGAAGATGTAAAAATGTACAAAAAGCCAATTTTGGTAATTACCCTCTATATTGGGTAGAAGCTGTTGTTAACTCTGGTTTGGTAGAAGAATTATACAAATCTTGGGCAGGAAAAAAGGCAGAGGGAAAGTAAACTTTGATAGTTAGGCAATTGATAGTTAGGCAAGACCTAGCTGGTTTTATTTGCAAAAAATATCTTTATAATATATAGTACTTGAAGCGCATTTGGCGCTTTTTATTTATATGGAAAGAGATTACCCATTGGAGAAGGTGAGAAATTTTGGAATTATCGCGCACATTGATGCGGGGAAAACGACGACGACCGAGCGAGTGCTTTATTATACCGGCAAGAAGCATAAAATCGGCGAAGTTCACGAAGGAGAAACTACGACCGATTGGATGGAACAAGAACGAGAACGTGGAATTACTATTACAGCCGCCGCTGTAACATGTTTCTGGACGCCTACTTATGCTCCAACTGACAAGACCAAAAAACATCGTTTCAATATCATCGACACTCCCGGACACATTGATTTTACAGTAGAAGTAAAACGTTCTCTACGAGTTTTGGACGGCGCGGTGGTTGTTTTCGACGGAGTGGCAGGAGTGGAGCCTCAGTCGGAAACGAATTGGCGTTATGCCGATGAAGCTAAAGTACCTCGCGTGTGTTTTATAAACAAACTGGACCGAACTGGCGCCTCTTTTGAACATTCCTATTCGGCTATTTTAGACAGACTTAGCAAAAAGGCCGTGCGAGTGCAAATTCCCATCGGCTTGGAAGAAAAATTTGAAGGCGTGATTGATTTGCTCCGTATGAAAGCTTATTACTTCGAAGGAGATATGGGTAATAAAGTTATTGAAAAAGAGATTCCAGAAAATTTTAAAGCTGATGCAACTAAATATCACTCCGAATTGGTTGAAAAAATTGTAGAGACTGACGATAGCATAATGACGGAATATTTAGAAGGAACGATTCCTGATTTTGACGCGCTGAAGAAAACTTTGCGCAAAGCTGTTATCGTCAATCAAATTTTTCCAGTTTTTGCCGGTTCTGCTTTAAAAAATAAAGGAGTACAACTAATACTTGATGCTGTAGTGGACTACTTGCCATCCCCGATAGACATTGCCGCAGTGTCAGGCATTGACCCAGATACAGAAAAAAATATTATTCGAAATGCTTCAGATACGGAGCCTTTTGCCGCGCTTGCATTCAAAGTTGCAACCGATCCTTTCGTTGGTCAACTTATTTTCTTCCGTGTTTATTCTGGAACACTTTCTGCCGGCAGTTATATCTACAATCCGCGCACACGCAACAAAGAGCGTATTGGTAGAATTTTAAGAATGCATGCGAACGACAGAGAAGAAGTAAAAAAAGTTTTTGCCGGAGAAATAGCCGCGGCAGTGGGCTTAAAGGATACAATAACTTCAGATACGATTTGCGATGAAAATAACCCTATTATTTTGGATAGAATAATATTTCCCGAGCCTGTGATCTCTCTGCGTATCGAACCCAAGACAAAAGCAGATCAAGAAAAAATGGGAATGGCTCTTAATCGTCTTGCCCAAGAAGATCCCACTTTTAAAGTAAGCACTGATCAGGAAACAGGCGAAACTATTATCGCTGGTATGGGGGAATTGCATTTAGAAATTATAGTGGACAGAATGAAGCGCGAATTTACCGTGGAGGCGAATGTCGGCAAGCCTCAAGTGGCGTACCGTGAGACGATCAATGGCACTGCGGAAGCTGAAGGAAAATATATCAAACAATCGGGAGGACGCGGAAACTATGGACACGTCAAGATTAAAGTAAAGCCAATGCAACTTCTCACCAAAGAAGAATTAGAAGACTTGCCTAAAAATACCAAGAGGTCCCCTGGGTTTGAATTTGTGAATACCATTAAAGGAGGAGTAATTCCGCAAGAATACATAGCTCCTTGTGAAAAAGGTTTTAAAGAGGGACTGGATAGGGGAGTTTTGGCTGGATTTAAAATAGTGAATGTCTCGGTGGAACTTTGGGATGGAAGTTATCACGAAGTTGATTCAAATGAAATGGCTTTTAAAATTGCTTCATCAATGGCGGTGCAAGATGCATGCAAGAGAGCGAATCCGGTAATACTTGAACCTATGATGAAAGTGGAAGTTGTTACTCCGGATAAATTTATGGGAGACGTTACAGGAAATCTTTCTTCTAAGAGAGCTCTGATTGAAGGAATGGAAGACAGAGGAATGAATAAAGTTATAAGAGCCTTAGTTCCTCTTTCTGAAATGTTTGGTTATATGACAGGCCTTCGTTCAATGACCGAAGGCCGGGCTAGTTTTACTATGGAATTTTTTAGGTACGATGTGGTTCCTAACAATGTGGCGGAAACGATTATTACCGCGAGGAAATAAGACTTAAAATTGTTCTTTTTTCGAAGAATTCTTGCATTTTTAATAGAAGTGTGATATGATATAAAAGTAGCTTATTAATTAATATTTTTTAATATAAATATGAATAAAAACACGTATATTGCGCTTGCAGTGATTGTTGTTTTTGGGGTTCTCCTTTGGATTTTTCTTTCACAAAAAGAAAAAGTTCCCGAAGCTGGTCCGGCAACAGTTTCAACACTCTCTGTTTCTAATGTTACTTCGTCAGCTTTAGCCGTATTTGCCGAAACAAAGACTATTAGCTGGAAGACTTCTAACTATCCAGCTAATGCAGGAGTTAATATAAATTTAATTAAAAAGATATCAGATTCTCCAAGAGAGTTCACTCTTGTGCGAACACTTGAAACGGATACTCCCAATGATGGGGAAGAAGTATGGACACCGCAAGCTGAGGAAAATGCCGACGATTTATTTATTGAGGTAATATGTTCAAACACATATCAATTTAGTTTAGGATGTAGTTTGTCCAGTGATCCGATAAAAGTTAACTAATCTCAAAAAAGTAGAAAACAAAAACTCGCAAGAAAAATTCTTGCGAGTTTTTGTTTTTTTGATTGCTGATTGACAATGGCACTATTTTGTGCTATTCTAAAAATCAGATGTCCTCGGATGAGGCATCAGAGGGCGGAGCAGGATAGAAAAAACCGTGTGTTCCTGCTCCGCCCCGAATGATTTGGATTTTAAAAGCCCAGAATGGGAAAATCTTTTCTGGGTTTTACTGTTTTTATTTATTCAAATATTTAACTGTACAGGAGTTTGACAATGTTTTTTTATCTGCTAATATAATGGTAACTGCACTTTTGCAGTTTTTGTTTTAGTTCCGTTTCTATGACGGATCGCCGATAAGGCAATTTCATTATTAATTTTGTTAGTGACTAAACCCCAGCAACTGGCTCCTGTATGTTGAGTTTTAGTTATTAGCCCCAACCCGCTAGAGGCGGGCAAGTAAAAATATGGCAGAAGAATTTAAAAGAGATAGACCGCATGTAAACGTAGGCACCATTGGCCATGTCGATCACGGCAAGACTACTTTAACCGCCGCAATTTTGCATGTGTTGAATATGGCTGGCAAACAAGTGAGACTTCGCGGCGTTGATCAAATTGATAATGCTCCCGAAGAAAGAGCTCGCGGAATTACCATTAACATTTCTCACAATGAGTATTCAACAGATGCTCGTCACTATGCGCATATTGATGCTCCAGGGCACGCTGATTATATTAAAAATATGATTACAGGGGCGGCGCAAATGGATGGCGCAATTCTAGTGGTTGCGGCGACTGACGGCGCTATGCCTCAAACTCGCGAACATGTTCTTCTTGCAAAACAAGTTGGTGTGCCGAAGATACTTGTGTTCTTAAACAAGTGCGATATGGTTAATGATAAAGAAATGATCGACTTGGTGGAAGAGGAGATTCGTGAATTGTTAACGAAGCAAGGATTTGATGGCGCCGGCACTCCAGTTATCAGAGGCTCCGCTCTAAAAGCTCTCGAATCAAAATCTGTTGACGATGAATGGGCAAAGAAAATTCTTGAACTTGCAAATGCTCTTGACACTTATATTCCGATTCCGGTAAGAGATATTTCTAAACCCTTCCTTATGCCTGTTGAAGATATATTCTCAATTGAAGGTCGTGGCACAGTTGTGACTGGGAAGATTGAAAGAGGTGTAGTAAAAATTGATGAAGAAGTAGAAATTGTTGGAATTAAGCCTACCCAAAAATCAACTGTTACAGGTATTGAAATGTTCAACAAAAATCTTAAAGAAGGTATGGCGGGGGACAATGCCGGAGTGCTTTTGAGAGGTCTAAAGAAAGAAGACATTACTCGTGGACAAGTTCTTGCAAAGCCGGGCACTGTTACTCCACACGATAATTTTACCGCTGAAATATATGTTTTAAAGAAAGAAGAAGGCGGACGTCACACTCCATTCTTTAAAGGTTACAAACCTCAGTTTTATATTAGAACGACGGATGTAACGGGAGATGTGACTTTAGCCGAAGGAACAGAAATGGTTATGCCTGGAGACACAGTAAAAATTACAGTTAAATTAGTTACTCCAGTTGCGCTGGAAGAGTCACAAAGGTTCGCCATTCGTGAAGGAGGCAAAACTGTGGGAGCCGGGGTGGTTACGAAGATATTAGGGTAAATTGCGAATTACGAATGATAGATTACGAATTAATAATTTGAAATTCGTAATTGTTAATTGACAATTGATTATGGCAACAACAGAGACAAAAACAAAAAAGCCTAAAACAAAAGCCGCAGTGGTCAAGGTTGCCAAAAGTTCCAAAACGATAAAAATACCAAAAGTCTCTGCAAAAAAAGACAAAGAAAAGGTAATACTTCGCATACGAGTGCGAGCATACGAAAGCAAAATTCTTGACAGCTCAGTTAAGCAGATTATAGATACTGCGGTTCGCCACGATGCAGTAATAGTTGGACCTGTTCCATTACCTACTGAGATTAAAAAATATACAGTCAATCGTTCTCCTTTTATTTATAAAAATACGCGGGAGCAATTTGAAATTCGCGTACATAAAAGATTGATTGATATTATAAATCCAAATGGAAAAACCATTGAGGCTCTTACTAATTTATCGCTTCCTTCTGGAGTGGATATTGACGTGAAAATGCTATAAGAAACCGACTATTATGAAATTTATTTTGGCAACAAAAAAAAATATGACGGAATATTTTTCCCCCGAAGGATCTGTGATTCCGGTCACCATACTCTCTGCCGGACCTGTGACTGTAATTAAAATTTTTGAGAAGGAGAAAGACGGATATAATTCTGTACAGGTGGGTTTTGGAACTCAAAAGAAAGAAAGAGTGAGCCGTTCTAGTGCTGGAGCTATGAAAGGGGCTTTTTACAAAACTCTCAAAGAATTCAGATTAAAACCAAATGACAAGAGCGATGCGAAAGAAGGTGATGTAATTGATGTTTCAGTTTTTACTCCGGGCGATAAACTTCAAGTTTCAAGCATATCTAAAGGGAAGGGTTTTCAGGGTGTTGTAAAACGCCATAGTTTTGCGGGCGGACCTCGCACCCACGGCCAAAAACATTCAGAAAGAGAGCCGGGAAGTATCGGAGGAGGCTTGCGAACTCATGTTCCTAGAGGTATGAGAATGGCGGGCAGGATGGGCGGGGATCGCATTACCCAGAAAAATTTAAAAGTTATTTCTGTAGATAAAGAAAACAATATAATGCTGGTAAAAGGGGCGATTGCCGGCAAACGAGGGAGTCTGGTGGAGATAGTAAGCAGATAATATGGAAGCAAAAATATACAATCAAAAAGGCGATGTTACGGGGGAGATAAATCTTCCCGCGAAAGTTTTTGCTGCCGAATGGAGAAGCGATCTAGTGCACCAAGTTGTGCAAAGTATGAGAAGCAATAAAAGAGCAGGCACGGCCAACACGAAAGATCGAGGAGAAGTTAGGGGCGGAGGAAAAAAACCTTGGAAGCAAAAGGGAACTGGGCAAGCTAGACACGGATCAACACGATCTCCTATTTGGGTTGGTGGAGGAATAACTCATGGTCCTCTTGCCGAAAAAAATTATAAAAGAAAAGTTTCAAAAAAAATGCGCGCGCAAGCTCTCTTTTCTGTTCTCTCTAAAAAACTAAAAGACGAGGAAATACTTTTTGTCGAAACGCTTTCTGTCCCTTTTATTAAAACAAAAGATGCTGTGAAAACAATGCAAAATTTAGAGCGAGCTTCTGGCTGGAAAACTGTTTTAAATACCAAGAAGCCTCGCGTGCTTACTGCGCTTTTTGAACGCAATGAAAAAACAGAAAAAAGTTTCAGAAATATACCACAACTGGAAATAGTTTTTTTAAAAAATTTAAATCCGTTTGACGTGTTAAATTATAAATATCTTTTGATAGAAAATCCGGTCGAAAGTGTGAAATTTTTAGAATCCAGAGGGAAGTGAAATTTTGTAAAATATACTTTTTCTGGTACGGATTTTTTGAAGCTTAAAAAATCCTGAAGTTCTCGGCTCGTCAGCCTCGAAACCCCTCCAAAAGTATATTTTACAAAATTTCACTTCAATAATATGGCAAATATAATTAAAAACCCAAGAATCACCGAAAAAGCATCTTTCGCAGCCGAGCAGAATGTTTACATTTTTAATGTTTCAAAAAGAGCAAACAAGACGGAAATAAAGAAAGAAATCTTTTCACTTTACAAAGTAAAACCTTTTAAAGTAAATGTTTTAGGCGTGCCAAGGAAAAATATTATGTCTAGGGGCAAAATAGGTGTCAAAGGCGGAGGCAGAAAAGCTTTAGTTTATTTAAAAAAGGGTGATAAGATAGAATTCGTCTAACGGGATGAAAACATATAAACCCACAAGCAAATCAAGGAGGCAAATGACCCATATACCTTACCGGGAACTTTTGACGCATACACAACCAACCAAATCGCTTATTCACGGCTTTAGCCGTTCTGTCGGGAGAAACAGCGCGGGACGCATCACTGTCAGACATAAAGGCGCGGGCCATAAACGCCTTTATCGAGAGGTTGATTTTTTATATAACAAAAAAGAAATTCCGGCTATTATAAAATCTGTTGAATACGATCCGAACCGCTCAGCATTTATTGGGTTGGCTGTTTATAAAGACGGAGAAAAAAGATATGTGATATTGCCCAAGTCTGTAAAGCCCGGCGATTCTTTTATGGTGTCTCCGAAAGCGCCGCTTATTCCCGCCAATAGACTTCCTCTCAAAGATATTCCAGTCGGAACTTTTGTTTACAACATAGAAATACAGCCAAACGGCGGGGCCAAGATTGGCCGTTCGGCGGGAATTTTTGCGCAGGTAGTTGCCAATGCTGATGGATATACAAACATAAAAATGCCTTCAACTGAAGTTCGAAAAATAAACGAAAATTGCTGGGCTTCAATCGGAACTGTTTCAAACGAAGAACATCATTTAGAAAATTACGGCAAAGCTGGACGCAGTCGTTGGAAAGGAATAAGACCAACAGTTCGCGGTACGGCGATGAACCCAGTAGATCACCCATACGGAGGCGGAGAAGGCAGACAGGGCCGTGGCACCAAGCGTCCAAAAACAATGTGGGGCAAAGTCACCGGCGGTCGCAAGACCCGCGGGCCAAAGAGGTACTCAAATGTATTTATTATCTCGCGCAGAAAGACTGGGAAGAATAAATAGCATTCCACTTTAATTTGACATTTTATCCTTATTTAGGTTGCGTTAGGCAAGACCTAACGCAAAGTTTGCACCTCATTTAGACTGTGATACAATAAAATATATGAAGAAATTATCTTTAAAAGCAGTGAATTTGCCGGTTACTATATTTAAAGAAGGCAAGAGTTATGTGGCTTATAGCCCGGCTCTCGATCTTTCGACTTCCGCTTCTACCTACAAAAAAGCGCAAAAGAACTTTTCTGAGATTGTCGGAATTTTTATTGAAGAACTTATGGAAATGGGTACATTAGATAAAGTGCTCCGAGAATTAGGTTGGCAAAAAATAAAATCTAACTGGCAACCGCCAGTCGTTGTTTCAAACTATTTTCAACCGATGAACCTTTCGTATGCCTAAAAAGCAGAATGTAACGAATAGGCAGTTTCAACAATTTTTAATATATGTCGGTTGTTCCTTTAAAAGATCTAAAGGAGATCATTTTGTGTATGTGCGTCCTGATTTACTACGTCCTGTTATAGTTCCCAAAGATAATCCTATACCTCAATTTATTGTAAGAAATAATCTTAAACTGCTCGGAATGTCTTGGGAAGAATTTTTTAATATAATTGACAGAATGTAAATTAAAGACTCGTAAGCTAAAGAGATACTCAAATGTATTTATCGTTTCTCGCAGAAAGACTGGGAAGAATAAATAGCGTTCCACTTTAGTTTGACATTTTACTCTTATTTGCTAGTATAAATTCAAGCTCGTTAAGAGCTTTTTGTTTATCCAAAATATGACCAGATCAATAAAAAAAGGAATATATGTGGATGAGCGGCTTTTGCAAAAGATTGCCGGCAAAAACCCGCTTAGTACTCCTCCCATCAAAACTTGGAAAAGGGCCTGCGTCATATCTCCCGAAATGCTTGGTTTTATTTTCGGTGTCCATAATGGAAAAACTCACGTGGATGTTTTGGTAACCGAAGATATGGTGGGCCACCGATTGGGGGAATTTTCTCCAACCAGGAAATTTACGAAGCATGGCGGAAAGATGCAAAAAGAACTTGAACAAAAAAAACAAGAAGCCGAAATAGCCGCCGCCAAGGGAGCAAAAGAGGCAAGCGCGGCCGCAGCTGATTCAAAGAAAACAAAATAATTATAATGAAAGCATTTTTAAAAAATTACCGACAAGCCCCGAGAAAAGTTCGCTTAGTCGCTTCGCTTATAAAAGAGAAAAGTGTTGCAGAAGCCACAGCGGAACTTGATTTTTTGACAAAGCGAGCAGGACTGCCCCTAAAAAAACTTTTACTTTCTGCTGTTTCTAATGCCAAGCAAATGGGAGTGGAAATGGAAAATTTATTTATCAAAGAATTGCGAGTAGATAAAGGCATTACAATGAAAAGAATGATGCCGGCGGCTATGGGTTCAGGGCATAGGATAAACAAACGCACGAGCCATTTAACGCTCATTCTTGCAGAACAAGCTTCAATTGCGAATAATCAATTAAAAATTAAAAAAACAAAAATTCGTAATTCGTAATTGCCCATTTTAAATTTTATGTCAAAAATAGTTCATCCATACGCTCATAGGTTGATTATGTTAAGAGATTGGAAAAGCCGCTGGTTTGCCGATCCCAAAAAATATGTCTCTTACTTGAAAGGAGACGTTCTGATACGCCAATATTTGGAAAAAAAATTGCGAGGTATGTATATTTCTACAATTGAAATTGAAAGAAGCAGAAAAGCCACTAGATTTATCATTAAGACTTCCCGCCCAGGTCTCATTATTGGCCGAAATGGCGAGGGAGCGGCAAAATTAAAAGAAGATATTTTAAAGAAAATTGATCGCTTAAAGTTAGGAAAACCGGAAGATTTCAAGCTTGAAATTATTGAAGTTGCAAACCCAGAAGCTGATGCCGCGATTGTGGCATATATGATTTCTGAAGGATTGGAGAAAAGAATGCCCTATCGTCGCGTCATTAAAACAATCATTGAAAAAGTTATGACGGCGCGCGGAGTAGAAGGCGCAAGAATAGTTCTTTCAGGCAGATTGGGGGGAGCTGATATTGCTCGGACGGAAGAGCTAAAGCGTGGAAGCATCCCGCTTCAGAGTTTCCGCGCGGACATAGATTTCAAACGCGAGCGCGCGACTTTATCCTATGGAGTTATCGGCATAAAAGTTTGGATTTATCGTGGCAAAATATTTGCTGACAAGAAAAAAGAAATTAAAAGTTGATTAAATTGCTATGCTTATACCAAAAAAAGTAAAATTTAGAAAATGGCAAACAGGGCGAAGCAATCCAAAGGCAATATCGCCGGACACTAGGGGCATAAAGCTGTCTTTTGGCTCTTATGGTCTCAAATCTCTTTCTCAAGCGCGCGTGAAGTCCACTCAGATTGAATCTGCCAGAAAAGTAATATCTCGTACGCTGACCAAGGCTGGAAAATACTGGATTCGTATTTTTCCAGATCGTCCTTACACTTCCAAACCTGCAGAAGTTGGAATGGGAAAAGGAAAAGGAGATCCGCAAGGATATTGCTTTGATGTCTTTCCTGGACGCATTATTTTTGAAGTGGATGGAGTAGATGAAAAAATTGCAGGAGAAGCGTTGCGAAAAGCTGGCAGCAAACTGCCGATTAAAGCAAGAGTTGTTTCTAGGGCCCACAAACAATAAAATGAAGAACAAGAAAGAAAATTTTAAAGGAATGAAAAAAGATGAACTCGCGAAGAAACTTGCTCTTTTGCGGGAAAATGCAAGAGCTATTAGATTCAAAGCCGAAGGTTCAAAGTCAAAAAATGTAAAAGAACTTTCAACTCTTAAAAAAGACATAGCTCGAATATTGACAGAACTTAATAAATAAAGCTTATAGCTAGCTAATTAGCTGATTAGCTAAAAAATAAAATCATGACAACAAATACAAAAAAAGAAATAATAAAGAATAAGGGCACTACGCTAAAAGGAGTGGTTGTTTCAGATAAAATGAAAAAGACAGTTATTGTTTCTGTTTCAAGATTTGTCAAGCATCCTTTATATGGGAAGTTTTATAAAATGAGCAAAAAATACAAGGCTCACGACGAGGAAAATAAATATAAAACAGGGGATATTGTGGAAATAGTCGAGACAAGGCCAATTTCAAAAGATAAAAGGTTTAAAGTAATTTAATAATAATTTACCGCCAAGAAAGTATCTAAGCGGACAAATATGATTCAAGCAGGAACATGGGTAAAAATAGCAGATAATACTGGAGGCACCGTAGGCAAAGTGTTTAAAATTTTAGGGTCTTCCAAAAAAAGATACGCCTCTTTGGGTGAGGAGGTTATTATTGCTGTAAAAGTGGCAAGTCCTAGAAAGATGATAAAAAAGAAAGATGTGCATCAAGCGGTAATCGTGCGCACCAGAGGCGCTTATAGGAGAAAGGATGGATCTTATATTCGTTTTGATGATAATGCTGTGGTTCTTTTAGAAAAAGACAAGAAAGATCCGAAAGCTGGAAGAGTATTTGGACCGATACCGAGAGAACTTGCTGAAAAAGGATTTCAAAAAATAATTTCCCTAGCGCAGGAAGTAATTTAAATAAAAGGCAAGACCTAACATGTTAGGTCTTGCCTTAGAAAATAATATGCATATAAAAAAAGGAGACAATGTAATAATTATAACCGGCAAAGATAAAGGCAAAAAGGGTAAAATTATCAATGTTTTGGTGCGAGAAAATAAAGTTATTGTGGAAGGGGCGAATATGATGAAAAAACATCAGCGTCCAAGGAAATCTGGGGAAAAAGGAAGTATGAAAAATATCGAAATGCCAATACACGCTTCCAATGTTAAGAAATTAGATTAATCCAATGAAACATTTAACTGTAAAAGAAAAAGAGAATGGAGTCTTTGAAAAAATGAAGGGCGTTTTTCATTATAAAAATATTATGGCTGCACCAAAAATGCAAAAGATTGTTCTTAATGTCGGTACTGGAACAGCTATCAAAAAAGATAAAAATAAAAATGACGCTATATCTCTTCGTCTAGCTAAAATCACCGGCCAAAAGTCAGCTATAAAGGGCGCCAAGCAGTCAATTGCATCTTTTAAAACAAGGAAAGGCGACCCCATTGGCATTATTGTAACATTGCGGGGCAAGAGGATGTATGCTTTTTTGGAAAAACTTATAAATGTTGCTCTTCCGCGCACGAAAGATTTTCGCGGTATCGCGCGCGCTTCAGTAGACAACATAGGCAATCTAACTATTGGCATAAAAGAGCATACTATTTTCCCGGAAACAGCCGATGAGGATCTCAAGGATATTTTCGGTATGTCCATTACTCTTGTTTCTACAGCTAAAAATAAGAAAGAAGGCGTAGCATTTTTTGAATTTTTAGGTATGCCTTTCAAAAAAGAAGAGGAAAAGAAATAAACGATGGTCTGTGGATAACTTTATTACAAAATATTTAAAATTAAAGTATAATGTTTTTATGAATGAAAAAATAAACACTCTAGACAATCTAGAAATAGACAAAGCTCTAAAAGAGTTTGAAATGAAATCTAATACTGAACCAGAACCACAAGCTCCCGCGGCAATTCCATCCCCAGAAGCATCCAGCATAAAGTTTGAAACTGACAGCTATAAAGCGGTGAAGTTTTACAATGAAACAGATACTCCCAAAATGGTTCGACTGGTGATGAAATATTCCGGCGGATTGATCAAAGAACAAAAACAAGCGGAATATGTGCTTTTTGGGCTGGCGATAGTAATATTTGGCATTTCACTTTACTTGTTTTTTGGAGGAGGTTCAAAAAGTCCTACATTCAATGAAAATATACCTGCGGAAGTATTACCTCTTTAAATAGTTATGTTTAAAATATCTAAAAAAACAAAAAAAGGATTCACGCTGATTGAACTTTTAGTGGTGGTGGCTATTATTTCACTTTTGTCATCGGTGGTACTCGCGAGTTTGAACAGCGCGCGGGCGAAAGCGAGGGATGCGAAACGGAAGCAAACACTTACTCAACTTAGAATTGCGAATGAACTTGCGTTTAGTAATTCACCAACTGGGATATATACAGATACGACTGGCTGGATTGAAGTTCCAACCGATGGTGTTTTGACGCCAGCACTTGTAACTCCCGGCTACATCAGTTCTCTCGTTTCTGAGACCTCCACGTATCAGTATTGGAGAAAAAATTATACTGAATATGCTTGTATGACATTAAATGATTCAAATAAATATGGTTTTTATGTTAAACTGGAAAATCCCTCAGCATCTGATCCAAACTTTATTTCTTCAACAGTTGGTGATAGCTTTGATAGATGTGTAGCAAGCACATGGTCTATGAATTACAGAATCGGCAACTAGCTTATTTACAAATTAGGGTAAGCAAGGATAATCCTTGATATTTTGGTTTTCCTAATAAATTTTATTTATTTGACTATTTAGGGCAAGCAAGGATAAGGGCAAGCAAGGATAATCCTTGATATTTTGGTTTGACTGTTTCTAGGAGTCTTTTTTATTTTCCGAGTTCTTTAATTTCAGGATTTTTGGAAATATAATCATCAATACTTTGAATTACAAAACCCCACAACCTAGGTTTTCCCCAGCCACAGTTAAATACCCACAGCCGTCTGCATTTTTTCAAAAGCAATTTTTCTTCTTTAACAACTTTCTCTACCTAAGCGCATAGGCGAGAAGCGAGTACGCATAGTTTCCTAAATATCCATCAATCGATTTCGGAAGAGACGTTTCAAGATTATGGAACATTTTCAGATTCCGGAAGTTCAGTTCAATCAGCATTCGGGTTTCATACAGAGCGTTTTGCAATGCAGTCGCAATTCTTTTCATGTTGGCTTTCGGTTTAGCGAACAGAATTCTTTTGTTTTCGATGTAGAATTCTTTTTCCAAATCTTTGGAAATATATCCGGCATCAGCCACGAATATGCCAAGCATTTCTTTGTTCATTTTCTTGAAGGTTTTTCGATCGTCTGAATTTCCTGTTCCAAAACTAACTGCAAGTAAGTTTCTTTTCAGATCGGTGGTAATGCTCATTTTAAGCCCATAGTAGAAGCCTTTTCCCGAATGTCCCCAGGATGAAAGCATTTTCATCGTCTTGTGACGTTTGGCATTTTTGTTCAGACAGACTGGAATATCGGTGGAGTCTGTGTGTTTGACTATGTGAGCATTTTTCCGATTCCATTGCAGAATTGATTGCAGAATGAGCAGGGCGTATATTGCCAGACGATTCATGTTTACCACCAATGTTTTGTAGGAACATTTTAAAGAAAATATTTCCCAGACTGATTTCTTTGTTTTGACTCCTTGCATTTGTTTGAAGAGCGAGAGAGCTATGGTATCTTCCGGAGTGTTGGCTAATTTTCGACCAGTGCTTTTAACTATCTTTAATTTAAGTTGTTTGAAGAAAAATCTCACTTTTGTTACAATACTATTGTATTTTTGAATCGTGTGATTCATAACAAAAAGCGCCTCACGGCGCTTTTTGTATTCTAACTCATTTTAGGGGAAATGGGGAGTTTCGTAATTCAGAGTTTAATAGCGTACTTTTTCTATTTTAAAAATATATTTTACGGCAGTACCAAGCCAAATTTAGTTTCTTGGTTTATATGGATGTTAGCGCCTCTGCTCGGTTTCTTTTTTGATATTAAAGCTGGAGCCGGATTATCGGCTCTCCCTGTATTTTTGGCGGGATTTGGTCCCTTGGTTGTTATAATTATTTCTATCTTAAATAAAAATGCATACTGGAAATTAACAGCATTTGATTTTATTTGCGGTATATTTGCTCTGATTTCTTTGGTGTTGTATATATTTACGCATAATTTAGAAATATCAATTATTTTTGTCATCTTGAGCGATGGCTTGGCCGCAATACCGACAATTGTCAAATCTTGGAAATTTCCGGAAACGGAAACCGCAGCCGTTTATTTGGCGGGTATTTTTGCGCAAACCTTGGCTCTTCTCATTATAAAAAATTGGGTCTTCTCAATTTACGTTCTCAACGTATATTTTATAGTCATAAACATAATAATAATATTTTGCATATACCGCAAGAAGATTTTTAAGACAGTATAAAAATCGTTGATAAATCACGCATATGCGTGATTTATCAACATCATAAATTTTAGAGAAAAAAATGTCTGGCTATTTAAATTTAGAAATTTTTTGTCCTTCGGGTGTATCTTTCACTTCATAACCTAAAGAATTAATTTCTTTTCGAAGTTCGTCGGATTCTTTGAAATTTTTATTTTGGCGAGCTTGTTCGCGTTCTTTTACTAGTTTTTGCACTTTTTCTGGGATTTTCTCCTTCTTTAAGTTTTCGAATCCTAATCCGAATACTTTATCAAAATCTAAAACTGTCGCTTTTTTATCGGCGTTAGAAATATTTTCGTCTTTTAAAACATCCCACAAGAGCGACAATGCTCGCGGAGTATCCAAATCGTCTTCTATGAATTCTTTAAATTTATTTTGATATGTTTTGTTTACCTTTCCCGCCTGCTCCCGACCAGTCGGGAGGGCGGACAGGCCAATATCTTTGTCAAGCTCTATATAGAGGTTATACAAGCGTTTTAAGGCCGTTTCTGCGCCCTCTAGAGCCTCCCAGACAAAGTTTACTCTAGTGCGGTAATTTGCCATTAAAAGCCAAAATCTATAGGCTAAAGGACTTATGTTTTTGTCCACCAAATCTCTTAAGGTGTAAAAATTATGAAAAGACTTTGCCATTCTTTTCTGATCTACTAGCAACCATTCATTATGCATCCAGTATTTTGCGAAAGGCTTGCCGGTCGAACTTTCAGATTGCGCTATTTCATTTTCATGATGAGGAAATATATTATCTACTCCGCCTGTATGTATATCTATTTGCTCTCCCAAGTTTGCTATAGACATTGCCGAACATTCAATGTGCCATCCCGGACGGCCTTTGCCTAAAACTGTATTCCAAAAGACATTTCCGTCTTTTTCGTCCCAAGCTTTCCAAAGCGCAAAATCTTGCGCGTTATCCTTTTCATATTCATCAGTTTTTATTCTGCCAGAGGCATTTTCTTTCTGATCTGCAAGCACCAAGCGAGAAAGTTTCCCGTAATCTTTAAATTTTTTAATATTAAAATAAACAGAACCATCTTCGCTTTTATAGGCCAAGCCCTTTTTTAGTAGTTTTTTTACAATATCAACCATTTCATCTATATAATCTGTGGCCTTTGCAAATTTTTTCGGTTTTATAATATTGAAAGCTTTTATATCTTTGAAAAATTCTTTAGTGTAAAATTCCGTAAATTCTTCAAGTGAGCGCCCTTCTTTTTGTGAATCTCTGATAGTTTTATCATCAACATCGGTCAAATTCATTATATGTTTAACTTTATATCCCTCATACATTAGAACTCTCTTTAAAGTATCGGCGAAAATGTATGCTCGATAATTTCCAATGTGGGGATAATTGTAAACTGTCGGTCCGCAACTGTAAAATAAAACTTCCCTTTTATTAATAGGGGAAAATTCTTCTTTTTCTCGCGTCAGAGTATTATAAAATTTAATTTTCCTGGAATTCATTTCTGTAAATTGAGATGAGAGCATAGAGCAGGCTTACCGTCAAGGGTCCCACTAAAATGCCAACTGGGCCTAAAAGCGAAATTCCTCCAAGCACTGAAAAAAGAATAAAAAGGGAAGATATATTTATTTTTTTGCTGACAATAAGCGGGCCTAAAAAATTATCAATCATTCCTACCATAACAACTGCCCAGATTAAAAGGCCGACGGCGGATGTGGTATTTCCCGTGACAAAGAGAAAAATAATTGCAGGAACTGAAACCAAAGAAGTCCCAAAAGTTGGAATAAGAGACGCAACGGCGGCTACTACGCCCCAAAGAGCGCTATTTTGAATACCAAAGATCCAAAGTCCAAAACCCAATAATACACCCTGAACAAGAGCTATAAAAAGAGATCCTTTTATAACCCCGTTCACAGCCTGCGCAAGTCTTCCGATTATTTTTTCATCGTCTTTGTCTCCAAGCGGACTAAGTAGGATAATAGCTTTTCTCCACTGCGCTCCGTCTTTTAGAAAATAAAAAATAATTAAAAGTATTAGCAAAAATGAAAAAAAAGCAGAAATAGTGGTAGTGAATATGTTTGTTATGTTGTTTGATACGTAAGAAATAAAATCTGTTGTTTTTTTATTGATATCAAAAGCTACACCTTCAGGCAATATTTGATTTACTTTAGTTTCTATTAAATCTAAAAATGGTCTGGCGCTTCCATTGTCTGCAACTATATGGTAAACATCCTGACTTTGATTGAAAACCATAGTACCGATGATCAAAAGCGGTCCGCAAAGTATGACAGTAAAAAAAATCACGGTTAAAAACGAGGCCAACCAGCTGGGCAATTTTTTTTCAGTGAACCATTCATATACAGGATAAAGAACTATAGAAAAAGACAGTCCTAATACGAGCACAATCCAAAAGGGACGGAAAATAAAAAAAGTTAAGACGAAAGTTGCTAATAATAATCCGAAGAAAAAATACCTCTCAATGAACTTTGTTTGCATAAATCAATTATAAACCATAAATTCAATAAAAGCCACAGCCATTGCCTTTTCTGGGAATTTCATATAATATATGGCTTATGGAATTTGCAGTGATACAAACAGGCGGCAAGCAGTATAAGGTCTCCAAGGGAGACTTTGTTTCTGTTGAAAAAATAACAGGGGAATACAAAAAGGGGGATAAAATTTCTTTTGATAAAGTTTTGCTTGTTGATGATGGTAAAAATACTACAATAGGCACCCCTTATATAACAGGCGCAAAAGTGGATGCTGAAATTATAGAGATAGGCCGCGCCAGAAAAATTCTCGTGGTAAAATATAAGCAAAAATCCCGCTATCTCCGCCGCAACGGCCACCGTCAGCCTTTCTTTAAGGTAAAAATTACTTCGATAAAATAATGAGTTTTTTTATTGCCTATTTTTTAACGCATTTTTAATGGTGTCATTGTCGGAATATTCAAGCTCGGTGCCAGTGGAAAGACCCTTGCCGAGAGAAGAAATTTTTATGCCGAATTTTTCCGCAATATCTTTGAGTTGTTCTCGAACGTAAGAATCTGTATGGTCGCCCTGAGGGCTTAAAGAAAAAGCAAGAATTATTTCTTTTAGCGAGGCAAGACCTAACTTGTTAGGTCTTGCCTCGCTTTCAATTTTCTTTTTTAATTCTTCAATTCGCACTTTGTTTTTAGTATTTTTTTCAACGATCGGAACTAATCCGCCCAGAATAAAATATTTGCCATTGTAAACTCTGCTTTTTTTCACCGATTCTAGATCAGAATCCTTTTCGACAATCATTAAAGTGGAAGAATCCACATTTGCATTACTGCAAATGTCGCACAATTTTTCTTTTTTTTGAGTCAAAATAAAAAACCTAAAACATTCTTTGCATTGCGTCACTTCTTTTTTTAAATCAGAAATCAAGTTAGATAAATTTTCATTATAAACGGGACTTCTGGACACCAAAAAATAAACAAAACGTTTTGCCTGTCTCTCTCCAATACCGGGAAATTCTTTAAAAATTTCAGCTAATTTTTCTATGATATCCATTGTGTTTTAAGCGAGGTTTCAAAATTCATCCAAATCTCCTTTTACTTTCGATGGAGCAAATTCGCTAATACTGCTTTTTTCAAGGGTTTGGAATGTCGTAGTTTTTTCATCGAAATAAAGTTCGATTTTTCCAGTCGGGCCATTTCTATGCTTCTCAATTAAAATTTCAGCGATATTTGTTTTTTCTGACTCCTCTTTTCCTTTATCTTCTCTATGAATAAACATTACAACATCCGCGTCTTGTTCAATAGATCCCGAATCACGAAGATCCGAAAGTCTAGGTTTGCCGCCGCGAGATTCCACTGCGCGCGAAAGCTGGGAAAGCGCCAAAACCGGAACATTCAGCTCTTTTGCCAAACTTTTTAATGATCTTGAAATTTCCGTCACTTGATTGACCATTGAGTCGTAATTTTTTGAAGTCGTCATAAGTTGCAAATAATCGACGATTATAAGGTCAAGTCCTTTTTCCGCCTTTAATCTGCGGGAGAGGGCTTTCATTCTGACTATTGAATTTCCTGGCTGATCGTCAATGTAAAGCTTAGCTTTTGCAAGCTTGTCTAATGAATCTCGAAGTTGAGAAAATTCTCTATCGGAAGACAAACGGCCTGTGCGCAGGTTCCAAGCGTTTACCCGACTCTCGGCGGAGAGCATTCTGTCCACCAGTTGCTGTGAAGACATTTCCAGGGAAAAAATAACTACAGATTTTTCGTGAATTGTTGAAGTCATACGGGCGATATCCAAAGCAAGAGTGGTTTTACCCATACTTGGTCGCGCGGCAAGAATAACTAAATCAGCTTTCTGCAAACCCGAAAGAAGAGTGTCCAGATCTCGGAAACCAGTTGGAAGTCCGCGCAACATTCCCTTGTGTTCATGCAATTTTTCAAGACGTTCCCAAGCTTCCGGCAGCGCGTCTTTTAAGTTTATAAATTTTTGATTCTTTGGAGAAGAGACTACGGAAAAAATTTTCTTTTCCGCCATATCCAAAATATCGTCCATATGATCGTCGCTTTCTTCAAATGCTAGTTCAGACACATAATCCGCCGCTTCTATCAGACTTCGAAGAACATATTTTTTTTGCACGATATCGGCGTAATGTTTAACATTGATGGAGGAGGGAACGACATTCACTATTTCCGCAAGATAAACATTGCCGCCAATATTCTCAAGTAATTTTTGTTCTTGCAGTTTGGTAGACAAAGAAAGCATATCTATGGGCTCATTTTTAAGGGAGAGATCCAGCATAGCTTTAAAAATCTTTTTATGTTTCTCAGCATAAAAAGAGTCGGGAGATATCATATCTTCTACTTCGTGCATTGCGTCTTTGCGGAGCATTATGGAGCCCAATACCGCCTGTTCTGATTCAATGCTCTGGGGAGGAATTCTTAAATTACTTTGTTTGGCATTTTTTATCACTTTGGCCATGAAGTCATTCTCTACTACTCCCCTTAAATTGTCAAAAATAAAAGTGTGTAAAGATGTTATTAATATGTTAATATATTTCTATGTCCAAGAAGATATTTTTATCAGGCGTTCAACCTTCAGGAAAACCTCATATTGGAAATTATTTTGGGGCGATGAAGCAATTTGTTGATTTACAAAATGATCATAATGGTTATGCTTTGATAGTTGATTATCATGCTTTGCATTCTCTTCGAAATCCTAAAGAGATGAGCCAAAATATAAAAAATGTTTTACTTGATTATTTAGCAATTGGTCTTGATCCTGGAAAGGTGACAATTTTCAAACAGAGCGATATTTCAGAGCATACAGAACTCACTTGGATTTTTGATACGATTATTACAATGCCATATTTGATGCGCGCGCACGCTTTTAAGGACGCTGAAACCAAAAATAAAGAAATTGACGTCGGCACTTTTAATTATCCAGTTTTAATGGCGGCTGACATTTTACTTTATGGTCCTGATCTGATACCTGTGGGTGCTGATCAAAAGCAACATGTAGAAATAGCTCGCGACATTGCAGAAAAGTTTAATCATACATACGGAGAAACTTTTAAATTACCAAGTCCAATGATTATGAAAGATATGGCAATTGTGCCGGGAACTGATGGAAGAAAAATGTCTAAAAGTTATGGCAACACTATTCAACTTTTTGCCGAATATGAAGAAATCAAAAAAGCCGTGATGAGTATAGTCACCGATTCGGGTGAAGGAATTCCTAAAAATGTATATGCAATACACAATTTGCTTCGTCCGGCCTCTGAACTTCTGCCTATTTATGAGAACAAAAAGGGGAAATACAAAGAATTGAAAGAAATGTTGATAGAAGATTTAGAAAAGTTTATCGCGCCATTGAGAAAGAGAAGAAAAGAATTTGAGAAAGATATTCCAAAAGCATTGACAATCCTAAAAGAGGGTGGCGAAAAAGCCAAAAAAATCGCTTCAAAAAAGATGCGAGAGGTAAGGGATAAAATTGGAGTGAATGTTTATTAAAAATTTAGGTTGAAAAAACATGAAACACATTAGTAAAAAAATTTCAGAATACAAGCAAGAGCTGGTGGAAGTTTTTTCTAAGATCGTTAATAATAAAGAATTAGTGACTTTGTTTTTAAAAGACATACTTACGCCAAATGAGTTTGAGACGCTGGCTTTACGGTGGCAAATAGTTAAGAAATTAAATAAAGGAGAAACACATAGATCTGTAGTAGGGGATTTAGGCCTTGGAATGAGCACTGTGACTCGCGGGTCTCGCATGCTTCGTAATAAAAATGGTGGATTTAATCTAATGTTGAAAAAACTTAGTAAATAAGACCAAAAAAGTTATCCACACATTTCATTATGCGCGCCTATTGTGTTTATGTATTTTGTATGCTACCATGCACTAGTGCATAGATACAAAAATATTTATATAATATAATAAAAATATGAAAAATAAAGTGAAAATAAATATATTATCAAATAAGTCTTGGTGGAGCGCAAAGCATTTCGCTTTTGCGCCTGTTTGTTGATTTCTTTTTACACTATTTTAAACGAGGAATCCATTAAGTGGCGCATGAGCGTCATTTTTTGTTCTTTGTAGAAATGAAGTT
>Ga0209518_1001534_pt1 | contig 24354 bp, 26 predicted proteins | sample RifGroB1_FD_183993 | JGI IMG/M metagenome (GOLD analysis project Ga0209518, IMG submission 183993) | Groundwater microbial communities from Rifle, Colorado, USA - Groundwater B1 (SPAdes) (version 2) | ecosystem: Environmental > Aquatic > Deep subsurface > Groundwater | place: Rifle, Colorado...
CAGGCGGGCAGCGTCCAGCTCGGAGACAGGGGCGGTCGACTTGCGGCGCGACATCCTGCCCACCCATGCACGCGCCGTGCCGAGATCGGCGTCGTGCGCGTGCTCCGGCCTACCGCCTGATAGGAGATAGCCATGCTCCTCTCCCCCACTTCTCGCTGGCCGAGCTGACCATCACCTCCCGCACCGAGCATCGCGCCGCGCAGGCATACGGGGCCCTACGGAGGCCCGGTCGTGAGCCCCGTGATCGTCGCCGCGGGAGACCTCGTGGACATCCTCGTGACGAAGGTGTTGAGCCTTGGCAGCTCGCCCGGCGACGTGGTGGCGAGCCTACAGTTTTACTCTGCTTGAGTAGGGCCATCAGACCCGCCCTCCGCTGTCCCAGTGCAACGAACTACACGATCACCACGTTCGGGTCGACCAGCTCGTAGTCCCCGCCATCAAGCACACGCACCTGGTCCGCCGAGAGGCCCCCGGAGATGATGCGGAGTGCCGCAGACGGCTTCAGGGCGCGGATCACGGTCTCGGGGTAGCGCAGGTTCGCCAGTGCCAGCACCTCCTCCTCGCTCAACTGCCGCGTGGGCGCGGGTGTCGAGGTGACCCGGATGGCCCCGTCGGGCATGACGGAGAGACGGTCCACGGGGGTCTGCTCCTCCAGGATCCGCTGGACGCTGGCCGGGTTGTGCCGCAGGTAGCTCACCTGCCGCTCGCTCAACCCCCACGCCAACAGCGCGCGCTCCTGCTCGGAGTCCATTGATGGAGCGAGTGGAGACGCCGCGATGGGGGGCGGCGGCGCGAGAACCCGCACTTCTACGGGCGGCGGCGCGGGAACCGACGGCAGCGCGACAGGAGGCGACAACGCGACAACTACGGGGGGCGGTACCGCGGGCGTCTTGACGGCCAGCGCGGGCGGGTATAGCACGACTACGGTCCAGTCCGCCACGCGCCCTTTGGGCCGCTCACAGGCCGTCCAGATGACCTGGCCGTCGAACTTCGCCCAGGCCCGCATGATCTCCACTCGCATCTTCGCGGAGCAATCCCGCTCGGGCGGCATGATCACGCAGGGCCCACTCGCGGGCGCGGTGGCCATGGCCATGGCACACCAGACTTCGGCCTCCTCGATCCCCGACAGGGCGACATCCAGGAAACGCGCCTGTTCTGGCGGCGCGTGGCCGCCCTCGGCGTCCTTCCACATCCCCGCGCGGAAGACGGCGGAGCCCCGGGGATCCTTCAACTGGATGCCGAAGTGCCACCCCTCGGGCATCCAGTGCTGCACGCGGTGGCAGAAGGCGGCGACGTGCGCGTCGACCAGCTCCCGGACGACCGCGTCGAGGCGATCGAGGAACGCAGTGAGCGCGGTAGCCTCCGCGACATGAGCCTCCGCGCGCTCGCGGTGGGCGCGGCGGTGCGCGTGTGCCGAACGAGTCGCCACCAGGCGGTCGTGGAGTTCACGAGCGGCCGAGAGCGCGGACAGCGCGGCGCTCTCGATCGCCACGACATCGGCAATGTCGAGCCCCTCCTCGATGTCAAGACTCGGCAGACCCGCGAGGATCTCCCGCCCCGCTCGGATCTCCTGGTCGGCCTTCTCGTGGCGCTCTCGAAGCGCGCGCTCATCGGGTGCCTCCTCCGCCTCGAACGTGGCCCGGTAGATCACCTGCTGCGCGAGGAAACGATCCGTCGTCGCCTCGGACCCGCAGACGAAGCACGTCTTCAGTTCCTTCTCGACGCTGCGGTCGATGATCAGGCCCAGCGCGCGCGTCGCGTCGTCCGCGACCGGGCGGGCGGCGAGCGCGGGGAGGCTCGCCTTCCACGCCTGCCACTGCGCCACCGCGGCCTCGACCTCCTCGCGTCGTGCGACGGCCGTCGCAGATGCCTGCGCTCGAATGCTCCGCGCGCGGGCGTCGGCGCTGACCTGAACGGCCGCGCGCCACGCGGTTTCGGCGTCCGCGACGGCCGTCGCAGATGCCGCGAGCTGCGCCTCGGTGGAGTCGGGTTCGGTTCCCCCGTTCGTCCCGTTTGCGCCCGCACCCGCCATCTTCGCCGAGTCTTGCTCAGCCTTGAGCCGCGCATCCGTGGCTTCGATGGCTGCGAGCAGCACCTCGACTTCGGTGCGGTCCGAGCGGACCAGCGACTCGCGCATTTGGCGGTATCGCTGGACACTCGGCGAATCCTCAGTCGAGCCCCCCGCGAGGCGGTCGATCACGTCGGCCTCGACCACGCCGTCGCAAGCGAGCTGGAGGAACTCACGCCGCGCGGTCTCCTCACCGGAGCAGAGGAGCCGCTGGATCCGGCCAGTGGGCAGGACTGCGCTCGGATCCCAGTCGGGGGGCGTGTTCCACTTCGCCTTCTTTGCCTGCCCCTCCTCGGATCTGGAGGTCTCCCACCGGAGCTTGGTGCCGTCGGAGAGCGCTCCGTTGACTACGAGGCTGTCGCCGGGCTCGCCGCGCAACGGGGCCATGGCGAGGAGCAGGCCGGGGTCCTTCACACCGTACCGGCCCTGGATCTGGTCGGCCTGGCCACTGAACAGCAGGCGAACGGCCTCCGTGCGCGTGCTCTTCCCCGCACCGACCTCCCCGACGAGCAGGACGTGCCCCTTCTCGGGCAGGGTCCAGGTCCACGCGCGGGCGGACTTCAGGGCGGCGCTGACTTCGACGAGGCGGGTGCGACGGGGGGGCATCGGTGACTCCTTCGGGGCGGGTTCTACCACGCGGGGGGTAGAGGCGCAAGGGGCGTGGTGGGTGATTCGGGCTCGGGCGATGGCGAGGTAGTCGGGCTCGCGCTCGATTCCGACGAAGCGGTAGCCTTCGAGGAGTGCAGCAATCCCGGTCGTGCCAGAGCCGAGGAAGGGGTCGAGGATCACGCTGCCAGGCTGACCGCCGACGAGGCGACAGAGCCATCGCATCAAGGACAACGGCTTCACGGTTCATCAGGTGGGGTGGGCGTTTGCACGCCCACCGCCACCTTTCACCTCCTCAAAGTAGTGAAGGAGATGCGAGGGCACCTCTTCTGAGCTAAAGTCACGCACGTAGGCCCGTTCCTCGGGTGACAGATCGGTGCGAAGACGCAAGCGATGAGGCTTAATTAGACCTGCCTCGCGCTCGCTCTTGGACGCCTTCGCGCAATAGAAACCGGGAAACGCGAGATCCAAGAACGGGTCATCGGCCTCGGCGGACCAGTCGAAGGTCGGATAGAAACGGCTGACGCCACCCGAGTCACCGTAGGACACCATAGGCGTGCCTTCTGCACGCGATTCGGCGCCGTAGGCTTCGCTGGTGTTGCCCTCTCGTTGTGCGGAGCTACGACGCTTTACTGCTCCAGTGCCACTCTTCCGCTCGCCGGCCTGGGCGTCCAGCGCCGCAACGGGACACGACTCATCGCATGTCCACACTTGTACGGTCTCATTGCCTTCGTCATCCCCGATACCACGCGCAGGGCGATGACCTCCCAGCTGCCCGCCGTAGCCACTTGCCATATCGCACGAAACGCACGGTTTGTTGATACGGCTGCCCTTGACTGTATGTGTGCCTACGATGTGACAACTTGGGGTGTGACCCAACAAAGTGTTCGTCGGCCAGCGGCCCTGTCCTTGAGGCTTTGCACTGGTCTGATCCGCTGCCAACGTGAAGCCGCTGCGGCATCCGTCGATGTTCAAGGCGCCCGTGCCATGGCGAATCAGATTCGCAGCAATCGTGCCCTGCCGTGGCTTCTGCGCGACGATGATCGGCTCGTGACTTGGACGGAGCGCACCTCCATAGCCTGCCCACTTCTCGGCGTCTGTTGCGCCATTGAACAGCCGCCCAACCATCCCGACCTTGTTCATGCCCGACCCGTATGTCCAGTGCATGGAATCGACGACGGCAAAGCCAGCATCCTCCAGGGCGCACGCAAGCCGGTGATAGGTCCGCCCCCCGCCGAAGGCAAGGCAATAGCCTCCGGGCTTCAAGACGCGGAGGGTCTCGACGGCCCAGGCAGCATGACGCTCTTGCGCAACCCTCGGGTCCAGATGGGCGCCGTCCTGCTGATCGAAGCTCTGGCCCATGAAGCCCAGAAAGTATGGCGGATCCGTCACTATGGCGTGAACGCTCTCAGCGGGCAGCCGCTTCATCTGCTCGACGCAGTCACCTTCCAAGAGCGTCAGCGCGTTGATCATGTTTCCGGATCTCCAGGCAAAATATCCATGTCGGAGATCGGCGCGCCACAACCCCAACACAGGTGAAAACGCATTGGGGTGGTGCGCCTCCCTGCACGTCTATCAACGGGGCGCGCGTCAATATACGCGCGGATCTCGTAATAGCATGTCAGATTACAAGGCGCGCCGCAGTGGTCACAGCGGATCGTCCCACCTGGCCGGATCACGCCGTACCCCCCGCCCGGCGGCCGTACCAGCGCCAGAACCGCACCAGGCGGTCTACCGACCCCTCCGGATTGCGCTCGTCCAGCTCGACCAGCGCGAGCGCCTGGTCGCCCAGCCAGAGGCCCAGCATGCGCCCATCCTCGGTGGTGTCTACCTCGGCCGCCGTGACGGCGCGTGCAGCGCGGACGCGGGCCATGATTCGCTCAGCGTTCATTCGAGCGCGCTACGCGAATCCGAGGCATCGGGCGCCCCAACGACACGCCGCGCGTCGCGCAGCAGCCACCAGATCACACCACCCTGGACGCTGAGCCCTTCGATCAGGGCGTTCATCAGCTTCATGTCTCCAACGCGGTAGCCGACGTGGCCCGCGTCGTGCCGCTGTAGTACCTCCCTCAACCTCTCGCGATCAGGTCGCATGGCTCTTCTCCCAGGGCTTCCAGGGCAGGTCGTGCCGAGGCGGCACGCCCCAGGCGTGCCGCCACCTGGCCACGGTCGTGTCAGAGCACCCGGCTTCGCGCGCAACCTGCTCGTCACTCCAGTCGGGGTGCGCGTTCAGCAAGGCGCGCAGTATGCCGGGATTGTCGCGCGCGGTGCGCAACCACCGCCGGATGTTGGCCTCCGAGTAGTCGTCTGGGCTGCTGTGGCGTTCAAAGGCATCTACGACATGCAGCCTTCGTTTCTCAGGAAGAAGCACGCAGATCACACGCCAGTCGGCTTCCGCGATCCTGCGAACCTTCCGCGTCCTCGTCGGCGCGCGCAACTCCTTGCTCGCAGACCCTCCGGGGTCGCGCAGCATCCTTTCAATCTTGCTGCGGATGCCCGCCTGCACACCCTCGTCGGGGATGTTGCGGATCCTCGCGGCGGCGCGTGCCTTCGTCTTGAGCACCCAGTTCATCGCCGACTCTGCTTTGCGCGCTTCCTCGGGAGGCTGCGTAGGAACGCCATGCTCTCCTTGTGCGACATGGACGGCCCGAAAGCCTCGTCGAGCTTCCGCTCGATCTCGGTCTCCTCCGCGATGAGCCGCGCCTTGCGCGCGGCCTGTGTCTCCTTTGGCTTCGGCACTCGGCGGTTCTCTTGCACGGGCAACTCCTGATCGGGATATACCCCGATAGTGGCACTGGCGTCAAGATCGACTTACCCACGGCTTCCAAGACAGGACGTGGCGAGCGGGGATGCCCCACATGCGCCGCAGTCTCGCAACGGTTGCATCTGAGCAGCCGGCCTCACGCGCAACCCGCTCGTCGCTCCAGTCCGGATGCGCCGTCAGCGACGCCTTGACTCGCACGGCGAGCACAGGGGGATTGCGGCGCTTGGCAAGCTGTTGCCGGAAGTCCCTCGCGGCCCGCGCTGTCGCCACGATCCGGTCGAGATCATAGGTCTCATCGTCGCGAGGAACGACAGCGCCGATGAACACGACAGCGGGCCGGTCGAACACCACGTAGAGCACGCGCCACGGTACGACGGTAGAATGCGGCCCGGTTTTCCATGAGGGCTTGAGTCTTCGCACCTGCGGACGCGTCACGACGCGCAGCGTTTCGGACACCCGGGCGGGGCGGGGATTCTTCGTCAACCCCCGCAGGGCTACGACAAACGCTCCGCGTGCCCCCGGAGGTTCGATCTCTTCAAGCGCATGCAGGGCGTCCTCGGAGAAGCGCAGTTGCCACCTACCGCCCACGGTGTACCCTCTCCTCCGCGCGGGCCTCTCGCGCGATCCGGTCCAGAGCGGCCATGCTCTCCTTGTGGGAGAGGAACGGGCCGTACAACTCCTCCAGCGCGGCCTGCGTGAACTCCACGACCTTCTGCTCGCGGGCCAGTTCTTCCTTCGGGTTCGTCTTGGGGTTCGTCCTGGGCTTCTTGGCGGCCATGGTCCGTACCTCCATGTAAGTAGTACACTACATCTGGGCGCGTGTCAAACATCCGACCACCGGTAGCCCGCGTCGGCGGTCGCGGTGATCGGCACGGGCCAGCCGGGCACGCGGATCAGCATGCGCTCCTCCAGCTCGCCGATGTCCCGCCGGATCTCGGGCGGCAGCTCTGGCGGCTTCGCCCTCTCCTTCTTCGCGCGCTTCGCGGCCTCGACCCACGCCCGCGCGTCGAACCCGCGCGGTGCCTCCAGTTCCATGAGGAGTTGGTCGTGGCACTGGTTGACCACGCCCGTTCCCGCTCCAGCATAGCCGAAGGGCCAGCGGTCGATCACCCGCGCTTCCGCGATCCGCAGCAGGCAGGGTTCAGCGGCCAGGATCTCCCAGTTGATCGGGTCGCTCCGAGTGGGTCCGTCGAGGTAGTGGTTCCGCCGGCCGAACAGGGGCTCCTCGGCGTGGGGCGCGCCGTCGCTGCCCCACTCCCGGCCCTGGCGCTCCCACTCCTGCCACGGGCGCCATCTCGCCTTCCAGACCTGCTCCCATTCGGGCTCGTCGTGCATCCACTTCGCGACCATGCCCTCGACTTCAGCGACCGTCTTGTCCAGGTGGAGGAGCTTGTGCGTGTCGGGATCCTCGCTCTTGGTGATCACGTTCCAGATCGTGTCGGGCGCGGCCCAGTAGGCGCCCGCGTACCTCACGATCTTGGCCAGGTCTCGCATCTTCTTGGCCAGCCCTCCCTCGGGCTTGCGCTTGAGACTGAACCCTTCTGGCCCCCACCCGCTGGCGTGCCGGAACGAATCCCCGAAGATGGCCAGCGCCATGCGGTTGTGCGGGTCGATACCCTCGGTGAACGCCTCCAAGAGCGCCGGGATCTTCCAGTGGTTCGCGATGATCCGCAGATGCAACTGGTCGTAGTCGGGGCCCAGCAGGTACCGCCCGGGGCCCGCGACGAACATGGCACGGTACCGCTTCGGAAGCGTGACGCCGACCCCCGCCACCATTCGTCCGGGCGCCGTGAGGGCGGACTGCCAGTCCCAGTGCACACGGCCGTCCGAGCGCCAGCACCGGCCGCCCTCAGCCACGTCCTCCTCCTCCTGCGCCTCGGGGTCCTCTTCCGCCATCTCGGGCGGGGTTCCCTCCCAGGCCGCGACGTCGACGAAGGTGGACTTCGCCTTCACCATGCGCCGTGCCATCCGGACGGCGTAGAGGAACTCCTGCTGCTCGACACCGAGCGACGGGTCGGCCAGGTGGGCGCGGATCACCTCGTCGCGGGTGGACCGCTCCCCCGCCGGGGTCAGCTCGCGCACGGGGAGGCCCCAGACGTCGTGCAGCAGGGTGATCAGTTGCGGGCGGCTATTCGGGTTGAAGTCCTCGTGGCCGCCCCCCCGCTTCTTGCTGACGGCCTTGCCTTGCACGCCGTGAGCGTGCGCGATCTCCCTCACCTTCCCGACCCATACCCTGTGCTCCTCTACCAGCTCACGAGACAGCCGTTCGCGCTCGACGTGGTCGACGAGCTGCCCGTTCAGGCGCAATCCTCGCGCCACGTCCATGGCGAAGTTGTCCACTCCCAGCAGGTCCCACGCGAAGGCCGCAGGCCACTCCCGTGGTCTGAGATCGGATCGGATGGCGTGGTCCTGCTCCCGGGCGCGGATCCCCGCGATGACGGGCTCGACGCAGTCGTCGGTGACCGCGCCGTCCGTGCAGGCGTAGACGTGCAGGCGCATGTCGTCCTTGTTCTCGACGGCGATCTTCTTGCCGTCGTTGTCCGCCTTCCAGGCCGGCGCGTCGGTCATTCGCGAGCCGGTCTCTCCCAGGGAGTGCCGACCCTCGATCCACTCCAGACGCTCGGCGGGCATGATGTCCACCTCGACTAGCGGCTCGGCCCCGACGTGCTCGGGGCGCCGAACGAGGAGGCGGTCGAATACCCTCCCGTTCTGAGAAATCCAGAGCCTCCGGGGGTCGCGGAACGCGCGGGCGGTCTGGTCGAGCAGCGCGCGCTTCGTCTCGCGCGGGTAGAACCGCGTCTCTCCGTCGATGCTCAGGCACGGGATCAGAACCGCACGCCGGCTCTCGCCGTACCCCCGCCCGAGGCAGCATCGACAGCGACCCTCGTGCATGGCGGCGGTCATGGTGTCGATGACTCGGCTGAATCGCTCGTGCCGCGACTCGGAGTCGCGGACGCAGTGGGACAGGTAGACCTGGAATCGCTCGTAGTCGCGCTCCACGACTCGGCCGGAGCCTCCGCAGAGGGGGCACGCTGCCGTGGTCCTGCACGCCACGGTCAGGCAGCGCATGTCGGCGCGCATGGGCTCCTTACCCAGCGCGGCCCACGCCTTCTGATCGCCGAACCGGTCGCGCTCGACTGCCGGGGGACCCGTCTCGGTGTCGTAGGCCCACCGCTTGACGCCGGGCTGCGCGAGGAATCGCGCCAGACTCTCGACGGACGGAAACAGGTCCATCCAGGGCTCCTGCCACCGCAGGCGGCCGGTGAACCAGCGCACAGCGCGGTCAATGTCGGGTCGGAACAGCCTGCGCTTGCTGGGCTCTCGCAGCACGAAGGCCGGGTGCAGCGTCGGCATGACCCGGCGGACGAAGGGCTCACCGTCGACTTCGATGGGGGTGCCCACCGCATCCAGCACGGGCACCTCGCGGAAGCCCCCTCGGATGTCGAGGATCGTGGAGCGCCCCCCGAGCACGGCGGAGGCCGCCTTGCCGCCCAGCGCGACGATGTCGCGGAAGGGGGTGATCGTCTTGACCAGGAGCGGCCTGCAGGCGTCCTTGGGATGCAGCCACGGCTCGGGCGGCTCCTCCCCCAGCTTGCCGGCCCTCCTCCACGCCTTCTTCGCCTGGTCCAAACCTCGATTCACGCCGCGCAGGCGTCGCTCCATGGCCTCCCAGTCGTTCCCGGGGGGCTGGCACTGCACCACGTTGACCCGCGCCACCGCCTCGCGCGGCCAGCCTGCCTCGGCGAGCCGGGCGTCCAGCTCCTGCCCCGACTTTCCGACCAGCGGGACACCCCGGCGCACCTCGTCGTAGCCGGGTGCCTCGGCGACGGCGATGGCCTTGGCGCCCGGTCGGATCTCAGGCCCCACCGGTTGCCAGCACGAGGGATGGATCCGTCCGTGCACCTCGCGGGGGCCGAGGGGGCCCATGGCGCAGAGGTGGCAGAGCGCCCCGTGCTCGCGCGGGTCGAAGCGCAGTTCCACGCCGCGACCGGTCGCCCGGAGCGCCTGGAAGGCGATCAGCCAGTTCCCATCCTGCTCCCGGCCGTTCAGGCCCGCGGTGGCGACGTCGACCTCATAGGCCACGAGCAGCACGGCGTCCACCCACTCGATCCGCGTCGCGCGCTGGCGCACCTGAGTCCAGACGGGAACCGGGAGGGCCGCGTGGCCCCCCGACGCCCAGTCGAGGAACGTGGCCCCTCGGGGGTCCTGAACCTGGTACAGCGCGTCGAAGAACAGGCCATGCGCCCGCCCGTGGTGTCGCAGCGGGCAGGCGGTTTCGGACAACCAGGTGCCTGGCCACCTCTCGCGGCCGACCGCGAGCTGAACGTGGCGAGGGTCGCCCTCCAGGGGCGGGGGCGCTTCGATCACGCGGACTTCGCGATGGCTTCGCGCAGGCGCGCGACGGCCATGTCCCGGTACTCTGCGCTGGCGTCTATGTAGATCGACCGCCTGTCGAGGCGCCAGGCCGCAAGGCTGGTCGTGCCCGCGCCGCCGAAGGGGTCGAGCACCACCGCGGGTACGGGTTCGGCGGGAGCGCACGAGCAGGAGGAGGCCCAACCGGTGGTGGTGGTGGTGGGGGGCGCGATCATCGTGCCGCTAAGCGCCGTGCGTAGACTTCCTACGCCTGCCGCCCGTTTCTGTGCTTGTCGATCCGTCGGTCTAGTCACCATCGACGTCCGCTCGACCTGCCGAACCCACGGCACTCCGCACTCCGCGCAGACGCCTCGTTCCGATGTCGAGGCGAGGATCATCGGCGCGACCAGCACCTCGGGATAAACAGCGAAGTGCGCACCCGCGAACGGCCGCGGATTCACGACTACGGCAATCGGCACCTCGTGATCGGCCGAAACGACCTCGTCGTGCTCGTCGTCGGCCTCCGCGTGTAGCAGCGCCTCACCCCCCGCGATCAGTTCGCGGAGGCTGTCGAAGAACCAGTCGGTGTCGCGGCGCTGACGCATGCCGCCAGGTGAGTCGACGCCCAGCTCGTCGCGGCCCTCGGTGTTGCTCCAGGTCTGCGCGGGCACGCCCTGCTTCATCGCCGGGGTGCGCTTGTGCGGGGCCGCGCGCCGCTGCGGCTTCTGCGAGGCCGCGAGGCGCGTGGCGGTCACGTCGTAGAAGTACCGCCCGCCGCTCTCGGGATGAGCGAGCAGGAACACGGTTTCCGTCGCCGATGTAGGACGGTCGCGCGTCGAGGAGGGGATCACGTTCCGCCGGATCCATGGAATCGCCGCGCGGAGGTACCAGCCGCGGGCTTGGAGCGCGAACGCGACACGCCAGGGAATCCCGACGAGATCCTTCCGCTTCAGGCCATCGGGCACGCCGATGGGGATGCCGTAGGCTGCCGTGCCCCGGCCGGGCTTCCCGAACTCAGTGTGCCGCGCCATGTACTCGGGGTTCTTGCCTGCTCGACCTCCCCCGGCGAAGCAGTCGCCCAGATTCAGCCAGGCCGTTCCGTCGGGCCGGAGCACGCGGACGATCTCGTCGAACACTTCACCGATGTGCTCGACGAACGCCTCGGGCGTCGGCTCCAACCCGAGGCAACCGTTCCACCCGTCAGCCCACGCGAACGGGGGCAACCCGTAGTCTCGGAGGCCGAAGTAGGGGGGGCTCGTGACGACGCAGTGCACCGACCTCGCGGGGAGCCCCTGGAGGACGGGGATCACCTGCCCCACGAGGAACGCCGAGCGACCACTCCAAGGCCAGAACGACATCGCGGCTACGCCCTCTTCGCAATGGCTTCGCGCAGGTCGAGGCACGACAAGAACTCGGATGGCGCTCCCGACCAGGTGATCACCATCTCCGAGATCGCGCGGGTAACCGCGACGTACAGGATCCGCCGCTCCTCCTCGGCGTCGACTGCTCGCGCGTGGGGGAGCACCCCCGTGGAGGCCCCGAAGAGGATCACGCGCGGCCATTCTTGACCTTTTCCAGAGTGGACGGTACCGATGCTCACCCTCCACGCGGCATCGCGGCACAGCGAGAACTCGCGGACGGCAGCGTCCGCGCCCTCGTGCCGCCCCAGCTCGCGCGCGAGCACGCGGTAGAGCGCCGCGGCGTCCACTAGCGCCACGCTCTTCGGCCTGGACCTCGCCCCACGCTCCAGCGCGGCCAGGAGGTGGCGGAGCGCCGTCTGCGCCCGAGCCTCGGGGGTTCGACCCGCCGAGTCCACGGCCTCGATGAACCGGTCGAGCGCCCGGTCTTCGCCGCGCAGGTCCGAGAACGGGATCGGCTCCCCCGCGGCGCGCAGCCGATCCTTGAGTGGGCCAGTCCGGATGTACCGGTTCGGGCGGTTCAGTACCGCCACCGTGTCCCAGTTCAGGCACCCCGACTCGAAGGCCCGCGCGTACCCCAGCATCTGCTCACCCGGTCGCGTGCTCCAGACGCTGTCCGTTCCGTCCTGGCGCACGAAGCCGATCCCCCTCCGGACGAGTCCGCACTCCAGGTGCGCGAGCAGGCTGTTGGTTCTCGCCAGCACGGCCGTGTGCTCGGGGCCACAACTCTCGGCCTCCTTGATCACGCCGGCCACGGCCGCGATCTCCTCCTCGACGGTGCCGAACCCAAGGACGCGCGGGGGCCCGCCCTCGGGCGCGTCGGCGCGCGCGACGGTGTCCGAAAGCCCCCAGAGCGCCGCGACGGCGTTGCCCGCCGCGACGATCGCCCGCGTGGACCGAAAAGTCGTGTTGATCTCCAGTGCCGTCGCGCCGGGGCGGGTGATATGATCAAGAAACAAGTCCGGCTTTGCGCCTTGCCAGGCGTACAGGCATTGTCGCGCATCCCCCACTGCGAGCACCGATCCCCCGCGGGGCACCAGCACGCGGGCCATGGCGTCGAACAGGAACCACCTGGCCTCGTTGGCGTCTTGACAGTTGTGAACGAGAATCCCGTTGGCGTAGTAGCACTGCGTGCCTTCTACCGCGATGTCGTAGACGTAGTAGTCCTTGATTTCGTATGGTTCGACGCTGACCACCTCGGCCTCTACCGGGCAGTCCCGCGGCATGGATGCAGCGATTAACTTGGCATTGTGCACCGCCTCAGTGTTTGTGTATCGCTTCACAATCCACCCCAACTCCGCGAGAAACGATGTCTTCTTTATGTCCTGCGCTTTCCGTGTGTTGCTGCGGTGACTCTCCCCGTCTATCTCGATTGCGATCTTACAACCCGGATGGGCGATATCGATCTTGTAACTCGTAGGGTACCCGAGCGCACGCTTGCGCGTGGGAACAACATACTCAGGCACCCAATCCGGGCCGAGTTCTGCAAGTAGCGCCTGTTGAGGCACGGTAAGCCCTTTTCCGTTCCCTCCTCTGTTGCGTAAGGGCCCCGCAGCGTTCACCCGCTCGGGCATGACCCGCGCAGCCAGGCCTACCGCGAGCTTCATCTTGCCCTCAGGGCTGTGCTTGTACTTGTGCATATACTCGGGAACCTTGGGCGCACTGCTTTCTATGTGCAGGTGTTGTCCTGGTACAATGTCGCCCGCAGCGACCCACCGGCCGTCTACGAAGATCCTGTGGTCCGCGGTACATACGATGATGCGGTGCCCAAAGCGCAATCTCTCAGTGCCCGGCGCCATTCGCTCGCCACTTGCCTTATAGCCAATCCTACGCGCTAAAATACGCACAACGGGCCGTTGTAGCAGCGTGCGCTTCCAGCCTATAACTCGCCTATGCTCTTGCTTACCTGTCGCTTCGTTGTAGGACAGCAGAGAGACCGCCCGGTGGTTATCCACGATATCACTGATCGTTGCAACCGTACCATCGCTCAGGAGCACGGGCGTGTCCCCCGGGAGGCACTCGTCCATGACGAGGTGGTCGACCCCGGAGACCATGAAGTCCTGCACCACCTGATCACCACCAGCACGGATCATCTCGACCGTGATCGCGAGCATGTCGCTGAAGTCCAGCGCGAGCGCGTCCTCCTTGGCGTGCTCATAGGTCGCGAAGACCGCACGGTGCTGCTCGATCAGGGCACCCGAGACGGGACCACCGAGCGCCGTCGCGAGGGCCTCCTCGAAGGGGTGCCCGACGCACATGATCTCGCGGCAGGCGTCGTAGGTGTCGTGCAGCCCGCTCCAGTCGTCGCCGTCCCACTTCACCTCGCGCATCGACTTGATCATCAACTCCGCGCCCGAGACGCCCCCCGGCCCCACGATGCGACCGTGCGCGATCCTCGGAACGTGAGGGTAAGCCCTCTTGAGGACGTGCAGGCAGAACCCGTGCACCGTCGCCGCGTGACCCGAGACGCACTCCTCGGCCATCCGCTGTCGCAGGACGTCCTTCGCCTTCACGTTGTAGGCGAGCAGTAGGGTGTGCGGCCCGGTGTACCGGGTGCGCTCGATCGCCACCGTGGTCTTGCCCGAGCCGGCGGCCGACTGGACGTAGACCTCGCCCCGGATGGCGCGGACGACGGCGAGTTGCTCATCGGTCAGGGGGCGAGCCATCAGGGCGCTTCGACTACCTGCACGGGCTCGGACCACTCCTCGGCCAGCCGCGCCAGCACGTCGCCGTGGCAGGGCCCGGGAGCACAGAAGCACCCCAGCACCTTGCCGCGCAGGGAGGCGACCTTCGTGCGCCACGTCGGATCGGCGCTCACGCGGCGGCGGGCCCACCGCTCGAAGCACGGGAGCGTCGAGCCGTCATCCCAGTGCGTCGTGCCGCAGAGCTGGCAATGCTGACCCCTGATCACAGGGTTGCCAAAGTACCCGTCGTGACCGTGCCCGCGCCTGCCGACGTAGACGTCGAAGACGGGCGTGACTTTGATGTTGACGACGCGCGTGGTCACAGAGATGCTCCTACAGCACAAAAGGGGGGGCGCCCCGCCGTCACCGCTGCCGACGGGGCGCCTGGAGTCAGCGATCTCGCGGGATCAGCGCGCGAAGGCCGCCATGCCGACCGGCGGTGCCCCGCCCGTGGGCGCCGTCGTCGGGGGCGCGTCCACCGAGGGTGCGGGAGCCGCCGCGGGCGCGGAACCGGGTGCCGGGGCAGGCGTGCCCACCGACACGGAGGGCGCAGGGGCCGGGGCTGCCGAGGCCGCGCCGCTTCGGTTGACACCACTCGGAGCCTTCGGCTTCGGGACCATGTCGGCCGGATCCGTCTTGTTCGCGTGCGCCTTCTGGTGGAACTCGCGCGTGATCGGCCAGGTCGTGCCGTAGCTGTCCTTCACGCCCGTGATCCCGGGTTGGAAGACGACCGACATGAACTTCGGCTCCTTCGTCGTCGGGTCTGGCGCGAACCACGCGACGGACACGTCGTGGGTGTCGATCTGCTCCTTCGTGTAGCCCGTCGCCTCCAGGGCGGTCACCAGCGACCGCTTGTCCTTCTTGGCGTTCTCCGCGGCCTTCTTCGGGTCGGTGTCCGTGCTGGGACGCCCCGGGAGGTTGATCACCACGTCGTCCTCGAAGGAGTACGTCTCCTCCACACCGCCCGCCGCGAGCACCTTGCCGATGCGGAGGACGACCTTGTGGGCACCGAGGATCACCTCGCCCTTCTTGTTGACGAGGGGCTCGCAGCCGACGATCTCGGCCAGGCCCATGACGGCGTGCTGGGGGTAGACGTTCCCGCCGTAGGCGGTGGCGTCCGCGAGCGTGCCTTTCGGCACGCTGAACTGTGACTTGAAGCGGTCGGTACTCATGTCGTGGCTCCTTGGGGTGGAAATTGGCGCTCAGGGCGCCTTGGGGGGAGGGGGCTTCGCGCTGGGCGCGGGGGGAGGCGGCGGGGCGCCCGCCGCAGACGCGCCGCGAGTGGGCAGATCGTCCAGGTCGAAGATTCCGCGCAGGTGGCGGTAGCCGTGTCGCGCGATCCCGTCCTGGATCGCCCAGCGGACGTGGTAGGGATCGCGTCCGTTGGCAAAGCCCTGCGCGACCTTGACGATCTCGCGGATCTTCAGGTCGGGACTCTCCATGGCGGCGGCCACGCGCTCGGCGAGATCCTCCTGCCACTCCTGGCCGACAGGCCGCGGGAGCACGGCCCCGTTGACGGCACGCAGATACTCTCGGAAGTTGGCAGGTGCGCAGAGATTCAGGACTCCAAGCACGTCATTGCGGTCCTTGCCCCGGAAGGACTGGTCAGCGGGGTCGCAGCGGTAGCGCTTGCTCCACCACGGATCCGGGCCGTCAGGCCAGTCCTCGTAGATCCAGGTGCAGTCGGCGCTGGCACTGATGTCGTTCGACGCCTCCGGCTTGTTCGAGCCGACTGCGAGCCGCCCCTCCTCGACGACGATCCCGTCGACCCGTCGAGGCATCTCGACGTGGAAGAGGCACACCACCAGGACGCCCAGGTGGCGCCCCACCGCGCGCAACGCCTTCACCATCAGATCACGCTGGTTGAAGGCGTAGTATTTGTTGCTCGCGCTCTCGGCGCTCCGGCGCCAGTCCGTGACCGAGTCCTCGATCGCCAGCGTCGCGTCGGTGACCACGAGCGCACCGGCCCGCTTGATCAGCTCGCTGCCCTCCGCGCTCTCACACCAGGGCACGAGCTTGCCGAGGTCGTCGGCGATGCCGTGCGCGACCTGGATCTGGATGTGGCTGGTCTGCCATGCGGGCAAACTCGTGTCCCCGAGCTGGCCAGGGGCGCCGGCCTCGACGAACATGGCCCCACAGAGGGCGCGGGCCATGTCGACGCCCTTCCCGCAGCCGAGCGGGCCAGCGATGGCGTAGAAGTGCGGCGCGTACTGCGCCGTCGCGGCGGTGGTCAAGGTCGTGCTCCTGTCGTCGTCGTGTCGTGCGAGGGGTGTTCTACCCCCGGCGGGGTAGCGGTGTCAAGCGGTGGTCGTCAGATTCTTTGCCAACCGTTCCGGCTCGTCGCGGTACTCGTTCGTCCTGACGGCGCAGAAGAACTGGTCCAGCGAACAGGTCTCGCATAGCATGTGCGAGTACCGATCCCGCTCGTTCCCACCCCACGTCACACCGTCGTCGCCCCATGTGACATGCTGCCGGTCGGGGCTAATCGCGATCACGATGCGCACGCCGTGGCCCCCGAACGCACGCCGCGTGCGAAACACGCGGCCCACTCGTAGCAGATCGGCGTTCAAGACCGCCTCCGGGGTGAGAATCCTGTCCAGCGCGGAGGCGGCGCGGCGTTCCATGCGTCGCCCGCCCTGTGGGGCTCGACGCTCAGACGCCCGCGTAGCCCGTGGGTGCTGAGTTTCCCGGCGAGCCAACCCCGGGGGTTGTTCGGGCCTGGCTTGTGCCACCATGGCCTATCTGGCCATAGGAAGTCAGGATCTGCCTCTTGGATAGCGCGCAGAGCCTTGCCCAGGTTCCCTACAGAGTCGTCGAAGACCTCGATTCGAACATGAAGATCCATCAACCATCCCGAGCGGCGGGGCCGCCCCAGCACAGGCCCATGCCCTCGCACTCGCCGTAGCGGGAGACGCACCCCAACTCGGTGCGCTGGCGCGGCCAGTTCCAGCCGTCGGGCGCCCGCAGCTCCAGCCGGGCGACCTCCTGCTCGCGGTAGAGGATGTCGCTGGGGAAGGTGCGATCCGCCCACGGCACGGGCGGCAGTGGCTCGCGGAGCTGCTTATAGCTCGATCCCATGGTCTGCACGGCGTTGAGCATCGTGCCCCCCCAGGCCGCGCCGTACCGCTGAAAGCCCATGGCGCGGGCGCAGGCGAACTGCCCATCCATGGCGTAGACCTTCTTCGTGCTCTCCGAAACGCGCGCCAAGCAGTTGTGCGTCACGAGTCCGTCGGCCACGAAGTTGTGCAGTTCAGGCACCGCGATGTGATAGACCGACTCGGGGGCCTGTGCCGTGTTGGACCTGACCTCCACCCACCAGACGGGCTGATCAACGATTTCAACGGTATCGCGCGAGTGTTCCAGCAGGACGGCGGCAGGGGGTGTGGAGTTACCCCGGCGAGAGACGAAACCCCCCTGTCGCGTCGCAGGTGCGTCGATGGCGCCAGAGAGAACCATGCTGAGGAAGCGCCCTCGGCCGTTACCTACGACCGTCACCTGATGATAGGCGCGGGGTGAACCTCGATAGATCGAACTGTAAGTATTCAGGATAGCAGGGATACCGAGGTAAAGCAGCAATCGCTGGACATCCGCAGCCAGCGCGACCGACGAAGTCGCGTAGGTGAGGCAAGTACGAAAGCGCGAGCACCCCCTCGTTCGGTCGTTTGAGAGGTACGCACTGCCGTCCCCGTCCCACAGGGCGCCGAGCAATATACCCGCTTGGCGCTTTGATATGAAGTCAGCCAGTGGGGGTAGGGTCTTCTCCGCGCCGCGCACTTTCGGCACTTGCCAGTCAACCAGCCAGGCATGAAGCAAGCTATTGGCCCCAACGCGAATGACGGTGAAGGTTCGCTTGCTCAAGCGGGTGAAACGGCGCATGCGCTGTTCCAGGGGGACACGCCCTACTAGCACATCGGGATCCTCGACCAGCCCGAGGGCTGTCAAGGCCGCACAGTAGTGCTCGATCACTGTTGGATGCGCCTTCCCCATGTCGATATGCGGGGCGGTCAGGCACCCGTCGGCGGTCAACGCGCCGATAACGGTCAAGGCCGCATCAGGCACGAGCATTTCGGGCCGATCAGGCATTTCCAACGCAACGGCCACCTTCGTGCCTGGTAGCAAATCGCGGGTCTCTACCCACCTCAACGCCTCCGTGAGCACCGGGTGGTCTTCACCGTAGCGCGCCGTCATGCCGTTCTTGAGCCGCAACTCATGTACTACGCGCGTGCCCGCATTCCAAGGCCGGGAGGCATTAGCAGTGGCGAGTTCGCCGTCCGGCCCACGAGCGACGCAGCGCCAAGTCGCGCCCTCGGGCAGTTCTCGCAACAACCGTTCGACGGTAACGCGCCCCCGATCGGCGTCGACAATGGTCGCGGTACCCGGGACGCACTTATGGTCAGCGATCCAGACCTGGCCGTCCACGTTCTCGAACTCCAGATCCAGCCGCCGCGAGATGTCCAGCACCCGCCCGTGGGCCCGGTGCCCCGGGCAGTCGAGCTTGGCCGCCCGGATCGTCCCACCGTTCCAGTGCGGCAGCGCGTCCTCGCGGCAGAAGCCGCCCCCCGATTCGATATCGGAGATCATGTCCGCAGCGTCGGTGCGCAAGAGCCAGAGCCCGAAGTTTTGGGCCCCACTTCCGGTTCCTGGGTGCCACTCCCCGTCCTTCCACCCCAGCACCGCCGCGTACTGATGCTCGACGCCGAGAATGCGACGGCCAATCGGACTCGGGTTCTTGTCCAGATACTGCTCAACCACCCTCTTCATGTGGTCGATCCACTCCCAACCTCGGGGCTCGGCGCGGCACCACGCCTCCATGGCGGCGGACCAGGTGGCGTAGCGGTCGGGGTCCTCACCCACCTGGTAGGCCATCCAGCGCGCGTGGATCTGCGCGAGGCCGACGTGCCCGAGACTCCCGCGGGTCGGACCGGGCGCGCCCCAGTGCTCCCCGAAGCCCAGGACGTGCTCCCAGGCGTATCGCTGATAGCAGTGGAACGCGGCGCTGATTCGAGACCAGCCACGCCGAGAGGGCCCGGCGTTGATCACGCCCTGCGCGTCGGCGTCGGGGAGGATCGCGTCGAAGCGGGGGGTCACGGCAAGTGCCCGAGCCCTTGGAGGACGCGCCACAGGGGGAACTCGCGAGATCCGAGATCCTCGTCGCAGATGTAGATGCCCGTCATGGTGTACTCGACACGCCCCCGGAGTCCACCATGCTCGATGATCCCGCCGGGCTTGGGAAATGCCTCGGGAGGCAGGCGCTGCATGAGGATGGCTGTGGCTAGTGGGGGCATCCCATAGGCCGACCCGTTGGGCACACCGTCGAACTCAGGGCCCAGCGCGTAATGCCAGCGCATGATCTCGCCTGCGATGTATCGTTTGACCACGAAGACCAAATCGGTCGCGCTCCACCAGTACAAGTGCACGTAGACCTTGGTGGGATCGGGAGGTAGCGGAAGTTGTGACGGATCGGACGCACAGCCGAACACCGAACCCACATTGTACTCGACGAGCGGGTCGTCTAGGGCATCAACGACGCGCATGGCCTCGCGGAGCTGATCGACGGTGAAGGGGATCACGATCCGCCCTCTCGATCCGGCCGATCGCACATCCGGTCATACGCCTCGATCAGCCGCACGAGCGGGCGCCGCGTGTCCTGCGGCATGGCGGAATCCTGCGCGAAGCGCGCGGTGAACCTGTAGAACTCCACCAATCGCCGGATCGACATCTGCACGCTGGCGGGGACCAACAGCATCGCGATCCAACCATCGAGCCAGCCTTCGACCAACTCCACGCGGCGGTCCATGGGAATGCGGTCGGGCATGCTCTACCGCCCGCCCCACTGGTTGGCTGGTTGACCTGCCCGTTGCTCCCACTCGCGCTCATAGATGCGCACGTACACCAGTGCCTCGTCGGGGTATTCCGACAAGCGAGGGAAGCCTTCGCCCTCAGTGACACATTGCCACTGATAGAGAAGGGCGCCGTCAGAAAGGGTCCAGTAGCCGGTGGCGGTTGGAGTGAACAGCAGTCCGCGTTGCGGGCAGAACTTCGATGTGAACCGCGCGTTCTTATTTCTTGTTAGCTCAAGGCGGCGGTTGACCGCTTCGGCCAGATTAGCCTGCATGCAGGCCCAGGTGGCGGGGTCGCCAGGGTCGGGAAGGGGCAGCAGGTCGCCGCTTCGTACAAGACTCATGGACGCCGAATCCGGGTCTGCGCCCACCCACACCTCCATGGGGTCGTTCAACTGCCGGAACACGGCTACATCGAGCCGTGCAGGTCGGGCGATGCACGTCCATCCACCAACCGTATGCACGCCGCGCATGGCGATGTACCCGTCGGGGTAGGCGCGCCACAGCAACTCGCGGCCTTCCTCGCTGCTCCAGTTCATCAAGCCACCCTACTGCGTGTTGGAGGTGGTGTCAACCCCCACGGGGGTAGAAGTCAGGCCCTCGGCTTCGGCCCAGGTCCGACCCGCTCCGATCTTCACGCCGAGGTCGACGCCCGCTCGCCAGGCGCCCTCGCGCATGGCCTCGTCGAGCCTGAGCATCGTCGTGCCCACCTGGTCCTCGGCGCAGGCCACGAGCAGGCCGTCGAACAGGGGGCACACCAGCGTCGCGGGCTGGACGCCCAGCACCCAGGCCATGGCCTCGGCCTCGGTCGCCGTCCACAGGGCGCTCAGCAGCCGGCGCCACCCGCCCTCGTGCTCGGCCTTGGGGATCTCCCGCCGCCTGCCCGAGAGAGATGTCACTTTCGCGGTAGACCCCGGCGCGGCGTGCAGCGCGAACGCCTGTTGCCACAGTTCAACTACCCCGGGCAGCAGGTCGAACAGCCGGTCATACCCGTCGGCCACTCCGGTGATCTTCTGGATGCGCGCGGCGCCGGCCCCGTTGATGAAGGCCAACGCCGCGATCTTCGCCGCCGATCTCTCGACCCCGAGCTGGTCCGCGAGCCAGTCGTAACTCGTCAGCCCCTCGTCCCCACTCCAACGCTTGGCAATGTGGAGGTGCGCCCCTCGCCAGTCAGCCGCGACGAACACGCAGCCCTCGGGCGCACCCAGCAGGTGGCGCACCGCCTTCGGGATGCCCTGGATCGGGTCGTCGTAGAGGTAGCACCGCCCCGGTGGGTCCACGGTCCAGCGTGTGGCGCAGAGGGTCGATGTCGCGGACCGCAGGACGAAGGCGACCTGCGTGAGTCGGTGGGCCTCGTCCGGTTCGACCAGGGCGCGCGCTTCAAGAGCCGCCGCGTACTCCGCGACAGGGCCGCAGACCGTGAGCGGGAGCAGAGGCGGTAGCTCGAAGTCGTCGGGGGTCATCGCAGGGCCGCAGTTAGAAACCCGCGCACGGCCTCCTGAATGCCGGGGTTGATCCGTTCGCGGTTGCCCGCGACGTTCAGGACGAGCAACCGGTTGGGCTCGCCAGGCCACAGCGATCCGCGTGCCTGATCAAGCCAAGCGCGGAACGTCCGCGCGAGTTGATCCCCGACCCTCATGCGATCCAGCACCGGAACGAAGTTCATCGGCCAAGGGATGTAGAGAACTAGCCGCCCATACCGCTCGCACAGCCGCCTCGTGAGCCGGCACCCGGGGCTATCGTCGCGCCCGAAGATGACCGTGCAGTCGGAGTCGCGAGCATTCGCCTCGGTGCGTGGCGGGTAGCCACCACTCTCGTGCTCAACCAATCCGAAGTCGGCCAGCCACGGCGCGGGCCCCGCGTCGGTGCGCCAGCCGCGCGGGGCCCAACCACCGGTCGGAATGCCGAGGTCTCGGCCTGCGAGCAGGCCCCCGAGGTCGGCTCCAGTCTGACCACCGCTGATCAGCTTGGCGATCATGCCCACGCTCCGAATCCGGGTCGGTGCGGCGGCTTGCCGGGTACGCGCGAGGATGTCTCCCACAGGGCGCGCTCCGCAGCCTCGGTCGTTAGGCTCATGCTTGTATCTCGACCCGTCTGAACTTGACGTGCGGATCGCAGGCGTAGACCGCAAGGCACTTCGGGCACGCGACCGCGTACATGAACTCAACGCCGTTCACCTCGCAGGCGATGCCGCACACGCAGTCGAACCGAAGCCAGGCGGTAGTCCCCTTCCACTGAAAGAACGCCTCGTCGGGATCGCCGTCGTAGTAGGGCGGGCTGACTCCTTGCTGGCGCCTGAGACCTTCAACGAGATGCCACCCCGCTGGCGGCACCTTGAGCCAGCCGTCAGCGGGTTCCGCGAGCGTCGTACATTGCGGTACGACACCCGCAGCGAGCGGATACAGCCGAATCTCACTCCCAAGGCGCCAAGCGCGTTGTTTCTGCTCTGGCGTCCAAGCCCAGCCGTCCGTCGTCACGTCATCGACAGCGCGAACGACGCCCCCGGCGCGAGCCTCGCAGGCGTGGACGTGCTGATCACCATCGTGCAGATCAATGCACCCGCAGGTGTCCGCACCAAGCATGCCGACGATGCAGGAAGGCCGAGTCACCTGATCTCCTTGTAGTCCCTGAGCCGAGAACCGAGAAGCACGTTCAGGGCGCCACCCAACAGATCCCACGCGCCGCGCGGGCCGGGCTGGTGCCCACGAATGTACCCCTCGCGCCAGATGTCGTACGCCGCCGGGTGTTGAACCCGCCCTTGATCGCTGCCATCCGGCCCTCCGAACTGCGGCATCTTCAGCAACCGCACGCGGTAGGCTCGCTCGCCCTTCTTCACTCCCGACGCTGGGTCGTCGGCTCGGGCCTGGCCCTGAAAGTCGATCAGGCCGATGCACTCGACGCGCTCTTGCGACGGGTCACCACCCGGCCACAACAGCACTTTTACAACAATCACGGCTCCTCCACAAGTTGAGCCAGCAGGAGCTGATCCCACATGACGCGCGTCGCTACTTCAACCCGACGCCACAGGTCATCGGGATCGTCGCCCCGCTCGGGGTGGTGCCAGTCGGCGCGTGCCTTCTGCGCGGCGTACTCCGCGATCAATGCGGCACGGTTGAGCGCGGCTCGCCGGGCGTTGTCGAGGTAGCGCATGGCATCCGAATCGCGACGGCTGAGCGGGAACGTACCCTTGCCGCGCGCCCGCTCCATGAGCGGCGCGAACGCGGCCTTCACGCCTGCGGGCGTCAGCGGCTCTCGCAGGAGGTGATGCACAAGTGCATCTTCCTCGCGCCCCTTGGCTCGGGCGCGCACTTCGGCTCGGACATCCGCGATTACGGCCAGGCGCTCATCCCGCGGCGTTTTGGCGAGTCGTCGCACCTCTTCTGGACTGGGCCGGGGCTGCGCTGCTTCGGGCACTTCTGGTGGGGGCACCGACCATGATGAGGACGGCTTGAATGGAGCCAACCCCCCGACCTGCATGGTCAGGCGGCGTATAGCAACGTTCACAGGCTCATCGACCACGACGTACAACCCAGCAGCCGATGACAGGCGCTCGATCTGTTCGGGCGAGAGCGCCTTATAGTGCTGGACGTCGATTTGCACTCTTGGATACCCACGGGGTTGCATGTGGGTGCCCAGCACGCTCTTCAAATGCGCACATGCGTATTCCACCACGAGCTGGAAACGCGCGTCCACGTACAACCCGGCCCTCGCAGCCGGGGTCGTTCCCTCGGAGCAGGGTTGCGCGCAGCAGGCGCGCCAACGCTCATGGTCTCCGCACGGGCAGTCAGACAGGATCTGCTTCGAGATCACGTTTTCTCCTGGTACCCTCGCCCGTTGCAGTGGCCACACAACGCAAAGCGCGTGTCCAGCCGCCGCTCGCGGAACTTGGGGAAGTAGTCAGCCGCCCACGCTTCTAGCGCGTCAAGGATGTCGTCGTCGGGCGCCGTCGCGGGTACGTGCAGGGCGTCCTGCACGAGCGCCCAGCTCGGACCTCCGAAGCAGGCGCCCAGCATGTGACAGGCCGCGCGTGCGCGCATCAAACACTTGGCGATATCATCCTCCTCCCAGGGCCATGCTGCGTGAACACTCATGTCCGCGTAGTCTGGATAGCCGTGATTGCTCAAACGAGCCCAATCGGGCGCATTCTCGGGCAAGTCACTCGTGAAGATGACCACGCTCGCAGCCAGATCGCCATCGCGCACACCGAGGCGGCGCTCGCGGCCGTGGATGCCATGCCAGTCGCCCCTGCCGCGCTTTTCGGGATGGCCCTCACAGCAGTTGACGAAGCCACAAACGAAGCCGGGGCGGCCAGGCAGGATCAGGCGTTCCATCGTACCGTTGTCCTCCAGAAAAGGAAAACTGCCGCGCTACCGAAGGTTCCCCACTCCAGCGGGATCCCGAGGTGCGAGAGCGCCCAACCGACTGCCAGAGCGGGCCCCAGGGTGACCCCGACGAGCAGCCAGAGCCCAAGAAATTGTACCATGGCAACCATCAATCACCTCCGATACCGCAAGTCGAACACGACGAGGTGCTCGGCCGCGCGAGTGTAAGCGGTGTAGACCCAGCGCATGGCCTCGATCCGGTCGCGCTCCCAGAAGCCCTTGCCGAAGTAATACGAGAA
>Ga0209518_1001537_pt1 | contig 24284 bp, 15 predicted proteins | sample RifGroB1_FD_183993 | JGI IMG/M metagenome (GOLD analysis project Ga0209518, IMG submission 183993) | Groundwater microbial communities from Rifle, Colorado, USA - Groundwater B1 (SPAdes) (version 2) | ecosystem: Environmental > Aquatic > Deep subsurface > Groundwater | place: Rifle, Colorado...
GCTGCGCCGCGGGATAGCCGAGGCTCCAGCTCACACAGCAGATCCAGGGCTTCCGACTTCGTCATGCGCCTCTTCTTCCGGCGCTTCTTGTCGGGCGGGGGATCCGCCTCGAGTGATTGTGGTACGAGCGGGACACCGTCTCCGGGGGCTCCGCTCGGCTCTCCGTGGCCGACTGCGAGCGACTTCGCGAGCACGTTCAATCGCGTGTCGGTGTTGACCGGGCACCGGGTGATCGCCACCTCGCGCACGATCGCCTTGCGCACCGTCTTCGGGTCAGTGATGTCACGCTCGATGATGCTCCCCTCGACGGAGAACCCGAGCCGCCGATCCGACTTCTGGAGAGCGTTCGCCAGCTCCCAGAGCTGTTGCGCGCGGTCGTAGCCTTTGAGCAGGTACCCCTCGACGTACCAACCCTTCCGGCCGTCGGGGAACGTGCGAAGATCCGCACGCGTCGGGTATCCGACGGCGCTCGCAGTCGCAGAATCGTGATTGTCGTTGAACCACCCGCCCTTCAGGAATGGGCCGAAGTCGAGCCCTTCCTGAATGAGCCGCTCGCCTTGACGATCGAGCCCGTCTGTCGAGACGATGCCCCCGATGCGCCAATCCTGATCGCCGGGACCGGCCTTTTGGAAGACCTCCACCTCGAAGTCGAAAGCGAACTTCTGAGACGACATCCCAGCTCCAGAACGCAAAAAGGCGCCCCCGGTTGCCGGGAGCGCCTCTCGTGCCGCAACGTGCGGCTAGGCCATACGCTCGTTATGACGCAGGGAGCTTCGGCCTGTCAAGCGGTACAACGTACCGAGGGTGCATTTCGGCTTTTCGCATCGGGAGGTGTAGATCTACGGCAGCAGACAGCAGCACCGGCCGTCGACACGCTGGGCAGTTCACTTCTACATCTCCACTCTTGTGCAAGATGACGATCGTCGTGCGCAGCTTGGCCCGGTCGCCCTTCACGACCACGATCCCTGCGCCGCAGTGCGGGCAGTCTGTAGCTGCGTTGCTCACGACCCGTCGAAGTTGTAGAGGTGTTTGGGCAGCCCGAACCGTACGCCCTTGCCGAAGAGACCACCCTGATCGTCCTTTGCCTTCGACTCGTCGTCCTTCACCTTTGCGTTCTTCAAGTTCTCCCTCGCCTCCTTCTCAGCAGCTCGGGCGGCCTTCTCCGCCTCCTCGTCCTCGATCGACGAGGCGAGGGCACGCTCCATCATCGACATGGGTGAGGGCCCGGTGTCGCCGAAGAACCCGGTCTGATTCTCCGGGTACTTTGACGCGCGATCGAGAAAGCGCTTGAACGTGTCCGACATCTGGCGCGTGCCGGGGCGCCGGATCAACACCTCCAAGATCTTCTGCGCCATGGGGTTGCTCGCGACGGGGTGCCGGTCGTCGCTGAAAAGGCTCTCGAAGTGGCTCATCGTGCGGCGGAGCTGCGCATCGGTGATGTCCGGCGTCATCGCCTTGATCGTACCCTTGTCGGCCAAAGTCTGAAGGTGATTCCTCGCGGAGATGGCCACCGCGAGGTCGTTGCGCACGTCGTACTTGTCGCCGTAGGACTTGGCCTGCATGATCGGGATCGCCGACTGCGCGATTGCGTCGACCGTGCTCTTCTGCGTGTTCGACAGCAGATCGGCGTCGCCGACGAGACGTCCCATCAAGATCCGGGCGACGAGCGTCTTGCCGTCCTCGTTCAGCCGGCCGTGGTGCATGTATTGGTTCGCGCTGCGATCGTCGATGATGCCCGTGCGGTGTAGCGCGTTCGTGAAGTGCTCCGATCGGCTCGTGCTCAGGAACTCCCCCAACGTCTCGTCGGGCTGCATGTTGTCGCCGAGCGACTTGAGCGCTGCGTCGTCGAGCTTGCGGCCCATCGCCACCTGCATCGCTCGGGGGTCCATGCCTTGCGTGAACGACTCGTTCATCTGCCGGACGAGAAGGCGCATCTCTTCCTTCGAGTGCTTGTCCTTGCCCTCGGGGGTCACCTCGCGAACGAGGATCGGGGCCTCCATCGCGTCGACGTCGTCGCCGGTGAGCCCGAACTCGTGCGCGTGCTCGCGCATGTAGCTCTTCATCTCGGCGGCCTTGTCGGGGTGCTCCGCGTACGCGACCTGCATGGACATCGTGCGGCTGTTGCCGCCGAGCGCCACACCATCCTGCGTGATCATCGGCGGACCGTTGACTGCGTCGGGGTTCGTGTTGATCAAGAACGCCGGCTTGAGCCGCTGTGCGTTCCGGATCACCTTCGCCTGCTCGCTTTGGTCGCGATGGTACGCGCGCTCTTGCACTCCTTCGGGGTAATCCTCGCGCTTCTTGAACGCGTGCAGCGGGTCGTGTGAGGCGCGCACCTCGCTCGCCTCGATGAGGCGGTACCGCGCTCTCAACGCCTGGGGCTGCCCACCTTCTCCCGCGACATACAGCACCGTGTCGCTGCCGACCTGCTTGGGTGCCTTCCTCGGCGCGACCGATGGCACCTCGGCCAGCGTGGTGCGCGCCTTCTCGGCGGTGTTGTCGCGCAGCCCCGGGAACGCCTGTAGCAGCATCGCAAGGTGGTGCGTGGCGTCCGCACCGACGCCATGCGCCAGCACCTCGGCCATCGCGGTGCGGTCACCGTGGCGCGCCTTCGCGAGCAGGGCCGACAGCTTGGCCAGCTCCTTCTCCGCGGCCTTCGCAGTCGCCTCCAGCTCGGCGGGGAAGCGCTCCTCGTCGCCGCCCGGAGCGCGCAACGCGAGGGCCGAGGACGCGTGCTCCGCCTTCACGAGACCGAACCCGCCGGCGAGGTTCTCTGCCGCGCGGACGATCTGATCGAAGCTCGTCGCCTTGACGTGTTTCTGGAGGATCGAGCCGAGCACCGCGGCGCGCGCCTCGGGCTCCCATCGCCGGCGCTCGAGAGAGCGCGCGAGGATCTGCTTCGCTCGGAACGGGTCGACGCCCGCTTGCTTGAAGCTCTTTTGCAGCTTGGCGTAGACCTCGGGCACCCGAACGCGAAGCTCTGCGAGCCGTTCCTCGTCGGTCGAGCCCTTCAGATCGACGAGCGCCTCACGCGGTACGTGGCGCAGCACGGCGTTGATCGCCTGCTCGGCGCGTTTCTTCGCCCACCCGTGGAAGCGCGGACCGTACGCGCGAGCCATCATCGAGTGCCACTGGTTCGGCGAGACCTTCTGCGCACGGCCGTCGACCCGGAGCGTGATCGTCCCGTCCTTCTCGACCTTCTCGACCTTCACGACGCGCTTGCCGAGCCGCACCTCCTCGCCCTCCGTGACGTCGCGCGCGGATGCCGTCTCGCTGTAGTAGTACCGGTATTTTCGTTTCCCGTGCGCGTCCGTGTACGGGACACGGCGGATGTACTTGCCGCCGCGGGCGACGCCCTCACCGAGCCCCTTGAAGAGGTCGAGGGGGATACCCACCATCGAGAAGAGTGAGAGCTGCTCCTTCTTTTGGTGGTGGAGCGAGAGCTGCGGCTCGGGGGCCTTGGGCGCGTGCTCGGGCGGGGTCGGGATCCCGTGCTCCTTCGCCTTCTCGTGATTGAACGAGTGCTTCCCCTTCGCGTTGCACGTGTTGCACGGCGCCGAGGTGACGTGCTCGGCGCCGCCGATCAGCGAAGGCTGCCGCGAGACCACGTGCGCGACGCCCTTGCACCGCGGGCAGTGGTGCGGTTGCACCTTGCCGTGCGTCTTCTCGCTCCATGCGACCTTGTGCTCGGGGTCCGCGTAAAGACCGCCCTTCGGGCCGAGGTAGGGGCCGCCCTTGAAGAGATCCATCGTACCACCCACCTGTGATTTCTGTACCGCGGCCTCACGCTGCGCCGACAGCTTGCGCACGCGCTTCTCCATGTTCTCGATCTCGGTCTTCAGGTCGCGCTCCGCTCCGCGGTCGTAGCCGTGCTCTTTCAGACGCTTCTCTCGCCATGTAGAGGTCAACTGTTGATGCAGGTAGTCACGCCCGTATGGTGTGCTCGGGTTCGTCGACTCTGAGACCCACAACACCTGCTCTGCATCCCCCATCTTGAACACGCGCCGACGGCCATCCTCCAACATCTTCCGAGCGAACGCGTCGGCCTCGGGATCGTCGATCGACAGCTCGTGCACATCCGGCAGTTCCAGACCCTCGACGACCTTCTTCGCGGCCTCGTTCTTGGCAGAGACCTCGACGACCTTCTTCCGGGCCGCGGTCAGCTCGTGCGACGCCTTACCAAGCGCCTTCGCCGCCCGCTCCAACGTACCGATCCGAGAGGCCATCTCGGGGCTCTGTTTCTTCGCGCACCCCGTGCCCATGATGGTGTGTTTGCCGTTCGTGAGCCGAACGGTGGCGTGCACTTCGTGCTCTTTGCCGCATCGCGAGCACACGGATAGGACGCCGCTGCCGGGAATGGGGCGACTACGCTCCCGGCCGAACTCCCCCTCCACCAGCTCACGCTCACGAGTGTCGTGGACATGCACGATCTCCGCGATCTTGAGATCCCTCTCTTCGTCGGACAGGTGCGCCGAGTCGTGCACCGGCGGCGCGAAGTCGAGCCCGAGCTGCGGCGTCGCGGGCTGCTTCTCGGTCCATGGGATCGTGTGAGCCGCATCGGCCCACTTCCCGCCGCGAGGGCCGATGTACGGGCCGCCCTTGAAGAGGTTGAGCGGCACTCCGGCCTTCTTCGCGAATGAGTCGACCTTCATGTTGATGTCTTCGCGCGCCCACTCGGTCTCCTCTTCGATGATCATGATCGCCGTCTTGAGCGCCTTGCCGGTGAGTGTGGCGTTTGCCTCCTCGACGCGCTTATTCGACGCCTTGTCGAGCCAGTGCCGAACGAAATCTGCGTTGGCCCCAGATTTCATCCGGTCGAGCATGCCGTCTTTGCCCATGACGCGATCCCACGTCTGTTTGCTCTCGGGATCTTTCTTGTTGACGAACTTCTCCCCGCTGCCCTCATAGAGTCTGCGCAGACGGTTCAGATCCTCGCTCGTCTCCGAGTAGATGCCGGATCCCTTCGCCTCGGCCACCTTGCCGGTGTCGTAGAACACGATCTTGCCGTCGACCAAGCCCGCCTGAATGTCGTCATTCATGGCGTAGCCCTTCGCGTGCATCTCGTGCACCGCGTCCTGGATCGTGTCGAGCTGCGCGCGCGTCCACTTCTCCGGGATGTCTACGTGCGGCTTGATCTGGAAGCCCTTGTCGCCGTGCTTCACGAACGTCGAACGGAGCGCCGGGATGCCTTCGTCCGCGAGCTTGTTGCCCGTCTCCACCTGCGCGCGCAGCATGTCCGCCGCCTGCTCGGGTGATCGGTGGCCCGGGTTCATCGGCTGGAACGGCACCGTCGTCGAGACCTTCACGACTTGATCGCCGACCTTGAACGCGATGCCATCGTCCCCCTTGCCGAGCAGCGTCGCCTTGCCGTCGATCACCGAGTCGATCGCCGCGTTGCCACTCTTCGGCAGGTCCACCTTGCCGGCCAGATCGTTGACGAAGTGCTTGACGCTCTCTCGAGGCATCGTCGGGCCGTATTTCGCATCCTCGTAGGGCGACACGCGCACATGCCCGTCGCCGACGTCCGCGACGTACACGTGCTCATCACCACGCGGGGCGATCTTCGGGTGCACCGAAAGGGGGATCTTCTGGGGCTTGGCGTCGTGCTCATCGGACCACGGGATTGTGTGCGCCGCGTCGGCCCACTTCCCGCCGCGCGGCCCGATGTAGGGGCCGCCCTTGAAGAGGTTGAGCGGAAGCTCCCCCTTCTGCACGGGCTCATCGAGGTCTCCGCCGTCGAGCCAGCGCTTGAAGCGCTCCATCGTCCACTCGCGGATCGAGCCGAGAAGCTGCGGGCCGCGCGCGTTGTAGTGCTTCAAGTACGCCGCGCGCGCCTCGTCGAGCGTGCGGAACCCGAGCATGACCTTGTGCTCGTCGAACCTGCGCAGGTCGGCCCCTGCGCGCTGGTTCACGATGAACACGTGATTGCTGTTCTCGTCGGGCCCGAGGAACACGTCGACCTCGTCGCCGTCGGCGCCCTTGCGGCCACGGATGTAGCCATAGGGGTGCTCCATCAACGTCGAGCCCTCTTCGCCGGTCTCCGGGTCGGTCCAGTACCGCCGAGAGCCCTTGCGATTCTCGATGCTGATCGGGAGCCCGGCGAACGTCGTCCGATAGTGGAGCTTGCGGCTCTTCGCCAGCTCGACGAACTCTTCGGGGCTCAGGATCCGAGTCACGATGACCTCGGCGCCATCTTAGCGCAAAACATGCCCCGGTACGCGCGATGAACCATCGCGAACTGCGACGGGAATCGCTGCCGCAGAAGCGGCTTGTAGTAGAGGTAGAAGCGGCTCACCTCGGCCGCGTTTTCGATCGGTGCCTTCTTCGCGTACGCGCTCACCCACGCCTCGCGCTGCGACACCTGCCAGAGCTGCTCGTGCCACTCTCGCACCTTCGGGATGTCACCGAACGTCGTGAGCAGCCAGGAGTTGAGCGAGTGTCCGATCTCGTGCTCGAGGACCCGTTTCACCTTCGCCGGATCGATCGTTTGTTGGATCCGGATTTCGTTGCCGGCCCAATACGCGAAGTCGTTCTCGTCCATCGGGTTCTGCGGCCGCCCGTGGTCGGTCGTGATCAGCGTGACACCGGTCGCTCGCGTGAACACCTCGACGGGCGTGCGAGCGACGACGGCCTCGACAGCTTCGCGCACGAGCGGGTCTGCGATCCGCACCGTGATCCCTGCGTCACCGACCGCGTCGCCGTACGTCATCACGAACATCCGACGCTTGAGTGACTTGATCAGGTTCCACTCGAGATCGGACCGCTTCAACACGAGCGGCTCTAGATTGCCCTCATCGTCGAAACCCCACCCGCTCGGTACCTCGATCAGCTCGCACGCGCACCACGGATGGAGCGGCCCGAGCGTCGGGAGCCAATCCTTCTTCTTCCGACCGGCGTTCGACCCGTTCGCCGTCAACGCGGACAGCACGAAGATGCGAGGCTTCCCGTCGGCGAGGTAGTGATGGAGGCACTCCGGGCACGCGTCGGGGTTCGGCTGTTTCGCGACGCGAACCTCGTCGGGTCCTGCGTCTGATCGTTCGACGATGGCCTGGGCCTGTCCTTCGATCATCGCATCCATCTTCTCGGTCGCGGCGATTCGCCCGAGGTCTCGACTCCAATCGCCCGTGGCGTCCCCCAGCTCCGAGGTGATCTTCCGCCATGAATCTCGCTTCTCGACGTTCTCCGCGACCTTGTCTCGCACCACGGCCTCGAAGTCGTGGCGCAGCGCCCGGTCTGCCTCGATCGCGGTCGTCGTGAAGTCATCTGCGACACGGTTACCGAGCCCTCGGATTCGAGTAGCTGCCGACTGCCGGGCGAAGTCGATCGCGTGCTGCTCGGCGGGGCTCGGCGGGGGTACAGGCCGCTGCTTCCACTCCTCCCAGGTGAGGCCCTCGATCGGTCGCTTCTCTCGAGGTGTAGCGGCGCTGCCGAGGTGCTGGCCGTACCGATACGCCTCGTCGATGATCTTCGTCGGCGCTTGGATCTCGGTGACGACCGCGCCCTGTTGTACGAGCTGTTGCAAGATCGCGGGACTGACGCCCGCCATGTCGGGGCGGAGTAGCCCGTGCTGTGCGAGCTGTTGCAGAATCGCAGGGTCGACTGCGCGCGGGCCGATCACGTGCGCGATGAACGCCTCGTGATGGCTCAGGATGAGCGCGCGGATCGCCTCCAGCTCCGCCGGCGTGAGCAGCTTCGGAGGCACCGGTGGCCCCGCCTTGGCCAACGGCTGCCCTAGGATGACGCGCTCGACGTAGCTCCGGACCTCGTCGAGCATGCGCGCGTACAGCGCGCGGTAGGCGTCGTAGGTGCGTTGATGCAGCTCGCGCATCGGGCGATCGCGATACCAGATCTTCGCACCCGATGCGTCGGGCTCACCCACGTGCGCCGCCGATCACGTCACGAGATCGCCCACGATCAACACACGCACTCGAGCGCTGTTCGTGGCGTCGTCGTTCGTCAGGTGCAAGCTCGTGAAGGTGCCCGTCATGAGCAGGTACGCCAGCACATCCTCCGCGCCGCTCGCCGCCGGATCGATCGGCCGGCGCACCTCGATCGCCTGACCCCCCGAGCCCCACAGCTTCACGTCGACGTCCCCCTCCGCCTCGATGTAGAGCGTGCGGGGCTGCGTCACGTCACCGAAGGCGACTTGATAGTTCGCCTCGCCGCCGGCGAGCGTGATCACCTGGACGACCGCGTGATCGAGCGTATCCAGCAGCTCGCTGACATCCCGCGAGAACACCGTGTCGTCGAGAGACGCTTCCATCCCGACCTGGATCCCGATCTCTACCGACGTACGGACGCCCATGGCTCACTCCTTCAAGCGCTCGATCGTGCTCACGGCCTTGCGCAACTGCTCGTGATAGTCCTTGAACGACGCCGAGAGTAGGTCGTCATCCTCGTCCTGTTCGCTGTCGTCATCCTCGCCCGCTGGGGCGGAGAGGAGATCGTCATCTTCGTCGAGCGGATCTTCGCCCTCGCCCCCAGGAGCGCCCGGCATGTCCCCACCCATCCCGGGCTGCTGTTGCTGTGCGTCTTGGGCGTTGGTGTACTGGACCCACTGCGCATCCCGGATCATCTCGCCTTGCCCCTTGGGCATCGGCGGCAGATCCATCTCGGCGCGCACCTCGTCGACCGTCTTGAACGCAGCGCTCTCCTTGATCCGCGCCTCGCGCTCGGTCTGCTCGGCTTTCGCGTCGAGACCGACGAACCCGAACTCGAAATCTTCGCACAGTTCCCAGATCAAGTGCTGGTTGATGTGGTCCGTGATGTGCTCGACGAGCGGGCGTAGTCCCTTGTCTTTCGACTCGATGACCTTGGATTCTTGACTGCCTTCGTTGAGGCTGCTCGATTGACCGGTGTTGCCGAACTGAAAGTTGATCTCGACCGGGTCCACACCGTAGACCGCGCAGATCAGCTTGGTCAGCCAGTCCATCCAAGAGCTGTACTCCATCTCTCGGTTCGCCGAGTGCATGGAGACCCACTGAATCTCGTCCGAGTTGAGGATCGGGGTGCGCCAAGCGTTGTTCACGCCGCTGATCATCGTGTACCACATGCGCCGGAACGCGCGCATTTGCTTGTCTGGGATGGCACCTTTGATGTTGATCAGCCCCTTGATCGCAGAACCCTGCGAGAAGAAGTTCTGATTGTACTGGAACCCGAAGAGCCACGCGGTGACGAGACGAACGATCTGCTCGATCGGGCTCAGACCGAAACCGTTGACGCGGAGGTCCGCGCGCGGGTTCATGATGCACCACGCTAGGTCATCCGGGCTGAACTCCGCGACGACGGTGTTCTCGTAGATCTGCACGTACGCGACGCGTTCGCGGTGCTCCTCAGGCCGCATGTGCTCGACGTCGGACACGGCCGGACGCACCGAAGCACCGTCGAGCGCGATGAAGCGGCTCGGGCGTCCGTGCCTGTCGCGCTGTTTTTCCCACACCCACTGGTCGTAAACCAAGATGTCTCTGACAGACTTCTTCGTGAACGATCGGAAGCTGTCGCGGTACGTGGGCTTCTCGAACGGCAGAAGATAACCTGTCGTCTCGAGCATCCGCTCGATCTCGCGCGCCATCTTCTGCTCTTGGGGGGACATCGGGCGCTTGTCACGCCGATCCCGGAGCACGACGCGGTACCCCTTGTCGTACTGGCTCTGCTGGGGCCGACAGAACTGCGAGATCTGATTGACCCGGAGCTGGACGATCGCAGCGATCGGCGACGCCTGGAGAGACATCTGGCGCAGAGACTCGTAGGTGAGCGACGACGGCCGCTGCCGCCACCCACCCCAATCGAGGATCGAGTAGGGATCGTGGAACAGGGCGCGCGGGCTCTCCTCGGTGGCGTCCGCGGCGAGGTTCGTCGTCGTCTGCCGCTGCCGCTCTGTGAGCCCGGCCTTCGTGAGCGCGTCGCCCATCGACGACATGTCAACGTCGTCGTCGGAGTCAGCCACCCACCGGCGCAGCCCGACGCGCCCGGCCTTCGCGATGTCGTCGATGATCCCCATCGTTCAGCGCTTGCAGGTGCAGTGCAGGTGCGGCGTGGCGAGCACCTGGCTCTTGTAGATGCTCTCGTGATCGTGCCCGTGGAGCGGGCAGCGTGCGTCTACCGTCACGACGATGGGGGCGCTGCGCCCATCGGCCGCGTAGCGCCGTCCCTGCGACTTCCGGAAGAGCACAGAAGGGTCCACGCGATCGTCGATGAGCTGGACCGGCGCGGGGCCGCTGGGGAGCGTGCGGAGCCCCTCGGCGCCCTTCGCGAGCGGATCGGTCACCATGTCGCGGTAGCTCTTGCGTGTGTGTTCGTCGTGCGCTTCCTTGATGTCCGCCTTCGGAACATCGCTCCAGTTCCGGTGCGACATTCCGAAGTCTCGCGGCGTCTTACCGGCGTCCATGAGCTTCGTCGCCATGCGCGCGACGCCCTTGCCCTTGGTGCTGAGCTTCCGCACCTCTTCGTCCCGAAGGATCTTCTGAACGTGTTGTCGGGACGTCTCCTCCTCGTGAGCGCGGCGCTCGGAATCACGCTTCGCGCGATCCTGCTTCTCGATCTCCTCGGCGGCTTTGCTGTGCGCCTGCGAGAGACCGTTGTGCGCGTACTCGTGATTCTGGGTCATCCCACTAGCACGAGCGTGATCCGACCGCTTGTAGTCTCTGATGGCGTTCTCGGCGTCCTTGTGATCCTGCGCGCTCCAGCCCTCGGTGTAGCTATCGAAGTGCTCACGCTGCGCTTCCTGGGAAGCGCGGACGGACGGGCTTGCCTCCGGACTGAAGAGGCCGTGCTTGTGCACCGCTTCGCTCGCGACCTTGTCGAGATGGCCCAGGCGCTCGGGCACATGCGGGATGGGCTTGCCGTTGCTCGTCTTGCCGAGGTGTTTGTCCCCGTCGCCGAAGAGCGACATTTGCTTGTGATCGTCGGGATACTCGTAGTTGTACCCCCCTCCTGCCTTCGGAGTGCGCTTCGTGTACTTGTGCCCGCCGCCCTTCACGAGGTCGTGCACGAGGTCGCGCAGCATGTCGGGATCTCCCGACTCGAGCGCGATCGCGCCGAGCCCGTCGAGGCTCTTGCCGAACATCGGCTTGCCCTTCTTCTTCGGCTTGTCCTCCTCGTCGTCCCCCTGCGCGAGCGGCGGGCCCTTGTCCTCGTCGTCGCCTTCGTCGCCCGGGCCCTTTGCTTGCGGGGCCTCGTCGCCCTCGTCGCCCCCGCCCTCGTCGTCGCCCTCCGAGCCCTGCGCCGGCGGCGGTCCCTTCCCCGGCTTGCCGGGCTTGCCGGCCTTCTCCGGAGGCTGCCCGTCCGACGACTGTGCGTCATCGTTCGGCTCGCCCATCAACGCGCGAACGAGCTTGCGCACGACGCGGTGATACACGTCGAGCGCGCGCTGCGTCTTGTGGTGCCCGACGCCGTGCAGCCCGGCCGCGGCGTAGTAGTCCTTCTCGACCGCGGCGACCTCTTCGATCAGCGAGGTGGTCTCCCCGTCCTCGTTGAGATCCCCCACACCGTAGTTCTCCCCGTCGTCCGCCGGCAGCTCGGGGTCCTCCCCGGTCGCCTGCGCGTCCTCGTCGCCCTCGTCGCCGGGCACCTCGTCGCCCTCGTCGCCGGGCACCTCGTCGCCCTCGTCGTCGTCCTCGGCGGCCTCGACACCGTCAGTGTCCCCGTCGCCATCGGTGTCGGCGCTGGGCACGTCCGAATCGCCGTCGCCGTCGACGTCGACGCCTTGCGGCGCATCGTCGTCGTCCGGTGCCGCCGCTTGCTTCGGCTTGGCTGGCTTGCCCGCGCGCGCGTCGCGGTAGCCGAGCATGTACGCCTCGTCGTCGTCTCCCGACTTCGCCAACCGCGCCAGACTGTCGATCGCGTCCATGGTCACATCCTCCGCAGTCCGAGCTTACGCGACTGCTTGCGCTTGCGCGAGGCATCCGGGAGCTTGGCACCCTTGATCGTCGCTTTGTTCTTCGCCTTCAGCTTCACGTCGTGCTCGGCGTATGGCGCGATGTCCTCCCCCTCATACCGCAGCTTCGGAACGAGCGCCGGTGGCGTTCCCCAGAACCCGCGGTGCTTGTGCCGCATCGCTGTCTGACGGTTCGCCGCAGCTTCTTGCTCCCGCTCCGCCATCTTCTTCTCGGGCGGGGCGTAGTATATCGAGAAGTCTGGCAGCGATGGCGTGCTCTCGCCCGGGCCGGACGGCCCCGACCGCGTCGTACCTCCGTACTCCGCGTTCATCGCCTTCTCGAGTGAGATCACGAACTTCATCGCCAGTGATCCGTGGGCCTCGACGAGCGCCTGGGCTCCATGATCGGGTCTCCGCCGTACATCTTGCTCCGAAGATCCTTCGGCCGCTCGCTCATGTACGCGATCGCCTTGTGGAGCAGCGACGAGCCGCGGAACGCCTCGAAGAGCTTGTCGAAGTGCGGCGTCATGGCGTCGACCTCGGCGGTGGACGGCCACAGCTCGGATCCCGGGCCGCTGCCGCGGAACGAGGTGAGGTAGGTGTTCTCGCGGCCGTTCGTCTGGAGCTTGCGCTGGACGTAGACCTCGAAGCACCTCGCGAACACCTCACGACCACTCGCCCAATATTCCTCCCCGTGAGGAAGCCCCCGCTCTTTCAGCTCTTGGATGACGCCGTGTAGTCGTCGGCGGAAGTTGACCATCGCATCGCTCGACTGCAACGCATTCATCGCCTGAAACGTGGGCTCTTCCGTCGGCGTGGGGTTGCGTAGTCTCCGAGCAAAGATCTCGGATGAGTACCGCGCGTCGGACTTGTACCCCTCTGTCGTGATGGTGTCCTCGCCGGCCGCAGCCATGACGAGGTTGTCGAACATGTGCCCCCACTCGTGTGCGAGAGTTCCCGCACCGTTCGCGCGCGTCAGGTTGATGACTCGCTGCCCGGGCTCGTAGTGGGCCGCGAACGTCCCCTTCCCTCGAGCGCCGACGGCGATCGCGAGCTTGCCGTTGAACGAAGCCATCTTCGGCGGAAGGCCCAACACATCCGTCAGATCGGCGCACGAGTCGACGAGGCTCTTCAAATGGTGTTCGCGCTCATCGTCCGTGACGCTCTTGCCCCACTGCACACCACGCATCTCGAAGGCCCCGCCCGCGTGCTTGTCGAGCAGGTCGAGCCCTTGCTTCGCGCTCTGGTACTGCGACGCTGGCCCCGTGCGGCGCATGACCTTGGTGTCATACAGCTCGGAGAGGTCGATGCCCTTGTCCTTCGACTGTTTCGTCCCGAACGCCTCGTTCATCGAGTAGCCCTCGAGAACGCGCATGACGTGCTCGGGCACCTTCCTCAGTTGATCCTCTTTTTCGGGGTACTTCTTGCTGAGACGCCCGACGAACTCGTTGGCCTGCCCTCGGGCGCTCGTCTTTCCACGCCCGATCACCCCGTTGTACAGGGTGCGCAGCGCCTCGGTGCCTGCGTCGGCGATGCCGTAGTGGTCACGGTGCGTTTCGTAGATCTGTCGAATCTGTTGCGAGAGCTTCACTGCATTGACGTCGGCGTCTCCCCCGTCGACGAACCGCTCTAGGACGCCTTTCGCGCTCGTGTAGGCGTGGTAGTACGACTCGCGCTGCCGTCGAACGTGCTCTTCTTGGGTGGGTGTTTCGTATGCGGAGTTGAACACCCTCGTCAGTTTGTCGCCGTCATAGTAGTACGTGATCTTCCCCCCGACCTGCGACAGTTCAACCATCTCGGGCTTGGGGCCGAACTTGCGCATCGCGTAGTGGGCGATCAGAGCTGCCAGGGCGGTGTTCCCGACCTTGCCGATGTTCTCACTCTCCGCTTGCACCCGCTGGACGCGCGCGATCAAGTCGATCGGCTCTTGCTTGGCCAAGAAGTCGCGCGTGAACATCGATCCGGCGTCTGACGACGACAGCGCATCCCGCAAGGTCTTCCACACGAACGCTCTATGCCGCGCGGACCCGAGCACATCCTCTCCGCGCTGCTCGATCGATGACGAGCGATCGTTGATGTACTCGCCTTCCTCTTCGGCCTTCTTCGTGGCTTTCGTGGCCTCGGCTCGCGGCGAGCCCTTGGGGTCTTCCGAGGTAGTGGGCATCGGCGGGGGCCGCGGGGGCTCGGGCGTAGGTCGCGGAGGCTCGGGCGGCGGCTTCTTCGGCGGCGGGGTCCAGGGCGTCTCGCGCGGCTTGCCGCCCTCGAGCGTCTTGACCTCGCCCTGCTGACTGCTTCCGAACGCGCGGATTCCTGCCATCCCTCCGGGATAAATGTACAACTCTCTCAACTTCACGGCGCGCCCCTCGGCGGGGAACAGGCTCACGCTCCGCCCGTTGTGCCGTTCGACCGTCGGCCCGATCGTGTACTTCTTCCCGTTGACGAAGAGCGTCTCACCGGGCGTGAAGTCGAGGTTCAAGTGCTTGCGCTGGCGCGCTTCACGCTCGTTTCGAGCCGCGGTTGCCTGCTCTCTCAGTTGCTCCCGAGAGGCGTCGGAGAACTTCGTCTCAGTCCCACGAAGCGCCCCCTGTGCGTCGTAGGTGCGTGTGGTGACGGAGCCGTCCGCATCGGTGCTCGTCTCGACACGCCCGTCGGGAGGTACCGAGGTGTCGACCTGCACCGCGCGGCCCCGGGAGTCCACCCACGTCGACGTGGTCTGCGGGGGCGTCGGTGCGGGGGCACTTCGCTTCTCGACGATCTGTTTGACGACCCCTTCGGCGTGCGAGAAGTCGGCATGCTTCGGCAGTTGGATCGTTTCGCCGTCGAGCGACACGGACCACCCGAGAGCGTTGCGTGTGAGATGCGCCTCCCCGACGAGCGTTGCCAGTGCGTAGCTCGTACCGCTCTCGCGTTTCCACCCAGGGGGTGACGATGCAAGATCAAGCACGGGCGCGGCCTCGACCTCGCCCGGAGCTTCATCGAGCTTCTCCATGGGCACCGCGGCCGTCTCTCGCGTCGCGATGTCCCGACCGAGCGTGAGCTCGCCGGCCTCCACGTCGTGCACGTGCCCCGTCGAGAGCGCCGCCTTGAGCTTCTCGACGTTCGCGGTCGGGACCTTCCACGTCTTCGTCGGGCTGTCCCATCGGCCGCCGTGTGCCTTGATCGTGTTGCGGTGGACGTACGTGTCGCCGCCGACTATCGTGTGCTCGGATGCGCCCGAGGGCCCGCTCGGACCCGACGTCGTCTCGCCGCTCTGCTCGGCGTTGTACCGCTCCACGTTCGCCTGGACGACGGCATCCCGACGTCGGATCGCTTCTTCGCGTCGCAGCACCGTTTCCATCGCTGCGGCCTTCGTACCTGTGAAGCCGTTGCGCGCCGACTCCCACGACGTTTGCCCGTTCCATGTCTGCTTCGTGAGCAGATCCCAGACGATGTTTCCGTTACGGCCTTTGAGTGCGTAGATCCGATAGATGCCGTCCGGGCTCTCGTAGAACGGCATGCCCTTCCGATCCGTCGACTCTTTGAACTGCGCTCGCGTGGCCTCATCTGGCTCACCGACTGCGGCCGCTCGCTCCACCTCTTGCTGCGCTTCGTGCTCGGCCTGGGCCTCGGCCTCCGTGGTGAACGGCTGTCCCGTCTCGGCCTCGTGCTCTGCACGAAACTCCGCTTCGGTTTTCGGTGCGGGCGGGATCTGGAATCCGGGCTTCGGGTGCGCCTCCCGCACGACGATGGGTTGCTCCGGAGGCTCCGCGAGCTTCGCCGCGGGCACCGCCGCCGTCTGCCGCGTCACTGCGTCGAGCCGCGGGGGAAGTGTCCCCTTTGACTTCGCCTCACGCCACGCGTGTACATCGAGCCCGTAGCGGTGTCGTGCGACCGCCGCTATCGCGTCGTTGTAGCTCAGATCCAGCGTGATCTCGAGGTGCTGGGCTGCGGCCGCGTCGGAGAGATGTGCGATGCGCGCGATAGCTGCCGATGCCGGCTGCTCGGGCGCGGGCTGCTCGGGCGGGGGCGGAGGCGCCGGCTGTGCCTCTGCCGCCGCGCGTCGAGCGGCGCGCTTCTCCTCGACACGTGCACGTGCCGCCGCTGCTGGTGCCGCCTCGGGCACGGGCGCGTCCCTGTTGACGAGGCGCCCCCACGCGTCACTGAGTGGTCGGATCACGTGCTCCCGAAGCCACGCCTTGCCGCGCTCGGCGCCGGGGCCCTCGAGCGCGTTGTGCACCCCTTCGGCGCCGTCGAGCCGGACCTTCACCTTGCGTGCGTCGCCGCTCTCGATGGCAGCGACCGCCTCCGTGCGCCGACGCTGCATCCACTCGGGAGCGTGCTCAACTTCCGGCTTCTTCTCCGGCTTCGGGGGCGCCTCACTGAAGTCGAGCCCGAGCTGCCGTTGCTTGACCTCGGGGCCGTGCAGGTGCCCGTGATCTCCGTGATCGCGCTCGTACTCCTCGCGCGTGTAGTAGTAGCGCCACGGCCGTTTGGGGTTGCCGGTGGGCACGCGCCGGTAGTACTTGCCACCGCGCGCTTCGCCCTTCTCCAGCGTGACCTTCTGCACGACGTAGCGCATCTGCGGAGACCTTCCCGAGTCGATCGGTGCTCGCTTCTTCCAGAACGTGAGCGCGCGGCGAGCCATCTCTTGCCGAGCATCGGACGGGATGTGCGGCCTCATCGATCGTAGCAGCTCAACGAGCGCGCCGCGCGCACTCACGACTCTCTGCGTCCCCCCGCGGACCGTGAAATCGGCCGGCGTGCCGGAGATCATCCGCTCGATCGTCGCACGCTGTTCGTCGGGGATCCCTAGCCCGCGCGTGACGTCCTCGACGTCGACGATGTGTGGCGGAGGCGGCGTCCCCTCGGCCTCGGTGTCAAACAGGCGTTGCACCTCGACTTGCTGCGCGAGGAGCGCACCGTCGCCTCTCGCCGCGCGCTCGCGCAGACGATGCACCGACAGGTGGGGGATGTAGTCCCCCGGCTGCGACCGCTCGGGCATGGGCCTCCGTAATAATGCCGACGGGCCCCCGCCAGCCTGCCGGCTGACGGCGGGCTCACGCCGTCGCCCGAGCGCCCTCGGCCGGACACCGGGGCGCTCTCACCTGAACGGCCCGATTACTCGGAGCCGCCGACCGCGCGGAAGCCCTGGACGAGCACCACGACGGTCTCTCCGTCGGGGGCCATCTGCGTCGGCAGCTCGATGTCCCAAGTTCCATCACCGTTGTCGGCGAGGACCGGGGGGTTCGCGTTCGCCGCGACGGCGAGGATCATCACGGTGTGCACCGCCGCCGCTTCCGAGAAGAAGCTGTCGTACATCGCCGGCGTGCCGCCGGCGTCGTTCATCACGCGCACGACCGCGGGCTCGAACGGGACCGCGGCCAGGGTGCCACCGGCGCCTGCCGCGCCGGTGACGGAGCCCATGTAGCCCTCCATCTCGTGCTTGAGGATCCCCTGGATCGTGGTGCGGTAGTCCGGGTAGGGAATGTCGGCAGCACCGTCCGCCGGGATCTGCCTCTGGGCGTAGCTCTCTCGCATGACTCTCTCCGTTCGTTCGGGTGCGCCCTAGGAGGGGCGACGAGACCTCTGATCGTTACCCCCTCAGAGAGGCAACGTCAACTGTTAGCCGAAGGCGCCCTCAACATCTTCTTCGGCGTCCCCCAAGAAAACGTCTTCCCACTTGTCCCCCTCTTCACCTTCTCCAGCCTCGTCGACATCGTCTTTGTCCCCGTCGCCGAAGGAGAAAGTGAACCCGCCGCTGCGCGCCGCTTCGGTCGCGATCCACCAAGCCATGCAGTTGTGCACAGCTACCCCCTCCACCACGTAACTTTCATCCTCCTCGACATGGAGGTTGTACACGCGCCCGTCGTAGGCTCGCGTCTCGTTGGCGGCCACGCGATGATGAACGCAGTCCGCATGTACGTGGAGTGTGCGTCGTGGCTCACGACCACGGTTTTCCCTCGACGTGAAGCCCCCCCAACGCTCTCGCTCCACGTCGTTCATATCGTGAAGTAGGTCGGATGCCCAGTGCGCCGGGATCGTTAGAACCCAAGCGGGCGCTGGTGTCGACCCTCGGAAGCTGGTGTTCTTGAACGGTCGCACCATAGCGGGAATCCCGCTCTCGACCAATGTGATGCGCATCTGTTCGATGAGTGAGCGCGAGATGCTGACACCTCTCAGGTGAGATCCGTTGCTGGCTGCGTTGTTACCCACACACCCGTCCCCCACTAACCAACCGCGCACGATCCCCAGCCGAACATCGACCGGCAGAGACATCCACGACCAAGGCAAGTGCTTGTCGGAGTGCTTTCCGAGGAGTCGAAACACCCCGGCTGCTGGTCGAGACCCGAAGGCACACACCATCCCGTTGTCCGAGGTCTTCACGGTCCGCGCTGGGGCAGCAAACAGCCGTTCTGACTGCGTGTTGATGTAGTTAGCTATGTACGTTTCCCTGGCATGTAACGCGAACTGCACGAGGTGTTTGGTTTTCGCAGCGCCCCCAACACTGCCCTCCGCCAGATAGAGACCCAACAGGAAGCCCCAATCCTTGTCCGACGGCTCGATGAATCGTGGCGCGACGCGGTCCCCGCGCCACCACACGTGGATGTCATCGATCTTCCACTTCGGTCCACCACATCGAAGAGTGCGCTCGGTGTTGTGGACGAAGTCGGCCAGATCGATTCGCGGGGGCGGTCCATCCCAGCGGGGGGTTGGGTGTGACACCCAATCGCCCCTCATTTTTCGACCTGCGCGCACGTCCGAGGCAGCAGCGAAGGCCCACTCTCCGGCCCCTAGCCGGTTCGTCCGGTCTCGCGTGCTCGTTGTAGGTGACGCTGACCACACCGGGTGCTCGGGTGTCACTGAGAAGCCCAGAGAGCCTACGGGTTGAAGCGTGCGGATCTCTCCGCTGTGCGCTCGCGACGTAGTTCCGGTGACGCGCCGCCACCTGGATTTATGGGTGAGGACCTCGTCCCCCTCCCTCACGTCCTCGATGGGTACCAAACCCGCTTTTGTGGTCACGAGAGTACCAGGTAGCACGCACGTGTCGTCGTGGGCCCCGATGCCTTGCAGCTTCCCGTCGATGAAACCGAACTGCGTGCACTCATCGATCCAAATGTCGCTTAGCTTGCGCGAGATCTCATCGCCGCGGGGGATGATGATCTTCTGTCCCTCGAGCAGGATCCGCAGGCCCGGGACGCCTTTGTCGAGCGGATATTTGTTCGTCGCGAGCGTCAGAAACTCCTTCACTGGCAGATCGGTCTCCCGCCTCATCTCCGAGGTGTAGATCTGTTGCATCGCGTTCGACTCGATAAAGATCAGCGCCGGGTCGTAGAGCGCCGCCGCGATCTTGATCTCATCGAGCTGTCGCTGGAACGGAAGCCCCTTCGATCGCCGGATGTCGACGATGACGTGCTCCCCTTTCGGCGTGCGGGCGATCACGAAGATCACGAAGAAGTCGGCGCCCACGCTGGAGCTGCGCGCGATGTCGACACCCATGTACGTCACCCAGCCGCGCGCTTTGATCGCGTTGCGAGTCATGCGCATACAGAGCTTGTCGTCGAAGCACGGCGGAAAGAGATGCGACGGGAAGATCGAAATGTCGTCTGAGATCGGTTGACATAGAATCTCACGAGAGAACGACAGCGCACCGATCTCTTTGCGCTTGTCGTAGAGTGCTTCGAGAGGCCAGCGCCACGGGAAAAGCGCCCGATCGTTGCCTCGCGCATCCTTGATGATCCCCGGAAAACGGATGAACGTGTACATCTCGTTCTTCCGCAAGAAACCGTACAAATCGGACGCATGGAAGGGCGTCCCCACCACGATCAACTGACCCTCTCGCGTGACCATCTGAGAGATGGCAGACTTGAAATACTCGATGTTTTTCAATCGAGTCATCTCCGACCACATGTCCTCGTCGTTCAAAGGGTCGTCGAGGACGATGTACTTCGGGTGCCGGCCGCGCATCGCCTTGCCGTAGCCGGCGACCCGGATGCGCGATCCGTTCGTGAACTTGACGTCGCTCTTGTTGAGCCGCAGCGCCGGGTTCTTCTTGATGTCCTCTGTGCTCGGGATGAGATTCGCGAGCCCGGGGATGTTCACGATCCCGACGAGGTGTTCATCCTTGCCGTAGAGGATGTGATCGAGGAACTCTTGCGCCTGCTCCAACGTCTTGCTGAAGAGGTAGACCTCGCACCCGGGTTCGCTCCACGCGCGCCAGATCGGATAGGCGTAGGAGAAAAAGCCAGTTTTGCCGTGGTCCCGCGCGGCGTTCACGGCGAGGCGCGAGACTCGGTTCACGAGGTCGCCCCACGCCACGTGATGCGGGCCGATCTCCAGGTGGAGGACGTCGCGCATGAAGAGACAGAGGTCTCCGCGCAACATCTCCTGATACAACGCCAGGAACGCGGGATCTTGGTCTAGATCACCGCGCTCCGGGTCGAATGGTAGCGAAAGCGCTGCGGCCACGACGCCGCGAATCAGACCGCCGACGGGCCCGCGTCGAGCGAGAACTGCCCGCGCCCACCGCCGAGCGCGACGCTCGTCTTGATGCGGTCGCTGGTGCGGAGGCGGATCTGGTTGAGCCGCTGCGCGGTCGTGATCAGGTCGGCCTTGATCTCGACGAGCGAGGTGCGCTCCTGCGCCGTGCGGGCCTTCAGATCGACCAGCTCGGTGCGGTTCTCCGCCTGCCTGCTCTTGAGGTCGAGCACGAGCGTGCGGTACTCCGCGAACCGGCTCTTCTCGTCGAGCACGAGCGTGCGGTACTCCGCGAGCCTCGCCTTGATGTCGAGCACGAGCGTGCGGTACTCGGCGGCCCGCAGCCTCAGATCGTTCGCGAGCGCGGCCGCAGTGCCGTACGCCACCCGGTTCGCGGCCGTGAGGCTCTCGGCCTGCGTACACGTGAGATCGCCCGTTCGGTTGAACGTCACGCGGGCGACCTTCACCCAGCGGTTGTGCGTCACGGCCGCATCGATCGCGGCGTCGTTCGGCGGGACCTCGGCGCCGGTTGCAGCGGCCGCCCCGAGAACCTTGTCGAACGTGATGACGCCGCCGGCCTCTTTCGCCACGACATACCCGGTGACCGACTCGCCGTCGTTGCAGACCTCGACGCCCGACGCGACGTCGAAGTCGACCTCGGCGGGCACGGTGTCGATCACGCCCTGGACGAAGACGACCGCCTCGGAGATGTTCACGTTCCAGTCCGAGAAGCCGCCGGGCTCGCCGAGCTGCGAAGACGGCGTGGTCGGTGCGCCGACGATGCCGCCGTTCACGACGCCCGTGGTCGTGTCCGCCGCGGGCTCGGTGATCGCCGCCGGGTCCGCGCCGGTGATGGCCGTCGGGTCCGCGCCGGTGATGGCCGTCGGGTCGGCTGCGCCGATCGCCGTCGGGTCGGCTGCGCCGATCGCCGTCGGGTCCGCGGCCGCGATCAGCGGGTCCGCGAGCGCCGCGCCGATGGTCGCTTCGGTCGGGGGGTCGACGACGAGGTCGGCGCTCCCGTCGCTGTTGACGCGGACGATGAGCCCGGGCCAAGGGCCATCGCCGCCGGCGGTCTCCTCGGCAGCGGTCGGGGTGTAGAAGACCTCACGGCCTCGGCGGATTCTGGATCGATCGGTCACGGGCGCCTCCTAGAGGGGGATTTGGCGCCAGTCTACTCGACCCATTCGTCCGAGGCCAGATTAGTCAAGTTGTAGAACAACCATTGAGCGATCAAGACCCGTCGCAGAACAGGTGCCGATCGAACTCACGCGCCTCATAGGGGGTGCCCGGGCAGCACGCGTACCTGTCCCCCCACCCGCCGCTGATAGGCGTGGTCGGGGGCTGCTCGACGTCGCTGTGCACCGGGTTCGCGTACGGGTCGCTCCACGTGCACGTGTCGCCGCACTCGATGCCGCCGAAGCTCTCGATCCTGCCGGCGACCTCGAGCAGCGTCTCGCAGTCGGGGATCGCGCCGTAGCTGTAGACGCTTTCGGCGATCTGCCAGATCGAGCAGTCGTCGAGCCCCTCGTCGATCGGGCAGCCGTCGAGGGGGTACGGCGCGCCGCAACCCAGCACTGCGGCGCGCGCGTTGTATGCGTCCTTGAACTGCCGGCAGATCGCGCACTGCGTGACGCCGTGCACGATCTCGCCGCTGGCGTCGCGCTCGACGCCCTCCCACGGATCGCAGTCGTTCACCGGAACGGGCTCATGCACCGCGTAGCAGCCCATGAGGAGCATCGGGAGGATCGTGAGTCGGAGGTTCATGGAAGCACCGTGGCCCCGCGGGACATCCGGTCCGCCATGCGGGCGAACGAGTGCCACAGCTCCGGGTTCATGAAGTTCTCCGCCCACCCGATCAAGGCATCGATCGGCTCGGCCTCATCGATGAACTCGAGGAAGTGTGCGTCCATCTCGACCTGCGTCTTCGCCCGGTACTTGATCTTCTTGCCGGCGATCGCGACCTTGCTGTACGTGCCGAAGTTGGGCACGAGCCCGACGATGTGCTTGTACGTGACATCTTCGATCACCTGACAGAAGTCCGCGATCGACGGGTCGATACGCGTGTCGTCAGTGTACGTCTGACCTCCGATGAATGAGCGCGAGGGGAAGCACGTGGCGAGCGCATGCACGAACGCACGCGTCGGGAACCATCCCATCCGCGCGCCGCTCCCGAACGTGCTCACCCCGCAAACACCCCCAGGGAAGTGATCGGCCATGAGACTGACGAGCATCGCCGCGTGCGCGTTCGCCTTCGTCTTGCCGGCTCCCTTCTTCGCCCGCGTCGGGTTGGCCCCCAGCTCGGGATCGAGGAGCACTAGCTTGCGCTCACCGGAGCACGAGTGCAGCTCGGCGGCGAAGCGATCCTCCGATCCCTGCCACGGGTATCCCCAGACGTACGGGAGGATGCCCTTCTCCTCGAAGGCATCGGCGTAGCGCCGCACCGTCTCGGGCTTGTTGATCATCCGGCAGCCCTTGTCGTCGTGCCACGGGCCGGCGATCGCCACCCATGACGCGCCGTGGTCCGCGAACTTCTTCGCGAGCTGCTTCGGGGATCCGTGTCGGTCTCGATCGATGGCGCGCACGTAGAGCGCGAGTCCTGTCGGCTGCATGTCGTCCTCCTTACGGTATTTCGATCGGCACGACAGGTCGTTGTGCCGTCTCTCGTCCAAACCAATCAACAGGTCCACTCGAGCGCACCAGACACATCACGCGATCTGCCTTCGACTCGTTGAATACACGTGTCGCCGGGTGCCCGTGCGTGACAGACCACCGCTCGAGTGCGACGAGGTCTGCATAGTGCTCTTGCGGGCACGTGACCACGAAGGAATACGCCGTGCGCTTCGCGCTGATCCACCGCTCGTGTTGTCGCACCAGCTCCACGATCGCCGCCCGTCGAGTGGGGGCCTGCATCGCCCGATAAACCAGCCCCAGATCGAACACGACGACAGGGTCCGGCTCACTCCCCCATGACACGAAGAAGCTGCCGGAGACGTCGTCGCGTACCTCGTTGTCGGGCTTGCCGAACTGCCCGACGAGGAGGCGGTAGGTAGCCTGCCACGCGGCGTCGACCGCGCCGCCGGCGAGCTGTGTGGCACGGGCTCGCTCCTCGCGTCGCTCCTTCGCCCGCGCGGCAAACGCCTTGTGTGATTCGTCGATCATCGTCGAGGTCATTCTAGTTGATGGTGCCCCGAAAAAGTCGCTCCGCGCGCGCAACGACCGCAACATCCCATCGTGAGGCGAGCGCGGCGCGGCCCTCCTCCGTGAGGACGGGGAAGTCGCCATACTCCGAACGCTCACCCCAGACGCGGCACAGAGGCAGCCGGATCAACCCCTTCTGTTCGAGCCGCTTCGCGGTCTGCGCGCGCACGGAGATGTGGTGCGCATGTTCGTAGTTCGTCTTCTTGGACATGCGACACCGCGGGATGTCGTCGCAGCGAAGCCGCCGCAGTTCGGCTGCGACCGCCACCGCGATGATCGCGTCCGATTCGGCCATCGTGAGCCGGTGACGGCCGTGCGCGAGCTTCCCATCATCGGGCGGGTTGCGCGGCATCTACTCCGCCGCCTCTCCGCGGCTCGTGCTCACGATCGGGTTCGCGGCCTCCGTGAGATCCGCGCGACCGATCGCGCCGAGCAGCGTCTCACGAGCCCACCGCGAGAACGAGATGGCAGTGAGGCCGATCTTCAAGCGCTCCGCGTTCCGCTCCGCGAGGTATTCATCGAAGGCTGCCACGACTCCGGGCGAGCAGCGCACCCACAGCGTGCGGCTCACCTTCACCTTCGCCTTCACCTTCGGCCTCCCCGCGCCCTTGCGGGCCCCGCCGCGCCCTGCCTTCTTCGTCGTCGTCATCATCGTCCCTTCCTGACGCTCAGGTGAGCGCCTCGAGCTTGCAGCGGGTCAGCACCGTCTGTGCCTGGCCCTGGTAGCTGTCGTGCTTCTTGACGGTGCCCTTGACCG
>Ga0209518_1001538_pt1 | contig 24283 bp, 52 predicted proteins | sample RifGroB1_FD_183993 | JGI IMG/M metagenome (GOLD analysis project Ga0209518, IMG submission 183993) | Groundwater microbial communities from Rifle, Colorado, USA - Groundwater B1 (SPAdes) (version 2) | ecosystem: Environmental > Aquatic > Deep subsurface > Groundwater | place: Rifle, Colorado...
TGAACTCACAGACGCCACCGTCTGCCTCCAGGTCACGAGCATAGCTCTCGTAGTCGACGTGCCGGAGCAGGTCGTCGAGGAACTCCGTCAGCGACCGTTTCTCCTTGTCCTGGTAGCTCGAGAGCATGGCCGGATACTGCAATGCACTCTCCTCGAGCCACTCCCGCGCGTAGTCTTCCACCGTCCCTTCCCGGATGATGACCTGATCCACCATGTCGATGGCGTCTTCGAGACAGCGGACGTGGTTGTTCTCCAGCAGGAAGGCGATGGCCGGAAAGTCCCGCTCATGCACCTCGTCGTGCACCCGAGTCCATGCCTCGATGTCCTTGACCCGTTGCTGCACGGCGGCTTCGGCCACCGCGAACAGCGCGGCCTCGGCGGGCGTGCCGTCGACGAAGCCGATAGCTCCGTCCTCGGTGTAGTCGAGCACGGGTTCGTTGTCCGTGTCGCTGGCATCGAAGACGTCTCCGTTGACCAGTGCTACTCTGAGAATCATTCGATCCCCCCGTCTTCCGCGAAGTTGCGGAATGCTTCGAGCGGCGTCAGCTCGTCGTCGAAGGCATCCCGCCACAGGTAGTCGCCCAGGTCGAAGATCGACAGGCCGACCTTTGCCACGCAGAGGGCATCGACGGCTCGGAGCCATGACTCAAAGTCATTGTCGCCACCGGCGTAGTCCTTGTAGTCATCGTTCATTTCTCAGTCCTCCTTCTTCGCAGCAGGCAAGCAGTCCGGGCAGCGGTAGTGCACCCGACTCCATGCATGTCGATTGTCCCAGAGCACCCGAACTGCGGGCATCTCTGTGACTGGCAGCCGTCGGTGACACTTCTCGCAGACCACGACGGTCTCCTTCTTCAACGACTTCAAGCCCCAGAAGGCCCGATGGTGGTTCTTGACGTCCATCGGGATCTTCCGAGTCCAGACAAGCAACCGGGCTTCGCCCGGCTGCATGCCATGGAATCGCTGGAGATCGTACCGCATCGGTCCGTTGTAGTCACCAGCCCGGTACTCCGGCTCGAAGTCTTCGCCCGTGCTCGGGTTATTGCTTCGACCGCCCGACCCGATGGCTGGGAAGTCGAGCACCGGCCACGCGAAGTCACGACCCAGACGGCTTACGACGAAGCCGTCGGGGTGAAGGGCATACTGGACCTGGTTCATGCGGGCCCCCGCGCCCATGCGGGCAGGGTCTGGTTGAACCTGTCGGCCAGGTGCATCGTCGCGGCCCGGTCCTCGGGCGTCGTGGCCCACACGTCCGTTCCAACGGGCAGTCGCTCCATCCTGTAGAGCTCGCGGATCTTCCGGCGAGCATCCGCCTCGGAGTCGGCGGTCACTGGCCCGGAGGAGTAAAATCCCTGCGGCATGCGGAAGTAGAACTGCATCAGCGGAAGAACCGGGCGTTCGGATAGATGGATCGGACTTCAGCCTTTGCGGCTTCCCGACTCGGTGCCCGGATCATGAAGTCGATCTCGAAGGTGAGCCAGTCGTGGCTGGGAGCGCCGGGTGGATAGCTATCGGACAACTTGGCGAACACTCCGAACTCGCCGTCCGACGAACACCAGTAGAGCGGTTCGGCATGGCCGAAGTACGTCCCGTTGCAGTCATAGCCGCCGTCGTTCAGCCGAATCTTCCGAAGGTAGAGACGGCAAGTGACGAGATCGGGCCGGCTCACGTCGTGGATCGAAGGCCGTCCGAGAGCGGCGCCTCGACTCGGATCGCCGCACCAGCCTCGTGGATCGTGGCGACCGTAGTCCGGTCCCTTCGTCATGCTGCTGCCTTCGACTCGGCGACCAAGCGCTTGCACTCGGCCAGGTAGTGATCGATGCTGCCGCCGGGCAGGTCACCGATGCCGAAGCCTAGCACGAACAGGAGCTGGGCCTGCAGCACGGCGATGGGCGCCTGCCTTTTGCTCCCGTCATGCCCGTTGCCTCGCTCGCAGTACCAGTCGATCATGTCGACCAGGCTGCGGCTCAGTCCTCTCGGATTGCAGGCGCCACCTTCCCAAGCGGACAGCGCATCCTTCGCCAGGAAGGCTTCATCCTTCCCCTCGTATCGATTCTTGCTCATCTTGATTCCTCCTTGTTACTGAACCAGCCGTTGAAGCCGAGCATGAACTCGGCGGACCGGAACGGCATGCTGACCTTGGACTTCACGACCCGAGCCCGGAGCTTCAAGCCAGGGCTCGGGCCACTTCCGTCGACGCCGACCTTCGCCAGATCAATCCGGACGGAGGCGTAGTACTTCAGGGCATTTCCTCCGGATGAGACATCGGATGGGCCGAAGGTGACGTGCTCGACGGGACGGAGCTGGTTCGTGAACAGCACCGTCGTCCCGGCGGCCGATGCCTCGGGGCAGAGGATGCGGCATGCCTTGCTCATGAGGCGGGCCTGCAGCATGCTGCTGACGTCGTGCATGTTCCCTTCCTGCTCGACACGAGGCACGAGAGCGGCCACCGAATCGACGACGACAAGGCTCACCTTGTTGTTGATGAAACCGCGGACTGCTTCGATGGCATCCTCACCACAGGAGGGTTGACAGACCAACAGCCGGGTCAAGTCGACTCCGATGGCTCGGGCCCAGTTCGGGTCCAATCCTCGTTCAGCGTCGACGAAGGCTGCCGTGCCTCCGTTTTCCTGCACCGAGGCGCAGGCCTTGAGGGCCAAGGATGTCTTGCCGACGGCCTCCTTGCCGAACACCTCGACGAGCCGACCGAGCGGCCAGCCACCATCCAGGATCCCGTCCAAGGACGGGATGCCGGTGCTGTAACGACCAATACCTTGAATCATGATTCCCTCCAGTCTCAAGAAAGGGGAGGAGGTCTCGACGGTATCGAGCGACGTCATCGGGTCGCGGCCAGCCATTGCCAGCTCACAGTCAAGGACAACCACCACGGGTCCTCGACACCCTCAGTCGTCTCGTCCCGCCGAGCCTCCTCCCGCAGGACTACTGCAGTCGCTTGGCTGCCTTACGCTGACGCTTCGCCTCAGCCGCAGCTTTGGCCTCACGGATCTCTTCGACGGACTGCTGCTTCGACGGCCGCCAGCCACGGGTCGCTCCGATCACGCGGCCCTTCGGATTCCAGGGATCGAGGTCATTGGGCCGTGCACGGAGGACGAAGTCCGCCTCGGATGCTGCCGGCAGTGAGCTGGCTGCGAGCATCGCCATCATCAGACCGATGTTCTTCATCGTGTGCCTCCTCAGTCCATCATGTAGAAGACGCTGGTTCGATAGCCGGCCGCCGTCATGGTCGAAGCCCAGGCCTCGGCCCCCGTCGTGCGCGGCCAGCCCTGCGCGCGGCTGCCGGGGCAGCCGGAGACGGAGATGCCGTCCTTCTGCAGCTTGCCGAACGTCGGACGGACTAATAGCCCGGCCTCGGTCAAGGCACCGATAATGACCGACCGATGAGTTCCATCAGGTGGCCAGACCACGGGATGGTCGAAGCAACAAGTGCCACCATCCCGCATGTCACGGATCGCCTTACGGGCCGCCTCGTTCGCAGCTCGGCACGCGGAGATGAAGCTGTCACGATCGAAGGTGGTCATGCCTTGCCCCCGTTGGGGGCAAGCCCTGGATAGTGACAGATCCAGTGGCACCCCTCGGCGTCGACGGCGAGGGTGTCCCAGTAGGACGGCCGCTCATGCTTGCAGAACGAACACCAGCAGCCCGCCGGGTCACGATCGGGTGACTCTGTTGGACGCCAAAGCTCGGACGGGAGCTTGTAGAATCGAGTCCCGCTCCGTTCCTCGTGAGGCTTGACGGCACCCGCTCTGATGTCGGTGGCCAGAATTCTCGTGGCCTCAAGCTGCTCCCAGACCTGGTCGTGTGCGAACATCAGTCCCTCCGTCCCCGTCGACGACGAGGCGGGTAGCAAACGGGGCAATACGAGAGGCATGCGTCATCCGAGAGACAGTCCATGTCGCGCACCGTGTCGAACTTCGACCCGCACGCAGCGGTTCCATCGACCGACACGATGCGATGGATCTTCTTCTTCGACGTGCCGATGACATCGCCGGTAGCGATGGCCGCAGCAGGATCCTTCGGGATGCAGCAGACGAAACGAGCAACAGTCATCAGTCCCTCCAGTCCAGAAGCTCGGCGAGGCGGCGTCCGTCCGTCACCTCGATCGTGACGTTGATCTGAGGCGACCGATCCAAGTACGGAAGGACGGCCGCCTTGGTCACCCCGACGAGGTCCCGCTCATCGGCACAGGTAGCACAGCAGATGACCGACCTGCTCAGCTTGTCCTCGATGTACAGATCGAGGCCGACTGCCCGGCGGCAGTCGAGCACCCGGCTGCAGACCGGGCAGAACATCTCCATCCCGACGAGGCTCGGGAATGCCTCGTTCAGGATCATGATGGCATCTTGATCCTCGTGCATTAGCTTGACGGTCAGCATCACACGTTCCCCTTCGGATGCCACGGATTGCCGGCCTTGTCCTCGAAATCGTCACCGCCATAGGTTGCCGTATAGCCGCCCGGTCCCAACGCCACCGGGCGGGCCTTGATGTCGTACCCGCGCTGTCCTTCATCGGACCGATTGCACAAGCCCTTGTAGTACATGGGCACCCGATCCTTGCCGTTGACGCCTGTACTCCGGACCCAGAAGATCACCTTCAGCATCACAGCCTCGCCAGCCGGCCCAGCGGCGTGCCCTTCAGTCGGTCCTCGATGCGGGCCAGCATGCACGGCTGCCGCTCCGGTCCGGAGCAGGCACAGCCCACCCGGTGAGCTCGCAGCACGCCACCGTGTTTGAGGCTCTTGGCTGCCCGGTCTCGTGCCTCCGAGGCACTGGAGGCAGTGACCCGGCACGGATAGGGGCTGTCGTCGAAGACATCCCACTCACGATCGGTAGCCATCAGTCCCTCCAGTCCGTCAGCATTCCGGAGTCTCCGACGGAGTCGGGCGGAGAGCGTCGGCGATTCATCCCCCGATGTCTCCATCGAAGGCCACCGGCTCGGACATGGTGCCGTCGTCGAGCACAACGGCCTGCCACATCTCGACGTCAACGCCGGCATGGAAGGTCAAGTCGACCACCTCGAACCACCCTCCGTGCTCGCCCTTGCGGGCGAAGGCCTCGGTGATCGTCGCGACGAAGCGCGGCTCGAGCACAGCGGACCAGAGCTTCAACAGCGTGACTACCGCTTCGCCGCTGCCGTTTACGATCGGATTCACGATTGGCGGCTGCCCGTCGACGAACAGAATGACGGCGTGGAGTCCGACGTCCCGCTTCAACTCGGATCGGACATCGCAGAAGCCGAGGAAGGCTTCCATCGCTGTCTGCCTCGCCTCTTCCTTGGTCCAGATCATGACCGGTCCTCGATGTCCTTGATCGCAGCGTCAATGCCTCGACCCATGATGGCCTTGCCGAAGTCACAGCCGGGCCAACGAGGACCATGCTGGATCTCGTCAACCAGGATCTGTCGAATGCCCCGAAGCTGTCCGAGCATCTCGGTCTCCCGCTCTCGGATGATCGAGTCACGGCTACGGAATGCACACCCCTCGAGGGTGTGCAGCATGCGGCTCTCGATCCAGCACTCCCATCCCGGGATCAACTGGACCCAGTTCATGACCAGGTGACCGGTGTGCCGCCCGATGATGGCACACCTCTGGATGCGAGCACAGTCGAAGCGGACCAGCACGTCACTGGCCTGACTGAAGGGCTCGTGACGGAGCACGGTTCCGAGGCCATGCTGGTGATGCTTGACCCGTTCACCGATCATGCTTCACCTCGTGCCCGGAAGACGTGGCCATCCTGATGGACGGTCAGACCGACGGCGGCCAGGGCCAGGACCAAGGCATCCTGATCCTTCCAGACCGTGACCCCGTTGACCGGGACCTGCTGTCCGGTCAACTGGTCCAGGACGGCGAGGCCGAACGGGCCCCGCTGGTTGACAGCCACGACGGCCATCAACCTGGTCTCTTCGAGCACGAATGGAGCTGTCGTGGGCATGAGAGCTGACGGCATGGTCACAGTCTACTCCCGGACCGGAGTCCGGTCAGCAGCAGCCAGCCCGCCGTCAAGAAGACGGCGGCCAGGACAGCCCACGATCCATCGGCCAACGTGACGGAGGCCCCGACACCGGCTGACCCGATGATGGTGGCGAGCAGCTTCATGCCGCACCCCGCCGCAGGGCGATGCCCTGCAGGGCGCCGAACGGGTTGAAGGTCAACCCATCGACCTGCCGATTGCTTCGGTCAGCCAAGTAGGACTCGGCCTCCTGGTGAGCAGCCTCGGCCTGCTGTTCAGCGAGGACCCGATCCTCAGACCAGTCCTCGGACTGTCTATCGGAGAGCCATGACCGGGTCCGAGCTTCGGTCTGCTCGGTCATGGACCGGTAAGCCCGTCGAGCCCTGTCGCTCTTTAGATCAGGACGGGTCATCTATTCCTCGCCGTGCCGGCAGAGGCGAGCGAAAAACTCGTCGTCCGTCTCGAGCCTCTTGACCGTCTTCCCGGTCCGCTCGACATGGACGGCCTCGCCATCGATCATGACGAGGATGCCGCCCCGATCGCAGTGACAGTAGATCGTGTTCTGCTTCCAGTAGCCGACTCCCCGACTCCAGTCCTCACACCGGTGCATCCGGGAGATCGTGATCGTCTCCGTGACGTGCTGCCTGTTGAGGCAGCGGACGTCCGGGATGCGGATGTCCTCGACCTCGGACAGGTCACGGAGATCCTCAGATCCGACGGCCCGGTCAGACAGCTCGGCCGCGGGATCGATATCCCAGGACGGGCCGAAGTAGACGGCGGGGCTGATGACTTCGATGTAGCTATCGAGCATCACGCGACCATCCTGTCGGGGGCCGCGGCCTCGAGGACAGCCTCGTAGGCCGTGACAGCCCGAAGGAAGGTGACCCGCCGGGACGCCACCAGTCGGGCCGTCTGGGCCTGCCCCTGCTGGACGGACAGCGCGCAGGCCTCCTGAAGGCAGCGATGGGCTGCCTCCAGATTCCGGCCGGCCTGGTCCAGCATGGACCGGTTCATGCGACTTCCCGCAGGAAGCGGATGAGGTCATCCACGTCCACGGTTGCCGACTCAGACAGGCGATACGTCAGCGCAGGCAGCGCACGCACGGGACGCTCGCTGTTGTAGCGTTCCTTGACGCCCGCACGGCTGCGGGCGAAGCGCGCGGCGTTGCGCAGCGCAGCGGCGTCCTGCCTGGCGAAGCGGGCGATGGCGGCGTGCTGCTCGAGCGCGTACTTGGCTTCGCGTTCTGCCATGGCGCCAGCGCGGGCCGGGTCGACGTCGGCGATCTCCTTCTCGATGACGATGGCCTCGTTCGTGAGGGCCTCGATCCGGAACTCGCGGTGGACGCGCTCCGCGTACGCAGCACGCTCGGCGTTGGCCTGCGAGGCGAGATCCGCGGCGGTGTTCTGCGGGCACCGAGAGACGCGCAGCGCGGGACAGGACGCGATCATCTCGTCCAAATGCAGGCTGGCGATTTCAGCGCGCACCTCGTCAGCGCGCCGTTCGAGCGCCTGGATGCGCTTCTTGGCGGCGTAGACGGCACGCTCAGCGGCGTGCCGCGGATGCGCGACGGGCTCAGGCTGAAGCCTGAACAGTGCGTCTGCCGCGTCTTCAGCGTCTTCGGCCCACTCGCGGGCCTTGTCGGGCGTGCTCCACCAGGGGCAGTAGATGCTGCCTCCATCGAGCACCGTGAACGTGCGCCCGGATTCGATCGTACGGATCGCGGTCGCCTCGACCGCGGCGGCGGACTTACGGTCCGCCTTCTTCTGCTTACGAGCCATAGGCTCCTCCCTGCGGCTACCTCAGCCGCTATGTTGAGACTGTCGATCCTCTCGGACCACCCGGTCAGACCGATAGCCTCGATCCCGACCCTCCAGGGTCGGGCTGAAGCCGTTCACCTCGAACGGCAGGCACCCTGCCTCAGGGTGCCGGGCGATGACGCCCGCTACAACCCGTCAGCCTCCTGACGGGTTGTCGTGGGAGTCACGCCTCGACGAGGCCCAGCGCGGCCGCCTCGGCGAGCGGGATGTGCCCCCACAGGAAGCACCGATGGGCTACCTTTGAGTACCCGGCCCCGTCGTCCAGGGCCAGGCAAGCCCTGTCGTGGTCCACGTAGTCGGCCCGGCCGTCCGCGTCGACAACGAGCGCGGCCCCGCTGTCGCGGATGACCACAACCCCGGGGCCGCGGTCAGCGATGATGATCTGGGCGTCGTCGGCCCATGCCTTGAGGATCTCGTCCATAGCTCTCTCCCGGTGCCCCGCTTCGGGGCTTCTGGCTACCGGCTACCGGCCGGTTCGGATCATGCCCCACCTCGGGGCATGCTGCGCGATGGACGCGCACCGTAGACCCCGGCGGGGTCTATGATTCGAGTCCATCGAATGACACGCCGAGGCGTGTCAGTCCTCGATGACGAGGCAGCCGGGCAACTTCATGGCTGCCTCGATGGCATCCTCCTTTCGGGCGAAGGGGATGGCAGTCAGCCGGCATGCAGCGGACCATGGCGGGCTGGCGAACAGACTGCTGGTGTCGTCGGATCCGAAGCACCAGAACATGACCGGGCGGAACCGGTCATAGCGGAGCACGAATTGCTCTGTCGACTCTTCGACAGAGCAGGTTGACGTCCGGTCTTTCCGGACGGTAACGACCCGGCGAACCGGGACGAGCAGGGAGATCATGAATCCTCCAGTCAGGGTCAGTCCAGTCCGGACTTTTTCCGACGGGCGGCCAGCCGTTCGCCAGCCCGCCAGCGGACCTGCAGACGATCATGCCAGCCGTCCGGTGTCTGGTCGGGATGCTCGGCCTTGATCTTTTCGACGAGGGCTTCTTCGATCCAGCGCGAAAGGATCATGCCTTCATTGAGGGCGATGCTCCTGACCTCTGACATGATCATCGGGTCAAGGGTGAAGGTGTACGTTCTCCGGCGGGCCGTCATGATGACCACCGGCGTTGATTGGCCCGCTTTCTGGCGGCCAGCCGGGCGGTCTGGCCGGGCAGTTCAGCCATCGGGTTCACATGATGGAGCTGACGGGCCATCAGCTCCTCGATGTAACGGCTGACCGGGATGTCCTCGATGGCTGCCCGGGCCCGGAAGGCAGCCATCAGCTCCGAGTCAATGGAAAAAGTGTAGACCTGGCGATGACGGGCCATCAGCTCCTCGATGTTTTGAGACACGAGGAGTGTGCCCTGGCCCCGCCGGGCTGTCAAGGCGTCGGTGCGTTTTCCCGAACAGGCTGTGAATCCTTGACCTGTCAACATATTGGTAGACAAATCCATGGTTCAATCATGGCATTGTCGAAAGGTGCCCCGAAAAACAGGCATGAAAACCAGTGATCCATTGTCACTGACTGTCATTCCCGTTCATCGAATAACGGTCGTTTGCTGAACACCTATTCAGTTTACTGAACAGGTTTCCTGTAAAGTACACCCCATTTTGGCCGGAGATAGGAGGTACTTATACACTGAAAAGAAAAGCCTCATGTATATAGATATAGGGTTTCTCTTTCGTCGGGAGAAATGGTATGTCCTCAGTGAAAATATTAATAAAAACTACTGGAAACCTGTACAGTAGATTTCACATTATCAAGGATCAATCTACGTTAATCCTTGACCCTTTGCCCCCCCCTAACTACAAACAGCCCCGTAAAGGTGGCTACAATCAATCCTCGTCAGCAGCAACAGTCCTATGGCCCCATACCCGTCAGGATGGATTGTAGACCCCTTTACGGGGCAGGAAATGGCATCAGAGGGTTAGGGCCATGCCCCCATGACGGGAAGGATTCATGACGGGAAGGATCCATGACTGGGCAGGATCCAATGAAGAAAGCCCGTCAAGGTGACAGGCTTTCGAGATTGTCAGGGGACCGTGTAGGGACTACCGCCCGGAATGCCTTGACCGAAGCTTGTAGGGCTGCATTGCCTTGACCCGATCCAGGGATTCAAGGTCAATCCTGACGGCCTCTGACCCTGCCGGTGTCATGTCGACGGGCTTGGATCCTGCCGTTGCCTGGCCTCTGACAAGGGATCTACCCCGGTCAGTGTCAGATCCAGGAGAGATACTCCCAGGGGGGAGGAGACGGATCCCGGTCATCCTGCCTTTCCGCCTGACTACGATGGCTTTCCAGTCTGACCGAAGTTTGAAGACGGGCGCACAGCGGACGACGATCCATCGCCCGTCGGGAAGCCGGATCGCTTGCGGGATCCGCTGGGCTTCGCGGGCTTTCAGATAGGCCATGAAGACCCGTTGTCGCTCACCCTTGACGTGCGCGGCAATGAGCAGGTCAACGGCGGCTACGTGCTCATCGGCACGGCGTAGCCGATCGGCTTGCTCGTATGACGCACGGTCGATCGTAGCCGATCGCCGTTGCTGTCTCTTTCCGCCGCGTGACATGATCGCTCCGAATGTTTCGACCGGTGCAACGATGTTGCACCGTTCGGAGCATCCCGAACGTCATGCCGCTTCACGGCTACCTCGCTGCACAAGCCCCTTGTCAGGCTACGCACCCGTCGACGACGGGGGGCGCGCGGCTATGTCCGATCGGCCAGTCTGGCCCGTTGTAGGAAGCACCGTCCCATGACGGGACGGTGCCCAGAACATCAGGTCAGATCACGATCGGGCTCTTCCACGCCGTCACCAGCTTGATCCCGTAGTCGGCCATGGCGTACGCACTCGCGATCGAGGCACCGTTGCGCCGCGCTTCCTTGACGGCGTCCGCGCCCTGGTGGGCGTTCTCGACGATCCACGCGATGAACGCCTGCCGTTCGGCGTCGGGCAGTTCGCTGATCGCGTCGAACACCTGCCCGACGACCTTCCCGCCCTGCTTCGTGTACATGGCGGGCAGCACGGGCATGACGTGATCGACGACGAGGTTCAGAGTGACCGGCTTGCGCGGAGTGACACCGGCTTCCGGGTTGACGTTGGGCTTGCTGGACATGGTGTACCTACCTGCTCCCATGAGATGACACCCGATGCTCCGGTAGTGGAGCGACCAGGTAGTGATGGGGAGCTACTGACACCCTATCACCGGGCGATGTCACTGTCTGGCATCGGCAGACACTTTACATCTTTCTCACAATCTGAAGTATACTGCCGAAAGCACCGGGAGGAATCGATTGTCCAGAAGGTGAGGACAATCGAAACCGATTGTCCACAAGGTCGGCACAATCACCGGCGGGGCATCTACCGGCCGGACACTGGCGACCATGACGCCCAGGCATCTACTGTACAGGCTTTCAGTGTATAGTCACTGACATATTGTCCCAAACTACTGGCTAACTGTACAGTAGTGTCAGTGTATGCGTTACTACCCAGGTAGCCATTCCGGGCCCCGTGCTGCGTCAGGGCTGACACGGCCTGTCACCCTATGTCATGGCAGGGCGATGGGACGGGCCAGCCACGGCCACCGTAGCGCCCCCCGTCCACTGAGTAGCTACTCACTGAGTAGCTACTCACTGAATGCCATTCATGCCGTCGATGGTGAGGGGCATTGCCCCGCCCTCCGCCGGAGGAGGATGCCGATCCCGCCATGCCCCCATGGCCGGGTTCCCGCCCGGTCATCGCCCGATCCGTCCCCCGGCAGGGATCGGGTTTTCATGGCAGCCACCCCCCTACCAACCGCCGAGCTGGCTGGGGGGTCCCCGCCCGCCGATATGGCTCCCAAAAATCAGCGTACAACCTACATTTAGTGTTGATCATACGACAATAAGGCAGATCCCTGAAAAACTGGCCCCCCGTGTAGAATCACTGTTGACATCCCGGCAACCACAGCATACCTTCTCAGCATGGCCGTCCTCATCGTCAACCTGTCAGATCATCTCCACAGGTCCTTCAAAAGCCATGCTCAGGCCCGTGGCCTGAGCATGTCGGCTATCGTCAGGGATCTCCTGGAGACCCGGATACCGGGTCTCCGGGAATCTGAGAACCCCCGGCAGCCGGGTTCCCCCATCATCGAGAAGGAGGAGGCTGCCTCCTCCTCCTCTTGCTCTGTTCAGGAAAAGGAGACCGACCCTGTCGGTCTCCCTCTCCCCAAAGGGGGAGGGGGGCGTAGCCCTCCTCCCTCCTACCGTCAGCAGGTCCAGAGAAGTCGGGGTCCACGGGGGCCCCGGATGCCGGGTCCCCCGACTGTTGGGGCTCCGGCTGCCCGGACTGTCGAGGACTGGCTGATCCTGACGGTCTCAGACATGATCCGTGTGGAAGCCAGTCTCTCTACGGAGACCCTCGATGCTTGGTTGGAGACCCTGGATCAGATGGACCCAGAGGCTCTGGACAGCCCATCCTGTCAAGCCGCCATCTCCCGCCTCCAGGGGGTCAGGCTACGCCGAACCCCCGGAGTTGGGCAGGGACCGGGCGACGGTGAACTTCCGAAAAGCAAGAAGGAGTTTCGATGACTGACAGCAACCAGGGAAAGCCGAAGAACCCGTACTGGCAGGCCGCCTTGTCCCTTGCAGATGCCTGGGGTGATGATCTGTTCGCCGCTCCGCTGCTCAAGACGATCCGGCGGATCACGAGATCGGTCGACGCCATCCAACAGCTTCGTGCCGACATCCGCTCGGCGAAGCACGCGGGTGGCGGCGACGCCCGCGAGTTCGCCTTCAGCGACCTCGGCTTGACCCAGCTCGGCACGTCGACCGCGATCGATCAGATGATCGGGCAAGCGCTGCCCCGGATGACATCAACGAAGACGGTCTACACGGGGCGCTACACCGATCTGATCGAGGCCACGCTGCCAAGCGGTGCCCGCTTTTGGGTCGAGGCATACCGGGCCAGCGACATCAAGGCTCAAACCGCCATGATCAGCGAAGCCTTCGCCCAGCGGGGCACCGCTGACGTCGTGCTGGACGGGCTCAGCGAGATCATCTGGGACGTGATCGGGGCGGCGGCTGTCGAGCTTCGCTTCGCTCCGGACCAGTGGGGCGATGCAAAGAGCCGGCTCGAGCCGCTTCCGCCGGCCGATGACTACGTGGTCACGAACAGCGGCGTTCAGTCCATGCTGGAGGAAGTCCGCGATCGGGCCCGTCTGTTCGTGGCGGCCGGCATCTCGCGCCGGATCCTGCTCTACGGCCCCCCGGGCTGCGGAAAGACGACCTTGGCGCGCCATCTGACCGACGCCTTCGACGGCCGCCTGGTGCAGATCAACGGCCGCGACGTGGCGAGCCATTCCGGGACTGTGGCCGTCCAACTCCTCAGCCTGTTGCGGCCGTCTCTGGTGCTGCTCGATGACCTCGATCGCTGCGACGGCCATGTCGAAGACCTGATGGGCGTGCTGTCCCGTCTCGACAAGACGGCGGGCAAGCCGATCGTCGTCGTCGGCACGGTCAATGCCATCGGGCAGCTTGACCCGGCGCTGCTCCGGCCGGGCCGCTTTGACGAGGTCAACAAGATCCCGGAACCGGACGCCGACTATCGCCGTCTGGTGGCCAAGCACTACGCCGAGAAGTTCGCTGCCTCCGTCGATGTTGACGCCGTCACCGAGCAGACCGACGGCTTCGCGCCCGCCGACGTCCGCGAACTCCTGCTCAGCGTCGGCACCGTCGGTCCGCAGGTCCTCGACGTCGAGTTGGAACGAGTCCGCCGTCAGCGCGATCTGTTCGCTGCCGATGCCTGCGCCAACTACCTGTCCGATCGGTCAAATCGGCCGAGTCATCTGGCCCCGGCAATCCCGAAATGACCAGGAGCTCTCGATGAACAAGTACCTGAAAGAACGCTACGACGGCATCCTCGGCTGTCTGCCGGACGATGACGCTGCCGTCGTCCGGGAGGTCCAGGCCGCCGTCCATGACGAGGCCGTGCGGGCGACCCGACAGCAGAACGACTTCTGGTCAGTCATCGGCAGCGTCATCGTCGTCGCGGCGGTCGTTGCCCTCGTCGTCCTCTCCGTCGGAGCCATGTTCTCGCAGGAACGGATCACCCGAGCCGTTGCCACCGGCGAGGCCGAGCAGCAAGAGCTTCGCGACCGCTGCCTCGACTGCCTGCTGGAGGCGCGATGACCCTTGACGACATCCTGCAGGCCCTCCGGACCGATCCCGATCTGGCCCGCGCCGTCGAAGCAGCCATCGCCCGCAGCCGACCGATTTACGACCGGCTGACCCACCAGTCAGTCACCGAAGGAGACTCCATGATCACCAAGACCGTCACCCTGTCCACTCCCTACGAACAGCCGGCCCTCCCCGAAGGCAGCAAGACGGCCATCCCGGGCGCCACCGTCCTCCTGTCGACCGCAGCCGGCGTCCATGTCGTCTACGTCGCGCGCTGTGGCTGGTGTGGCCTTCTCGAACACGTCACGACCTTCAAACAGTATCGGGTCAACGCCGATCTGCCGAAGTACACCCCGCTGCCGCCCGACTGGCGCTGGCAGGACGGCCTGCCCATGTGCCCGAAACACGAAGCCATCGTCATCGAGAAGGAGACCCCATGAGCAACGACAACATCATCGGTCAGAACATCCGGCGACTCCGCGATGCCGCCGATCTCACCCAGTCACAACTCGCTGAACGTGCTGGCATCGGCCGTACCATGGCCGCGTACGCTGAGCGTGGCGAGCATGTTCCGAGGAACATGACCCTGAAGAAGATCGCGACGGCGCTCGGCGTCACGGTCGACGACCTGACCAAGCCGTCTGCCTCCGCGGCCCCCACGGACTCCGGCTTCGACCTGAAGGATGGCCTCCAGGAAGCGATCGACGCCCTCCTCGCAGCGACCATCGAGGCCGCCGATGCCGGCGACGGATCGGCGGCCGACTTCGCGGCAGCGGCCAGCCAGCTCATCTCGCAGCTTCACAGCCTCCCGGAGGAAGCATGAGCAGCACGAATCGAGGTGGCGCACGCCGTGACGGAGACACCTACTACACGCCTGATGCTGTCGCGCGGGCGTGCGTCACGACCCTCCCGTCGCCGCAGACGGGGGAGTGGATACTCGAGCCGTCGGCCGGCGGCGGGGCGTTCATGCGTGCCGCGAAGACGCGCTGGCCCGCAGCCAACATACTCGGTGTCGACATCGACCCGTACGCGCCGATCGCCTACGCCGCTGACTTCCGGGTCTTGTGCGTAGACTTCCTGCAGTACAACCCACCGACGAAGCCCGCTTGGGTCATCGGCAACCCACCCTTCTCCGATGCCGAGGCGCATGTCCGGCACGCGCTCAAGCTGGCCATTGTCGGCGTGGCCTTCCTGCTCCGACTCGCGTTCCTGGAATCGACGAAGCGGGCCGCCTTCTGGGGTGAGCACCCGCCTGCCGAGGTCCACGTCCTGTCTCGCCGGCCGAGCTTCACGGGCGGCGGAACGGACTCTGCCGCCTACGGCTGGTTCGTGTGGACCATCGGCCATCAGGCAGAAGCTCCGCGGCTGTTCTGGCTGGACTGGAGCAAGGCATGAGCACCGACTACCAGACCGAGCTGTTCGCGGCCTACCGCGAGCTTCAGGAGATGTTGACATGAGGCAGATCGATCCAGTCATCCTCCAGGACCCCACGCTTCGCCGTCAGTGGCTTCGGGCACGACTTCGGGGCAAGCCCGTCGGACCGATGCTGCACAGCCTCGAAGAGCCATGGGACCTGGTCGTCGACGTCATCCGAGAGGGCGGGCCCACGGCGAAGGATCTGCTCGCTGATGTCGACTACCTGCTTTGTCAAGCGCTCAAGTCGCCAGATCGATCCACTCGCGAGATGGAAGGCTTGCTCGAAGTCGAGCGGGCCGTCAACTCTACAACTCCGTCCGAACCCATCAAGGAGAACGTCATGAGCGAAGTGAGCCCCGCAGAGTACATCGACGACGAGCTGAACATCCGTGTGACCTGTGCCTCCAACGCGGTCATCGTACGCCGCGGTGAGGATCAGCGCCTGCACGTCGTGGCCGTCGGGCACTTCGCTGAGCGCTACCTGACGGCGCTCGGCGCCGGGATCGGCTCCATCCCCGTCCCGGCCGGGCCGACTGCGCTGTGTTCCGCGCTGAACGGCGCGGTGAGCTGTCCGGTCTACCTCATCACGGTCGAGCAGATCATCGGCTTCGTCTTCAGCATCAAGTCGGCGACGCCATGAACATCACCTTCGAGTGGCAGCCCTGCCCCGATGGCGCGGTCCTGCGGGCCGTGCTGCCCTCGGGCTGGTCATTGACCACCGTGGCCGTCATCACCACCTTCGAGACCGGGACCATCCCGGCCAGCCTCGAAATCTACGGCTGGGGCAACTGGGACAGCCCGTCAGAGCCGGTGCTCATCCCCTGTCGGTCCGTCGAGGAGGCAGGCCTCGTCTGCCGAGCCATGCTGGATCTTCGTGGCGTCAACATCCCGTTGCCGGTGTTCAAGACGGATGACCCGATCGTCTACATCAAGACGGAGGAGTCATGAACATCGAGGTCCGCGACGTGCATCGCCAGCTCACTGATGCCGGCGTGCCGGTCACGCTGAACGTGATCATGGGCCAGCCGGATGCGGAGATGGACTGCGACGCCAACCTGCGCGAGCGGGTCGGCTGGCTGATCCGGAAACGGTCCGGGTCCGCGAAGGAGTTGATTGGACTGTATGTGGACACCATCAGCCAGTCGCTCGACGAGTCCCTGCGCGAGTGCAACGCGGCCCGCCTTTCGTCGACGCAACGCCCGCAGACGGTCGGGCATCCTCACCGTCAGGAGATGATCATGTTCAATGAGGAAACGCAATACATGACCCCGGTCACCACCCACCACGACAGCCTCGGGCTGAATGACCTGCTCGTGCTCCATCGCGACGATCGCGACCCGGCGGCGGGCAACGCGAGCCATCACTACGTCGGTGACATCGACGGCGCCCGCGTGCTGGACATCCAGTTTCAGCACGGGGCCCGGACGAAGCCTGACAGCGTGCCGGGCTGCCTGGAGGGCGCCGTCATCACGGTGCTCATCGACCGGCTGGAAGGGATGCAGGCTGGCCCCTTCGCCTGCACCGAGAACGACCTCGCCCTGGCTCAGCTCCGGCTCGTCCGCGCCATCATCACGGATCGGGCCGCCCGCCGGAGGGCGCAGGGAGTGCTCGGCAAGGACGCCGTGCACAAGTCGTAGCCCGGTCCGAACCCCATCAAGGAGCCTGTCATGAACATCGACATCAGCGTCATCCCGTCCACCGCCACCATCACCCGGATCGTCCTGGTCAGCCATGAGCAGTGGGACATCCCGGAGGCCAAGCAGGCCGTCTTCGCCGACATCAAGATGCCGGACGGTGATACCGGCACGATCCGCATCGGGTGGACGGACAGCGACGATCCGTCCGACGGTCAGTGCATGCTCGCCAACTGCTTCGAGGCGCTGAGCAAGCGGACCATCGTGAAGACGGTCATCCCGGTCAATCCGCAGGATCCCGAGTCCGATCCACAGGAGCAGCCGAGCGTTCCGCTGTTTCCGATGACGGCGCGCGAAGCCGAGATCATCCCGTGCGACATCCTGATCATGCAGGTCCGCCTGTGGTGGCGCGAACAGGGGCGGCCGTCGGTGTTCGAGATGGATCCTGCGGTCTACGCGGCCTACCGCGAGGCTGTCGGCCTGAAGTATCCGGGATCGCAGAAGGAGCACGTCGAGCAGGCTGATGACAACTACGGGAATATCGTGCGCATTCGCGCCCGTTTCGAGGCATCCGATCCGACTCCGGAATCGGTCCCGACGACACTGTCCGACACCGTCACCCAGATCCTGGAGTCCGTCGAGCGGATCGCGGGCTGTACCCGGCCCGAGGAGATGCTGAACTGGCTGGAGGCCTGGGAGATGACGCGCAGGGAGGCTGCCCAGAAGGGACCGACAACGCTGGTGCAGGACATCGCGGCGGCCATCAACAAGCACTCGGCCGAGAATGGCAGCAATACCCCAGACTGGGTCTTGGCCAACTACCTGGTGGGCTGCCTGGAGGCCTTCGACTCGGCCGTCACGGCACGGAAAAAGTGGCGGGGTCCGATGGAGAAGAAGGCATGACTCGAACCATCGGGTCGAGCGCCGGTACGCTGACGTTTGAGTCCATCCTGAAGCAGGCGGCCGTGCAGAAGGAGCGATTCAACCCGTCCGAGGCACGGGTCAATGGACCGGTCGAGGTCGCGAAGGTCATGCAGTTGGATGGCTTCAAGGGGCCGTGGGGCATCTCGATCATCGAGGACCCCAACGTGCCCGCCGGGCACATGCTGCTGGTCGACTGGAGTCGAGTCGACCGGTGGGTAGACCCAGAAAAGTACACGCAGAGTCCCGTGCTGGCCTACGTCTGCCTCGATCCCGAGACGTGCGCGACGTGTCCGAGGCCGATTGGAGCAGCACCATGATCATCCCCATCGTCACGATCTCACACATCGGCGGTGCCTGCCCCGTTCAGGGCTGCGGGACCGTGCAGGCGTTCGGGGTGCTCGACGCGCCAGTAAGGCACTGGTACTTCCGGGCGCGCGGACAGTCGTGGACGCTGACCGTGGGCGACCTTGCTCCATCCGTGGGCGATGACTGGAGTGATCCCGGCCCGCTGGATGATGGCTTCGTGAGCCCCAATCGTGCCGACCTCTGCGTCCGGGGCGAATACCAGGGCGGCCTCTACGCCGCTGGGTGGATGCCGGGGGTCGACGCCGAAGCGCGGATTCGCAAGGCGCTCGACCTGTGGGCGCGGGGTGAGCGCGGGTGTGTGGACCTGGGTCCGGACGGGCCGGACGCCGACGCGGCAGGAATCCAGGCCGATTCCGTCGCCGAGAACAGCCCCGATTCCGAGAAGGAGTAGCCATGAATCCGTACAAGGCCGATGTCGAGACTCTCGCGCGCTGCACCCGCTTCGTCAACGAGTGGGTCGCGGCGGGCGGTCCGGGCGTGTACGTCATCGACCGCGCCGAGTTCGACTGGCTCTGCGCTGTCATGGCGGATGGCGTCGCTCCGATCAGCGTCCACGCCGTGTTCGACAAGGCGGTCGTCGCCTACGAGCAGGGCGGCAAGGTCGAGGCGATCTGTCGCTGCTGTGGCCAGCCGCGGGAGGTGTCGTGATGAAGGCACGGATGGTCGGCGGCCGCCTGTTCGATCTCGATACCTGGGAGTCGCTCGACACGACCCACGAGAGGGCTCCGGATGGCACGTCGCGACTCAGGCCGGACGGGCGCGACTTCCTCGAGCGGGCCTACCAGGCCGAGGAGGCTCGCGGCGCCTGGCCGGGTCAAGTCTGGGAGCGGCCGCCCTGTCGCGGCTGCAGTCCGCAGCGCATGCTCTACCTGGTCACGGAGATCGATCTCGATCGGCCGCCGAGACCGAACGGCCGTCTTCGCTTCGATCCGAGAATCGGTCTTGAACGGCCTGATGCCGAGGAGTCGGGACCATGAGCCGAGAACTGCATCCGTCGCTTCATCTGCCGCCGCCCTGGCCGGGCGCTCAAGTCATCATCGGTCGCTGGAAGCAGCCGGGCATTTGGCGGGCCGACCTGCCGCTCACCGACCAGATGACGTTCGAGCCAGCCATCTTCATCAAGCCCGGCTGGGTCTGGACGGAGCGGGACGGCCTCGTAGAGGCGTGCCATCTCGGCATCGATCTGACGCACGGCCCGACCCGCCGAGAGGCTGAGCATCGACTCTGTCTCGCCACGGGCCGTCCCGCTCGTGGCATGGACTCCATCGAGGCCATCGAGCAGGCCTGCGCCGACTTCATCGCGGCGGGCGGCCAATGGCTGACGGACGAAGAAGAGGAGGCCGGGGCATGATCTCACTGTCTGGCTGGTCTTTGGCGGAAGGTCACGCGTGGCCACAAGTCGGGGCCGTCGTTGAGCCAACCGTCGGCGGGGGGCTGCTGGACGATGCGGAGCTGGCGGGCATGACCGGGCCCTTCGTGCTGGCGGCCCATGATGTGCGCATGCGCGTCGACCAGCGAACGGATGAACGATTCCTCTCGGAGGAGTGTTCCGTGCGCGACGCTGACGGCCTCGACCGACGGTTCGGGGCTGCCTGGTCGACCCTCTGCCTCGGCGTCATTCCGATGTTCAGCGAAGTCGCGACGATGAAGAATCTCGTCACAGCCGTTGACGCCCCAGCAACACCTCGTTAGTCTGCTACCCATGAAAGACGTTCAACAACGACTCCTCGGCGCCATCCGGCTGTGGCCGGGCGAGTTCAGCGTCGAGGTCCACGCTCATGATCTCGGGATCGATCTGACCGAGGCCGTTGATGCCGTCTACAAGCTGGCCGAGTCCGGGCATCTGCTGCCGCGGGCCTATCGGCTCACAGGCTATGCCCGGAGGCTGCTTGACAACCACCTGCGGGACATCCCGTCGCTCTTGGGCCATGGGGCCTTCCAGCAGCGGACGTGGGAGAAGGCCGCTTCCTGGATCGAGAGACTCTACCGAGAGGGCTCATTCGAGAACGATGGCTCCCTGTCTGGTGCTGACAAGGTGCTGCTGGAGCGGCTGAACCTCTACGGCTTGGTCAGCCTGCCGGAATGTCTCTGGCCGGCTTTCGATCTGGAGGTGTCGCGATGAACTGGCCGAAGCATGACTGGCACGACTGCAAGCGCGATGGGCACGTTTACGGCGCGAACCCCGATCGCTGTCTCGTCTGCGACGGCGGCCTCGGTGGGTGCGTCGTGTGCGGCCAGTGGGAAGGGATGATCGTCGACTACGATCGCTGCCCTGGCGTCAAGCCCGACACCTTCGACGCGATGAACACGCTGTTGCTCTACGACGATGTCGCGCCCGTCTTTCGGCCCGCGACGGCTGATGACCTGCACGCCGGAAAGTACGTCGTCGTCTTCGACGGAGGCGCGTGGCAGTACCCGGGCAAGATCGTCAAGGTCGAGTCTGATGGACGCTACCGTGTGGCGATGCTCTATGACGGTTCGCCGTCAACGCTGGAGCTGCTGGCGCTCGAATGGGCTCCTGGTGAGCCCGCCATCGGCGTCTACGATCCCGGCCATGCTACCGAGGCGCTCGTGCGCGCCCGCGTTCAAACCCGAACCGAGAAAGAGGACAAGTAGTCATGGCAAGCATCAGACTCTACAAGGCGCTTCGCGAGAAGCTGATCGCACACGCCGAGGACAAGATCCGCAAGTCGATGACCGAGGAGGCGGCCGAGGTCGAGGAGATCCGGCGCGCGACGACACGAACTGTCAAGGCAGCCGTCGAGGCCGTGAACCCGCCCGCCGACATGGCCGTGCTGGCGAAGTACGATCTCGCGATGACGATCCAGAACATCCGTCTGCGCATCGGTGACCGTGGAGATCGGACGGTGTTGAACGTCGAGCTGTCCGACGCTGTCGTGATGCCGTTCAAGCCGTACGCCCAGAACAGCGAGTTCCGCATTTCGGCAGACACGCCGATCGAGGCCGCGGCGCGTCAACTGCTCGCCGTCGAGGCCCGGTACGCCGCCGTCGTCAGGGAACGGTGCCGTCCCTACGTGACCCTCATCGACGGCTCGTCGACGCTCAAGCAGGTCACCGACGTCTGGCCCGAGGCATGCGAGCTCACCGGTCCGCGCGCCGAGTACGCCATCGCGACCGTGACCGACGCGCTCAAGGCCGAGATCCGGGCGGACATGGCGGCCCGCGGCGTCGAGGTGGCGTCATGAAGTTCAAGCCGCTGGTGCATCCTCTGAACAAGCGCATCGAGTCGACCGCCGAGGTCAAGGGCGGCGACTTGGTCGCATTTCCATACGATCACGGGGGAGTGCAGATCGTCAAGGTCGAGCGTGTGACGAAGACGCTGATCATCGGCGGCAACGATCGGCTGAACCCGAAGGCCACCGGAGTCTACGTCGTGACGCCGGAACTGCTCACGTCGATCCGTCGAGCGCGAGACGTCGACCTGCTGTACAAAAGAGTGACCACGCTGGCGCGGACTTTGAACCCGTGGGGTGGTCGTCCTGACATCTCCCGGGCCGCCATCGACGCGTTGAACGCAGCCTGTGACCTGGTCGAGAAGGAGGCGGTGGGATGATCCCGAACAAGAACAAGACCGTCGCCGACTTCTGCGAGTCTCGCGGGTACGGCGTCATCTACGGTTACCGCCAGAGCGGCATCACGGAGGCGCTGCTGCGGTGTGCCGTTGCCGCCGCAACCGTGGAGCGCCGGGAGCACGTTCTGCTCGTCGTTGAGACACAGGACGAGGGCGCCAATGTGTCGGAGCTGGTGCTCGACACGATCGCGACGATGCGGCCGGATGTTTTCCTGCGGCGGCGAGACCGGACGGAAACGGCCAATCGCATCGAGATCCGGCAAGCCGCCGACATCACGAACTGTCCGCGCGAGATGTTCTACGCGGCCTTCATCCTCTGCGGCGCATGGGTGCCAAACATCAATGGCGTGGTCACGGCGCTTGGCACGCCGCCGCCGAAGGGGGCTGAAGTCTTTGACGCGCGCACCAAGCTGATCCCGTATGCCAAGAACATCTACGTCGAGATGACCGGTCCGTTGCGGAGCAACACCTACAACCTGATCGACGAAGCGCGGGCGCACGGCGCACTGCTGTTTCTCGACTGGCGCGACGATCCCGATCTGCCGGCCGGCTTCGAGGACTACGCGACGGACGTGCTCTTCATGGGCGACAACGGCATGTTCAAGCGCATGTACCCGAGTCACCCGGACGATCCGGGCAGCAAGGCATGATCTGTCCCCGCTGCATCGAGCCCACAGACATGAGGGTGACCGACAGTCGCCCGCTCGGCAAGAACGGGCGGAATGAGCTGTCGTTTGCCCTCAGCCCCAAGGTCACCGTCCTGGTCGCCCAGCTGAACGAACGGGAAATCGACTTCCGCCTGCGTCGCTGTGTCTGCCCGGCCTGCCAGTTGATCCGGACGACCATCGAACTGGACGCCGGCCTGGTCGCCAACTACATCATCGGGTCGCCAACATGACCCACAACGGCAAGGAAATCACCATGGCAAATGATCCGCTCGAAGTCACGTTCTTTCACGACGGCTGCATCCTGACCTGGGCGGGTCGGATCAGTGGGCCCAACGGCGCTGAGAACATCGCCGGCGTCCTGAACCTGAGCGAAGTGAACGTCGTCAACATGACGATGTCGGCTCGCTCCGACGTGCCGATCTGCAATGTCCACGCGGCTGGTCTCGGCTTCGACCTCCAGATCGGACCGTTCCGCATCGTCGACGGCCGCACCATCCTGGCCGCGGTCTTGGCGCTGATGGCCGGGCAGTCGCCGGCCGAGGCCATCAAGGCAGTCCCGGATCTCCTGACCGGCCGAGCCGAACCGTCCGAGGCTTAGGCCTTCCGGTCGATCAGCAGGGTGACCTCCTCGCCGTCACCCGGCAGCAGGAGTCGGGGCTTGTGCATCTACTCGCCCTCTCTGGTGTCTTCGAGCGAAGCGTACCGCATCGCCAGAATCTCGTCGCCACGCGATCCCGTGAGCCCACCGCTCTTGCCGTCCCGGTAAGCGATCCCGCCGACCTCGACCCCACAGAGCCCGCCAAACGCTGTGAGCCACAGCCCCCACAGCCCCCACACGGTCGCCACGTTCGGCGCTTGGGCGGGCGTCACCAGGGTCCACCACGACGCGACCGCCAAGGGAACCGCAAGCGTGACGAGCACGGCCTTGCCGTAGTGGGCGCCCTTGACGAGCGTAGACGTGGGGCGGGGCGCGTCCACAGTCACTCCCCGTCGGCCACGCCGAGCAGCTCGAAGTGGGGCATGTCCCAGTCGTCGAACACGCCGTCACGATCCCAGTCCCCGCCGTTTCGGACGGCGTGAGCCATCAGTCCCTCATCCCGCAACCGTTCAGCCGTCGCGAGCACGAACGCAGCGAACCGCTCGAACCGCTTCCGGTCTTTCCAGTCGACCGGGTAGGGCACCACGTCCACGGCCCAGGCCGTCTTCCGCTTCACGCCGTCGACGTTGTGCTTGCTGTTCGGCCAGTGGACTTTGGAGCGCCCCTGAGCGAAAGCCGTCTCCTGTTCCGCCTCGCCCCGCTCGCCGTCGATGGCGGCGCAGTCGATCCACTTGATGACCTCGCTGAACAGCGTCCGGAGGTCCCGATGGCACTCGGCGAGGTTTGCGGTTGAACGTCGGCCAAAGACGAACATGTCATGCTCCTATTGCTGTTCCTCTTCCTTCAGGCTCATGATGTGATCCTCGATCTCATCCGTGGATCGACCGAGTCCACGGAGCTCCAAGACGATGGCCTCGTAGTGCTTGATCTCCAGGTCGACCCGGGGGACCTGGCGCACGAAGACATCAGGCCCGTCCCAGTACATGCACTGGAACTCGTAGAGCTTCACGAACCCCCGGTCGGTGGTCTTCTGGAGGATGTCCCGCGGCTTCAGCATGCTCCAGTCCAGGAGCTTTTGGATCCCGGCGGCGTCCATGCTCCGCAGCGGACCCGTGATGATGACCTCGGGGCTGTGGACGGCCGCCGGATGACG
>Ga0209518_1001539_pt1 | contig 24278 bp, 21 predicted proteins | sample RifGroB1_FD_183993 | JGI IMG/M metagenome (GOLD analysis project Ga0209518, IMG submission 183993) | Groundwater microbial communities from Rifle, Colorado, USA - Groundwater B1 (SPAdes) (version 2) | ecosystem: Environmental > Aquatic > Deep subsurface > Groundwater | place: Rifle, Colorado...
TTGAAAAAGCCGGTTGCTTTCTCAACAACCTTAACAATTCCTCGCATAGCTTGCGCTATGCTGCGTAATTGTACCGGCTTTTGAAGTGTTGAAAAGCCGCATCCGCGTTTTTCAACACCCTGTTAGGCTTGTCATTTGCGCTATTTGCTTTTATCATGGTCGGGCTCGGGCGGTAGCCGCTGCCCGAATGAGACCGGCGGCTACGGCTTTGTCGCTGATCTGACTGCAAGTCGCCCCTTGGCGACTATTATGGAGGTTTATCGTGCGGAAACTGGTCATTGCCATCATTGCCATCCTGGCTATCGTCACCTTTATTCGCGCTTCCTTGCCGACTGGCCGGACCGACGGCGGCGAACAGCAGGCTCGCCTCGAGATTATGCAGCCCGACTGAGATCGTTGTATTATAAATTATACAGTGTATTGAATGAATAGTCTGATAAATTATACTTTTAGGCACTTATTAGTTAAGTTGGTAATAATCATAAAATAATAAATACTTCCGTATAAATGAATTAGCTATATTAATCTTGTGGTGGCAGTATTTGGCATGATTGTTGCATTGTATTAGTTGTGGAGAGGTTAACACAATGAAACGAATGACGAACACTTCAGCCAAAGACGATACTACCCAGCTTTACTACGAACAGGTAAAGACGATTGCCTTGTTGTCGGCCGAAGAAGAGCGGGACCTTTCGCGGCGCATCCAGGCCGGTGACGAGGTTGCCAGGACTCGTTTAATTGAAGCCAATCTGCGGCTAGTCATGAAGATAGCCCGCTCCTACGCCAATTTCGACATTCCGTTCTCGGATATCGTTCAAGAAGGCAACCTGGGACTTATTAAGGCGGTCGAACGCTTTGACTATGCGCGCAATGTGCGATTCTCCACCTATGCTTCCTGGTGGATCCGCCAGGCCATCACGCGCGCCTTGGTCAATTCACGCCGTACTATCCGCCTGCCGCACCGCAAGGAGGAACTGATCCGACATATCCACAAGACCTTTGCCGAGCTGTCGCAGTTTCTGGGGCGTGAACCCAGCCTGGACGAGATTGCCGGCGAATTGGATCTGCCGGAAGCCGATGTTCGCGAGGTCATGGAAATGTCAGGTACTATCGTCCCGATCGAGACTAACGACGGCAACGATGACAGTACCTCAATCCTGGATATTTATGAAGACAAGACCTACGATCCGCAGGAGAGCCTGCTGCAAAGTTGCCTCAAGGAGCGGACGCTGGGCATGCTGGAAGCCCTGCTGGAGCGCGAGCGCCTGGTGTTGATGGCCCGCTTCGACTTTACTACCACCAGCAAGAACACCCTGAAAGGCATTGGCGAGAACCTGGGGCTGTCCGCCGAGACCATCCGCCAGATCGAGAAGCGGGCCTTGCGCAAGCTGCGCGCCCATTCCGAAGAACTGCGCGATTACGTGTACTGAGTCTACCAGTACGCTATGCTTGGTGCCAGTAACCGGAGACTGAACGCCGTCGCTGTGCTATAGTAGGCAGCGGCATGGCAGCACCTGGTAAAAAGCAGCGTCAAGCGTCTCGGCAGGCTTTTCTGGCGCTGTATACCAGTTCGCTGGCCGTGTTGTTAGCCTTGGCCGTCAGCCTGCTGTTCCTGCGCCCGCCCGTCGCCCCTCTGGCGGTCGTGCCGGTGGAGCCCGCCGCCAGCGGCGAAGTTCCGGCCACCAGCGCCATCCAGCCGGAAGCCGTGCCCGCCACGACGACCCAGGAGTCTCAGCCCAGTTCGACCCGCGGCCGCCTGATCTTGGTGCTCGATGATGCCGGCTACAACCTCTGGCAGCTGGAACCATTCCTGGAGCTGCCATTCCCGCTGACTATTGCTGTTTTGCCTGGTCTCCCGTATACTGCCCAGGTTGCCGCTCTGGCCTTGGCCGCCGGCAAGGAAGTCATTCTGCATCAGCCGATGGAAGCCCTCGATGGCGAGGATAGTGGGCCGGGCAGCCTCATGCTGGCCATGGGCGACGAGGCCATCCGGCGTATCCTGCGCGTCAACATGGCGCAACTACCCGGCGCGGTTGGCATGAACAACCACATGGGGTCGATGGTCACCCGTAACGAGCGGGTCATGAGCCTGGTGCTGGACGAGACGGCCCGGCGTGGCTGGTATTACCTGGATTCCGTCACCATCAGTGGCACGGTTACCGGGTTGGTGGCGGAGCGCCAGAATTTGTCAATATGGGAGAGAAGCTTGTTTTTGGATAATTCGCCAGAGAAGGACTATATACTCAGCCGCGTGCAGGAAGGCACCCGCCTGGCCGAAAAGCACGGCTACGCCATCATGATCGGACATGTTTGGTCGGCCGAGCTGGCCCAAACCCTATCCGAGCTGTACCCGCACCTCTTGGAGCAGGGCTACAGCCTCTCGACCATCGCGGCCATGCTGCTGGACAAGGATAATGCTGATACTGGGCATTGAGTCGTCGTGCGACGAATGCGCCGCGGCGGTGGTGCGCGACGGCCGACAGATTCTCTCCAATATTATCGCCTCGCAGGTGGAACTGCATGCCCGCTGGAGTGGCGTGGTGCCCGAACTGGCCTCCCGCCTGCATGCCGAGTGGATTCAGGATGTGGTCAGCCAGGCTCTGGCCGCCGCCAACTGTACCATGGCCGACATCGACGGCATCGCCGTAACCGACCGGCCCGGCCTGGTCGGCGCCCTTTTGGTGGGCGTGTCCTTTGCCAAGGCGCTGGCCTGGTCTTGCGCCAAGCCCCTGGTCGGCGTTAACCACATCCTGGCTCACCTCTACGCGCCCCTGCTGGCCGAGCCGGTGGAGTATCCCTTCATCGGCCTGATCGTCTCCGGCGGGCATAGCCTGATCTGCCGGGCCGACGGTTTCGACGACATCGCCATTTTGGGCACCACTATCGACGACGCGGTCGGCGAAGCCTTTGACAAGGTAGCCAAGCATTACGGCTTCGGCTATCCGGGCGGGGTGGCCATCGACCGCCTGGCCCGCTCAGGCGACGCCCGGGCCTGCCGTTTTCCGGTGCCCTTCCTGTATAAGGGCAAGCACAAGACCTACGACGTTTCTTACTCCGGCCTCAAGACGGCCGCCATCCGCCAACTCGACCAATTCTGGAATCCGGCCTACCCGCGGACTGACGCTAACCTGGCGGCGGCCTTCGAGAAGGCGGCTATCGACATGTTGTGCGGGAAATTGCTCCTGGCGGCCGAAGATACCGGCATCAAGACTATCGTGGCTGGTGGTGGCGTCGCCGCCAATAGCTATCTGCGCTCTGTTTTAGCCAATCACCCTTCGTTGCGCTGCTTTTTCCCGCCCTTGGCCCTGTGCGGCGATAACGGCGCCATGATCGCCGGCCTCGGCTTTCGCCTGCTCCAGCGTGGCGACCGGGCCGGGCTTGACCTGAACGCCTCGCCGCGGGTGGCCGGTTTCCGCCGCACCTAGTTAACCCAGCCGTTCAGTCCGATCTACTCAAACCCCGGCGGTATTGAGGCCGTCTGAATCTGACCGCCGGGGCTGGGGTACTGTTGTGACTCAGCCGGCTGTACTCATAACTCCAGGTTCTCCACTATTCATATTTAACTATGGAAGAAAATCAGCCGGCAAGAATTTTTCAGTAAACTATATTGCGCTCAGAAGCGTTTTTTTTCTTGCGTTTTGCGAAATCTGTTGTTATGATGTCTGGAAACTGTTGGTTCAACAGAAAACATTCTTTGTACAAAGGATGTAGTTTACCAGGAGGAACGAATGAATAAGAAAGCATTAATGTTGCTGGTTCTCGCTCTGGTTGCAAGTCTGGCTCTTTTCGCCGCTGGCGACAAGGCTGCCACGACCGGCACTGCACCGGCGCGCGCTTCCAACGCACCGTTTGGCCCGATCGTAGATCGCGTTGTCTATGAAGTCCGCATGGATCAGACCATTGCCACCAAGGATATCATCGAAGGGAACGCCGACGTCTTCTTCCAAGCCGTCCCGCCGGTGATCCTGCGCGGTCTGTCCCAGGCCGATCGCGACAAGCTGGAAATGTACACCGTACCTTCCGGCTCGTGGTCCCTGGCCATCAACAACATCCCGAACCGGGCTCCCTATACCTGGACCAAGGAAGGCACCACCACCTTCAATCCCTTGGCTATCCGCGAAGTTCGCTATGCCATGAACTGGCTGTTCAACCGCCAGAAGCTGATCGACGAGATCCTGCTTGGCGCTGGCGACCCGATGTTCACCGGCATGACCCCCGGTCAGCCCGGCACCTACCGCTACAACCTGATCCCCGCCAAGATGGGCATGACCCCGCAGGGTGACGAGCGCCGCGCCATCGCCGAGATTACCGCCGCCATCCAGGCCGCCGCCAATCTCCCCGAGAACCGTGGCCGCCTGGTCCGCCCGGCCGGTGGTCGCTTCTGGCAGTTTGACGGCAAAGACGTCACCATCAAGTTCTTGATCCGCGTGGACGATGTTACCGGCCGCTTGCCCGCTGGCCGCTACTACGCTGACCAGCTTGAGAAGGCCGGTATCAAGGTCGAGCGCCTCGAGCGCGACCGCACCGCCATCCAGATCGCCTACTATTCCAACCCCGCTGACCTCGAGTGGCACATGTACACCGAGGGCTGGGGCGCCGGCGCCACCCGCGCCTGGTGGGATATCATCATCAGCCAGATGTACTCGCCCTATTACGGCTACATGCCGGGCGGAGCCGATCCGGCCAACTGGAACTACGAGAATGCCGAACTCGATACCCTCGGACAGAAAGGCCTCAATGGCCAGTTCCTGACCGAAGCCGAGTACTGGAGAGACAATCTCCATGCCATGGAAGTCGCCCTGCGCGAATCCGTCCGCATTTACATCACTTCCCAGCTGGATTCCTTCGTCGCCAACAAGGCCCGCTTCAATACCCGCATGGCCTATGGTCTGGGTGACGGCCTCAATGGTTGGTCGGTCCGCACCGCCGACGTCCGCCCGGGCGCCGATGGCAAGAAGACCCTGCGCGTGCTCCAGTTCTCCGCCCGCGGCGCCCTGTTCATGAGCGCCTGGGACGTCGTTGGTACCGACGGCTTCTCCGATGTCTACGCCGCCGCCATCATTGAGCCGGTTTCTGATACGGCTACCTTCGCCGCTCCGAACTCCGCCGCCGTTACCCCGCTGCGCACCCGTTTCGATCCCTCCACCCTGCGCAACGACGTTGTGCTGGGAGCCGACGGCGCCCTGCAGGGCCGCGTACCGGTACCGGCTACCGCCGTGCTGTACGACAGCGTTTCCAAGACCTGGAAGCCGATCGGCGCTGGCCAAACCTCTTTCTCCGCCATCAGCACCACCTACCTGTATGGCAAGTGGCACTCTGGCGTGGACATCACCTTCGCCGATCTGGCTTATGCCACTGCCTTTGGCTATGAGTGGATCCATCAGGATGGCGATAGTGACCGCTTCTATGACGCTTCCTTCGCTGCCCAGGTCGAACCCGGTCTGGCCATATACAAGGGCTATGTCTTTAACGCCGATGGTTCCATCACGGCGTACTACGACTTCAACTTCCCGATGGAAATTGAACAGGTTGCAGGTTCCGGCGCCCTCAGCCCGAAAGCTGGTAACCCCGGTCGCAGCACCGTCGTTTGCTGGGACATCTATGAAGCCGTTGCCCTGTTAGTCGCCGAAGGCTCTGCCAGTGGTAAGGTCTATGGCTTCACCCCTGGTGAAGGCGTCTCTGATCCTGATGTGAAGGATCCGGATTCCCTGGCTGACATCAAGGCCAAGCTCGAAGACATGAAGCGCCGCCAGTACGTGCCGGCCAGCATCCGCCAGTGGGTAACCCCCGCCCAGGCTGTCGCCCGCTACGACGCTTCCCTCCGCTTCATCAACACCTACGGCCATGCCTACATCTCTAACGGCCCGTTCATGATCAGCAAGATCGACACCCGCAACAATTCTTGCGAATTGACCGCCTTCCGCGATTACCTGTACCGTGCCGATTTCTGGCCGCAGCAGTTTGCCATGAACCTGACTCAGGTTGACGAAGTCGTAGTTCCGGCTACCGCTACTACCCGCGCCAACGTTGTCATCACTGTCAACGCCAGCAGCTACGTCTATCCCTCCGCCACCATGGTGCCCCTGTCTCGCGATGGTAAAGTTACCGTCGGCCTGCAGAAGCCCGATGGTACCGAGAAGATATACGTCGCCGCCTTCCGCGCTCCTGGCCAGTTCGTGGCCACCATCCCGGCCGCCGACCTGGCTGCCCTCGGCGCTGGTTCCTACACCCTCGTCGTGATTTCCACCTTCGACAAGGGCGAGGCTCCTTCTGTCGTACCGACTACCCTGGTACTGCAGTAAGCTGTCCGGAGTTCGGCCTAGGCCGGACTCCACCGCTCGTTAAAAGAAAGGCCGCCCGTTGGGCGGCCTTTCTTGCATTGCAGGTTAGGAAAAAAGTGTTATGTCGAAGTTAAAGCTATCCCAATGGGATGTAAGGCTACAACAGGTTACCCCCGAGAAGCTCAAGTTTGTTCATTTGTGTCGGAAAAAGGATTCTAAATGCAAGAATTGTCGCTCTAGTAAACTTATGGACAACTTCAACTGTTAGCAGTATGATATACATGTATATCAAAGAGGTGGCTATGATCGCAATCAGAATGCCGGCTGAGGTTGAAGCTCGGCTGGATCGCTTATCAAAGCGTACCGGTCGGACCAAGACCTATTATATCCGGGAAGCGGTACTTGAACATCTTTCCGACCTCGAGGACCTTTACCTGGCTGAGGAAGAGTTGCGAGCTATCCGCGCCGGCGCTAAAACATACAGTCTGGAAGAAATGAAGGTTGAGCTTGGCCTGGAAAATTGAGTTTTCCGGAGCTGCCCGTAAAGAATTGAGCAAATTGGACCGTTCAATAGCGCTACGGATAATCAGCTTCCTGGAAGAGCGAGTGGCGGAGGGCGGCAATCCGCGCGCAATTGGCAAAGCATTGACCGATTCCCTGCTCGGAGAATTCTGGAAATATCGGGTGGGAGACTGGCGGCTGATCTGCAGCATCGATGATGAAAGAGTTGTCATCCAGGTTTTGCGTATCGGGAACCGACGTGAAGTCTACCGTGACAAGGCTTGATAACCGGCAGTTCACCTGCGGGAGTTGACGCCAGGTTTCGGCGGAAAGGCTATGTACTTTGGGGCTGTTGTCACTGAGTGTGGGGGCTTTGTCTCAATCTGTGGCTAGTTTATGAAAGGATTCAATGAGCTTGATAAAAAAAAATTTTGTAAGTGGCATTGTCTTCTTGGTTGCGATTGTAGTTTCAATAACGGTTTTTATTATTAACAAAATTAATACCAAGGAAGTTTATGAATACGCCGACGAGATTGATAAAATATGCATTACGGCAATCTATGATGATGTTTTCAAATCTTTGGCTTACTGTCAAGTGGACGTTGACGAAGCTGACTACTCGTTCTTTATTAATCTTCTCATGAATGCAAGTAATCAAAGATATATGCGCCAGGTATGGCGGCCTTTCTTGTATTTTCGCATAGCAGAAGACACCAATATCGAATTCAGAATTGATAAAGGAAATGAAAAATACATGATACAAGTGTATCATGATAATAAACAGCTTGTTAGTAGAATTCTTGCAGGTAGTTTTAGCGAAGTGGTTGGACGTATAATCGATAAATATAAATAAATAGTAATATAGATATATTGTTAAAATTAAATTTTATTACGATGATTTATCCCTTGCACTAAGAACAGCTTAGTTAGCTTGCATGCATGCTCTTGTTGGGAAAAAGGCCGATTGAAGCGCTAGCTTCATAGCTCGAAAAAGCAAACCTGAAAGCGATAACTGCTCACCGGTAGCGAATCCTGGTTCCAGCCCTGCGCGGCGGTTTCCATAGAAGAAAATGTCGCCGGCCACCCGCTCTAGCATCCAGTACCAGCAGCTACAGCCATCAACAGTGGGGGTGCGTGGCTAAAGTCACGAGCCAGGATCGCCCGCGCCGCAACCGACAGCCCAATACTGGCGAGCTTGCCCAGCAAGACCGCCAGACCTGCAACCCAAACGCGGCGCGGGAAGCCTGGCCGAGGGGGATCGTCAAGTCGGCAAGTGCCGACTTGACGTAGCAGAATCCCAGGCTGAGAGCCTGGAATTCTGCTGCACTTGGCTATGAGATCGGCCCGGCACTTCGAGCCGCACGGCAATACAGAACTGCACGGCGTGAAATAATTAACCCCCGCGCATGCTTACCCTGGGCAGCCGCGACGCCGCGGGTGGCGTTCAAAAACAAGACCCTTGCAAAGGGCCTTGTTTTTGAAGCGCCAGGCCCCGCATCTGCGCCGTCCAAAATCAAGCCATCCGCCGTTGCATTGCCGAACGCCGTAACCGTTCTATAACCAACCGCGGCTTAAAGCGCCGGACCGCCCTATACGCCGCGCTCCCCTTACAGGTACCCTAGCTTCTTGGCTTCGGCCATGAGTTCGGCGCGGAATTCGGGCGCGGCTATCTGGATCAGGGCTTGGGTGCGTTCCTTAATGGTGCGGCCGCGCAGTTTAGCGACGCCGTACTCGGTGACGATGTGGTCGACGAAGGCGCGGTGCAGGCTGACGGCGCTGCCCAGGGGGAGCACGGGAACGATGGTGCTGACCGTGTCGCCCTTGGCCTTGGCGTAGCAGGCGATGATCGATTTACCCAGTCCGTCAAAGCCGGCCACGGCGCCCTGGGCGGTATCGGACTGGCCGCCGGTGCCGGAGTACTGGGCGCTGCCGATGCTTTCGCTGGCCACCTGGCCGGTGAAGTCGACCATCAGGCAGGTGTTGATGGAGACCATTTTCGAGTTCTGGGCCACCACGGCCGGGTCGTTGACCCAGCGGCCGCGCTGGAACTCGACGACGACGTTATCGTCTAGCCAATCGTACAGTTTGCGGCTGCCCATGGCGAAGGTGGCTATAAATTTATCCTTCTTGAAGGACTTGCGGCGGTTGGTGATGACGCCTTGCTCGTAGAGTTCCATCATCGAATCGACCAGCATTTCGGTATGCACGCCCAGGTCTTTTTTGTGGCGCAGGGCCAGGGCGGCGGCGTTGGGGATGCCGCCGATGCCGAGCTGGATGGTCGACCCGTCGTCGACCAGGCCGGCGATGTGCTCGCCGATCAGCTGGTCGGTGGCGCTGGGTTGGGGCGAGGGCAGGCTGGGCACTTCCTGTTCGTGTTCCACGAACCAGGTGGCCTGGCTGATGTGCAGCTGGGTGTCGCCGAAGGTACGCGGCAGGCGCGGGTTGACTTCCAGGATGACATACTTGGCCGCCTCCAGGATGTCCTTCTCGTAGGTGATGCCCAGCGACAGGCTGACGAAGCCGTGCTTGTCCGGCGGGGTGCAGGTGCCGATGAAGACTTCCGGCGGCCGGGCGTGCAGGCGGTCGGTGGCCGCGCGGTGCAGCATGTTGGGCACGAAGCTGACGGTGCCGGCGCCGGCCTTGATGGCGGCACGCGAGCCGGGGGCGTGGAACCAGCTGGCCAGCTCGAAGTGGCCCCGCATTTCCGGTTTCATGTAGAAATCGTAGGGGTTGAGGGTGAGCACCGAAAAGACCCGGACGTCGCGCACCCGCGGGGCCAGGCTGTGCAGGCGGGCCATGCAGCCCTGCGGTTCGCTGGCGCATTGCCCGACTACCACGTCGTAGCTGCTCTGAATGCAGGCGATGGCTTCGTCGACGCTGCGCAGCTTGTTCCGGTATTCGCTTTCGTGTCGGTTCATGGTTATTTTTCCCTTCCGTATGGCGCTCAATAGACGAGTAGGTTGGTGCCGACGGCCAGGCCGGCGCCCGAGGCGCAGAAGACCAGCAGGTCGCCGCGCTGGATTGTACGATCCAGGATGGCCTGGTGCAGGGCCATGGGGATGCAGGCCGAGCCGGTGTAGCCGTAACGATCCATGATGGTGGGCGCCTTGCCAGGCGCCAAGTCGAGCTGGGCCATCACCTCTTCGATAACCGATTTGTTGATTTGGGTGAGGAAGTAGGCTTTGACCTGGTCGAGGCCGTACCCGTGGTCGGCGCAGAGCTGGCGGATGAGCGGCGGCCAGAGCTTGACGTTGCGGTCGCCGGGCAGGCGCTGCAGTAATTCCAGGCCCCAGGTGCCGGCGTCCAAGAGGGCGTGGGTGACCGGCTTGCGCGTGCCGCCTGAGTAGACGCCGACATAATTCCACTGGGTGCCGTCGGCCGTCTGCTGGCCGCCGAGGTAGCCGGAGGGGTCGTCGTCCTCGACCCGCTCTAGGAGGACGGCGCCGGCGCCGTCGGCGAAGATCGACCAGCCGAAGGCGTCGTCGGGGCGGATGTGGGCCGGCATGTTGTAGACGCCGACCACCAGCCCGTATTTGAGGTGGGGTTTTCCGGCTATCATGGCGGCGGCGGCGTCCAAGCCGAGGGCGAAGCTGGCGCAGGAGGCGCTGACGTCGAAGGCGGCACTGGGGCGCTGGCCGCCCTGAAGGCGGCCTTGCAGCAGGATGGCGGTGGCCGGGCTGACGTACTCGGGCGTGTCGGTGGCCACGATGAACAGGCCGACGGCCTGCGGGTCGACGCCGGCGCGGGCGAGGGCCTCGCCGGCGGCCTGTTCGGCGAAGTCGGCCGTGGTCTCGTCCAGGCCGCGCAGGCGGGCGATGTGCCGTCGCTGGATGCCGATCTTGGCGCTCAGCTTGTCGGCATCGAACTGGACGCCGGTCAGGCGCATCAGTTCCTGGTGGTCGATCGCTTCGCCGGGCGCGTAGCTGCCGGTACCGATGATTTTAGCCTTGGCCATTGTAGCCTCCTTGGTCGGGATTGGTCGGGGATGCGGCCAGGCCCGCGGTCAGGTAGCGGGCCAGGCCCTTGATGAGCTGGCGGATGTTGCGGCCGGCCGGGTCGAAGATCTTTTCGATGCCCAGGTAATGGGCTATCCCCAGCAGAAAGCCGATGGCTGTATCGGTGTAGGCAGCCGGGTCGGTGGTGGCGGCCGGGTCGAGGTTGGCGGCCGGGCTGGTTGCGGCCTGGGCTGGCTGGGGGATGGCCTGGGCCGGATTGCGGCGGTAGGCGTCGCCAAATTTGTGGTAATATTCCTTTACTTGCTGGGGGACGATGAATTCGCCTTCGCGTACCAGGTTGTAGCACCATTGGTCGATGGACAGGAAGGTGGTGAACAGGTACAGGCCTTGCAGCTCGCGTTCCAGGCGGTTGAGGCCGGCGGACAGGTTGGCGGCGATGAAGCGGCGGATGTCATGGCCGGCCTCGTCGATCAGGCGCTCCAGGCAACTTTCCTTGCTGGCGAAATATTTATAGAAGGTACCGACAGCCACGTTGGCGGCGCTGGTGATATCGTGGATGTTTACCTGGTAGAAGCCTTGGCGGCCGAACAGCCGTTTAGCGGCTTCGAGCAGGCGCTTCTCGGTGCCGTCGTCCGGTTCGATCGGCAGCGGATTGATGATAATATCGAAGATTTTCTTCTCGTCATAGCTGGAATCGGTGAAGATGCCGTGCTCCAGGATGCGGTACAGCGCCACGCGGCTGGCTGGCCGGGCGCTCAGGGCAGCCTGGACGGAGACGAAACGCAGGCCGCCGAGGGCAAACAGGTAGGCAGCGTGGTCAATCTGGCGGGCCGGCGCGCCGAGTAGGCGCAGCAGGGCCTGTTCGTAGCAACTGGTCAACTTTTGTTCGTAGTCGTAGAAACGGTACTGGCCTTCGCGGTAGACTTTGATCAGGTTGGGATGCTCTAGCGCGTAATCGAGTAAACGGTCGACTAGGTGGCGGACGCGGCTACTCAGGTTGTCCCCGCCAACCTGGCCAAGTCGGTCGGCGATTTCACCGATCACTTGGTCGAGGATTTCCTTGAGCAGGCTATCCTTGTCCTTGAAGTATTTATAGAAGATGCCGTTGGACAAGTCAGCCTGGCGACAGATGTTGGCGACTGAAACGGCCATGTACCAATGCGTGGCAAACAGGTCGATGGCGCTGGCGATGAGTCGTTGACGGGTAGTGGTTGGCGGGGCTAGGCTCTGGTCTGGCGTCATGGCTGCCTCTTTTCGGGTCAAGCTTGCTTTTTATTATGAGAGGTGAATCATGATTATGTCAAGTTGTTTTTCTTTTCATTACCGACAATGGCAGTACTTGCGTGGGTAAAGTTGCATTACTCGATATATTCTGATATTTGATGCGCGATATTTAGGGCTATTTTGCCGATTTGTGCTTGACAAGCTGGTAAAATATAGCATACTACTAATGAGAGATGATTCACCAGTAATTTGGAGTTAAAGACATGTATATCGGTTTGGTTGGCTTGGGCCTCTATTTGCCGCCGCAGCGTATCGACGCCGCCGAATTGGCCGCCCGAACCGGCTTGCCGGCCGACGTCATCGCTACCAAGTTCGGCGTCAGGTGCAAGCCGGTGGCCGGGCCGGAGGATTCGACCGCACAGTTGGGCCTCAAGGCGGCCCGCTCAGCCCTGGCCGAGGCCGGTATCGAGGCGGCGGCGCTTGACCTGGTCATCTGGTGCGGCGCCCAGCACAAGGATTATCCCTGCTGGCTGGCCGGGTTGTACGTGGCCAACCAGCTGGGGGCAGTCAATGCTTGGAGCTTTGATATGGAGGCGATGTGCGGCTCGATGATGGTGGCCATGGACGTGGCCCGCAGCATGATGCTGACCAGGCCCGACCTGACAACGGTGTTGCTGGTGTCAGGCTACCGCAACAATGACCTGGTGGACTACGCCGAGCCGTCGACACGTTTCCTGCTCGACCTGGCCTCCGGCGGCTCAGCCTGTGTCCTTAAGAAAGACGCTGGCCGCAACGAGCTGCTGGCCTCGTCGTTCAAGGGCGACGGCTCGCTGTCGACCGATTGCCTGTTCCCGAAGCTGGGCTCAAAAGCCTGGCCGCCGGTGGCGGCCGATCTGGCCTTGGCCCGCTTCATGGTGTCCGACGAGGCGGCCTTCAAGGCCAAGCTGAATGAAAAGACCCTGCCCAACTTTTACCGGGTTATCGACCAGGCTCTTGAGCTGTCCGGCGGGCTGGGGCGGTCGGCCATCGATTACCTGGCCATCCTGCACTTCAAGCCTAGCGCCCACGCCGCCATCCTGGCCGAATTGGGGCTGCGGCCGGAACAGACGACCTATCTGGACGAATACGGCCACAGTGGCCAGAACGACCAATTATTATCTATCAAGCTTGGGCTTGACGCGGGTAGAATCCGGGATGGTAATATCGTGGTGCTCGTAGGAGCCGGACTCGGCTTTGTCTGGGCGGCCAGCGTGGTGCGCTGGGGCCCGGTCCGGGGATGAGTCGAACATCAAGCAGGCGCGACAGGCGCCGACAGGAGTCGTTATGAATAGGATGAAGGATAAGGTATGCGTCGTGACCGGCGGCGCCCGCGGTATCGGCCGCGGTATCGCCGAGACGTTTGCCCGCGAAGGCGCGACCTGCGTCTATGCCCTCGACATGAATGACAGCGAGTTCGCCGCCCTGGCCAAGGCTTATCCGGCCATCAAGGGCGTGGTGGTCAATGTCACCGACGGCGCCGCCGTCGAAGCCTTCGTGCAGCGGGCGGTGGCCGAGCACGGCCGCATCGACGTCCTGGTCAACAACGCCGGCATCACCAAGGACGCCCTGGTCCAGAAGATGACCGAGGAGATGTGGGACGCCGTCATCAACGTCAACCTGAAGGGCGTCTTCCTGATGACCAAGTACGTGGCGCCGGTGATGATGGAGAAGGGCGCGGGTTCAATCGTGTCCATTTCTAGCGTGGTGGGCCTGGACGGCAACATCGGCCAGAGCAACTACGCGGCCACCAAGGGCGGCGTCGTGGCCATGACCAAAGGCTGGGCCCGGGAATTCGCCCGCAAAGGCGCCAAGGTGCGCGTCAACTGCGTGTCGCCCGGCTACACCCGCACCCCGATGATCGAGACCGTACCGGAAAAAGTGCTGGAGCCGATCATCGCCCGCACGCCGCTGGGGCGCCTGGCCGAGATCCAAGACATCGCCAACGGCGTCTTGTTCCTCAGTTGCGACGAATCGGCCTTCGTCACCGGCCAGGTACTGCGCGTGGACGGCGGCCTGGTTCTTTAAAGGGCCAGGCAGCCGGGGCGGCACCCTGACTGCGGCAGACAGGCTTGAGCCTCCGGCGCCCGGCGCCGGAGTTCAGGATAGCACGGGGCGCGCCAGTTCCCCGCGGGACGCGTTGGCGCCCCGAAGCTCCAGTTTCAGGAAGGAAGGAAATCATGAAAGCACGTATTTCCCTTGTGGTGGTCATGTTGCTGGCCGTTTCGGCCCTGGCGGTCTTCGCCGCCGGCGACAAGAGCGCCACCCCCGTGGCCGCCCCGGCTGCCCCGGCGGCTACCGCCGTCACGCCCGGTCTCAATGACGTCAACGGCGTCACCGACACCGAGATCAAGCTCGGCTCGTTCCAGGCCCTGTCCGGCTCGGTCGCGTCCATCGGCCAGCCGGTGCGCAAGGGTCTGGACGCTTACTTCAACTGGGTGAACAGCAATGGCGGCGTGCATGGCCGCCGCGTCAACCTGGTGGTGGCCGACGACGGCTTCAATCCGTCCAACACTACCGTCGAGGTGCGCCGCCTGGTCGAGTCCGACCGCGTCTTCGCGCTGGTGGCCGGCCTCGGCACCCCCGGCAACCTGGCCGTGATGGATTATATCGAAGGCCAGCGCGTGCCGTACGTCTACCAGGCCTCCGGTTCCGGCTCCCTGACCATCCCGCCGAAGCGCTACATCTTCGGCGTGCAGCCCAACTATACCACCGAAGGCGGCGTGGCCGTCCGCTACCTGGCCGACGTCAAGGGCGCCCGCCGTATCGCCATCATCTACCGCAATCTGGACGACGGTAAGGAAGAGCTGGCCTCGGTCCGGCGCTCCTTGGCTGCCCGTGGCCTGACTGCCGCCGCCGAAGTGGCCGTCGAGGCCACCGCCACCGATTTCTCGGCCGAGATCATCCGCCTGACCCAGGCCAATGTCGACGCGGTCATCGTCATGCTTTTCAACCCGCAGTCCGGCAACTTCATCAAGCAGGCCAAAGACCTGCAGCTGACCCGTCCGCGCTACCTGATGACCTACGCCAACGCCGACCCGACCGTCGGACTGGTGGCCGGCGCCGCCGCCATCAACGGCGTCGAGGCCCTGGCCTGGGTCGACGTTAACTTCGCCGACCCGGCCGCGCACTTCATCCAGGTCTACCAGGCCACCTTCCCCGGCGAGATTCCCAACGCCTACGCCGTGGCCGGCATGATCGCCGCCGAGGTCTTCACCGAGGCCCTGCGCCGCGCCGGCCGCGACCTGACCCGCGAGAAGCTGGTGACGGCCCTCGAGACCATGAACGGCTGGCAGGGCCGCATCGGGCCGCCCGTTACCTACGGGCCGATCGCCCAGCGCGGCGACCAGGCCCGGGCCGGCGTCCAGTCGATGTACGTCCTGCGCTTCACCGCCGCCGGCGCCCTGGAACGGGCTAATGGCTGGATCGGCTTCTGATCTGACTTGAGGTATGGCGGCTGGCCCGACGCGGCCGGCCGCCGTTATATTTGTATAAGGGAGACGCATGATGCTGGAGTGCAGGGACGTTACCGTGCGCTTTGGCGGCCTGACGGCCGTCAAGCGGATGAATCTGAAGGTTGCCCAGGGCACCATCCACTCGCTGATCGGGCCGAACGGCGCCGGCAAGACCACGCTGTTCAACGCCATCACCCGGTTGGTGACGGCCCAGGAGGGCGACGTGATGCTGGACGGCGTCTCGATCTTGAACCAGCGGCCGGAAGGCATCATCCGCCACGGCATGGTGCGCACCTTCCAGAACCTGCAGCTGTCGCCCTTCCAGAGCGTGCGCGACAATATCATGGCCGGCCTGATGCACCGCTGGCCTGAGGGCGCCTGGTCGGCCATCCTCGGCCGCCACCGCGCCTTCATGACCGAGGCCGAGGAGCGGGTCCGCGCCGCCGCCGAACTGTTCGGTATCCAGAACCGGCTCGGTTCAACGGTGGCCGGCCTGCCCTACGGCATCCTCAAGAAGGTGGAACTGGCTCGGGCCATGGCCGCCGAACCGCGCCTGCTGCTGCTGGACGAGCCGGCCGCCGGCCTGAACAACGAGGAGACCGCCGAGCTGGACGAGATCCTGATGACCCTCAAGGCGCGCGGCCTGACGGTGCTGCTGGTGGAGCACGACATGAGTCTGGTGATGCGCATCTCCGACGCCGTCACCGTCATGAACTTCGGGCAGTTGATCGCCGACGGCCAGCCGGCGCAGATCGCCCGCGACCCGGATGTCATCCGTGTTTACCTGGGAGGCGATTATGGTGCTTGAGACCGGGGACTTCCGTGTCTCCTACGGCCGGATTACGGCCCTCAAGGGCGTCGACATCAAGGTGGCCGAAAACGAGGCCGTCGCCGTCATCGGCGCCAATGGCGCCGGCAAGAGTTCGCTGATGAATGGCCTGGCCGGCATCGTCGAGGCCCAGGGCGGTGTTTTGTACAAAGGCGCGGACTTGTCGCGGCTGCCGTCGCACCAGCGCGTCAAGCGCGGGCTGGTGCTCTGCCCGGAAGGGCGCCGGATATTTCCGGAACTGAACGTGGAAGAAAACCTCAGGCTGGGCGCTTACCGGCGCGGCGCGGTCAAGACCGGCCTGGTCAAGGTGTACGATATGTTTCCGCGCCTGGCCGAGCGCCGGACGCAGGCCGCCGGCTACCTGTCCGGCGGCGAACAGCAGATGCTGGCCATCGGCCGCGCCCTGATGGCCGAACCCGAGCTCTTGATGCTAGACGAGCCGTCGCTCGGGCTGGCGCCGGTCCTGGTCGACCAGGTGTTCGAGACGCTGCGCAACCTGCGGGCGGCCGGCATCCCCATCCTGCTAGTGGAGCAGAACGCCGTCAAGGCGCTGGCCTTCGCCGACCGGGCCTACATTCTGGAAAACGGGCGCGTGGTGATGAGCGGCAAAGGCGCCGAGCTCCTGGCCGACGAGCGCGTCAAGCAAGCCTACCTGGGCATTTAGGAGAGCACCATGCTGGTTCAAATACTGCAACAGATCGCCTTCGGCTTGCCGCAGGGCGCGCTCTACGGCCTGATGGGCTTCGGCATCTCGCTGATCTTCGGCATCTCGGGCGTCACCAATTTCGCCCAGGGCAACGCCGGCATGATCGGCGTCTTCGTCGGCTGGACCGTCTACGCCCTGACCGGCAGCCTACCGCTGGCCTTGCTGGCCGGCCTGGCCGGCGGCGCCCTGCTCGGCGCCGGCGTCGACCGCCTGCTGATGAAGCGCGTCAAAGGCCTGACCCACGCCGGCATGCTGATTATCACCCTGGGCCTCTTGATGATCTTCGACGGCCTGGCCCTCATCGTCTGGGGCACCGAGCCGTTGCTGTTCCCCGACCTGTTCAAGGCCCCGCCCATCATGGTCACCCTGCCGCCAGCCCTCAATCCGGAGCAGCTGCTGTTGATTATTCCCGGCGGTGACCTGCGCACCGCCCTGGCCGCCGTCGTGCTCAGCTTCGGTTTGGTGGCTTTCTTCCGCTGGTCCAAGCCCGGCCTAGCGGCGCGCGCCAAGGCCCAGGACGAGGCCGGCGCCAAGGCGGTCGGCATCAACGTGGCCGCGGCCGACACCCTGGCCTGGGCGGTGGGCGTGGCCAGCGCGGTGGCGGCCGGCTTCCTGATCGCCCCCAAGTCGACGGTGGCCCCGACCATGCTCATCAACCTGCAGCTCTACGGCTTCACGGCCGCGGTTTTCGGCGGTTTCGCCAGCCCGCTGGGCGCGGTGGTCGGCGGGCTGCTGCTGGGCGTCATCGAGAAATTGGTGGTGCTGGGGCTGACCAGCCTGTTCGCGGCCGCCGGCATCCTTAGCGTCAACGCCGCCGACTTCCAGCTGTCGGTGGTGCTGGTCATCATCATCGTCACGCTGACCGTGCGGCCGACCGGACTGTTCGCCAGCCGCTTCAAGGGAAAGGTGTAAGACGCCATGCGCAAAATCATCCGCTACGCCGCGCTCAGCGCCGCCGCCGGACTCGTGGTCGGCCTGCTGGCTTCCGGCGAGAGTTTCGTGCTGCAGATACTGGCGCAGGTGTTGATCTTCGGCATCGCCGCCCTGGGCCTTAATATCCTGACCGGCATGGGCGGCCAGGTGTCCATCGGCAACGCCGCCTTCATGTCCATCGGCGCCTATACCAGCGTTATCCTGGTGACCAGGCTGGGCCTGCCGCTGCCGCTGGCCGCCCTGGGCGGAGCCATGCTGGCCGCCTTGTTCGGCCTAGCCATCGGCTTCCCGGCCCTGCGCATGAAGGGCTTCTACCTGGCGGTGGCCACCATGGCCTTCGGCGTGGTCATCGAGCAGCTGATCAAGGTGATCCCGGCGCTGGGCGCCCACAATGGCCTGCGCAATATTCCGCGCTTGCTGGCCAACGACTTCGCCAACTACCTGTTCATCCTGGTCTGCTACGTGGCCCTGGTGATGATTGCCCGTATTGTGGCCGAGAGCCCGGTCGGACTGCGCTGGCGCATGGTGCGCGACGGCGAGACCGCCGCCCGCAGCTTCGGCGTCAACGTGCAGCGCGCCAAGCTGTCGGCCTTCATGATGAGCGCGGCCTACGGCGGCATCGCCGGCGCTCTGTACGCCGACACCGTCGGCTTCATCAGCTCGGCCGACTTCGGCCTGGCCCGCTCGCTGGACCTCCTGGCCATGGTGATGATCGGCGGCCTGGGCTCCTACCACGGCGGCCTGGGCGGCGCGGCCATCATCGTCGGCCTGCGCTTCGTCTTCAGCCGCGGCTTCGGCCCTTGGCTGACCGTCATTATCGGCGGCCTCCTGATCGTCTTTACCCTGTTTTTTCCGCGCGGCATTGCCTGGGGCCTGACCCTGGCCTGGCACAGGCACTTGCAGCGGCCATACCTGGCATTGCGCCGCGCCATGGTCCGGCGCAAGCCGGCCGGCGGGCAAACCGTCCAGGCCGGCGGGCGGACCATCCATTACCGCGTCAAGGGCAGCGGACCGCAGCCGGTGCTCTGCATCCACGGCAACTTAGGCTCGTCGCGCTGGTGGGACGGCCTGCCGGACAGCGACCGTTATCGTTTCATAGCGCCTGACCTGCCCGGCTTCGGCCGCTCGGAGGCTCTGGCCGCCGCCGACATCGGCGCCTATGCCGACGCCATGCTCGACCTGTTTGACGCCCTACGGCTGGAGCGGCCGGCTCTGGTGGGCCATTCCCTGGGCGGCGCCGTTGTCCTGGCCATGCTGGCCCGGCGGCCGGACCTGGCCCGGGCGGCCGTCCTGGTGGACAGCTGCCCACCGGATGGCCTGCAGACCCCCGAAGACCACTACCCGGTAATCGAGACCTACAAGACCAGCTACGCCATCCTGCGCAATTCCCTGGCGGCCATCGCCCCCGAGCTCAAGCACCGCCCGACCCTGGCCGGCCTGGTGGACGAGGCCTTGCTGATGTCGCTGGATTACTACGCCGGCAACGCCCGCTCGCTGCAGGCCTTCCGCTACGCACCGGCCGCCGCCTTCGGCCGGCCGGTGCTGGTGCTGCGCGGCCGCAAGGATATTATCATAACCGGAACCATGGCCCGTAAGACCGTCGCCGCCTTTCCTCAGGGCCAGTACCGGGAGTTCGAAAACTGCGGCCATTCGCCCATGGCCGAGATCCCGGGCGAATTCAACGCCGCCCTGCTGGCCTTCCTGGACGGCCTGTAAGGTCGTACTGGCCGCCCGCGTTGACTCGGCCCCTGTTTTGCGGTATCATCATATTGTGCACTGAATGCACACCGAGGGATCATAGCTCAACAGGATAGAGCAGCTGCCTTCTAAGCAGCAGGTTGGGGGTTCGAGACCCTCTGGTCTCAAAAAAGCTGCCGTAAGGCAGCTTTTTTAATTAAAGACCAGAGGGTCTCGATCCGAGCATGGCGCCGACCAACGGGAGGAAAAGCGCGCAGGGATGCGCGCGCCAGCCATGCGAGGCGGCCTGGAGCGGCGCAACACGACGTTGCGGCGCGGAAGGCGAGACCAGAGGGTGCGCCAGCTGCGCTGGCAGCGAACCGGAGCTGGCGCTATGGGCCTGGGCGGCCTTTTCTGGCAGGAAAGCAGTAAATTGTATGGATAATTTTCTGCGTCGCCTGACGAAACTTGCCGGGCAAGGGGAGGCTCGTCACTGGCGCACCGAGTACCAGCAGCTCGATTTTTCCTCTGCAGAATAGCTTGTTGGCGGCTTTGCCGGAGGACGTTCGTGGCCGTATCTTTCCGCATCTGGAAGCGGTTACCTGCCACTGGGCAAGGTGCTGTATGAATCCGGCGGCTTTTGCATTATGTTTATTGGCGACACTTCGATTGTCTCGTTGTTGTCGGTGATGGAGAATGGCTCTTCGGCCGAAATCGCCATTGTTGGCCGGGAGGGCCTTGTCGGTATCGCCTTGTTTCTGGGCAGCGAAACCATGCCCCACCGGGTAGTGGTTCAGGGCGCCGGCCAGGCTTTTCGCCTGGGTAGTCAGTTGCTCAAGCAGGAATTCAACCGATCCGGCGCCTTCCGGCACCTCTTGCTGCTCAGTCTTGATCGACTGCCGTCCAACCAGTTGTGCATGACCCAAGAATTGATCGCCACTAAGCTCGGGGTCCGACGCGAGGGTGTAACCGAAGCCGCCGGCAAGCTGCAGCGGGCCGGCCTGATCGACTATTGCCGGGGCTGGATTACGGTGTTGGACCGGCTGGGGCTCGAAGCCCGGGTCTGCGAATGCTACAATGTTGTCAAGGTGGAATTCGCCCGCCTGGTGCCGGACATCATCGCCCTCTAAGCAAGCTGACAGGAGCGGATGGCGGCGGCCAGAAACCGATAGCGCCGAGTCCCAGGGTGGCGAAGGGCCGGAAAGCGCTGACAAAACCGCGGCACAGGCCAACCCTGAAGGATAGTCCGAAGCCGTCATTAAGGCGTAGGCCAACCCCGACCGCCGCGTTCCAGTGCAGGAAGTCAGTCGTCTGGTAGACGCCCGCCCAATTTTGTAGCACGGTTCCGCCTACGAATTGTCCCATTACATGACGGGTTTACCGAGAGCCTGCGATAGTGCCTCTGGGATGGTACAGGACTTGGCCGCCAGCTGCCAGGACGTGACTACCGATTAGTTTTTGGACTTCCAGGGGACCCGGTAGGGAAAGGCGATTGATAAGGTCCGGCTTGTAATACGGCGGCGCCGCATCGGCGGCAGCGGCCAGGCCGCTGAAATCGGAGCCCGCCTTCCACCATAGGCTGATGGCTACCGGCAGGCCGAACTCCGGCACGAAGAGGCCTTCGGTTGTTAAGGCGCTGAATGGCGTGCTCCGGCCAATAGTCAGCATGGTGTGTTCATAGCGCAGTCTGATCGCCAGGTCAGCAGTCGAGAAGGTCGGCAGGTTCAGGCTATTGATGGTCAGCAGCGCCTCGCGAACAACAAGGCGGAGGGCATGGCCTCGCCGGCCAGGACCGCCCAGATCTGGCAGATCGAATCGATCCGGCATTCGGAGCGCCGAACCCAAAGGGGGGGGACTGTCCCCGGACTGGTAATAGCCGCTGCGTCCCCACAGCCGACTGGCGAGTACTTGATAGACCAGCCGTCCGGTGGCCAGAACGTCCAGCGCCGGGTTGGGTGTTTGTACCTGAACACTGTCCAGGGTGTGCCTTCACGGCTTGCCGGGTGGCGCCGACGGCGCGGAAGCGCTTGGCCAGTTCGACAGCTTCCCTGGCGCTGCGCCCCGTGGCCCAGCAGGATATTTATCTCGATACTCTGGCCGGCCGCCAGATCGAAGCTGCGTTGCATGGCCGCGCAGGGCTCCAGGCTGGCTTCCATGGCACCGGACCGCCACAGTCGGCTCAGGGCGGCCGGCTTGGCCAGCTGGCCGTTGCGGCCGATAAACTCGGCCTTGTCGGCCGCCAGCGTCCGGATCGGGCCACTCATGTCCAGGAAAACCATCCGTCCGGAAAATTCGGCATTATACCAGTTGCGCGCGAAGAGTGCGCCGGTTTATCTTGACCGGCGCGTCCATGGCCACGAAGACCAATAATTCGCTATGGATACCCCGCTCGCCGTGTTCGAAAACGCTGTAGCCAAAGCCATGCCGGCAGGCATACGGCGTCAACCCGCGCTTGGGCAGCAAGGTCGGCGACCAGTAGTAACCGCTGTCTTAATCGCGCAGGTACAGCGCTTCGCCACCAGTATCGTAGACCGGGTCGTCGTACTAAGGCGAAATCCGGAATTCGTGGGAGTTTTCGCTCCAAGTATAGGCCACGCCGGCCTCGGATACCACCGTGCCGAAGGGTCGGGTTGGCGATGATGCTGCACCAAGGCGCGGCGTGACCTGCCCGGCAGCCAGCGTGATAATATATTCTCGTCCGCCGGCCGAGAAGCCGCCGTAGCCGTTGCCGAAGGCCAGAACGGGCTTGGGAAGGGGCGGGTCAACGAAACCGATTTTCGCCGGCCGGGCCGGTATCAGTCGCGGTACGCTTTTCTCGATTCGCTGGCGGTCGGTAATCTGTTTTTCAAGCGAGCCGCGGCCAGGATGAGGGTATAATCCTCGCTGGCGAGCTGGTCGGAGGAGCGCACGAAAATGCCGCCCGGCCGATCGAGGACGCTTTCGCGGGCGCTGGCCGAAATCAGCGCCCTGAGCTGGTCCCGCAAAGGCTGGCGGTAGCCGTTGGGTTCCTCGTTGAGGATGAGCAGGTCCACGGCCAGGCATGGTAAGCAAAGTATAACCTATCCGGCCTGCGCCAGCTGGTCGGTGACCGAGCGCAGCGCCGTGGCCAGGTGCGGCCACAGGGGGGGTATCGAGGCTTTTACGGAACAGGCCGAAGCAGGAGATCAGCAAGGGTGGCACCAGGGAAATGGCCAGCAAACTCAGGGTCCACCAGCCGAGCCGGTTCAATTTTAGCCAATCCAGAACCAGCATGAGTACCAGGTCCGGAGCGCGCAGGCTACGATGGATATTGTCCAGTATTTTCCAGCATCGCCGGCGCTCGGCATCGGCCAGGAAGGTGGCCGGCGCTCCCTTGAACGGCATGACGTCGCTGACCAGGCCAGCCCGGGCGTGGCAGCCTTCGATCAGGTCGTGGCTCAGGATGCGATTGTCGGGGAAGCGGCCGGCCAGCGTCCGTTCAAAGGCCTCGATATCGGAGATGCCTTTGCCGATGTACGAGCCCTCGCCGAACAGATCCTGGTAGACGTCCGAGACGGCCTAGGTGTACGGATCGATGCCTGGCTCATTGTTGTTGAGCAGAGCGTACCAGGACTGGCGGGCGCCGGCGTACCTGGTCAGCATGCGCGGTTGCAGGATGCCATAGCCTTCGGTGACGCGGCCGGTCTTCTCGTCGTAGCGTGCCTGATTGAGCGGATGCGCCATGATGCCGACCAGCTGCCGGGCGCTGTCGCGCGGTAGCTGCGTGTCGGTGTCGAGGGTGATGACGTAACGGCCGGCGCGCAGTTGCGTCCGATCGCCGATGATCGACTGGAAATCATGGTTAGATGCGCCCTGCAGGAGGTGGTTCAAGTCGGCCAGTTTACCACGGTTGCGTTCATGGCCCAACCAGATTTTTTCACTCGGGTTCCAACGTCGGCTACGGTGGAACAGGAAAAAGCCGCCGCCGGCCTCGGCCGCGTAGCGGCGGTTGAGATCCTGGATGGCCTCTTCGGCCTGGCTGAGCAAGGCAGCGTCGCCGGCGCTGGTTTCGGCTTGGGCATCGGAAAAGTCCGTCAGCAGGCCGAAAGCCAGGGCGGCGCCTTTACCCTGCAGCCGGCGGGCTAATTCGGCAACGAAGGCGCTCGCCATGGGGCGGGTCGGACCGCGCCATGGCGGCGATCAGCAGAATCAGGTTTTGCGGCTCGCTTTCGGCCACGGCGATCATGCGGTTCGCCTCGAGGGCCGCCTTGGCCTGGGCTTGCCTCTCGGCGAAGATTCGGACGGCGACGCGGCGCAGATTCTCGAGCAGGGCCAACCGCAGCATGAGGGGAATGGCCCACGGCTCGCCGAGCGTCGGTATCGTCACCGATTGGTAGGCGTCGATGAAGCCAGGCAGGGTGTTTAGCAGGTTGTTGAAAAAGCCGGTTGCTTTCTCAACAACCTTAACAATTCCTCGCATAGCTTGCGCTATGCTGCGTAATTGTACCGGCTTTTGAAGTGTTGAAAAGCCGCATCCGCGTTTTTCAACACCCTGTTAGGTCCTCGTTGCCATCGCCGTGTGAAATCCGCTCTAGCAGGTTGTTGAAAATTACACACCATTAACCAAAACAACCTCTGATTTTGATGTAAAAGACAAAATTATGATAGAATAACCGTTGATTTCAAAAGTATATTCGCAGCAACTTTCCAAAGGAAGGTACA
>Ga0209518_1001542_pt1 | contig 24232 bp, 27 predicted proteins | sample RifGroB1_FD_183993 | JGI IMG/M metagenome (GOLD analysis project Ga0209518, IMG submission 183993) | Groundwater microbial communities from Rifle, Colorado, USA - Groundwater B1 (SPAdes) (version 2) | ecosystem: Environmental > Aquatic > Deep subsurface > Groundwater | place: Rifle, Colorado...
GTTGGTATGGATGGCAACGTGCTCAATCCGCAAGCCAGCAAGATTGCCCGGCATCTGGTCGGCATGAAGGCCTGGAACCAGACGGTGGATCTGACCCAAGACGCTGCGGTGATCGACCAGCTCAAGCTGGCCATCATGGAAGGTCTGGGCACCAAGACCGACAAGCAGCCCAACAGCAAGACCCTGGCCCAGTTCGATCAGTGGCTCAAGGCAAAGGAAACCCAGCAGGTACTCGGGGCGATTCAGGCCACCTTCGACGGTGTGCCGATGACCCCTGTCCGGGAACAGCAGCTGCTGGCCATGGTCAAGCTGAAGGGTGAAAAGCTGTTCACCTACGATGCTCTGGTCAGTGCAGCCGCGTACAACCAGGCACTGATCAACCAGCGTTCCGGGGAAGGTAGCACCACCTTCGAAACCCGCTTCTTCAGGGAAGTGGATGGCAAGACCAACGGCTCGATGCTGGCTCACCTGCAGCTGGCCCCGTTCGCCAGTCTGGAGTCTGCCTGGGCATTCCTGAACCGGGGGGGTTTCTACCAGAAGGGCAGCGCCTACACGCTGTTCAGCGAGTTCCGGGGTGATGCGCAGGCCGGCAACATGGACATCTACGAGCGGGTCGTCAAAGACGTGTTCGCCAATGTGCAGGGAATCCTGAAAGAGGCTTCCGAGAAGCAACGAGCTTTCCTGACCAAGCAGTACGACGCCCTGTGGCGTACCGTGGGCAACCCGATCAAGGGCGAAGATGCCACCAGCGACGGCCGTAATCTGGTCAAGCAGCCCACCACCGGTGTGGTCTACGGTGCCGGCATCTCCGGCACTCTCCGTGGCATGCAGTCGGAGTTCGTGGAGAAGCTGTACACCCGGCTGATGCGGATTGCCAACGACGATGCCAAGGCCGGGGACAGCTACGACACCTGGCTCAAGGACGTCAACGATCTGCTGTTCATGGGTCAGCAGAAAGGCCAGAACCTGCAGTTACCGCCACGTTTGTCGATCGAGCGGGCACTGAACCTGGAGTTCTCCGGTGCACAGGAAAAAGCTCTGCACTCTGCCTACTCCAAGCTGATGCACAAGCCGGTCAAGTCGGCCATGGATGCCAACTTCGGCATCTTCATGGAACGTCGCAACCTGCTGAACCAGGCCGCGCAGATGTCCTTCGAGATCTACGAAGCGGTGCGTCAGCAGGAAGAAGCCGCCGAGCTGGAACGACAGGTTGCCAGCGGTACCGTGGCCAAGGACTACAAGGGCAATCCCTTGCATGTGCTCAGTGCCGAACAGCTCAAGCGGGTGGACGACAAGGTGGCCCAACTGCTGCCGGCTGCCCATTCCCTGTTCTCGATGGACAGCCAGAACCTGAAAGAAGCCATCCTCATGTCCAAGACGGACCGGGAGATCTCTGCCAAGAGTTCGCATAGCGGTGAAGCCCAGTTCTCTGCCGGCTACGTGCAGGACATCAAGGCTCCGGGCAGCAACAGCAAGGGCAACAACCTCAAGTTTGCTGGCTTCGAACAGATGCTGGTTAACCCGGGCGTGGCTGCACTGGTGCTGCTGACCCAGTCGATCGACAGCGCCATCTCGGCCAAGGCCTATGCCAAGCTGCATGCCCTGAACATCCACGATGCCCACATCCTGGGCCTGCAGGATGCACTGGCGGGTGGCAAGAACCTGAACCAGGCCACCTTCGAAGCGACCCGTGATTTCAGTCTGCCGGGTCAGCTGGATGACATGCTGGAGCGTGCACTGCAGGAGTTCCTGCCGTATGCCGAGCAGCCGGAGCTGATGACCGAGGGCATCATCAAGACCCTGGCCGACTTCATCAAACGCAACTTCGACGGCGAAGCCCGGGACAGCGAAGCGTCCAAGGCCTTCAGCTCCCTGCAGCAGAAAGTGCGCAGCACCCGGATTGCTGCCGATCGCATGCGTCTGGAAATTCTCGAGAATCTGGACTGGGTGGACCAGTACTCGATGGAAGGGGGAAACTACCAGCTGTCTGCAGAAGACCTGGCTTCTGTGGCTGCCCAGAAACAGGCACTGGAAACCGACGTCATCCAACGTGCTCCGCTGAACCTGACTCCGCTGAATGCACAGGTGACCCAGCCACTGAAAGCCGAGCTTCAAGCACGGGAAGAGAAGCGCCAACAGGAACAAGCCAAACGTTCTGGGCAGACAGCAGTGGTCACCCCGCAGACTCCGGCACAGAACGACAACTTCGAAGCGGCGGTTCCTGCTGCAGCCCCTGTTGTGCAGAAGTCTGCCTGGGGACAGCTGGGCACTCCGCTGGTCAACCATGACCAAGCACTGGTGGAGTTCTTCAAAGCCAACAAGACTCCGGCACTGCGGGAGGTGGTGAAGGTTCTGCGTCGCAGTATCGAAGCACGTACCGATAGTCCGACCAAGGAGGCCTACCGGGAACTGTGGAAAGGCGTACTGAAAGCGGTCAACCCGCAACTGCAGGTGATCTTCATCGAACCGGGCACTCCGGTCCCTGCTGATGTGGACAGCAGCAAGCTGGCAGGGGCACGAGGCTTCTTTCATGCATCGAAGAACGGCGACTTCATCTACGCCAAGAGCCCTGACTTTGTCCGCTCGGGAATCACCGATGAGCTGTTGCTGCACGAACTGGTGCATGCGGCGGTTGCCCGCCTGATCAACCAGGCCGAGTCCGGTAAAGCCACCGCTGAAGTCCAAGAACTCTACGACGAACTGAAGACGGTACTGGACAAGGCCAACGAGTTTGCCCAGAAGCAGGGACTGGCCGGCAAGTGGGCCAATGCTTTGCAAAGCGTACAGGAGCTGGTTGCCTGGGGCATGACCAACACTGCTTTCCAGTCTGAAGTACTGGAAGGCTTCTCCATGCAAACCAAGACCTCGAAGAATCGTCTGGTCAAGGCCTGGGAAGTGTTCACCAAGACCCTGCGGGATATCCTGTTCCGGGGCTCGGACAAGTCTGCGCAGAAGATCCAGGTCACTGGCTTGAAGACCCTGATCGCCAACGTCTCCGGTCTGATGGCAGCGGCTGAAGAACGTCAGGTACGGAATGAAGGACAGACCATCACCCAGGCCTACGAAGACGATGCCCGTTTCATGGACGTGACGGATCTGTTCGATGCCCTGGCCGATGAGCAACAGCCGCTGGAAGCGGGTTTCGAGAATCATCTGCGCGACGTCATCGAGACAGTAATCCGTCCGCTGTATGGCAGTGCCGGGGTAGTCCGTCAGGAAGTGCTGGAGAACACCAGCACAGATGCCACGCAGGAATTCCTCAACAGCCTGGCTGCCGGCGAAGCCCCTCTGGCTGCCCAGCTGACCGGTACGGTGAACCTGTCCAATCAGGAAGCCCTGCTGGCCGAATCGGTGGAAGTCAGCGTGCGCACCGCGCTGGACGCACAGGATCGCTCGGTATCGGTACTTCAGGGCGAACTGCGCAAGTTGTACGCCGAAGTGAAGAAGCGCTTCTATGGCCGTCCTGAAGCCTTCTACCAGGATGACTGGGCAACGGCTTCTCCACAGGACAAGGCACAGGCTCAAGCGCTGCATGACTTCTTCCTGAAGATCCCGGAAGGCACCGGGGCATCCGATCACCTCAGTCGATTTGCGGCGCTGGGCCTGAGCTATGCCCCGATCGCCAACCTGCTGACTTTCGGTACCGCCCGGGAACCGCTGAACCTGCAGGGCAAGACCCTGATGGAACGTCTGCAAGCCATCGTGGCTCGCCTGATGCAGTGGCTGGGTGAGCGGATCACCGATACCTGGGCAGGCCAACAAGCGGATGCCAAGCTGATGACCCTGGTCAAAGGTCTGGTACGCATCGAAGCCAAGCACCGTGAACAGGCGCTGCGTCCCCGGGCGGAATGGCTCGAGCGGGCCGAAGCCTTCATGGAGCAGGCCACCGACAAGGGCCGTGATCTGGTGCTGCAGGCAACCCAGTCCAAGGTGATCAAGGACTCTCGCTTCCAGGCTGTTCGGGTACTGGGTCGGGTCACCAATCTGGTCGGTCAGAATGCCGTCGATGACATCGTCGATCGGACCCAGCAACTCAGCGACCGGATCAAGCAGGGCAAGCAGGGTTTCGTGTCCGGAGTGTTCACCGAAGCCAAGGGGGTAGGCATTGCCCTGCTCGAGCTGATGAACCTGGCCAAGGTCAACGAGCAGCATCGCAGCCAGCTCAACGAGTGGACCCAGACCAGTGTGCTGGAAAGCTTTGCTGCTCCACTGGCTCAGGAAGATCGCAAGGCACTGGGCAAGTTCTTGCGTACCGATGCCGGTGCCCTGTTGCTGCAAGGCACTTCCCTCGAACAACTGGATACCCTGCTGACTTCCCCGACTCAGCTGGATGCCAAGATCAAGGAACTGGAAGCCAAGCTGGCTACCAGCGAGCACCGGGATATGTACCTGCGCCGTACCCGTGCACTGGGCATGTACCTGGCAACGGGCAAGGCTTCTATCGACAACCTGATGAAGAACGCGGACAACATTGCCCGGATGTGGGTGACTCCCCAGTCCGGAACGGTGAGTGAAGCGGCAGTGCAGCAGTACGCCCCGATCATCGATCAGCTGGCTTCGCTGCATGCGCTGAAAGCGTTGCCGGAAGACGTGAAAGCCACGACTTCCCGGCTGATTCAGCAGGAGCAGGCCCGCACTGACGGCGGCAACGGCATGGACTTCACCCTGCGTCTGCACCAGGCCCTGTTGAAGCAGGCCCAGCAGAAACTGTTCCAGGGCTCCCAGGCACTGGTCACCAAAGGATACGTTCCGGAGATCCTCAATCCCCACGTCGAGATCGTGGCCGCCGATGCCGCAACCACGGCAGTCCTGCTGACCGAAGGCTGGCGTGAAATCAGCGAACAGTTGAAGCAAGATCCGGACGATGTCACCGAACAGCGGACCCTGCTGGTTCGTGAAGGTGCCGGCATGCTGCGGCGCGTGAGTGGTGCACTGTCCTTCACCGGCATGAAGGCCAAGGGCTCCGAAATGCACAGCGGGCTGTACAACGCCATCACGGGAGCACCGAATGCCCACAACATCCTGCTGACCCAGCAGCAGGCACAAGCCAAGATGGCTCGTGAACAAAGCCGGCAGTCGCAAGGGCTGGATACCCAGGGTGCCTACATGATCCCGGTGCTCAACGCCCAGGGTTATGTGACCGGTTACCGCTACGAGATGGCGAATGCCGTGCGAGACACTCTGCTGGACCGCAACAGCAATGTGGAAAAGCTGCTGGGTACCCTGAACGCACAGACCTTCGACAAGGAAGCCAGTCAGACTCAGAACGCTGTGGTGATCCAGGCGCTCTATGACCAGTGGCAAGCCGAGAAGGCCAGCCGAGGTGAATCCTATCTGCTGGTCGGTCCCAACAGTCCGGATGCTGAAGGCCAGGAGAACTGGCGTCTGCTGTCGGCCGCTTCCCAGGCCGAGATCCGCAAGGTCTGGGGTGGCAACAACATGATGATCCGCAATGACCAACTGGATCTGGTCATGGGGTACCGCAAGCAGAGCCTGTCCAGCCTGTTCGACAAGGGTCCGCGCATGGACGGTCTGCGCAACGTTGTCCGCAAGCGTCTCGAAGACGAGCGGGATCTTAAGCAGCGCCTGTTCGTGTGGATGATCGAAGACGTGTTCCGACTCAAGGGTAAAGCTGCCCTGCGTGTGCGTCAGGCTGAGGACGTCTGGCAGGCACTGGTTCAGGAAGTGAAGGACATCGTGGTGATCCGTTCGGGTGTCACCCTGTACTGGAACATGGTCAGCAACGCGACCCTGCTGCTGTGGCAGGGTGTGCCGCCTATGCAGATCTATCGCAATCACCTGGTCGCCTGGAAAGGTGCAGTGTCCTACCGCAAGGATTCGACTGAACGGTTCCAACTGGAAACCCGCCTGGCCACCGGTACCTCGAACAATCCTGCCGAAGACAAGCAGCGTATCCGCGAGTTGCAGGATGCCCTGGCACGTAACCCGGCGCGGGAACTGATCGAGGCCGGCATGCTGCCAACCATCGTGGAAGACGTGGCCATTACCGATGACGGTTATGGCTACCGTAGTGCGGCCCAGGAATGGATGGATGGCAAGACCCAGTGGCTGCACCCGCAGGTGAAGTCCTTTGCCAAGTCGCTGTACCTGGCTCCGGGTACCGATCTGTACAAGGCACTGAGCCAGGCTACTCAGTACTCCGACTTCATGTCGCGCTACACCCTGTACCAGCACCTGACGGGCAAAGCCAAGAACCCGATGGGCAAGGATGAAGCCCTGAAGCGTATTTCCGACAGCTTCATCAACTATGACCTGCCGTCCGAGCGCAACATGCAGTACCTGAACGACATGGGTATCTTCATGTTCACCAAGTACTACCTGCGCATCCAGCGGGTACTGATGCAGACCTTCAAGGAACATCCGGCACGGGCACTGCTGCTGGTGACTCTGGATCAGTACCTGAATGGGGTGCAGACGGTGATGGACTCGAGCATGCTCAACCACTTGGGCAACCCGTTCCAATGGGGCGCTCTCCAGCTCCCGGGGAGTCTGGACGAACTGTTGTCGATCAATGCCCTGACGGCACTGTTCAAATGACCCGGTAGAACGAAAAAGCCCCCGTCAGGGGGCTTTCTCTTTATTACTTCGACGTTGCCTGCGTTCTTCTTTCCAGTTCTGGAAGACTTCCACGAGCAACAGCCCCAGAAAGCCTGCTACTCCAAAGATGGAAAGCAGGAGGCCGACAAAGAATGCCAGCCACCCAAGCAACGCCCCGCTGACATAGATGCCCACGGCCAACATCAAGCCGATGACCAGGGCACCGAATCCCTTCAGGGCGTTCACGCTGCCTTAGCCGAACAGGCTGGCGCTGGCTTCCGCTTTGGTTCCCGATACCAGGACCTCTTCTTCTACTGCGTCCGGAACCGGAGCTTCTTCAGCGGTTTGTTCTACCGCTTCGGATACGGCCTGCAGCTCGACACCGGTGTGACCGGCAGTACCTGCCAGGTAGGCCTGAGCGATTTCATCGGCAGTCGCAGCGATTACCAGACGGGGTTCCGGCCCCTTACATTCTTCCTGGAGCACCGGGGTATTGACGATGTTCAGATCCACGGTGGTACCCGCATTACCACGGCCGGCAGTGAAGGTGTACTCGATGGTTTTGCCGGTCAGGTTGATGCCCACGGTCTTCGAGATGTACTCGTGCAGGGCTTCTTCGATTTCGTTCTGACGGAGTTGGATCAGCATTTGAGGATTTCCTTCATTTGAATGGATTGTTTGGGGGTGAGTTCTGGAGCCAGGAATGGCAGCAGTTGTTGGAACGGGTTGGACTTCAGTCCAGCGTAGATGGCACACACGGCATCGGCCATGTGCTCGGCCTTGGCTGCGCTGACCTTGGTTTCCCCATTGGATTTGTACAGCGGCCACGGAGCTTCCGGATGGGCCGAGGAGGCCCACTCGATCATCTGTTCCTTGGTGGCCGTCTTGATCCCGGGACCGGCCATCTTCACTTCGGTCGGGGTGACCTCGAAGAAGGGAATCCCGGAAGCCCGCAGGCCTCCCAGCACACCGACGCAGATGCCGTAGCTGGCCATGGCTCGAGCCGACTGGCTGCCCACGGGTACTTCGACGAAGATCGCCTGAGCCCCCTGAGCAGCTACCATGGCAGCGGCGTACAGCTGCAGGGCGGACTCGAGGTCCGAGCTGTTCTGACGGACCTGCTTGCCGGTGGGCAATACGGGATTGGTCACCGCCAGGTTATGCACCTGCAGCCGATTGGTTTTGGTGTCGTAGGTGCCCTGGGCGATGCCCCAGTTGCGCAACGAGGGATCGAAGCCAACGACTTTAAGAAGCATGCACACCTTCGGACGGGCTTTCTTCTGCAGCATCTGCTTCCGGAACATAGGAAGCCTCGAAAGGCAGCTTGCCGAAGATCTGCTTGGCAATGATAATGCCGGTGCTGAGTCCCACACGCTGTTCAGCAGTCAGGACAATCTCATCTTCACCTTCCTGTGCCGAGACGGAGATCTCGACGTCATCAGGAGCATTCAGCACTTGTTCCAGCTGAGCCATGCCATGGCCATGCCAGCACAGGATGGCTTCAGCAAGCTGGTTGACGTCGTTGACCGGAAGAAGGTCTTCTTGGTTCTCATCCATCGGGATTCTCCAGTGTGGCGGCTTCGACCGCGAACTGTTCATTGGATTTCCACTCACCGTTGATCTGGTAGTAACACCAGATGCTGCCTCTGCGGTGAGGGTGGTGATACCCGGGGCCATGCCCGTCACAGGTACAGGTCATGGCCTTGGTATTGCGCTGGTTCATCCACTGGTCGCTGTGCAGCTCACCCCCACAGTTCCGACATGAAGGCACACGAATGTACTGGTTCAGATGCTTGGGCAGTGCACGCCGGGTACGGCACTTGCGACAGCGACAGTGGTGACTCATGGCTTATTGCTCGGTACGCAGCTCATGGCGAGGTACCCAGTGGTTGTCCACCTTGACCATGCAGCCAACGAAGACTGCATAGCGGGTGTCACGCTCGGTCTGGTAGCCATACCAGGCACAGGTACCCCGGTGGTATACCGCAGTCCCTGCAAGGTACAGGACGATCAGGGTGAGCAGGACTGCCAGAGCAATCCACCAGGCCTTATCGATACGAACCGGCATGGGGATCAAGCCAGGTAGGCATCGAGACGTAGACCGAGCACGCTGGCAATCTCTTCCAGGATGGCGCGCTCCTTGTCGTCCACTTCGCCATCGGCCAGGGCCACGGTCAGACCGGTCACCAGCACGTCTTCGGATTCACGCTGATCACCCTTCACGTCGCCGATTTCGCGCATGATCTGCAGCTTGCCCATCATCAACCCGGACTCTTTGAGCAGGGTGTTGTAGCGGGCGAAGGTCTCGTTGACCTCGGAACCGAAGTGGGCCAGGGCCGGCAGATTGGCCAGAGTCTTCTGCAGCTTCTCGGCTTCAGCGGAACCGAAGTCGCCACTGGTGTAGCCGACCAGCAGGCCGATACCCACACAGGCCTGCATCAGGTCACGTTTCTCGAAGTTCTTCACTTCGCGCTGAGCCACTTTCACTTTCTTCTTGAACATGCCGAACATGAGGATGGATATCCCTATTGGTTGGTTTGGGTAATGGGTGCCCGTCCCTCCGGGCTGTACCACACTCTTAGCTGGTGGCGCTTGGTGCAGATGGCCGGTGCTGGTCTCCGGCGACTTTCATGCCCCGCCCCCGGACTTACGAGCAGCCTGGCGGTTGTAGCGCATCAGCCTGCGCATTCATCTGCATCGGTAGAGTGTCCTGTGATGGGCGTCCCCATCTAAGCTGGCGGGAATCGAACCCGCTGCCAGGCCTGCTCGGCCCGGAAGACGCCAATGCTTCTCCGGCTCCAGGACACTCTCCGATGCAGCCTCTTTCGAGGTGATCGGGCCAGTCTTTCCTGGCTGTCATGGGGTACCCAGATTCGACGTGTCCCACCACGTCCTCAACCGTCACTGGATTAGGCTCCGTCTTTCCGGAGTGTCAGGCTGGGGAGCCGGATGATGCTACTTACACCACGACATACCAACGGTAATCGTGGATGTTGCCGAGAACCTTGGCAGTCAGCAGCAGATCCTGTACGTCACGAGGAATGCCCCCATTGGCATGGGTGTAGTGGCGTGCATCACTGCGGGTGCTGAAGAACTTCACCGGGAAGCCATCCACAGAGCATTCCGGGACTCGAGGAGTCTTCGGGATCGGACTTTTGGTCGGCTTGTTGGTCGGAGCTACCTGGGGCAGCTGAACCAGTCCTGGCGCAGCAACTGGCTTGGGCTGCAGGTAAGCCAGATCGGCTTCGGTGAACGGCTTGCCGATCTTCGCCCAGTACAGTACACCGGTACCGGCGACCAGCTTGCGGTTGACCGACTCCGACTGAATGAAGATGTCGTAATTGCCATGGTCACCCGGGTGCAGACGGGCATTGCTGTCGGTCGGCAGACCGATCATCTTGCGTGCGTCCTTGCCGGTGTAGATGTGGCCGGAAGTACGATCACGGATGGCGATCAGCTTCTGGTGACCCACACGGGATTCGGTCTTGGTCAGCTGGTAGAACGTCGAGCCCTTCAGGTACTGCATGCGGTGCTGCAGGATGAAGTCACGAATCTCGATGCCCATCTGGTGATCCGGCACTACGTACAGCGAGACTTCCTTGCTGACACCCGCCAAAGCAGAGGTGTCCACCTTGTTGGCGGCGGCGTAGAAGGTGGTTGAGGAGCGGGAGCCAGTGGAACGCGCAGTGAAGTAGCTGTCCATGGCTTGGGCAGTGGCCACGGTGGCCTTTTCCATACCAGCCGCAGAGGTGTTCCAGGCCTGGATATTGCCGGCAGGGATGCCGATGTCCAGCAGCGTACACGATACCTCTTTCGGTACCCGGCACACGAAGGTCCAGCGGCCGGTGGCTTGTAATTTTTCGATTTCGTTGCGCAGAGTTGGGCGCGACCACGTGCGTGAATCGTTCTCTTCACCATCCGTGGTGATCGAGATCAGGAACGACACGTCCGGATTATCCGCATCCGGCAATCCCTTGAACAACATGATCATCTCACCGATGCCGTCATACAACGGGGTGTTGCCGTAGGTGATCCAGTCTTTGATGGGGGCCAGCACATGCGGATTGGAGATGACTACCTGGCGCTGTACCGGCTTACCGGGAATGCCGATGCCAATGGTGGACACGATGGTGTCCTGAACTTCACGACTCGCTGCATCACGGATGACAGCGATCATGAGGTTGTAGTCTTTGATGGCAGCACCGCGCAGCCGCTGCATCGAACCGCTGTGGTCGTTGACGAAGCCGATGTAATTTTTCATGGGTTCCCTATTGAAAAATGGCAGACATGAAAAAGGGGAGCACTAGGCTCCCCCTTAAACTTGGAAGACCGATCAGCCGAACAGGCTGTTGGTCGGCTTGCCAGCGGGTGCTGCAGCCGCTGCTTTCGGAGCACCGGCAGTGCCTGCACCCTTGGTGGACTTGTCCTTGACCTGACCAGTCCACTTCTCGGCCCAGGTGGTGGCGAAGGTGGCTTCCTCGGCCTTGGCACGGATCTCGGCCACGGTCATACGGTCGCGGGCGCGGAACATCTTGTCCACTTCGTTCTCTTCGCGGGTTTCGCCGGAAGCCACGTAGTTGCCGGCAGCGTCCTTGACGTTCTTGTCCACGGTCTGCTTGATCAGACCGACGAGGATTTCCTGGCCCAGCAGGTCGGTGATCATGTCCACCGGAGTCGGCACTTCCGACTTGGAGTCGTAGTTGTAGAGGTTGATCACCTTCTTCTCGGTGTCGAGCTGGGAGATCTCCTTGCCCACGGTGAGCAGACACAGGGCATTGGCTTGCAGGAAGCCCGGCAGGTACTGTGGATTGCCATCCTTGTCCTGGTAGGTGTTCTTGCAGCCCTTCTCCTTGCCGGAGGTGACCCACAGTTGCTGCTTGACTTCACCTTGGTCGTCTTTCAGGACGAGGTTCAGGGCCAGAGCTTCGCCCTTGGACTTGGTGAGGTAGGCGAGCGCGATGGTGAAAGGGTACAGACCGGACTCACGGACGCGGGAACCACCGACACTGTCGGTTTCGTTCTTGATGGATTCGTCGGTGGTCAGATTGGCGAGCAGAGACATGGTGTAGTTCCTTGTGTTGATCGTAGATTCAAAGGGTGAGGTAAACGGTCGCAGCTACTGCAATAGCAAAAGCAATCCAGCAACCAATACCCGTGATGCTCCGGGAGTGACAAGCAGCTGCATAAAATAGCCAGATCCAGAGTAATACTAAACTGGTTCCAGTATCCATGAGTGCACTCAGCGGTAGTATTCATGCAGCCGGTCGAGAACCAGCTGCACATTGTTGTCGATGAAGGTTTCGTTGGTGTCGAATAAACCCAGTGGACCGCGCAGACGCTCGTTGACCGAGTCTTTGGTCAGCTTGGTCTGGAACACGTGCTTGTAGCCCAGGGCTTCTTCTTCTGGGGTGATGGTCAGCATTTCCGACTGGTAGTCCTTGAGGACCTTCAGTGGGACTTTCTTTGCGGCAATCACCACTGAGAAGAACGACTCCAGACCAACACCCTTGAGGCTGCCCTTGATAGGTACATACGTCTCCATGACCATCTCGCTCTCGTTCAGATCGCTCTTGGTGTGGGCGATGAAGATCACGTTCTTGGTGGACTTGGCCACATACTGCTGCATAAGGTTCTTGCAGTACTGGGCATAGCTACCCCAGGCGGCCATGGTGTTGGCACTGTTCACCACATAGACCGACTCGTACATCTCCATGAGGAATGTCAGCGAGTCCACCACGATGGTGTGAACTTCTGGCTTGGTTTCCGCATGGTCGAAGGCCTCGTAGACCTGCAGCGGATCGGTGATAGTGAACTCTTTGAACTTGGAGCGAAACGGGAGCTTCTTCGTTTGTGTTCAGGAGTGTTCGCTAGACACTTCCCGCAGCATTACCTGCAGCTTACGGTTTCCCGTAAGACCAGACTATATCTTCACCCAATTTCTTGGGTGTCCACCACTTCGGATCGCTTGACCCTACTCCCTTGCGGGATAGTCGTTGAGGCTTACTCAATATCTTGATAGGTCTGCCGTGTCACAATCTTGCACATAGCAGCAACACTGGTTCCAAACTGTTTAGCCAGCGCTGTTGCGCTGAACTCTTTGGAGCGCGGAACAAAAACTCTACGAACATACCGAACATCTTCGGGAGATAGTTTGGATTTGTCCTTCAAATTTGCCAGTGCTTTTTGCTTAGTATTGGCACTCTGATACTTGATCTTGTGACCTTTGGCTTGCTTATGCAGACCGGTATCTCGAGCGTGCTGATTGTTTTCTTGGACAGTGCACCATTCCAGATTACTCACATGGTTGTTCAACTTGTTGCCATCGATATGGTTAACAAAAGGCTTGCTCTCCGGATTAGGGATAAAAGCCTGTGCTACCAGCCGATGCACCATGTGCGTCTTCTTTTTGATGCCTACCGAATAATACCCACGGTTGTTCAGGGTGTAGGTCAATTCCCTTTCAGGCTCAAGGATTTCCTTGAACACTCCAGTGAACGCCATCCCTTTACCTACCAGGGGAATTTTTCTCTTTGACTGAGAGAACACGCACCCCTCCGGAGTAATCCGGTAGATGCCTGTATCAGTGTCTTCAATGTAATCGGCCATACCTTTTCCTTTCTGAATACTGGATAGGTACAGCCTACCATTTACAAACTCTGAATACAATCAAAGTTCCTTTGAGTCTTGCCTGCTGATTGCCCAATCCTGAATCTTTTCAAACCATCACGATTGCCGTTGCCAGCTGCGTTGTGGTGCTTCAGGCTCTAAGGGGTTCCCAGCATTTCAATGGATTATCACTGTGTGTTACCACACAGCGGGGCTAGTGTTAACCCGCTTCACAGTTGAGGTACATGACCCCTTCCGGATTCTTGAGCCCCATCAGTGCAGCAGACTTGCCAGTGGCAGACTTGCCAACCAGCAGGATCAGATTGTCATTCACGACTTGAGACATGAAACCTCCTTTACATTTTCACCAAGTGCCCGGAGGGCACCTGGCTTACTGGGTTAACGCTTGGCGATGGCCTTCATGACCGACACCATGATGGTATTCATGATCTCGATCTCTTCCAGCTTGTCGGCCAGCTTGTCGTTGAGTTCCAGAACACGGGAACGGATGTTCTCCATGCTGAAGCCCGCATCCACCAGGATCATGGCGTAACGCAGCAGCATGTTGTTGCGGTTACCGTCCCCGGTGTTGTTGATGATCCAGCGTTCCAGATTGTCCATCGACTGCTGGGAATCCAGACGCTGTTTACGGGCTTCGTTTTTGGCCGTCTTGGGAATGAACGGCAGGACGTCGAGCAACTCCCCTTCGGTGTATTCGAGTTGCCCGGCATGGGTCATCCACTTGCGGGCACGCTGACCGGTCTGGTCATCCACCGCGAAGGGCAGCCACTCGTAGATATTGGTCATAAACTCCTTGAAGTCCTTGGCGTCCAGCTTCAACTCATGGCTCATCGGCAGGATGATCCGGAAGCGGTGCTCCAGGTCCGAATGCCGTTTGGTGGTGTAGTAGAGGGCCTTGTAGTCCTTGAGCAACAGCTTGGCCGTGCTCAGGTTCACCGTGCCATCGATGTCGATGACCACCAGGTTGAAGCCAGGTATCGCATTCTCCTCGTTGCGATAACCGTCTTTCAGGTGATGGGATACCCAGTGCATGTCGGGTGCCTGGGTCAACCGGTGCAGCTGGTCAAACGGGGCATACTCGTTGCGGTAACCGGTGGTGAAGTCGCTGCTGTAGCTGATGGTCATCTTCGCCAGATCGGTTTCCTTGAGGCTTTCGCCACGCAGGAACTCGATGCCGTCGTTGAAGGCCTTCTTGATGATGATGTTGTTCTTGTAGCCATAGGCAATGGCCAGGGTCATCATCTCGTTCTTCTGGGCAGAACCGCCCTTGTAGAACGGCAGGTCTTCGACCAGATCCGCCTGGGTCACTTCCTTGCCGATCGCCGCCAGATACTTGGCCAGCTTCACGTAGGGACGGTCCCGGGTCAGCATGCGTTCGAAGGCTTCACCACTGGACTCGGCCAGCTTGATGGCGTTGTACAGATGGCTGGGCAGCAGCTCCGGGGACTCATCGATAAAGGCATAGGCCCCAGCCAGCTTGAGCGCTTTGAAGTAGCGATGGCTCAGCTCGGCCTTGCGCATCTCTTCGTGCTCGGGCAGGGCTTCGGCCATACGTTCGCAGTTCAGCTTGTACTCGATTAGCAACAGGCTGGTGTCCTTGCTCATGACCAGACGCTTGTTGACGTTGATCATGTCGGCCAGGTTCTCCAGCTTGTCGGCCAGCTGATTGAGGAACGTACTGCTGTCCGTGCTGGTGTGCATGGAGTAGATCTGTTCGGGAGTCAGGCTGAAGTTCTTGCTGGCTCCCTTGAGATAGCCGAAGAAGCAGCGCCGTGCATAGCCGGTATCCAGCATGGCATACAGCTGCTGCTCTACGGCGGCACCGTCGAACAGCTTGGACGGGGTACCGAACAGCATCATGTTGGTCGGCGTGCTGCCCCGGATCTCTTCGAAACGACCGTTGTCCGAGGTGGACTTGACCAGCTTGGTCTTCACCTTGCCCTTGTCGTACAACTCGAGGAAGGTGGTCAGAACCTCGGTGTTGCCCACCAGGTTCAAGCCAATCTCGTCGATCTCCAGGTTCACGGCACCGGCATCGGCCATCAGCAGCTTGTGCCGCATCTGCTTCACGGCGGGACTGGTACCGGAATCGAAACTGAACAGCAGGCTACCCAGATTCTCGAACTCCTTGGTGACCTTGGCCAGCTCGTCATCCGGATCGGAGTTCTTCTTGGTGGCCCGCTTGTGAGCCAACTTGGGCAGGTTGGTTTCGGCCAGCAGGGGGAAGGTTTCCTCAAGGAAACGCTCACGGAACTGGCACATTACCTCGTCTTCCACGATGCCCGTGCTGTGGCCCTTGCCGGTACCCGAAGGCGACAGGTTGAGGGCGTACAGGTTCACCGGGATATCCCCCCGATCCTGGGTAGCGATGGTGCAACGCATCTGGGCGGCCACTACCGAAAAGTAGTAGGCGACCAGTACCCGGAAGAACAGGGGTTCCGTGTTCTGGGTACGGTTACAGAGAATCTGCACCAGCTTCTCTGCTGTCGGGTGGTACTCCATTTCGTCAAAGGACAGCATGGAAGTCTCCTTGTGCTGGAGGTTACGGATTGGCTGCCAACCAGGTAGCGAAGCTGTCAGTGGTTTCCCCACGACTGACCGCAGTTACCCAGTCTTTCTGCTTGCGTGTGGAATACAGCACGTTCACAAAATCTTCCGGGGCAGTCACAACAGCCGGGAGGATTTCGATGCTGGTCAGTCCGTTTGCCGAGGCATAGGTTGCTGCAGCAAGGTCATCGGCAAACGGGCCGACGATGCCCACAGCAGGGTGATCACAAGTCATGTACACAGACATCATGTTCTCCTGAATCAGAGGGTGAGATTGCCGGTGGCAATCAGGTTCTTGGCTTGGTTGCAGATGGCGAAGCCAGCGCAGTAACGGCAGGCTTTCACTTCTCCAGGCACTTCGACCACTACACCGACACCCTGCTGTCCGCGATGGATATAGGCCGCCTGCTTGTCATCAAAGTTCTTGGTGCTGCGGCCACCAAGGGAGGCTTTGGCTGGGTCCTTGTAGTACTTGTACTTGGGTTCCGATCGCCACAGCTCGACATCCGAGCAGTTGGGGATATCGGCTTCGTCGGCATCCCAGTACCGATCCAGCAGACGGATCTTGCTGGTTACGAAGTGCTCGGCTTCTTCTACCGACTTGAGCGGGTAGGTTTTCTGCAGGGTGCGTTGCTGGGGGTACTTGGAATCCTGCCGGGCACCCATGGCCGACCAGTCGGTGAACAGGAACTGGATGGCCATTTCATCGGAAGTGATGATGTCTTGGTTCAACCAGCGATACAGACTGCCCTGCCAGATGTAGTCGTCGTCTTTGGTACCGTGAATCCAGGTGTACACGCTGGTGGACTTGAAATCTTCGAGCCTGCCGTCACCCACGAAGTCGAACTTGCCCGACACCTTGCGGCCCAGCACCATGCGATCGCTACGCCGTTCCAGGTATACCGGAATGCAGCCGTCGAACAGTTGATCCGGTGTTGGGTTGACCAGCACCCGGTCGATGATCCGCTGGGGATAGCCCAGTGCAGCCATGGCCTCCTTGTGGTTGCTTAGCCAGGCACACTCGATCCCGTCATGGATGGCAGTCCCCATGCGCGATTGCACCAGACCCTGAATATCGGCCAGACCCTGATCCTGGGGAACCCGGGAAGACAGGATGATCTGCTTGAGTGGCTTGAGCAGGGTGGTGACCGAAATGCACTCGTCATTATGGTCATAGCTGTCCGTAGCCAGGAACACGGCCATGGACAACGGCACGTTACTGCCGTTGAGGTATTTGCGCATGGGAAGTACCGGAGGTTATTGGGAAGAAGGGTTTGGATTGCGCTGTTTGTGTTGTTCTTTCAGCAGTTCACGCTGGCCATAGAAGACCACTTTCTGTGCGTCGTACAGTCCTTCGTCGTAGCCCTTCTTCACCGAAACCAGTTTGCGGGCAGCAGCTCGACGCCAGAGTGCCTTGAAGGCTTCGCCTTCGGCGAAGTTCATTTCGAGGGCTTCGATGATGTCGTTGCATTCGGCGGTGTAGGGATCACGGCCTTCCCGGGTGGGATGTTCGATGGGAACTTCGTAGTAGCTGACCTTGCCCCCGGTGTATTCCTCCGCCTGTTGTTCTGCGGAACTGAGCTGGGCTTGCCGCAGGAAGTTCTTGGTGCACTCGGTGCAGAAGTCCCGAGTGTCGTCATCCGCCAGATTGGTGTCACAACCAAATGCCTTGCACTGGTGCATGGTTATCCCTGTGAGTTGGGTTGAAGATTCCGATGTTACACCGCCGTACTCCCTGAAGTACCGAGCAGGTGTCGACGGATGTGAAACATAATCAGCTTGACAGCCTTGAAGTACTTCTGCGCCTGACGCTGTTCCACGGCCAGCATGTCCATGAGGAGGGGTGTGCTGATTTCATCCAGGGTCTGCAGGATGGCATACAGCCGGCTGACGTTCAGAGGGATGGAACGCTTGCCGGTACTCTGCCAATCCAGACGCGCTACGCCCTGGATGATGTCGTCCACCCAGCAGCCCGGTGTGCCGATTTCCCGGTCCTCCATCAGCTCACGCCAGGGGTTGGCTATGCGTCGCTCCTTGGGGCCTTTGGGCTGCTTGGGTGACTGGTGATGACGGATGCGATCGGCACCGGCCTTGCCCAGTGACTGGGACAGGTGAGGCATCTCGTCGATCGACCAGCGCGGGGTGATGATCCGGCTGTGCATGACGGTATCCTGATCAGAAAGTGAGCAAATCAAAAACGTCGCATTATCTAAGGGGGCTCTCCCCTCTCCTCCAGCCACTGAAGCAACTGACTTACCGTCACAGTTTTCACCCAGCGCGAGGATCGCGCCTGCTTCTGCTGAAGCCAGTGAAGATCCTGTGAGCCGGCAAGGGAGCGCAGTGGCCGAGGAGCGCGTAGCGCGACGACTGCCACGGAGGCGACCGTAGCCGGTGAACGTCAGGGTGGAGGTAAATTATCTCTCTCCCACCCCATTCGACGGTATCCGTGTCTGTCGCGTGCTCGCTGCGCTGCGCCGCTCGGACACTGCACCGTCTCAGGGGTGGAAGCTACTGAGAATGTTCCTGGGAAATCCGATAGATCTCGTCGGCCTCTTGTTGGCTCAGCCCCCAACCCACTTGTTCGCGGGGGTCCAAGGCAAGCTTAGTCAGGTACCCTGGCAGAGATTCCGGCAGGTTCTCACAGTTCCAGAACCACCACTGGTCCGCCATGGATTGGGGTGTGCTGTGCGAGTAGGTAATACCCAACTCACGCATGACCGGTTGTGGGTGCCGTAACTCATTGAGCTTCCAGTCAGCAGCCACAAGATCGTAACGAAGATGCTTGCTCATACCATCGCCCTCCCGATCTCGGCGGCTGCTCTCACAATTGCGCGGCGAACTTCGGCTAGCGTGCTTCCAAACTCTACACACTCCATTTCGCTCACTCCGTCGTACTGTACCCAGCAAGCGCACATATCAACGTCCATGCCTAGCTTGTGGGCAAGGCGAAGCGCGTCGCCGTCGTCAATGAGGGGGTTCCATGCTCGCGTGCTGATGCCGTCCTGAATATACGGATCGCCTGTCATGCTAATCCTGATCCGATAGCCGGCAGCCTTTGCCGCTATCTCCAGCAGTTCGCGATCAGTGACCATCAGCTTTCTCCTATGGCTTTGGCGATTACTGCGCGGGCTTCGGCCAGCTTCACGTTATTGTCATGCGCCCACGGTTCGCTGTAGTAGTAGATAGGAAATACTGCGCGGAATTCTTTTTCCAACGCCACCAACGCCGATAGCAACTTAGGGGCAGCAGCCATCAGGCGTGCGTTGGCCTCCAGTTCATGGTTGGGTGTGTGTGCATCCTGGACCTGAGCGCAGAACCTGTTGAAGCCATCAGGATTTAGCGCGTAAACGGTATTACCACTGCGAAGCCAGGGCCCCGGTGTGTGCATTGTTTCAGTCATTTCAGTTTTCCTTGAAATTGATACAAAGAAAAAGGGGACCGAAGTCCCCTTGTCCAGTCGATGTGTTCAGCCCTTGAGGCAGGCCTTGCACAGACAGAGTCCGTCCCAGTCCACCTCGCGTTGCTGAGGTTTGACGCTGAAGCACCAACACACCGACTTGCCCTGCTCGACGTCACACTTGACCGGCGCCTTGCAGTTGGGACAGGTGTGGGTCACCGGCTTGCTGGATTCCAGCTGGCGTTGCAGGGCACGATGGCTCATTTGACTTCGCAGCCTCCGGAACCACAGGCGATCTCACCGGTCAGGTCGGTGTTGTCTTCAACTTCCAGCACACGAGTCAGATCGATGGCAGTGACGCTGGCGATCAGATCGTTGTACTGGCTTTCGTCGATGTCTTCGAACGGGGCCTGCATGTAGGTGCCACCGTCATACGGCAGCACGGAGATGCCGTTGAAGTGGTTACGATTTTCCCACATCCAGTCGGTAACCAGACCCCACTCGTCATCCTTCACGCTGATGGTGCAGGACACGTTGTGGGTGTTGTCGCCGTCGTTGTGACCGGTACGGACCCATTCCAGGTTGAACTTCTTCACCCGCTCAAGCAGGTCGGCCGGGGACTCGGTACGCAGGATGGCACCTTGCGGAGCCTTCTGCGGGATCGAGATGACTGCCTGATCCTGCGGACGGAAGAACTCGTCTTCCACCAGTTCCGGATGCTGTTCGGCCAGGTAGCGGTAGATGGCTTCGTTCTTGCCGACACGCACGCGACGCAGGTAGAAGTCGTTGTGCCAGGCATGGATACCCGAGGCACTGCCCAGCACCAGGCTGGTGGTGCCAGCCGGTTTCACGGTGCTGGTACGGGCCGCATGATGGATGCCGATGATGTCCGCTACCCGGGCATTTTCTCTTACCACTTCCCGGGCTGCCTGTTCCAGATCCAGGCCCAGCACGGCACCCGATCCGATGCCGGTCATGCCCACGCCGATCAAGGCGTCATCTTCGGTGGTTTCCTGCCAGATGGGGCGCAGGTAATGGAAGTCGGTGTAGCCGGCCTGCAGGGTACCGATGAAGGCCGCTGCCTTGACCCGGGCATTCAGCTCCTCTTGGGTATAGGCATCGTCGGCGTTAACCTCGGTGAGGTTGCAGAACTGGTTGGGACGCAGACCGATCTCGCAGCCGCTAATGTTACGCATGGGAAATCTCCTCATGGGGACAGTCCTTTCGGCTGTCCTCTCCACATTCCTGTGAAGGCCAGACTATCTCATCACCCTTAAACCAAGGGGCCAGTCGTTCGAGTTTGTAGGAAAAGCTAGGCTTCACGTATGCAGCTACTGCTGCATAAAACTGTGCGTTGTTCTTTTTAGGGACGCGCAGATAGAAGTACTGACCGTTACGATTGATATTGGTCTGTATCCCAAGACGGCCATAGATGGCCTTGCTGAGAATCATGTTATCCCCGTAGCTGAAACCTTTGGTATTTAGATTCACATCCCCGGCAGCAGAAACACTACCATCAGCCATGAAAATGATTGCCAAGGCTTCGCCATCGAGCAGCTTTAACATGTGCGGATCGATCACTTTTTTACCGTCGATGTAGATCCGTTCATGAAGCGTACTCAGTACCGGATGGCTCTTGGATTCCAATCTAACCTGGGGCTGCCGCATGCAGCCATCGGTGTTGTAATCCGGACGGGGGGTGATACGGGTTCCTACCAATTCATTCAGGGTATCAGCAACCCATTCCACGTAATCCAGGTTGGTTTTTTTCATGTTCATGATGAACGTGGCATTACCCAGATTGCCATGACGATTCGTCCGCCGATACAGCCCACCATCAAAAGTAGCCATGAATGACAACAGTTTAGTCAGTTGCTTTTTATCCCTACTCATAGTCGTTACACACCTCTTTACAGAGTTAGCACGGGATTGCCCGAACTGGGTGTTCCCCGTTTTTAGACTGGTTATTCAGGATCGCTTACACGATCAGGCCGCCATTGACGGGTTAGTACCCCAGTCGAGGTTGTTGGTCCAGTACACCCCGGGCTCGCCGGCACCGCTGGCTTCGACACGCTCCATGAGGGCACGGAACTCGTCTTCACTGACCTCACCGCGCAGCAGGTTGGCACTGTTGTTGGCTCGACCACGCTGGGGTTCGAACAGGTACCAGGGCAAGGCACCCGTCTGGTGGTGTTCCTTGAGCTGGCTCAGATGCAGCACCTGGGTGTACTTCTGGCCATTGCCGGTGGTGACGATGTCACACTCGAACAGCTCCTGGTGCGGATCCAGCAATTCCATGCGCTGCAGGGTGCAAGGCAGATTGCTCTTGCACAGCAACATGTCCTGATCGTCACGATCGAACAACACGATCATCGCGGCGCGGCGGATGCCGCCTGCCAGTACTGCATCGGCAATGAAGCAGAACATGTCGTGAGCTTCGATCGGTTGCAGCTGACCGTCACGTTCCAGGGCACGATCCAGGACCTTCTGCAGCTTGATCAGGCAGTCGGCCAGCGGCTGCGGACCCGGAGCCTTGCCACCACTGGTGATCAGCCGGGCACCCTTGGGACGGATATCCCGGAAGTCGAAGCGGGGCAGGGCCTTGCCGTGGAAGTAGGCCTTGACCAGCACCTTGACGGCATCGGCCCAGCCTTCAATGGAATCCCCGACGACGAAGCGACGGGACTCCTGACTGGGCCCCACCACGCGAGGTAGCTGACTGACATGGCGCTGCTGTACCGAGTAACCCACACCACACCCTCCCAGTAGTAGGAACATGGCTTCGCTGAAGGCAGCCGGGTGATCGGCAGGCATGAAACTACAGTTGAAAATACGGCTTTGGTTCAGCTCGATCGGTGCACCGCCGAACTGCAGACTGCGCATGGACGGCAGGACCTTCTTGGTCATGACGAATTGCTTGTACACCTGCTGGATCTCGCTGCGCAGCTGCGGGTACTTGGCGATGTGCATCGCCATATTCCGTTCGCACAGTTCTTCCCAGGTTTCCCGACGACCAATTTCGGGGATATGCCGTGCGTACTTCATGTGCACGGTAATGTCGGACAGGGCTTGGATGGACTGGTCTTTCACGTACTACTCCTTGGGTGGGTAAATCAGTAGTTGCCGTCTACGAGGGCTGCCCACGATACTGGATACAGCGGACGAATGATCCGGTCCACGTCAGCAAACAGGTCTTGAATTTCCTGCTGGGCATGGCTGTCGCTGCGCTGGTTATAGGCCTGAGCCAGGGCATACAGGGAACCGGTCCAGATCCAGTGCACTTCGACACCCTGAACCAAAGCGAAACGGGCCTGTTCAGGGCAGACACCCGCTTCGATCATGTCCAGGTAGCACTGGATGGATTTCTCTGCGATCACCTGATATCGAGTACTCCAGTGCTCGCTGTCCGGATGAATACCTGCACTGCCTTGTTTGACGCTGGCAGCCGCTGCACGGAAGTGTTTCGGAATGAAGAACACGGGTTTGCTCGAGATGTAGCGGCGAGACTCTTCCGACTCACAAAAACCAATCTTGTGCTTGAAGGCCTGGCGGGCAATGGGTACCGGAGCTTCCATGCGCAGGGTGATGTGCGGATGGGCAAAGGGAACCCAGTGTTCGGGAATCTTGCGCAGGTACACAGCCAGCTGGTTGGCTTCTTCACCAGAAGTCAGTCGCAGCATTTTCGAAATCAATGTTTGCCAGTCACCGCTGGCCATGCCTCGCGCCAGGAAACGGATCAGGTTGTGGTTCTGTGCCGGAGTGAACTGTTCAGCCAACTTGCCGAAAGACTGGCGGGCAAAGTTGGCAACATCGTTGTCGGTAAGGTAGTGATTTTCATATCGGGCGTACATACAAACTCCTGGTTGCTCAGGTTTGGGGAAAGGAACTCTACGTGATTGGTTTGAAGAGAGTTAGCAGATTTTTTGGCTTCTGTTACCATGCAGCCACTAAGGACTGTGGCTTTCTAGGAGTCTGCTGTGGCTACTGTAGTTACCAAAGATGGGGCATTGATCCAGCTGACTGCCGATGACGTCGGTAAGTATGTGCGTATTGTCGAACCCGGCAATGTGATGGTCCAGATCACCGAGTTTTCGCCTGCCCTGGGTAGTGAAATCTACATCGAACACTGCAGCCTCAATCGAGTGGCTTTCGACAAGTGCACCGGTGCCCTGATTCGTCATCTGGACATGTTCTATCCCGAGATTCTTGGCCTCTACGGCGTGGTAACCCTGGTGTGTATCGGCCCCAATGAGTGGAACCTGTTTGGTGCCCTGCGTCCGAAACCGGAATGGCAACTGGATATCGATTCCAACGTGAACTTGAGCTACGGCCTGAATCCCATTGTCGATGAAGACTGGGAAACCCAGTTAACTACCTTGGAAGCAACCCTGGAAACGCTGCAGCCGCCCATCGATTACGAACTGTCCTGCACCATCACGGTACCTGCTTCATGATAGCCGGCAGTGTGGCCAGCCAGTTATGGCTGCGACGACAACGTGAACGGGTATTTCCTGCCGTGCTCACCAGCCGGCCTTTCAACTATTTCTGGAAAGAGCATCTGGCTGCAATCCCCGGTGAAATCTCAGAGGTTGTTCTCGAGACTGCGTATACCCTGGTGAATCTAGAAAGTCCGGCAGAGTTTTTGGGTGTACTACCTGAGCTAACCCTGCTGCATCTGTCTGCTCTGCCACAGGAGTTCTTAGACCGTATCCTGACAGTCCCTGAAGTGGGCTCCTTCCAGCTCAGTCTCTCGGTCGCAGCACCCAAGGAATTTGTGGGGGTAGTCCCTCAGCTGGTTAATTTGGATCTAGGGATTTCTTATACCCAATGGGCTTTTGAAGGGGTTGTGGTAACTCCCTCGCTTACGGAGATTCTGGTGACATGAAGATCGAATTAGGTATCAAGGGCCGGTATCGGCTGATGACCAAGAAACAGGGAGAAATTACTCAGGATACCGGCTGGTTTAGCAACTTGATCACCGACAACGGGATGGACTTGTTAGCTACGAACACCTGGTTCAAATACTTGTCGGTAGGGGCGGGATCGACAACCCCTGCATATACCGATACGGCGCTGGTCAATCGCATCACGACCTCTGGGCAC
>Ga0209518_1001547_pt1 | contig 24196 bp, 35 predicted proteins | sample RifGroB1_FD_183993 | JGI IMG/M metagenome (GOLD analysis project Ga0209518, IMG submission 183993) | Groundwater microbial communities from Rifle, Colorado, USA - Groundwater B1 (SPAdes) (version 2) | ecosystem: Environmental > Aquatic > Deep subsurface > Groundwater | place: Rifle, Colorado...
GAGTCGACGGAAAATGTTGAAGTAATTGACAGTGGCAAGAAAGAGCAATATTCATTAATGAAATTCAAAAGAACCGCCCACTCTACCTGTTATAACCAAAGAGTAGTAGTGTCTACGGGAGATAAAGTGACAAAGGGAGATTTACTCGCTGACGGTCCTTCAAGTGATGAGGGTGAATTGGCTTTGGGAAGAAACTTGGTAATTGCATATACCAACTTTGCAGGATTCGGATTTGAAGACGCTATTTTAATATCTGACCGTTTAGTCAAAGATGATCTATTAACCTCAATACACATTGAAGAATATGATGCAGAAGTAGTTGATACCAAGCTGGGGCCAGAAGAAAGAACCTCCGATATCCCCAACGTTTCAGAATTAGAACTGGCCAATCTGGATGAGAACGGAATTGTAGTAGTTGGTGCGGAAGTGGGACCAAATGACATCTTGGTAGGTAAAATTGCCCCCAAAGGAGAAACAGAGTTAACTTCGGAAGAAAGACTTTTAAGAGCAATTTTTGGTGAGAAAGCCCGTGAAGTCAGAGATACTTCCTTGAGAGTTCCTCACGGGGAACGTGGAATTGTAGTAGGAATTAATATTCTAAGTCGTGATAAAGGTGATGAATTGGGACCGGGAGTTATTGAAAAAATTACCGTTAAGGTAGCGCAAATAAGAAAAATTACAGTTGGAGACAAAGTCGCAGGAAGACACGGAAACAAAGGTGTTATAAGTAAAATTATGTCGGCATCAGATATGCCTTATATGTCCGACGGAACACCTGTGGATATAATTATTTCCCCTCTTTCTGTTTTATCACGTATGAATTTAGGACAGCTTTTAGAAGCTCACATGGGTTGGGCTCTAAATAAAAAAGGTCAAAAGGGAGCCTTTCCTGTTTTTGACAAAGTTACCGAAGATACATTAATAAAAGAACTTGAATCAGCAGGATTACCTAATAACGGTAAGACCAGACTCTATGACGGAAGAACCGGCGAAGCTTTCAAGGAAGACACGGTGGTCGGTATTGCTTATATTCTCAAATTGACCCACATGGTTGAGGATAAAACTCACGCCAGATCAACCGGACCATACTCACTTGTGACTCAACAGCCTTTGGGAGGTAAAGCCCAAATGGGAGGACAAAGACTGGGAGAAATGGAAGTCTGGGCTTTGGAAGCTCACCGTGCACAACACATCCTGCAGGAAATGCTGACTATTAAATCTGACGATATTGTCGGTCGGGCTAAAGCATTTGAGGCAATTGTTAAAGGAACCGACATTCCTGAGGCCACTATTCCTGAATCATTTAGAGTTTTGGTTCGTGAACTGAATTCCTTAGGGCTTAACATAATTCCCCGCGGTGTTATACTGGCCAAAGATTCTCCCGAGGTCGACACTAAAGAGGGAGAGGTGTTGGCTAAAGCATTGGGTGCTGAAGTAATTGTCGGCAGTAAATTATTGGATCCCATGGGACCGATGGAAGTAATCGATGTGCCTGTTGAAGTTATGAAAGAATAAAAATATGGAACCTATTGGATTTGACTTAAAAAATTTGGAAGACTTTACCAGTCTAGTTATTAGGTTGGCTTCTCCTGACGATATTAGGAAGTGGAGCCGTGGAGAAGTAACCAAACCTGAAACCATCAATTATAGGACTCTTAAATCTGAAAAAGATGGTTTGTTTGATGAAAGAATTTTCGGACCTACCAAAGATTGGGAATGTTACTGTGGTAAATACAAAAGAATCAGATACAAGGGTGTAATCTGCGATAAATGTGGTGTTGAAGTTACCCAGTCCAGAGTCAGGCGTGAAAGAATGGGACACATCAGTCTTGCCTGTCCGGTTGCCCATATTTGGTTTTTCAAAGGTGCACCTTCAAAAATTTCAACTATCTTAGGTGTTGCCCCAAGAGGTATTGAACAGGTAATCTACTTTGCCAGATATTTGGCAATTAGTGTTGACGAAGACAAGAAAAAAGAGGCGCTCAAATTACTGGAAAATGCCCTAAAAGAAAATGAAACTTTAACAGTTGACTCCTTCAAGGAAAGAAAAGTTTTACTTTCTGATGAATTTAAAAAAGCCAAGGATAAAGTTGAAAACAAAATTAAAGATAAAGAACAAGCATCAATGGCTATATCAGAAATAGAACTTGATGCCAGGAAAAAAGAAACTTCCCTAAGCGAAGAGGAAAAGTCAAATCTTCTTCGTAATTCCAAGCTATTTGAAAATCTAATGGCATTGGTTAAAGGCTTGAAGACTTTAAGTATTCTTTCCGAAGAAGAATATGACGAACTAAACAGTTACGGAGCAGCAGACTTCTTTGAAGCCAAAATGGGTGCAGAAGCAGTTTTAGCAGTCTTACAAACAGTGGATATGGAGAAATTGGCTTCCGAAATGAAAGAAGAAATAGCAGTAACTAAAACAACCAGTCCTAAATATGTCAAACTTGTTAAAAGATTAAAGATTGCAGACGGTTTGAAAAGATCAAAAATAGATCCTGCTTGGATGATTCTTAGAGTCTTACCCGTACTTCCACCGGATCTTAGACCAATGGTTCAGCTTTCAGGCGGTAGATTCGCTACCAGTGACTTGAACGACTTATACAGAAGAGTAATAAACAGAAATAACAGGTTGAAACATTTAATTGGATTGGGAGCACCTGAAATAATTTTAAGGAACGAAAAAAGAATGCTTCAGGAAGCTGTTGATTCCTTAATTGACGCCTCACAAAGAAAAGCTACCAGAAGAGCCAGAGGCAGACAACCATTACGCTCTTTAAGCGACATGCTTAAAGGAAAACAGGGGAGATTCAGACAAAACCTATTGGGTAAAAGAGTAGATTATTCTGGACGAAGCGTTATCATTGTTGGTCCTGACTTGAAACTTAACCAATGCGGACTTCCGAAAGAAATGGCTTTGGAAATGTTTAAACCTTTTGTTCTTCGGGAAATGATTAGCCGTGGGATTGCTCCAAATGTTAAATCGGCCAAAAATATGTTGGATCGAAGACCTCCTGAAGTTTTTGATATTTTGGAAGAGATTACCAAAGACCATCCGGTTCTCTTAAACCGTGCACCCACTTTGCATAAATTGTCCATCCAGGCTTTTTACCCTGTTCTTATTGAAGGGTCAGCCATCAGGCTTCACCCTGCAATTTGTTCAGGTTTTAACGCGGACTTTGACGGAGATCAAATGGCAGTTCACGTTCCTTTATCAAAAAAGGCCATTGAAGAGGCGAAAACTTTGATGCTTCCGGAAAATAATTTATTAAGACCTGCGGATGGTTCGCCTGTATCTACACCAGCATCAAAAGAAATGGCTTTGGGTGTTTACTACCTGACATCAGAAGACACAAAATTAAGTCTTTGCCCCAGTCTGTTTTCTGGTAAAGACGAGGCTATTAGAGCTCATCAAAACGGCAGGATTGAACTTAGACAAATGATTAATGTCTGGATGAACGGTGCAAACTTTGAAACCACTGTCGGTAGAATTTACTTTAATGAAATATTACCACCGGTATTTGAATATGTTAATGATTCGGCAACATCGACCTTAATCAAAAAACTTTTCTCACAGGCATATGCCAAATGTACCCGTGACGAGGTTGTCAAAATGATCGACGATGTTAAATCATTAGGTTTTGCCGCAGGTACAATTTCTGGTATTTCTTTCGGAGTTTTTGACGCTAAGATCTTACCTGAAAAAGGCAAAATCCTTAAAGAGGCTGAAAATAAAGTTGCCGAGATCGGAGAAAACTTCAATCAGGGACTTATTACTTTGGATGAGAAAAAGAGAATGAGCAAAGATGTTTGGCTGGAAGTTTCGGAAGATCTAGCTGACAAGACATGGGCATTAATGGAACCGACCAACCCGATCAGAATTGTTATCGATGCTAAAGTCGGACGTGCATCAAGAGATCAAGTTAAACAGTTGTCGGCGATCAGGGGACTAGTTGTTGATCCACTAGGTAAAATTGTCGAATTGCCTATTAAAAGCAACTTCAGGGAAGGATTGTCAGCTTTTGAATATGTAACTTCTTCAAGAGGATCAAGAAAAGGATTGACTGATACGGCTCTTAAGACTGCAGATGCAGGATACTTAACCAGAAGATTGGTTGATGTTGCCCATGATCTTATTATAAGGATGGAAGATTGTGGAGCCAAAGAAGGGCTGGCAATTCTGAGATCTCAAAGACCAACCGCTTTTGCTAACAGAATAATCGGCAGATTCTTAATAGATAGTGTTAAAGATTCCAAAGGTAAAATGGTTGCTGATAAAGAAGAAGTAATAAGCGAGTTGATTGCTACCAAGATAGAAGCTTCCGATGTAACTGAAGTTAAAGTTCGTTCAGCCCTTTCTTGTACTGCCAGATATGGACTTTGTGCAAAGTGTTACGGATGGGATCTGTCAACTAAAAACATAGTGGAAATTGGAATGCCTGTTGGAGTAGTTGCAGCTCAGTCAATTGGTGAACCCGGAACCCAGCTTACCCTCCGTACCAAACATGCCGCTGGTGTGGTTGGTATTGACGTTACTCAGGGATTGCCTCGTGTTGAAGAATTGGTAGAGGCCAGGACTCCAAAAATAGTATCCGCTATTTCAGAAATTAGCGGGAAAACAATAGTTTCAGAAGTAGAGGAAGGATTTAGAATAATTGTCAGAGGGTCAGGTAAACTGAAAGAAGAAAGAGAGTATATTGTTCCAAAGACTTTACAGTTGGCTGTTGAAGATAACCAGTTAATTGATGCAGGAACAGCCCTGGCCTACGGTCCTTTGGATATTAAAGAAATTCTTTCCATCAAAGGACTCCGTGCAACCCAGGAATATTTGGTAGCCGAAATTCAAAAAGTCTATGAATCACAGGGAATCGGAATTAACGACAAACATTTTGAAACTATAGTTCGTAAGATGAGTGATGAAGTTAAAATAATCACTGCAGGTGATACTCATTTCCTTCCGGGAGAACTGACCAGTAAAGCCCATTTTGAGGAAGAAAACGAAAAAGTGTTAGCTGCAGGCGGAGAACCCGCATCAGCTCAGCAAATAGTTTTGGGTATTACCAGAAGATCTTTATACACCGAAAGTTGGCTTTCAGCAGCGTCGTTTGAACAGACTACCGATGTCTTGACCGAAAGCTCACTGATGAGCAGGGAAGATGTCCTTCTTGGTTTGAAAGAAAATGTTATTATCGGAAGACTTATCCCGGTCACTGCGGATAAAGCAATTTTAAAACAAAACTAATATGCCAACAGCAAATCAATTAGTCAAACACGGAAGAAAATCAACAAAGATGAAGTCCCAAACAACATCCCTTAAAAAATGGTTTAATTCCAAAGACAGAAAGTTCGGAGTAATGACATCTCCTTTTAAAAGAGGAGTGGTTATTGCAGTCAGAACAATGACACCCAGGAAACCAAATTCTGCTCTGCGAAAAGTAGCTCGTGTCAGGCTGTCAAATAAACAGGAAATAACAGCGTATATCCCGGGTGAAGGGCATGAATTGGCCGAGCATTCGGTGGTTATGGTCAGGGGAGGAAGAGTCAAAGACTTATCAGGTGTTAAATACACAATAGTCAGAGGACGTTATGACACCACAGGGGTGGCAGGTAGGAAAACATCCAGGTCGAGATATGGTGCCAAAAAAGAACAAGGAGTGGTAAAATAAACCGTTTTTAATAAATAAAAAACGGAAAAATAAAAATATATGCCAAGAAGAGGACAAGTAAAAAGAATAAAACCAAGTGAAGACCCGATATATAAAAGTGTGATGGTTGCAAAACTCATCAACCGCTCAATGTATGATGGTAAAAAGAGCGTTGCCGAAAAAGAAATTTACGGAGCACTTGAGCTGATTGCCAAAAAAACAGAAGGTGATGCATTAAAAGTATTTAACCAGGCAATTGAAAACATCAAGCCTGAAATGGAAGTACGCGCCCGCCGAGTTGGAGGTGCAGCTTATCAAATTCCACTGCAAGTTAGAGGAGAAAGAAAAGATTCACTGGCAATCAGGTGGCTTATCATAGCAGCTAGAGCCAGATCAAACTCCGAATATCATACCTTTGCAGAGAAAATAGCTGCTGAAATAACAGATGCAGCTAAAGGTGAAGGTGGGGCTGTTAGAAAAAGAGCTGAGATAGAAAAAATTGCAGAAAGCAACCGTGCGTTTAGTCACTTTAAGTGGTAAAATATATCTATGGGGTTCCTTTTAATTAACGAAGCACAATTAATTGCTTTACATCCCGAAGGTTATAGTATGGAAGATGTTGCGAATGCTACACTTCAAATGATTAAACAAGGTAATCCTATTTCCGATAAAGCCCTTAAAATTTATGACCAGAGAGATGAAGCATTAAACGTCAGAAGGGATTTGTTAATAGACCCTGCTACGATTGAAGCAGCCGCTTTTGTTAGAGAGAGATCACATTAACTTCATTTTGACCGATAAACTAACTTAGTTATCTAAAATAGATCCGTATAATACTTTAATCATTGGAAATGCTTTTTCACTCTTGATAAAATAATTTCGTTTTAATATTAAGTTGATAATAATGACCACAATAGAAAAATTTAATGAAATCAAAGAATTATTAGTAGCTGTTGACAAGCTAGAAGGAGATTTCCCTCTCAATAAGTTAAATGAAAGAAAATTAGCATTTGAAAAACAAATTTATCAAATACAATTGCAATTAGGAATTCGTCCAAAACTAAAACCTCTTGATGAAGGTGACAACTAACGAATATCTCTTTTATCGAATAAGCAACTGTTGACTGCTAAATCTGTCTACAAATTTACTATGTCAAAGTTAGATAGATGTTCATTTAATTAGCTCAATTCGAAAGAAACTTTAAGGTATTAGTCTGGGAGTTAACGTTAACAAGAAGATTTCTTTTGATTTAAGGTAGCCAATCTGAGATAAAATCTCAGGTAGGAGAAAGTTTGATGATAAATCATCTATGAGAAGTACATCGACATACTGTTTGTTTGATATTTTGGTAAGTAAATGAGATAATACAATTTAGAACTGGAGGTGATCGATGTGGACGAAAAACAAAAAATGAATACACTTGAAGACTCTCAAACATGGGGCCAGGTTCAAAACCTAGAGGCTGGTGATCATGCACAAGCTCTGCAAACCTGGTTTAATGCAGGACTCTTAGAAACAACGTACACCCAGGAACAATCACCAAATGATTTGGTACATAAATTTTTCGATTCATTTGAAAAAACAGTAATTGATGCTGGCGCAGAAGTGCCTTTTCGATTTGTTGTGACACCCGTTATATTAAAAGTCGGTTCTGACGTGCTCATGTCTGATGCTGTTCGATTAGCTGTGAAAATTGAACCTACTAATTCAGAAGTTTCCATAGGCCAACTTAAAGAATTTGCCCAACAGGTGAGAGAGAAATGATATGTCAAACTTATCATGACTAAAATTTTCTAGAAGTGAATCAAAAAAACTTTTATGCTTTGGATATTGGTACCATAATACTCTTGTTGTGTTGTGGTGTGATTTGGGTCGAAACTTTAACTCTGCTGTAAATAGGAGATTCATTGCGTTTACATGGAGGAGTAACACTTAGAAGGTGGATAGTCTATCTTAAGTAAAACAAAATACAAGTCGATATCTGTTGCACAATCTTGTTTTTATGAAACAAGATCACTTCAACACCTCATTGCAATATTTAGAAATCTACTCCATATTTTCCGTGTACCTTTGTAAATGAATAAAGTAAATTAAGTATCCATTGAATTCAGTTTTACTTACTCATAAAATCACTAATGCTTCCGAAAGGGAGCACTCTTGTTATTGATTACTCTTGTAATTATAATAACGATATGGAATACAACGAAGCAAGTATTCCTGAATTGGAAGAGCTTAGACAAAGAAATAAAGAAAGGGAATATGGTCTGAGCGAGGAGCAGTTAGAGAATCAGCTTAACGAATATAGAAAAGCCATGGGGGGTGATCCAGTAGACGGTTTAAATATTAAACTCTTTATGGCCGATGAACAATTAAAGAAATTTGAAGAATTGGGATAGTTTCTGTTTTGATGTTGTTGAATAAACACATTACTCCTGTTAAAATCAACAATGCTTCCGAAAGGGAGCATTTATCATTTTGTTTAAAAATGACAAAGTCCACTGTGTTAGCAGTAGGAGTTTATTTGTTACTAATCTAAAAAATGGCAGAGGAAGCAAAGAAAAAATCAGCAATGGTTGTGACGGTTACCAAGGACCGTATTGTTGCTTTGGATAAAATCAGAAACATCGGAATCATAGCTCACATTGATGCTGGTAAAACGACAACTACAGAAAGACTTCTTTTTGAAACAGGTAGAACTTATAAACAAGGCTCAGTTGATGAGGGAACTACAGTTACCGACTGGATGGCTCAGGAAAGAGAAAGAGGAATTACTATAGTTTCTGCTGCTATCACTGCCTTTTGGGATTTTGTAAAAACAACTTCGGTTGAAGCAGGGCATTATAGAATAAATTTAATTGATACTCCCGGACACATTGATTTTACTGCAGAAGTCGAAAGATCCTTACGTGTATTGGATGGTGCTTTGATGGTCTTTGACGGCAGAACCGGCGTGGAATCACAATCCGAAACTGTTTGGAGACAAGCAGATAAATACAAAGTTCCAAGAATCTGTGTACTTAACAAACTTAATTTAATCGGTGCTGATTTTGATGCTTCTATTAAATCAATTAGAGACAGACTTGGTGCAAATGCCTCACCAGTTATCTACCCTATTGGCCAGGAACATGAACATAGGGGGGTTATCGATCTTATAACTATGAAAGCTTTGACCTATAAAGCAATTGAGGATCATGATCTGACTGAGGAAGAAATTCCAGCTGATCTTTTGGAAATTGCCAAAAAATACCGAAGCGAACTTATTGAAAAAGTTTCCGAATTTGATGATGACACATTGGCAAAATATCTGGAAGGTGTAGAGCCTGATGAAATAGAAATTAAAAGAGCTATCAGAAAGGGTGTAATATCTGGAAAATTCTTCCCCGTCTTCGGAGGGGACAATAGAACCGCAGAAAGCAGACTTCTGTTAAATGGAGTTATAGAATTCCTTCCGTCACCTGTTGATCTTGCTGCTATCGAGGGAACAAATCCTAAAACAGGAGAAGTGGAAACAAGGGAGCGAAAAAATGAAGCTCCGTTTTCAGGGCTGGCTTTCAAAGTAGTTACCGATCCTCATGTAGGTAGATTAGTCTATGTCAGAGTTTATTCGGGATCTTTAAAAACCGGCCAAACAGTTTATAACAGTAGTAAACAATTATCGGAAAGAATCGGAAAATTGGTGCTTCTTCATGCAGACCAAAGGGAACTTATTGAAGAAGCCTTTGCCGGAGAAATTGTGGCAGTTGTAGGTGTTAAAGATACAACTACTGGTCATACCATTTGTGACCCAGCCCATCCTATTCATCTTGAATCTATTACTTTCCCTGAACCAGTTATTTCACTGGCTATTGAACCTGCAACCAAATCGGATCAGGAAAAAATGGGTTTGGCACTAAATAAACTATCAGATGAAGATCCAACCTTCAGAATTAAATCCAATCCGGAAACAGGACAAACAATTATCGCGGGAATGGGTGAATTACAGCTTGAAGTATTGGTAGACAGAATGAAGAGGGAATTTAATGTTATAGCCACAACTGGTGCCCCACAGGTAGCCTATAAAGAAACTATCAAAAAATATGCAGAAGGTGAAGGGAAGTACATCAGGCAAACTGGAGGACGGGGGCAGTATGGTCATTGTTATATCAAAGTTGAACCCAGAGGAAGAGGAGAAGGATTTGAGTTTAAGAGTGAAATTAAAGGTGGGTCAATTCCCCAGGAGTACATACCTGCCATAGAAAAAGGTGCCAAAGAAAAACTTGAAAACGGTATTATGGCAGGCTATCCGATGGTTGATGTCAAAGTTACCGTCTATGACGGAACCTTCCACGATGTTGATTCTTCGGAAATGGCTTTTAAGATTGCCGGATCATTAGGGGTTGAAGATGCAGTTAAGAAAGCCGACATGATTCTTCTTGAACCTATCATGAAGGTTGAAGTCTTTACCCCAGGTGAGTACATGGGTGATGTTATGGGGGACCTTTCCAGTAAACGTGCTTCTATTTCAGGATCTGAAGATAAAGCAGGAGAAACAGTTATCTATGCTACAGCCCCTTTGGCAGAGCTTTCAGGTTATGCGACCAAATTAAGATCCCTGACTCAAGGAAGAGCCAGAGCATATGTAGAGCCTTCACATTATGAAGAAGTTCCAGCTCACATAGCAGCCCAGATTGTTGCCAAAGCAGGTAAAGTTGAAATGGCCAGAGGATAATCTAAATTTCACTTCTTGACTTACTGGAAGTAAGGGATACAATAAACGTCAATTATGGCAAAGGGATACGTTATAGTTTTAGAGTCAGGAAAAATAGGTAATGGTGGATTTGGAAATGAAAGTTACGCTGCTTTTACTAAGGAAGCTGCAATAGCTTCATTTCCGGCTGTTGCTAAAAAGTTTGAGACAGATGAAGAAGCGTTATCCATTAGGGAAATCACCGGAGAAGTAGAATTTGTTACAGATATACCAATTAATTTTGACAGAAATAGAGTGTAATTAAGCAATAAAGTTTTAAATTCACTCTTGACACTTTAGATTAGGTTCAAATATAATACAACTTCATGAGGCGGAATTAAGCCTCTTGTTTTTTGAAGAGAATCAAAATATAATATAAGACTCATGGCAGACGCAAAACAAAAATTTGACAGAAGTAAACCACACGTAAATATTGGTACCATTGGTCATGTTGATCATGGTAAAACAACTTTAACTGCAGCCATCACTACAGTTTTGGCAAAAGCTTTTCCCGGAGGAGTAAATAAAGCTTATGCATTTGATCAGATTGATTCGGCTCCTGAAGAGAAACAAAGAGGAGTTACCATCAACATTTCCCACGTTGAGTATGAAACAGACAAGAGGCACTATGCCCACATTGATGCACCAGGACATGCTGATTACATCAAGAACATGATTACAGGTGCAGCCCAAATGGATGGAGCTATTTTGGTAGTCTCTGCTCCAGACGGTCCCATGCCTCAGACAAGGGAACATGTTATTTTGGCCAGACAGGTCAATGTTCCAGCCCTCATAGTTGCACTTAACAAATGTGATGCAATGGATGATCCGGAACTTCTGGAGCTCGTTGAATCAGATATCAGAGAACTCCTTAAAAAATATCAGTTCCCCGGAGACGAAATTCCAATTGTCAGAGTTTCAGCACTTAAAGCTTTAGAGGGTGATGCTGAAGCAGAAAAAGGCATTCTTGAACTTATGAAGAAAGCTGATGAATTTATTCCTGATCCGGTCCGCGATACCGAAAAACCATTTTTGATGCCAGTTGAAGATGTATTTTCTATCTCAGGAAGGGGAACGGTTGTTACGGGAAGAGTAGAGCGAGGAGAAGTTAAAGTTAACGAAGAGATTGAAATAATCGGGATCAAAGCAACTCAAAAAACAGTAGTTACCGGACTTGAAATGTTCAGAAAACTTCTTGATTCAGCAATGGCAGGAGATAACGTCGGAGTACTTCTTCGAGGAATTGAAAAGACTCAGGTTGAAAGAGGACAGGTTCTCGCTAAAGCCGGAACAGTTACACCTCATACCGAGTTTGAAGCCGAAGTCTACATTCTTTCCAAAGATGAAGGCGGACGTCACACACCGTTCTTTACAGGTTACAAACCACAGTTTTTTATAAGAACAGCAGATGTAACAGGAGATTGTACCTTACCCGAGGGTGTTGAAATGGTTATGCCTGGTGATTCTGCCAAGATGAAAGTTAAATTAATAGCACCTGTAGCTATGGAAGAAGGACTTAGATTTGCAATTCGAGAAGGTGGTCACACGGTTGGTGCCGGAGTGATTACCAAGATTATTGCTTAATATTTTTTTAATACCCGCCGCAAGGCGTCGCACCTTAAAGGGCTAACATGGCAGGACTAAGATTAAGAGTAAAGCTAAAAGCTTACGATCATAGAGTCATTGACGAAGCAGCTGCAAAGATTATCGATACAGCTCTAGCTTCTGGCGCCAAAGTAGCAGGCCCTACACCTCTCCCAACCCAAAGATCAGTTACTGTTATTAAAGAGTCTCCTTTTACAGATAAAGATGCCCAGGAACATTATGAAATGCTTATCCATAAACGTCTGATTGATATTTTAGACCCTACACCAAGAACTGTAGATGCACTTGGAAATCTGGATCTTCCTGCAGGAGTCTCAATTGAGATTAAGATGTAACACATCTATGGTTGAAGAAGAATTCCTTCGAGAAAAATTATCCCGATTAAATTTGCCATTTAATTCTGTAAAAGGTTTGCTTGAACTTTGTAGAGAAGATTTAACTATTGATGAAGCTTTACAAAAAACTTTGGCATACCCTGATAACGAGGAATATAAAGAAAATTTTACAAAGGCAGCTGACTTTCTTAGAGAAAATGCCGAAAAACTAAAGATTAGAAAGTAGGATTTATTGGTTTGGTTGTTGCCTGTTGAGCATGTCTTTCTTGACGTTCGCCAACCCATTGTGCTGTCTGTAATTCTTCACTAGAAACTTCAACATCCCGATGAGGTCCAAGTAAAAATACAGGTCGTTCTGCTTCTAGCAATGTTGCATCTCTGTCTCCTTTTTCTTCTACTCTGGTACCCATTATTCATACATTATATCATAATGGTCAAGAATACGTCACTTTTAAAAAGTGTAGTTTTAAATTGGTTGTTTTGTTTCTCTAGGTTGAGCCAAAGGTTGACTTATATCTGTGAGAAGAGAACATTGTTATCTGCATTACCTATCTTGCTCACTGGAATTAATCCCCTAGTTTATAATATTTCTTTTGTTCTCTTTGTTGCTTTGGCTATATTAATAGCTCCATTCTCTGTTATTTGTAATATGTCCTTTGCCATTATTGTTGAAAATCTGTCCTTCCCCTCCTCCTTGTCAAGCTTGGAAGTGTTTGATATAATTGCACATAATTATGCAGGAGGTTGTAACGAGCTGACCTCAAGCGAGAAGAAAGGCAAAAGAAGGCGCCTTGGGCGCTTTTTTATTGGTAAAACAAATGAAAACAATTTTAGGAACAAAAGGGAACATGACACAGGTCTTTATCAATGACCATCGGGTTGTAGTGACCAAAATTACAGCCGGTCCCTGTGTGGTCACCCAGATCAGGAATATGGATAAAGACGGTTACTGGGCAATTCAACTCGGATTTAATCAAAGACCAGCCAAGAATACTTCCAAATCACTCCAAGGTCACCTCAAAGAAAATAAAAAAGACAAGTTATACCCCAGAAATTTAAAAGAAATAAGACTAGATAAAGAACCTGATTTTAAAGTTGGTGACGTTATTAATATCTCCGACATTTTTAGTAAAGGTGATGTAGTTATGGTCAGCGGCGTAACCAAAGGAAAAGGTTTCCAGGGAGGAGTCAGAAGGTATGGTTTTGCCGGAGGACCCAGAACCCATGGCCAAAGTGACCGGGAAAGAGCACCGGGATCAATTGGACAGACAACCACACCAGGAAGAGTATATAAAGGCAAAAAAATGGCAGGACGAATGGGTGGAACTATGGTAACTGTCAAAAACCTTCATGTGGTTGGAGTAGATAACGAAACCAACGAGCTGGTAATTTCAGGTGCAATTCCTGGAAGAATCGGAGCATTACTTTTGATAAAAAGAATTTCTGCAGGTTCTTTGAAGGATCTGGAAAAAGAAACACCGGTAGCTCAGGTTGTTGAGGGTGAAAGTTCTGAACTGGGAGAAGAAACTGCGGCTACTAAAGCTACAGGACAAACACCTGAACAACCAAAAACAAAACAGGAGGTAGTTAATGCTTAAAGTAAAACTATTTACAGCTAAAGGTACGGGAGATACTGGTTTTACAATGCCAAAAGAATTCGACGGCAAATTCTCCCAAGCTCTTTTGGATCAGGCAATCAGAGTATATGAAGATAGAACCCACTTTGGGTTTGCAAAGGTGAAGACCAGAGGTGAAGTAGACATGACCAAGAAAAAAGTCTACAAACAAAAAGGAACAGGTGGAGCCAGACATGGTGCCAAGTCAGCACCTATCTTTGTAGGTGGAGGAAAAGCTCATGGTCCCAAAGGAGTTAAAAAAGTTTTAACTTTACCCATAAAAATCAAAAGGAAAGCATTGACAGCAGCTGTTTCATTTGTAGTTAGTAATAAAAGGGCTGTAGTAGCCGAGAGTCTTTCCAATGTTAAAAAGACAGCGGAAGCAGTAAAAGTTTTATCAAAGATCAGGCAGAAAATGGAAGTTAAATCAACAATTTTGGCAGTTTTGCCAGATGAGGCTGCAACTTCCTTAAAGTTTTTTAAGAATATAGAAAAAGTAAGGGCAGTTTTGTATAAAGATCTAAATGCATTTATTCTTTTAAGAGCAGGTTTTGTGGTTTTTGACGCTAGCGTCTTTGAAAAGAAAGGAGAGAAGCGTGTTAAAACTGCTTCTAAAAAAATTAAATGAACTTAACACCTATTTTTACTGAAAAAAGTATGAAAGTAGCCAAAGACGGGGTTTATTCCTTCTGGGTATTACCATCACTTAGTAAAAGTCAGATTAAAAAACTGGTTGGAGACATGTTCGGAGTTAAAGTTGAAAGTGTCAAAACTTTAAATTACAAAAAAAGTGTCAAGAGAAACTTTAGGGGTAGAACTGTAACAAAACCGGCACATAAAAAAGCACTAGTTACTTTATCCGGTAAGGATAAGATAGAAATCTTTGAGGAGGTCAAAAAGTAAACTGAGGATAAAGATTTAAAAATTAAAAATAAAATATGAAAAAATTAAGAAATTTATTACAAAAGCATTCAGGAAGAAGCAGCGGAACTATTACCGTTAGGCATCAAGGTGGCAGAATGAAGAGATTTTTGAGAGAAATTGACTTTAAGAGAGCCAAAAAGGATGTCTGGGCAAAAGTTGAAGTATTGGAATACGATCCGAACCGGAATGCCGATATAGCCCTTTTGGTTTATGAAGATGGAGTAAGGTGTTATATAATAGCCCCCAACGGCTTAAAGGTCGGAAGTAAAGTTATTGCCTCCGATGCAGCAAGCATTGAAGTGGGTAATTGTCTGCCATTGGGTAAGATTCCTGTAGGAACACAGATACATAATTTGGAAATTAAACCAGGATTTGGAGGACAAATAGCCAGAGGAGCAGGAGTTGTAGCTTACGTCTTTGGAAAAGACGAGACGTCTGTTTTAATTAAAATGCCATCAGGTGAAATCAGAAGATTTTCACCACTTGCTTGGGCAACGATCGGTCAGGTTGGCAACGTAGATGATAAAAATATTAGGTTAAGAAATGCGGGATCAAACAGAAGAAGAGGAATTAGACCGACTGTCCGAGGAGTAGCCATGCATCCACATGCACATCCTCACGGAGGTGGAGAAGGCAGAAGCAGAGTAGGACTTAAGTATCCTAAAACACCTTGGGGTAAAAAAGCAGTGGGTAAGACGAGAATACCAAAAAAGTATTCAGACGGATTAATTATTGAAGGAAGAAAGAGAGGGAAAAAATAAGCTTAGGCTTAAATAAAATATAAATATGAGCAGATCAAGCAGAAAAGGACCATATGTAGACGAGAGGCTTCTAAAGAAATTAGATGCCGGACTTGGTGTGAAGGAAAAACCTGTTAAAACCTGGTCGAGAAATTGTCAGATACCGCCTCAGTTTGTTAATAAATATTTCCAGGTACATAACGGTAGGATCTTTGTCTTGGTTTTTGTCACAGAAGATATGGTAGGGCACCGTTTGGGTGAGTTTTCCCCGACAAGAACATTTAAAGGACACGGAGAAGTTGTTAAAAGAACTATGGATAAGACCTAACGGTTCAATTTGTATCGTAAAACTTAAAAAATATGGAATTTAAAGCAGAACAAAAATATTTACTACTTAGTCCGAGGAAAATCAGACCGGTAGTTGAAGTTATTAAAAAACTAACACCCAAAAGAGCCTTGGAAGTTTTACCTTTCATCAAAAGACGAGCCAGTGAAACTTTGGCTAAAGTGATTAAGTCTGCAGTTGCCAATGCGAATAATAAAAATGTTGATATTACTAAATTAAGTTTTAAGGAGATTCAGATAGGTGAAGGACCAAGACTTAAAAGAGGAATGCCGGTCTCAAGGGGTAGATGGCATCCCATAAAAAAAAGAATGAGCCATATTAGGATAGTTCTCAAATCAGATGACACAATTAAAAATAAAAAATCAGAGAAAACAGAAAAAGTGTCAGCAGTAAAAGCAAGAACAGATGAAAAGAAAAAGACAGTAAAGAAAGTAATCAAAAAAAATGAGTCATAAAGTCAATCCAATCGGTTTTAGAGTCGGCAGAATGATACCTTGGGGATCAAGGTGGTTTGCCGATTCGGGAACTTATAAAAACAACCTGATTGAAGACATAGGTATTAGAGATGTCCTAATGAAAAGACTTGCACTTGCAGGAATTACGAAAGTTGAAATTGAAAGACTACCCAAAAGTATGGTTGTCATTGTTTGGGTTTCAAGACCGGGAGTGGTAATCGGACGGGGAGGATCGGGTATTGAGGATGTCAAAAAATTAATTGTTGAAGTAATGAACAAACTTAGAAAAGTTAAGGTTAAAGATATAAAAATTGACCTTCGGGTCAATGAGATAAAAAATGCCGAAACCTCAGCTTTTTTGGTAGCCACCAGGATAGCCGGTGATTTGGAAAGAAGAATTCCTCACAGAAGATCGGTTACCAAAGCCATGGAGAGAGTTATGGCAGGAGGAGGTAAGGGTGTAAAAATATTTTTGGGTGGTCGTATTAACGGCGCTGATATTTCAAGAGTTGAAAAATTCCACCTGGGATCCGTTCCAACACAAACCTTAAGGGAAGAAATAGATTATGGACAGGTACCTGCTTTAACGAATAGAGGTTATGTTGGTGTCAAAGTTTGGATACATAAAAAGGAGGAAGATTAATGTTACAACCGAAAAGAAGTAAGTGGATCAAAAATTTCAGGGGACGCAGGCGCGGTAAAGCTCAAAGAGGCAGCTCTGTTTCTTTTGGAGATTACGGACTTAAGGCAATGGAAGTAGCCTGGGTTACAGCAGCACAAATCGAAGCTGCCAGACGTGCAATTACCCATGCTTTAAAAAGAGGAGGCAAGGTTTGGGTTAGAGTTTTTCCCGATAAACCGGTATCCGGTCGTGCAGCCGGAAAAAGAATGGGTGGAGGAAAAGGAGACGTCGTTAAGCATGTGGCAGTAGTTAAACCGGGGAAAGTCATGTTTGAAGTAGCCGGTGCGACAGAATTAGCTATTAAGGATGCCTTTGCCAAAGCGGGAGCAAAGCTTCCCATAAAAGTCAAAATGGTTGAGAAATAAATAAAATTTAAGTGAAAAATAATATAAAAAGAATATGAAAATCAAAGAAATTAAAGAATTAAGAGCAAAAGATATTAAGGATTTAGAAGCCTTGGTGATCAAAAAAAGACAAGAATTATTAAAACTGAATGTCAAGCTTTTAGCAGGTAAAGAGAAAAATGTAAAATTGCTTAAAAATATGAAAAAAGATATAGTACAGCTTTTAACTTTAAAATCAGAAAAGGAGGTAATTAAAAAATGAAAATATTTGCAGGAATCGTAGTTTCAACAAAGATGCCTAAAACGGCAACAGTTGAGGTGGAAAGATTTTTGTCACATCCGGTTTATAAGAAAAGATTTAAGAGAAGCAGGAAATATCAGGTGCATACGGAAATCGAAGTAAAAGTCGGCGACAGGGTTAAATTTGCTGACACCCGTCCTATCAGTAAGACCAAGAAGTGGATAATAATTGAAGACATTAAAGTTAAAAAGGTTACGGAAACAAAGAAAGAAGAAATAAAGATAAAAACTACGAAATCTAAAGCGGTTAAAACAAAAGTAGTCAGAAAGAAGGGTAAAAATGGTACAGCTTAGATCAATATTAAAACCAGCGGATAACAGTGGCGCCAAAAAATTAGCAATTATAGGAGTTCCGGGTAGGATAGGTAAAATAGCGACCATTGGAGACATAGTTCTTTGTTCAGTCCGTGGTGCTGATCCGAATGGAGCAGTTAAAGACCACGAGAAAGTCAAGGTACTGATTGTCAGGACGAGAAAAGAAATCGGAAGATCTGACGGAACTTATATCAGGTTTGACGACAATGCAGGAGTGGTAATTGATAAACAGGGACTTCCGCTTGGTACCCGAATATTAGGCCCTATTGCCCGTGAGATTAAAGAGATAGGTTTTAATAAAATTGCATCTTTAGCCAGGGAGGTAGTTTAAATATAAATATATGAATAAATACAAATTAAGCAAGTTTCATTTAGGAGACATGGTTAAAGTTACGTCAGGAAAGGACAAAGGTAGAGAGGGTAAAATTGAGAAAATTATACCTAAAGAAGACAAAATTCTGGTTATGGGAATAAATGTCTACAAAAAGCATGTTAAGGGAGTTCAGGGACAAAAAGGTGGTATTTACGACGTACCGAGACCGTTAAATGTAGCAAAAATAGCTTTAATTTGTCCAAAATGTAAAAAAGTAACCAGGGTAGGCTTTAGAATTATGGCAGAAAAAAGTGGTAAAAACGAAAAAGTCAGAATTTGCAAAAAATGTGAGAAGGAGATATAAGCGAAGTTTTATACTTTGTTTTATTAAAAAAATATGAATAAATTAGCCGAAAAATACAAAAAAGAAATTATTCCTGTATTAAAGGAAGAATTTTCTATTGCCAATGTCATGGGAGTACCAAGAATGACTAAAATAACCCTCAATATGGGAATAGGTAGTATTTTGAAAAACAAGGAAGCAAAAGAAACTCTAATTCGTGATTTGGCTGCAATTTCCGGCCAAAAACCGTCTGAAAGACCAGCCAAATTATCTGTTGCCAGCTTTGCAATTAGACGGGGAATGGTGGTGGGTCTTAAAGTAACATTAAGAGGGACCAAAATGTATGATTTTTACCAAAAATTTGTTAATATAGTCCTTCCCAGACTGCGTGACTTTAAAGGGGTAAACGCTAAAAGCTTTGATAATTTTGGAAACTATACGATCGGAATGAGTGAATACAGCGTTTTTCCTGAAATCGATACTGCCAAATCAAATATTTCCCACGGGTTGGAAATTGTAATTACCACGACAGCAGGAAATAAGGAAAGAGGCAGAAAGTTATTGGAACTTTTAGGAATGCCTTTTCAAAAATAAGTAATAAGTAAAAATAGATAAATAAATATATGGCAACAACAGCAAAAGAACAAAGAGAGTTAAAGAAATTACCCTATAAAACAAGGTATAGAAACAGGTGTAAAATCTGCGGTAGGCCAAGAGGCTACATCCGCAAATTCGGTCTGTGCAGATTGTGTTTCAGGGAGCATGCCTTAAAAGGTGAACTTCCGGGAATTAGAAAGGCTAGTTGGTAAGCATAAAACTTACTCAAAAAATAATATGACAAATTACCCCGTAGCAGATTTCTTAATCAGATTAAAAAACGCCGGCTTGGCTGGTATCAGAGAAGTTATTATACCCAAAACCAAACTGATTGTGGGCGTGGCTAATGCTCTTAAAAGAGCTAAATTTTTAGACAGTGTTGTTGTAGGAAAAAAGGAGATTACAGTCACACTTTCTATCTTTAGCAAGAAAGCGGTTATCTCTGATTTGAAGATTGTTTCCAGACCAGGGCTTAGGATCTATATGAATGTTGATGAGCTGGAGAAAAGAAAAAAACCGGATATTCTTATTTTAACCACACCTAAAGGGGTAGTGTCGGATAAAGAAGCCAAAAAATTAAGAATCGGCGGAGAAGTATTAGCAAAAGTACTATGAGTAAGATAGGAAAACAACCAATAACAGTTCCATCAGGAGTAACTGTAGAAATAAACGGCAAGATCGTTAATGTCTCAGGTCCAAAAGGAAACTTAAGTTTCAAGCTCGACCGTTCAGTGGAGGTCAGTTTGGAAAACAGTGAAGTCTTAGTTAAATGTCCCAAAGCTGATAAGAGATCGCTTTCTATTTGGGGTACGTCCAGGATGGTTATTTCCAACATGGTTAAAGGGGTAAGTGATGGTTGGTTTAAGAAACTGGAACTAATCGGAACGGGTTATAGAGCAGAAGTTAGGGGAGATGTTCTGGTTTTGACAGTAGGTTATTCTCATCCTGTTGAAATTAAAGCGCCAAATGGAATTACTTTCAAAGTAGAAAAAAATGTAATAACAGTAGACGGATACGACAAAGAAGTTGTCGGACAAATTTCGGCTAATATCAGAGCCAGTAGGCCACCCGAGCCATATAAAGGCAAGGGAGTAAAGTACATAGATGAGGTAATAAGAAGAAAGGCAGGTAAAGCAGCCAAAGCTGCAGCCCAATAATTATGAACGTCAATAAAGGATTTAATCAAAGAAGAAAAAGAGTCAGAGCTAAGGTTTCAGGAACTAAAACAATACCCAGATTAACTGTTTTTAGATCCAATAAGTATCTTGTTGCCCAACTTATCGACGATGAAAAAGGAATTACCTTAGCTTCAGCTAATGATATGAAGCTTGGTAAAATCGGAAAATTGGGTAAAAAAAGCGCAGATAGGGCTTCCGAGGTAGGTAAAACATTAGCTGAAAAAGCAGTTAAATTAAAAATCAAAAAAGTAGTTTTTGACAAAAGCGGCTATAAATATCACGGCAGAATTAAAACAGTAGCCGATGCAGCGAGAGAAGGAGGATTGGTATTTTAGCTTTAAATTAATTATCAAAATTAAATATGGCATATCAAAATCGAGGAAATCAAGGAAATTATAACCAACCGCCAAAGGAATTTGAGGAAACAGTTGTCCAAATAAACAGAATTTCCAAAAAAACCAAAGGTGGAAACCAGATTCGCTTTGCGGCACTGGTGGTGCTGGGTGATAAAAAAGGAAAAGTTGGAGTTGGTTTGGCTAAAGCACATGACGTCAGAAACGCCATCAGAAAAGCAATTGAGGTAGCCAAAAAGAAAATGATAACTATTACTATGGTAGGCACAACTATCCCTTATTCGGTTAATGCAAAATTCTCAGCAGCCAAGGTTTTATTAAAACCTGCACCCGCAGGATCAGGAATAATTGCGGGAGGACCAATGAGAACAGTCTTGGAGTCCTCAGGTCTTAGAGATGTTGTAGCCAAAAGTTTGGGTAGCAATAATAAAATCTCTTGTGTCAGGGCAACAATTGTGGCTTTGGAGAAAGTAACTTTTTTATCTAAGAAAAAGAAAGGACTGGAAGAATAAAATGGCAAAAAGAAAAGGACGCGGTTATGGCAGCGGTAAAGGCGGACATACATCAGGACGTGGTCAAAAGGGTCAAAAATCCAGAAGTCACATCCATATTCTTTTTCAGGGTGTAAAAGTTAAAAAATCCACACTTAAAAGACTGCCTCTTCTCAGGGGGAGAGGTAAATTTGCAGCCAGACAAAAAGAATTAATTATTAAGGCAGATGAGCTTAATGTCTTCGAAAACGGTGCAAAAGTAGATTTGGCTGCTTTGATTAAAAAAAGAATTGTAAGTGAAAGTGACGCTAAAAAATTTGGTGTTAAAATATTGATGGGTAAGGAAAAACTTACCAAGAAACTGGAAATTTTGGTACCACATTCAAAGAGTTTAAATAATGATGCTTAATGAAATTGCCCAATTTTTTAAAAAAGTAGTAACGAATCCGGGGTTGCGTAAAAAAGTATTAATCACAGCCCTGATTCTTCTGGCTTACAGAATAGTGGGTCATATCCCTGCAGCAGGAATTGAGAAAGAGAGTCTCGCGCAGTTGTTTTCAACCAGTCCCCTTCTTTCACTTTTAGATGTATTTTCCGGAGGAACCTTGGCAAATTTTTCCATCATGGCTTTGGGTCTTAACCCTTATATCAATGCATCAATTATATTACAACTTTTGGGTTATGTTATACCTGCATTGGAGGAGCTGCAAAAAGAGGGAGAATACGGACAGGAAAAAATCAATCAATATACCAGGCTTTTAACAGTTCCCTTGGCTGCCATGCAGGGATTTGGGATGTATGCACTACTTCGCTCTCAGGGAATAATTGGAAATCTTTCTCCTGTCTCGTTGTTGACTCTAATCCTAACCATGACTGCTGGAACAATGTTGGCAGTTTGGTTTGGAGATCTGATTACCGAATACGCATTTAAAAATGGAGTCTCATTTCTTATCTTTGTAGGTATAGTTGCAAGATTACCGATTGTTTTGGGACAGACGATATCTACAATTCAGCCTGAAGATTATTTAAAGATGGGTATATTTTTGGCTGCGGCAATAGGTGTAATTGGTCTAATTGTATTTGTTAATGAGGCAGTCCGACAAGTACCGATAAGCTACGCCAGGATGACCAGTTCTTTAAAGTCAGCATCTTCATACCTACCTTTAAGATTAAACCAGGCAGGAGTGATTCCTATAATCTTTGCCGTATCTTTGGTTTTGATGCCTACAATGATTAGTCAGTTTTTGGGAGCTTCGGGAAATCCCAATTTACAAAACTTGGTGGGAACTATAAATAATATCTTTAATCCAAGCTCTGTTCTTTATAATGTTATCTATTTTGCTTTGGTTGTTGGTTTTACCTACTTTTACACTTCGGTTGTCTTTAATCCTGAAAAAATAGCGGAAAATTTACAAAAAAGCGGAGGGTTTATTACCGGTGTCAGACCAGGTTCGGCTACGGTTAAATATTTAACTTACGTATTAAACAGAATTACCTTGGTTGGAGCAGCCTTTTTAGGATCAGTAGCAGTGCTTCCTTCGCTTTTCCAAAATTCGATAGGTATCGCCAATTTGGCAATTGGAGGAACAGGAATTTTAATCGTCATTTCCGTAGTTTTGGAATTTGTCAGAGAGATGGAAGGTGATTTACTCATGAGCAGATATGACAGGTTTATTCGCTCATAAAAAAATGCTAATATTAATTAGTTATGAATAATCAAGAAAATTCAGTCTTAGTTCAACCAACAGCTGAAACCAAGTCTAAAAAAAATAATCTTCCCCTCATGTTGGTTTTTGTTTTGTTAATACTTTCTCTGGGAGCATTAGGTTATCTGTATTACAAGTTTGATAAAATATCTAGACAAAATGTTGAGTTGAAAAGTCTGGCGATACAACTTGCCGTAGAGAAAGCAGAACAGAAAGCGGCGGCAAAAAATAAAAGTTCACCGGAATGGAAAAAATATACTAATATAATTGAAAAGTATTCAATTGAATATCCTTCTGATTGGACACTGGATACTTCAAAAGCAGAAATAGAGAATAATGATCCAATTGGTGCGGAGCTTTCAATATTTAAAGGAAATTATAAAATCACCATAATGTGGCCATCGGCATATGGTCCTGGAATTTGCATTTTTGATGACCAATCCAGATCAAATGCTCCTGAAATGGCAAACTACTGTGAGGGTAGTTTCAAAGATATAATACAGAATTCAAAACGCAGGCTAGTCAAACCAGAAGTTTTTGATAATCACACACAGTGGGAAGTTTACACCAAAAATAATAATTATTTCGTAACCGTTCCTCCTACACGATATTCAGCTCCAGTCCAGTATGATGAAAATATCATAGGGACTATGGATCAAATCCTTTCAACATTTTCGAATACCCAATAATCTACTGTTTTTAGGGCTAATTTAGTTAAAACAAATCTTGCCCATTATGATTCTACTTGTTTATTTATAAATTTAAGTAAATAATAAAATTATGGAACCTCAAATTACTCAAGCCCAAACTACTCCTGAAAAGAAGAAGAATTCCGTAGTAATTGTTCTATCTATTTTATTAGTTATAACTCTATTTATTAGTGCATTTTTAGCATTCAGAATAAATAAAGTATCAAAACAAAATACTGAACTGAAAAGCCTGGCAGTACAACTTGCAGTTGAGAAGGCAGAAAGGAAAAATAAAAACGAAACCGGTAAGGACACAATACAGACCGATTGCGAGGTGGACAGGGTTTACCAAAGTACTGCGACTGTGACCGTTTGCGATTGTCCCGAATATACCGACAAAGTAATTTTATCAACGGAATTTGGACCGTGTCCGATTGAGGGCATGAAAGATTGTCCAGCTACAACATTTAAATGTACCACTGAGATTGACTAATT
>Ga0209518_1001549_pt1 | contig 24162 bp, 21 predicted proteins | sample RifGroB1_FD_183993 | JGI IMG/M metagenome (GOLD analysis project Ga0209518, IMG submission 183993) | Groundwater microbial communities from Rifle, Colorado, USA - Groundwater B1 (SPAdes) (version 2) | ecosystem: Environmental > Aquatic > Deep subsurface > Groundwater | place: Rifle, Colorado...
GAAAGGGAAGCAATCCCGAACCATTTCAAAAGGAAATCTACAATCTGTTAGATTTGAAATTCCAGCCCCTTCCGCAAAATATTTTAACGCAATAATTCAAGATGTGGTACCCCATGAATTTTTTATACAATTCTTTATTAAACACTTAGAATATTTAGTGTTGAAGTTGGGTTAGGGTTGTTTAGATTGCTCCCTAAAAAAAAGTAATTTAAAAAAAATTGCAACTTTTTTTCCACTCCTCCGTCTTATATACTGTAATTTTTTTAAAAGATTGAAGGAGTATGATATGATCGAAATCACCCTTATTGGACGAGGCGGACAGGGAATTGTCGTCGCAGGAGATATTCTTGCCAAAGCGCTTTTTTATCAGGGATTTTTTGTCAAAAGTTTTCCAGCTTTCGGAACAGAAAGAAGGGGCGCTCCAGTTAAATCTTTTTTAAGAGTCTCCCATGAAAGAATTAAAGAAAGTTATCAAATTTATAAACCAGACTACTATGTTATTTTTGATTCTATTCAGGCCAACGGCTTGCCGCTCGGCGTGAACGGACTGGTCAACGCACCCGAGTTTAAAACAATCCACCATTTAAACTGTCTCGACGCCAATAAAATTGCCGTTAAAAACCGCTTGGGCTCACCTACCAACCCGATTATCAATACCACTATGCTCGGAGGACTGGCAGGTCTTTTGGAAGAACTTGATTTTCATAATCTGGAAAGAGCTATCCAGGAAACCCTTCCGGCTCATCTTCTCAAGAAAAATATGGATTCCGCGTTTCAAGCTTATTCTGAAATGAACCAAAAATACGGTGAAGAAAGGTACTGGACCCTGAAATGCGCATAGAAAATCCTGTTTGTTATTCCGATAAACCGATTACCGGGAATAAGGTCGGTTCATGGCGTTTTGTAGAACCCTATCTTTCTGACAAAAAACCTCCCTGTCAAATAGAATGCCCCCTTGAGCACTCCATTCGTGAAGTTTTTGACTTGATTCAAAAAAACAGCCGGAAAGAAGCTTTTCTGACTATGGCAGATAAAAACCCTTTTCTTTCCATGACTGGCTCTGTCTGTCCTCATTTCTGCGAAGGAGGATGCAGTCGGAAAGAAGTGGATGAAAGTCTCATGATTTCTGATACTGAAGCAAGTCTTGGAAAAATGTTTATCGATGAGCCCCTCGATGTTCTTTCAAAAAAACAAAAATTTACTTTTAAAACTGCTGTGATAGGAGGCGGACCCTCCGGACTTGCTGCTGCTTTTCATCTGGCAAGAAGAGGAATTGCTGTTGATTTATTTGAAAAGGAAGACAAACTCGGCGGAATGCCCTGGTTTGGAATTCCCGATTACAGGTTGGATAAAAATCTTTATTTTAAAGAAATAGAAAGAGTATTAAAAACTTTTCCAAATATTCAGGTGTTTCTTAATCATGAAATTACTCAAAAAGATATTGAAAGTTTCCAAAAAAAATACGATGCTGTTTTTATCGGAGCCGGGAAGCAGCAGGCAGTGGAATTTCCAGATAAAAAAGTAATAAAAGGCTTTGAATTTTTAAAAAACTACCATAAAGGAACCGCTCATTTTCCTCAAAACGGAACCTATTTAGTCTTAGGCGGCGGAAACACTGCAATGGACATTGCAGGATACCTTTTAAGAAACGGGAATCAGGTCAGGATTATTGTGAGAGGGAACAAACTGAGGGCTTTTGAGAAAGAAGTTTCAGAAGTGATTGAAAAAGGCGGACTTGTTTTTTACAAGACAGAGTTTGAAAAATGGGAAAATAAAAAAGTATTTCTTAAATCTGAGGGACATGCCACTTCTTTTGAAGCGGATGGTATTTTTGCCTGTTTTGGGCAGGAAGCGGAAAATGTTTTTAAAAATATTGCGGAAAATGATAAAGTCTATTTTATCGGGGATCTTGAGTCTGAAAATGCGACAGTGGTTCATGCTGTGGCCAGTGCGAAAAAAGTAACAGAAGCTTATCTTTCTAAAAAATTTCTATTCAAAAAAACAGAAGACAAACCATTGGTACAACACGATGAAATCAACTGGGACTACTGGAAAAAGAAAAAAGAACCCCGGAAAAAAGATATGAATGAAGAAGCCGAGCGCTGCATGCAGTGCGGAACCTGTACAGCCTGCGGAATCTGTGAGACTTTTTGCCCTGATTTTGCGATCAGCATCGACTCAGGAAAAGCAGATTTTGACTATAACTACTGCAAAGGATGTGAAATTTGCCAGGAAGAATGTCCCCGGGCTGCTATCTGTATCAGGGAGGTCAAACAGTGAAAAAAATCTTGAAAGGAAATCAGGTTATTGCTTACGCTGTCTCTCAAGCCAATATTTCAGTCATACCTGTTTTTCCGATTACCCCTCAGACCACTATTATTGAAACCATTGCAGAACTGATTAAAAACGGAAAAATGTCTTCTTATTATATTCCTATGGAATCTGAGCATTCTGTTATGGCTGCCTGTATTGGAGCGGCTTCGGCAGGAGTGCGTACCTTTACAGCTACCTCAGGGCAGGGGCTTTTATACATGCATGAACTTCTGCATTGGGCATCCGGAGCCAGACTTCCCATTGTGATGGGAGTAGTCAACCGTGCCGTGGCGCCGGGATGGAACATCTGGATGGATCAATCCGATACCGTATCGCAAAGAGATACAGGCTGGATTCAAATTTACTGCACAACTCATCAAGAGATTTATGATCATTTATTTATCGCCTACCGGCTTTCTGAAAAAGTCCTCCTTCCCTCCATGGTGATTCAGGATGCTTTTTTTCTTTCCCATACGATGGGAGAGTTTGAGTTTGAAGAAAATGAGAAGATCAACCGTTTTATGAAAAGTCAGCCTGAAATCCCTTTTGCTTTTGATTTTAATCAGCCCAAAACACTGGGAAGCCTTTCAGACGATACAAATTATATGGAATTTAGGGAAAAAATTTATACTGCTTTTATCGACGCTCAACAAGAAATCAAAGACCTCTATCAGGAATTTGAACAACAATTTGGAAGAAGCTACCCAATCTACGAAACTTATCAGCTTGATGACGCTGAAATTGTTTTAGGTCTTTCTGGAACAATTTATGAAACTTCTTACGAAGCTATTGACGATCTCAGAAAAGAAGGGATTAAGGCAGGAATGGTCAAGATCCGTTATTTGAGGCCTTTTTTCACTGAAGAACTCAGAGAACTCATGAAAAACAAAAAAAAGATGCTGGTGATTGACCGTAATTTTTCATTTGGAAGAGACGGCGTTTTTGCTTCTGAAATCAAAGCCGCATTACAAAAAGACCCGATTGAGATAAAAACGGTGATTGCCGGACTCGGCGGAAGAGATGTGACTAAAAACACTGTTAAAATGATTGTAAAAAAATCACTGAATGAAAATCTTCCTGAGATTTACTGGGAAAAAGAGGTGTTTGTTTAATATAAGGGAAAGTTTTAAAAAGAGTAACTATTTTCAGTATCTGTTCCAAGTTTCTGGAAAATAATTTTTTATTCAATGTATTTTAAACTAAATTTATTTTATATTATTATCATTTTAATGATAATATTAATCTGTTTTATTCTTTTTCTATGTTATATTTAAGAATAATACAAGGAAGCATTTAAAAATGATAGAAAAAAGTTTAATATTAAAAATTTTTGAAGCTGCTTATATGCAGAGATGGAACGATAAGATCCGTCCCATGGATATATTTGAGCTCGATAAACAGGGTCATAAAATGTTTATTGCCTATTTTCTGGGAAAATTTCAGGAAAAAGATCCGGAACTGGACTGGTCGCAAATTATTGAGGGTGGAATCTTTGAACTTCTTTATCGGATTGTGATCACAGACTTAAAACCTTCCATTTTTTATAAAATCAAAGCCAATCCCATAAAACATTCCCGTCTCAACCAATGGGTCTATCAAAACCTTGAAGAAGTCTTAAAACCCCTTGGAAAAGATTTTTTAATCCGTTTTCAAAAATATTTTGAAGAATCCGACAATAATGTCAACAAGAGGATTTTAAGCGCCGCTCATGTCTATTCATCATTCTGGGAATACAATCTCCTCCTCCCCTTCAACCAAAATGCCTACGATAAAAAAGAAATCGAGGAAGGCTTTCAAAAACGCCTTGAACAATACTACGATCTGGAAGGGATGAAACAGCTTGCTCTTTATCAAAACTACCGTCAGTTTATCGATTTATGCGGTCAGCTCCGCTTTCAATACCGCTGGTCAAACCTTCACAGGGTTCCGAAAACATCTGTACTGGGGCACTCTCTTTTTGTCGCTGTTTTTTCCTATTTTTTTTCAATCGAAGAAAAGTACGCTCCTAAAAGAATTTACAATAATTTTTTTACGGGTCTTTTTCATGACCTGCCTGAAATTCTCACACGGGATGTGATTTCGCCTGTCAAAAGATCCGTGGAAGGCATGGAAGAACTGATTAAAGAATATGAGAAAGAACAGCTTGAAAAATGGATTTACAGCCTGCTTCCTCCTTTTTTCATCGAAGAGATCAGGCTTTTTGCTGAAACAGAGTTTGAAAACAGCATACTGGAAAACGGCAGCCTGAAAACAGTGTCTCTTTGCCAGCTCAATGAAAAATATAATTTGGATCGCTTTTCTCCAAGAGACGGGAAACTGGTGAAAGAAATGGATGAACTGGCCGCTTTTATTGAAGCTTATGAAGCGGTTGAAAATGGAGCCACCAGCCCGAAATTCAAGGAAGCTTATCAGAGAATACGGGAGAAAACCCTTTCAAATCCGACTCACGGAGCCGGGCTTGAAAAGATTTATCATAGTTTTATCAATGAGGAGGTAAAATGAAAAAAATAATTATTGCTGCTTTTATTGTATTTTTGAGCTACGGCTGCGGTCAGAAGACACCCATTAAAATAGGATTTGCAGGAAATCTGAGCGGAAAAATGTCTGACCTCGGAACCGATGCGAGAAACGGAGCCATTCTTGCGGTTGAAAAAATCAACTCTGAAGGCGGGATTGACGGAAGAGATATCGAATTGATCGTAAAAGACGATGAAGGAAACGCGGAAACCGCAAAAAAAATAGATCAGGAACTGATTGACGAAAAAGTCTCTCTGATTATCGGACATGTTTTAAGCGGAATGTCTTTGGCCGCTCTGCCTCTGATGAATGAAAAACAGATGCTTCTTTTCAGTCCTACCAGCGTTTCAAACGCTTTTACCGGAAAAGATGATTTTTTTATCCGTACTTCTGCGGCAACTAAAGCAGCTATTGATACATTTGCGGATTATACTTTTCAAACTCTGAAAATAAATAAAGTATCTTTTGTTTATGACTTATCCAATAAAGGCTATACGGAAGACTGGTACAAAAATTTCAGCTCCCGATTCGAAAAAATAGGCGGGAGTGTGAAAAAAGTGAAAACTTACACCTCAAATCCTGATAATGACTATGGAAAACTGGTACAGGACTTGGCTTTTGATGATCAGGCAATTGTCATTGTCGGGGGACCTTTAGACGCTGCTCTCATCTGCCAGCAGATCAGAAAGTTTAATTCCAAAACTCCGATTCTGATTGCTGGAAGCGCGGTGGCTGAAGCTTTAATTCAGAACGGAGGAAAAAGCGTAGAAGGGGTCTTTTTATCTTATAATTTTGATCAGAATAGTGAAATCCCTCAATTTAAAGAATTCAAAGAAGCTTTCCAAAAGAGATTCGGCAATAGCCCCAACTTCACCGCTAAATATTCTTATGAAACAGTTATGGTCATTCAATCAGTTCTGACTGGAATGAAAGATCCTGATCCAGTTAAAATTAAAAAAGCAATCCTGGATAAAGCTGTTTTTGAAGGTCTTCAGGGAAAAATCGAATTGGATGCCAACGGTGACGCGCAGCCGGCGGTTTTCTTTTTTACAGTTGAAAACGGGAAATTTAAAAGGATTTATTAAAAAATGCGAAAAAACTTAAAACAGCTCCTTATTTTAAGTTTTAGTCTGGTTATCCTGGTTCCTCTTTTGGTAATCGGGATTTCCGTTTTTAAAATTGTAGCTGAAAAACAGGAAAAACAGATTACTGAAAAAAATCTGGCTCTTGCCAAGGCTCTCTCATCTGAAATTGAAATGTTTATTGAAAACCCTAAAAGTATTTTAAAACGCCTTCATCATGTTTTAGATCAGGAAACGATTATTAAAGAAAAATCAATTCATCTCTATCTTGAAGCAATCATACAATCTTTCCCTTTTTTTGAAGCTCTTTTTATGCTGGACAAAAACGGAAAAGTAGAATACTTTGCGCCTTATAATAAAAATTATATTAATAATGATATGTCTTCCCAGAATTTTTTTAAAAACTCTGCCGGTTCGGATAAAATGTATTTTTCACAGGTTTTTATGTCGCAGATGAACGGAGCGCCTGCTATTGTGATTGTAGAACCCATGAAAAACAATTACCTAGTGGCTTATTTTAATCTGGAATTTCTTTCACGGATTATCAGAAGATTTTCTTTGGGTCAGGAAATCTTTGCGGGGATTGTGGATCAAAAAGGAGAATTGATTTCTTTTTCAGATGAAGTTATGGCAAAACAACGCTATAATATCAGTAATTTAAAGATTATCCAGCTGGGACTCCAGAAAAAAGAAAAAACACTTTATGAAGAGTATAGAAACGAAATGATGCTTTTCAGCGTTGCTTATATTCCAACAACCGGATGGGTTACTTTTTTATTTCAAAGCAAGGAAAACGCTTTTGAAATTGTCAGCGTGACCCAGATGATTTTCGGAGCCGGTTTTTTTCTTGCTCTTTTTCTTGCTATTCTTCTGGCTGTCTGGAGTTTAAAAAAAATACTGACCCCTCTTTCCAAGCTGACTATCCAATCAAAAAAAATCGCAGACGGACAGTACAATATTTCTACTTCCGATGAAGAATTTGAAGAATTTAAAACAGTCTTAAACGATTTTCAGCTTATGGCAAAAGAAATCGGAAAAAGAGAGAATGAACTCAAAAAATCTCAAAAAGAAATTCAGCATTCTTTAGAAGAAAAAGACATTCTTTTAAAAGAAATTCATCACCGGGTCAAAAATAATATGCAGATTATTTTAAGCCTTCTCTATCTTCAAACCAGCAATATAGAAGATGAAAGAATCATCAAGATTCTTCAGGAAAGCCAAAACCGGATCAAAGCAATGGCTCTCATTCACGAAAAACTTTATCAAAACAACGACTTGTCAAAAATCAATTTTGCCGATTATATTCAAACCCTGACTCATTTTTTATCCCGTTCCTATACTCCCAATCTTTCATTGGTCGATATTCAATTTGATATGGAACCGCTTGCTCTTTCTGTCGATAAAGCGATTTACTGCGGATTGATTATGAATGAGCTTTTATCAAACTGTTTTAAATACGCATTCCCAAACAAGAGAGAGGGAGTCATTATAATTTCTCTTAAAAACCTCTATGGAAACTATATCAGTCTGGGAATCAAAGATAACGGGGTAGGTCTTCCCGAAAGTCTGGATATTCGGACAACAGAGTCTTTAGGACTTCAACTGGTTGTCAGTTTATCGGAACAGCTTAAAGCAAAACTTGAAATTTCAAGAACAGAGGGAAGCGGTTATGTTTTAATCTTTGTAAATGATTAAAAAAAATTGCTGTTTTTAAGATATTTTTTTTAATTTATATAATGTAAAAAAGTTTAAGTGAAGTAAAAAAAGGACTTATGATGGAAAAGAAGAAAATCCTCATTGTCGAAGATGAGAGAATTGTAGCCAAAGACTTGAAACGAAGATTGGAAATTATGAATTACACGGTTTCCGGTACAGCTGTTTCTGGTGAGGAAGCTTTAATTCAATTTGAAACATCCGGACCGGATCTCATTTTGATGGATATCCGCATTGAGGGGCAAATGGATGGCATAGAGACAGCTCAGAAAATCCTCGAAAAAAAATATACCCCTATTATTTACCTCACCGCTTTTTCAGATCACGCTACCCTCGAAAGAGCAAAAAAAACAGGTCCCTTTGGATACATTTTAAAACCTTTTGAAGAAAGAGAGCTTCAGATCACTATCGAAATGGCTCTTTATAAACACCAGATGGAAAAAAAACTCAGAGAGAGCGAGGAATGGTTTGCGACAACCCTCTCCAGTATAGGAGACGGAGTCATCGCTACTGATGAACAAGGCATTGTACGATTTATGAATTTAATTGCTGAAGAATTGACCGGCTGGAAATTGAACAAAGCAAAAGGACAAAACCTGAAAGAAATTTTTCATATTATCAATGAAGAAACCAGAGAAAAAGTAGATAACCCGGTTTATAAAGTGATTGAACAAGGAATCATTGTCGGGCTTGCCAACCATACAATTTTAATTAAAAAAGACGGATCTGAGATTATTATTGACGACAGCGCTGCCCCGATTCGGGATGAAAACGGCAAGCTGATGGGTGTTGTTCTTGTTTTCAGGGATGTTTCAGAAAAAAGAAAACAGGCGAAAGAGCTGGAGGAAAGCGAATACCGCTTCAGAACATTGGCAAATATGATATCTTCCGCCGCAATTATCTGTCAGGATGATGCGATTGTTTATGCCAATTTTACAGCTGAAAAAATGACCGGTTATTCTTTTGAAGAACTTTCTAAAAAAACCGTTTTATCGCTTTTTCACCCCAATGTTCAGCCGCTTCTGGTAGAAAAAGGAATCGGTAAAAGCTGCCAGACTTTTTTCAGCTACTGTTCTGAAACCCGTCTGATGACAAAAGATCAAAAAGAACTCTGGGTTCATCTCAATAGCCAGTCAATCCAATATAAAGGACAAAAAGCTCTTCTTTTAAGTCTTTTTGACATTACCGAGCGGATTGAAAACATGAAAAATATTACTCATGTCCTTCAAAAAAATCTTCAAGATACGATGAATGAAATCAAATTCAAGGAAGAAATGCTGATTCAGCAATCCAAACAGGCTGTTATGGGAGAAATGATAGAAAATATCGCCCACCAGTGGAAACAGCCTTTAAGCGCTATCGGTCTTCTGATCCAAAATATTAAAATGGCTCAGAAAAACAACCAGCTTTCCGGAGATTTCATTGAAAAACATTATCAGGAATCAATGGACATAATAAACCACATGACCCACACGATTGACAGTTTTAGAAATTTTTTAAAACCAGACCGCCATGAGATTAATTTTAATTTAAAAGATCTCATTGAGCAGACTGTGGACATGATTCAAGACAGCTTTAAATTTCATAATATCGGAGTCCGGTTAAAGCTCCAGGAAAATCTTCCCATGTATGGAAACCCCAATGAACTCTCTCAGGTTCTATTAAATCTTTTGGTCAATGCTAAAGACAGTGTTTTAGAAAACGACATCAAAAAACCTTTGATAGAAATCAGCCTTTTGAATAAAGACGACAAGAAAATAATCTTAATTATAGACAATGCCGGAGGCATCCCTGAAAAAATTGCCTCTGAAATTTTCAAGCCTTATTTTACGACTAAAAAAGAAGGTACCGGCATCGGTCTCTATATGTCTAGAAACATTATCGATAAAAGCTTTCAAGGAACATTGACTTTTAAAAACAATGGTCAGGGCACAGAATTTAAAATAGAAATCTAAAAGCAGGAAACAATGAATTCACATGAACCGATTTTTTCTCAATGCAGTAAATGCCAGCATCTCATTCATCATGATGCAAAAGTCTGCTCATTTTGTAAATCGCCCAATCCAATCAAAAATGGACACAGTCAATATGAAATCAATTTTTTAAATCAGAAAGAAATAAAAACAATTTCTCATCACTGGAAATTTGATTTTTTATCCGATACAGGAAAAGTCAGAGAAAAAAACGAAGACAGTCTGATTGGGTTCAGTATTCCTTTTCAGGAACCAAACGGCTCTTTTTCTGAAACCCATTTCCTTTTAGTTTGTGACGGAATGGGAGGCGCCGCTGCCGGAGAAATCGCCAGTAAAACAACTGTTCATTCTATTACCCGATATTTTATCAGCCAGCTTCAAGAATATCCTGTATCCGATTTTTCAGGCAATATTTTTCCCCTGATGAAAATATCGATTCAGTACGCCAATGAAGTCTTATTGAAAAAAACATCCCTGAATCCTGATTTGACTGGCATGGGCACAACCGCGGTTCTTGCCTTTCTTTATAAAAATCAGGTTTTTTTCGGGCATGTGGGAGACTCAAGGCTTTATTGGATCAGCCAGAAAAAAATCACACAGATCACAGAAGATCATTCTCTTTTCAACGCTCTTTTAAAACAAGGCAGTGTCAAAGAATCCGACCGGAATACTTTTACCCAGAAAAATGTCATCACTCAGGCTCTGGGCGTGTCGGCTGAGATTGATTTAGATTTATCATCGGAAGGGAAAAACCCTCTATCGGTTTCTAAAAATGATTTTATACTTCTGGCAAGCGACGGTCTGACAGGACATTTAAACGATCAGGAGATACTGGAAATCATAAAGCAGAATAAACCGATCTCATCTCTTTGCAAAGAACTGATCGACGAAGCCAACCGCAGAGGTGGAAAAGACAATATCAGCGTGATTCTGGCTCAATATTTAGGATAATTATTTCGCAAATTTCCGGATTACATCCAAAAGCTGTTCTTCCATAAAAGGTTTAATAATCCATCCTGCCGCGCCGATCTGTTTTGCTTCCTGCATCAGACTGACTTCAGTTTCAGTCGTCATCATGATCACCGGAATCAGTTTATACTGAGGCTGGCTTTTAAACCATTTCAAAAATTCAATTCCGTTTTTTTTAGGCATATTAATATCACAAAACACAAGAGAAATCCGTTTGTTTTCTTTTTCTAAAGTTTTCAGGTTTTCAATTGCTTCCTCGCCGTCCCATGAATGCTGATGCTTAAACCCGGCATCTTCTAATATCATTTCCAGATTTGCTTTGATCACATTTGAATCATCTAAAGTAAAAATGATTTTTTCCATGATTCTCCCTCAACACTCATTTTTTTAAAACTCAATAAATCCATTCGGATGGACATTTTCTTTATTCTGCTGTTCAGCATAGCGGATTTGGGCTTCTTTAATCTTCTCGACAATCCGGTTTTGATTGCTGATTTTTTTTACCAATGTTTTCCCTGTATGAGGATAAAAATAAATTTTTCTGGCATCCAGCCCGCCGATACTTTCTGAAACAATGGGAATATTTTCCAATGAAAGGTATTTTCTGGCAAAATCGATATTGTTTTTTCCCACCTGAAAACGGCTTTCCTCGTCAAAAAGCCCCCCGAAAAGCTTTGCCTGAAGGTTTTTTTTACTGGCTCCTTTTTTTAAGCTTTCATTAATAATCATATCCATTGCAAATATTCCATACTGAGTTTTTGATGTATAAATTTTTTTCTCATTGATTTCTACATCCTGAGGCAGCATGAAATGATTCATCCCTCCTATCCGGCTCACAGGATCAAAAAGGCAAACCGATACGCAGGAGCCCAGAACCGTCGAAATAATCACATCATCCCCGCTTACAAAATACTCGCCCGGGTAAAGAATAAATAAATACTGGTTTAGTTTCACATTTCGTTTTAAAATCATAAAAATTATTATTCCATAAAAAAATAGAATTGTATATTTAATAATACGCCTTTTATAATTAAAATATACTATAAATGAAGAATGAATAAAAAAAAGATTATATTATTTTTAAAAAAGTCGATAAATCAAAAAAAAATCAAAGAAGTTTGAGATGAAATCAAAAGTAAAAATTTACAGAATGTCTTCCTATGCTTCCATGCCTCAAAAAGGAAGTGTTCACGCCGTAGGATGGGATATCCGCTCAGATCTTTCCATGCTTGCCAGAGAAGAATACGATAAAAAGATTCCCAATACTTTATTCGATGAATTTCTGGAAGATTTTTCAATTACCTTAAAACCTCAGGAAGTGAAAGTATTGCCCACAGGATTAAAGGTGGAACTTGAAAAAGATATGGAAATGGATATCAAGCCCAGAAGCGGGCTTTTTTCCAGAAACGGAATCCTTGCCGCAGGAACGATTGATCCTGATTATAGGGGAGAAATCGGGATTATGATGATTAATCTGGGGCCGAAAGTGGTAGAAATCAAGCACGGAGAAAGACTGGCACAGGCAGTTTTACGGAAAGTGTATAACGAAGACAGTCTTTTTTTTGAAGTCGGCGATGAAAAAGAACTCACCCCGACTGAAAGGGGACAGGGCGGCTTCGGAAGCACCGGAATCAAGTAGAATCACCCGTATTTGATTTTAAAAAACAAAATCATCGATGCAAGCACCAAAGTCAGAGAATTGGCAAGAATAATCGGCATATCCTTCATAAAAATACCGTAAATCAGCCATAAAATAATGCCTCCCGTAAAAAGAAGGAACATTCCGAGAGAAATATCCTTGGCTGATTTGCTTTTCCAAGTTTGAATCAGCTGGGGAAGAAAAGCAATGGTGGTCAGACTTCCTGCCGTAAGTCCTAAAATTTCTATCATAGTCATTCGTTTTATTTTCCTTTTATCAATCATTATCTATACTAAACAGAAAGGGGTCTTTTTTTTACAATTTAAAATCATTTCAGTATATAAAACACACGGTCTTTTTTTCTGGAAATCAGTTTGGGATATTTTTCGGAATAACCGATAGGAATCAAAGCGGCCAATTCATATTCAGAAGGATTGAGACCCAAAAGGCTTGTTATTTCATTTCCCTTTTTCATCACATCTGACATCCAGCAGCTCGATAACCCCAATTCCACCACTGCCAGCTGGATATTTTGAATCACAGCAGAAACAGATTGAAATGCAATCATCCGTTCGTGTTCATCTTCTATTTTTTCAGAAAAGACTGCTATGACAGTCTGAGCGCCGCCTAAAGTAGCCGCAAAAGAACGGCTGGAATCAATTATGCTTGAAATCCCGCCAAAAAGCTTCTCGATTTTCAGCCGGGTATAAATCTGAAAAGACTCTTCTGTGAGCTTTTTCAAATCTCCGATCATTTTCTCCGACTCCACTACCGCGATTTTCCACGCTTGAAGATTGGTTCCGGAAGGAGCCCAGAGCCCTGCTTCCACTATTTTTTCTATTTTTTCCTTTTCCACTTTTACAGACAGAAAAGCCCGCACACTTCTTCTTTTTTTTACCAGTTCAAAAAAATCCATGATCTATCCTAGTTGCTTTTTTCAAGCTTTTGATTTTCAATTAATTTTTCAATTTTTTCTTTTTCTATGGGTTCATTTTTTTTAGTATCACTCCTTTCTTCACTCGTGGATTCTTCTGTTTTATTAATCATGGGGAGTAAAACAATTTCTACCCTTCTATTGAGTTTTCTATTCTCCATTGTGTTATTGGGCACAATCGGTTTAAACTCGCCGTAGCCGACAGCGGCTAAAAGTTTCGGATCAATACCCTGATTTTGAAAAAAACGCACGACTGAGATCGCTCTTGCAGCCGAAAGCTCCCAGTTGGTCGGAAATTGGCTTGCGATCGAAGATACAATCGGGAGATCATCCGTATGGCCTTCCACAAATATCTGCTTATCCTTCACATCTTGAAGAATTTTTGCGACCGATTGAAGAACTTTTTCTCCTTCTTTGGTTACAGAAGCTTTACCTGAAGCAAAAACCACTTGATTGAGTACTTGAATCGTCAGCTTGTCTTTGAGTTTTGTGATTGTGATTTCTTTCTTATCGATTTCTTGTTTCAGTTCATCCACCAGCTGCGTGTAAACTTGATTGATTTTTGAGATTTCCTCGTCTTTTTCCTTGAGTTTTTTCTCTCCTTCCTCAGCAAGCTTTGCAATTTTTTGATTCAACTCATTCATCATAGCTTCTTTTTCTTGAATCTGCTTTTTTATTGCCTCAGCTTGAGATTCTACTGATTTACTTTTGTTTAAAGCTTCTTGAGTTTTCGCTTCGTTTTCTTTGAGCTGGCTTTTCAGCTTGGCGATTTCATCTGCCAATAGTTTTTTCTGTTCATTCAGAGATTTGCTCAATGAATCTTTTAATTGATTCATATCTTTTTTAAGCGATTCAACTTCTTTGTTTTTTTTGTCTATTTCCTCTTGATTCTTAGAAATATTGGGATTTTTTAAAGCATTTTGCGAATAAAGCTTTTCATTTTCTTCCATTTTTCCCTGCATTTCAGCCATATTGGCAGAATAAGTTTCCTTTTCACTTTTTAATTCATTTTCAAGCGCTGTTTTCTCATCAGAAATTTTTTGCATCTGGAGTTTTAATTGATTGATTTCTTCTTGAAGAGTTTCCGATTCTTTTTGTTTTTCTGCAAGAGCTTTTTCCAATTCCCCATTCTTGTTTTTCAAAGCCTCATGGTCTTCGGGTTTGATATTGGAGCCGCATCCAAAAATAAATAGGATAATCCCTAAAATACCTAAAAATTTTTTCATAAATACCTCCTGTAATTGATTTATTTTAAAAAAAACTTCTGTTTTTACCTGTAAAAAAGACTGAGTCCTTTCAGAAAATTCCTTAAAAACTGATCCTTGCATTCTTTATAATTCCGATGATCCTTGTTTCTAAAAAAAGCGGAAAGTTCCGGCTTTGAAATAGGAAACCCAGATAGTTTCATGATCTGAAGCATTTCTTCTTCCTTAAGTTCTAAAGCGATCCGAATTTTTTTCAAAACAATATTGTTGGTCAATTCTGTTTTTTGAACCGGTTTTGCTCCCTCTTCTTTTTTTCCCCGTTTTTCGATAATCAAGCCGTCTAAAAAAGCTTCCAGAGCCTTTGCGGGGCACTCTAAAAATTCTTCATCCTCTTCCTTTTTAAAATAGTCCGCCAGCTCAAATTCAGTCAGCTGATATCCGCCCAGAGAAAAACAGTGGAGCATCTTTGCATCTTTTAAATCTAAAGCATAACGGAAGCGTTTTAAAATATCATTATTTTTCATTTCTCACCAATTTTATTTTTTTCAAAGATTTTTATCTATGATTTCTTCTTTTATTCAATTAAATTTAATACCCATAACAGTTAAAACTGTTTTTTTTAAACACCCATACTATCATAAACAGGAAAATCTTTTATGAATCAAAACCAGATTTCACCCGAAGAAATTAAAAACTGTATTTCAGTTTTAGAAAACTTATTACAAAACAACGCCCTGATTCACTCTTTGTCTCAAGAAGAGCAAACCGCTCTCATTTCTGCGGCCGGAAAACTTTCCAGACCCGACCCTGAAGAAATCAAAAAACGAAGAAAAGAGAAAAAACAGCTTAAAAAACAAGAAATCACTCTGAAAGAAAAAAAAGCAAGAGCCGCTACAGGAATCCGCCTTGCCCGGGAAACTAAGGTTTTTACAGCGCCCAAAGAAATTTCATCTTCAGAAACTCAAGAAGAATATTTAGAACTTCAATCTCCCAGAAACTGTTATGTCTGTAAAACTCCTTTTACCCGTCTCCATTTTTTTTATGACTCGATGTGCCCTTCCTGTGCCCAGTTAAACTATCAAAAACGATTTCAGTCTGCCCCTCTCCATGGAAAAGTAGCTTTAATCACCGGTTCCAGACTGAAAATCGGATATCAAGCCACATTGATGATGCTTCGCTCAGGAGCCACCGTTATTGCCACCACCCGGTTTCCTGTCGATTCAGCCCTCCGGTTTTCAAAAGAAGAAGATTTTCATATCTGGAAAGACCGTCTCCAGATTTACGGCCTGGATCTCCGCCACACCCCGAGCGTGGAAATCTTTGCCAGCCACATTGAACAGACTTACGACCGTCTGGATATTTTAATCAACAACGCTGCCCAGACTGTACGCCGCCCCTCGGGTTTTTACGCTCATTTAATGGAAAATGAAACCAAATCAATTGAAGAACTTCCAGAATCGGTTCAATTTCTTCTGGGGCATTACCGGGAATGTATTGAAAGAATTGACTCTGTCTCAAAAACAGCGCTTGCCAATGAATCCAATCTTCCTGTAAGCTGGCATGGAAAACTTCCCGGCATCGGACTTCGAGCCTCTGCCAAGCTTTCCCAGATTCCCTATGCCTACGACAATGCGCTGGATACAGAAAAAGTTTTCCCAAAAGGAGAACTGGATCAAGACCTCCAACAGGTGGATTTACGCGAAACCAACAGCTGGAGATTAAAACTCGGTGAAATCCCCACATCTGAAATGCTTGAACTTCAGCTGGTGAATGCAGTGGCCCCTTTTGTCCTGGCAAACCGGCTCATTCCTATGATGAAAAGAGATTATACAGGACAAAAACACATTGTCAATGTTTCTGCTATGGAGGGAAAGTTTTTCAGATTTAAAAAAGGGGAAAGACACCCTCATACCAATATGGCGAAAGCGGCTCTCAACATGATGACCCATACTGCCGCTGACGAACTGGCCGACCACGGAATTTATATGAATGCTGTGGATACAGGATGGGTGACAGACGAGGATCCTGTCAAGCTCTCTAAACTCAAAGAAGAGCTTCATGACTTTCAGCCTCCATTAGATATTGTGGACGGTGCTGCGCGCGTCTGCGATCCTTTTTTCGATGGAATTCTGACCGGAAAACACTGGTGCGGAAAGTTTTTAAAAGATTATTTTCCAATCGACTGGTAAAAAAGAGTATCTTATGAAAACATAAGATACTCTTTTTGATTAAATCATTATGGTTTGGATTGTTATTGAGAAGCAAGAATTCCTGAAATATGGTTTTTAAAATCCGCATATTCATGAAAAACAGGGTACTGAGGAAAATCATCGATCACTCTTTGAGGCGGCTTAAAAAGGATTCCATGATCCGCTTCGCCAAGCATTGTCGTGTCGTTATACGAATCTCCGGCAGCAATTACTCTGTAGTTCAGCTCTTTAAAAGATTTTACCGCTTTCTTTTTTCCATCTGTGATTCGAAGATGATAATTCACAATTCTTTTTTTCTCATCCGTCTCTAAAGAATGGCAAAACAAGGTGGGATATCCGAGTTTTTTCATGAGCGGCATGGCAAACTCATAAAAAGTATCCGATAAAATCACAACCTGAGTCTGTGTCCTGAGCCAATTTAGAAAATCTCCTGCTCCTGGAAGAGGATCCAGAGTACCGATTACATCCTGAATATCATTTAAAGTCAGCCCATGCTGATCCAGTATTTCCAGCCTGCCTTTCATCAAGACATCGTAATCTGAAATATCCCTTGTGGTCAGTTTCAGTTTTTCAATTCCTGTTTTTTGTGCTAACGCAATCCAGATTTCAGGAATTAAAACTCCTTCCAGATCCATTGCCATCATAAAAGGTTTCGATATCATAAAAAAAGCTCCTTTTATTCTTTTGCCGGTCTTTCACCGAGGATTTCCAATATTTCATCCGCCTGCAGTGTTTCTTTTTCCAAAAGCGCTTGAACCAGTATTTCTACTTTTTCCTTATTTTCTTCAAGGATTTTTCTCGCTTTTTCAAATTGAATAAAAATCAATTCCTGAGCTTCCCGGTCAATTTCTCTGGCTGTTTCTTCGCTATAGTCTTTGTATCTGCCCATTTCTTTTCCGATAAAAATAGGGCTGTCATCCTTGCCGTATGTTAAAGGACCGAGTTTTTCACTCATTCCCCATTTACAGATCATTGATCTGACAAGAGCAGTCGCATGCTCGATATCGCTTGCCGCTCCGGTAGAGATAAAATCTTTTCCAAACCAATGCTCTTCGGCGGCTCTTCCGCCTAAAAGCACAGCTATCCGGCTCAATAAATAAGTCTTATTGTGAGTAAAATAGTCTTGTATCGGAAGCGATTGAGTCGTACCCAAAGAACGGCCTCTCGGAATAATCGTTACTTTATGAATAGGATCGTATTCAGGAAGCATATGCGCCACCACCACATGCCCGGCTTCATGATAGGCAGTGTTGGTCAATTCATCTTTTGTCATGACCCTGCTTCTTCTTTCAGGTCCCATCAGTACTTTATCTCTTGCTTCTTCAAAATCAATCATTGAGATCGTCGTTTTTAATTTTCTGGCTGCGATCAAGGTCGCTTCATTCACCATATTTTCAAGATCCGCCCCTGAAAATCCGGGAGTCCCCTGTGCCATTTTTTCAATCTGCACATTATCTTCAATCGGTTTGTTTTTACAATGAATTCTTAAGATTTTTTCTCTTCCCTTTAAGTCGGGTTTATCCACCACAATCTGTCTGTCAAACCGCCCGGGTCTTAAAAGCGCAGGATCCAAAATATCCGGTCGGTTGGTAGCCGCGATCACGATAATGGTTTCTTTATTGTTAAAACCATCCATCTCTACCAATATCTGGTTTAAGGTCTGCTCTCTCTCATCATTTCCGCCTCCAAGACCAGCGCCTCTCATCCGCCCAACTGCGTCCAATTCATCAATAAAAAGAATACAGGGAGCATCTTTCTTGGCTGTTTCAAAAAGGTCTCTTACTCTGGAAGCCCCGACTCCGACAAACATTTCCACAAACTCAGATCCGCTGATACTGTAAAAAGGGCGGTCTGCTTCTCCTGCCACTGCTTTTGCCAAAAGGGTTTTTCCTGTCCCCGGAGGTCCTACCAAGAGAACTCCTTTTGGAATTCTTGCGCCCATTTTTAAATATTTTTCCGGTTCTTTAAGAAAATCAACTACTTCGTTTAGTTCTTCTTTTGCTTCTTCCACCCCAGCTACATCTTCAAAAGTGATTTTTCTGACCGGAGCTTTATAAAGCCTTGCCTTGCTCTTGGCAAAGGTAAACGCTTTATTATTGCTGTTATTGACCTGCCGGAAAAAAAGAAACCAGATCAGCCCGAAGATGAGAATGTAAGGCAGAATATTTAAAATCATCCCGATAACAGGACTTCCGCCTTCATCAGACTGAGCCACAATGTTTACCCTTCTTTCCTCCAGTCTTTTTAAAAGGAAAGGATCGGGATAGGGCAGACTGGTGACAAAACGGATTGCTTTAACATTTTTAGAGTTTAATTCCGATTCAGGACTTTCATAAAGTTCATACTGACCTTCTATCTTGTTCGGTCCATGAAAAATAACATGACTCACTTTAATATAGGGGAAAATTTGAACATCTTTTGGAAGTTCAATCTTTTTCTTAGTTTCAATATCAATAAAAATTTTCTTTTCCTGAGTTTCCTCAATCAACTGCGCCTTGATGTTTTTATAATCACCTTTTACAAAATAGACACCGTCCACATAGGAGAGAAATTGGTCGTAAGAAAGAGAAACCGTATCCGGTTTGTTTTCCGACATGAGAATAAAAATGACAAAAAATGTCAGCGTAGCGGCAATGATAAAGATAAAATTGCCCGGTTTATTAGAGAATTGAGGTTTTTTCTTTATCGGTTCAGACATTAAAATCTCCTTTGGTCTAAAAACTGGTTGCGAAAAATAAAAAATCCATTTAAAAATAATATTTTTTTGCTCATTTTTTAAATTAAATTCAAGGTTTTGTCTTAATATTGAGTCAACCCTGAAAAACTCAAATTTTAAAACAACCCCGCCAGTTTCAAAAAAATACCGCCCCGCACCCCCTGCCTTTTTTTATCCTCTGTTTTTTCTTGAGTTTGATTTAAAATTCAATAGGTGAGTTTCTTAATCTCTTCAATCGAAAGCCCGGTATATTTTTGAATTTGAGAAGCTGAAAAACCGTCTTTCAGCATATTTTGAGCTGTTTCGATCTTTCCTTCAATTTTTCCTTCAATTTTTCCTTCGATCTTTCCTTCCCTTATCCCTTCGGCTATTCCTTCCTTCAATCCTTCCATGAGTCCCTCATATCGGGCAGTCTGAAAGACAGATTTCTGATAGCTTAGATTTTCAAGGTAGTGGTCATAAGCTTGTCTTTCTTTTGGATTCATCTTGAGGACATCGAGTTTTCTTTGGGCTTTCTTAATATTTTTGGCTTTGAAAGTTTCTTTGATCACACTATTTTTGAGAAAATAAACCCATTCATCGAGAGTATTTTTGACTTCATCCTGATAAGCATCGATTCGGATGAGGTAGTGCTGGGGGAAAATATCAGAGACAACATCGGTTTTAAAAAGGTTTTCCTGGGCAGGGTTGAGTTTCAGCTCATCGTTTTGATAAATGCCTTGAAAAGAAGTAGTACCCTTGTAAAGGTAGTCTTTCCCGCTCCCGAGGTCAAAATAGACGATATGCACAGTGACCACTTTTTTAAGCTGCCCATAGGGTTCGCCTTTTTTTAAGTAATTGCTGAGGAGTTTTGCGCCCCCGTAGGCGATGCGGTGAAAATAATCAAGTTCGCGTTCATACTGAACCTCAATTAATATCAAAGCCCCTTGGCTGTCTTTGGCAAGGACATCCACGCGGTTAAACTTCTCGTCTTTTTTATCCTGATTGCTCTCGCTTTCCAAAAGCTCTAAAATGACAATATCGGTCATCAAAAGTTCGCTCAAAAACCCTTCTAAAATATCGAAGTTTTCCTTGTTTCTGAGTAAATGTTTGATCGCCCAGTCAAAAGGAATGAGTTGTCGTTCCATAGATGCTCCCCAAACGCTTGTTTTATAAATTTAATCAAATGAAGTCGATAAGCCAAAAAGATGATTGGGAGCTCATCCTCCGCCCCCTTCTCCTTCGCTTGAAACAAGTCATAGAAAGAGATAGCAAATTGGCTTTTAAACCCATTTTTTTAAATCCTTGATTTGATTCATGATTTGAACTACATTCTGACAGTCTTTCTGAAAAAGCTCCCAGGTGTATTGAATCCGGAAAAGATAGTTTTTAAACTCGTCAAATCCTTTGACAATTTCATAAAGATAAGTATTGGGCTCGATTACAGAAAGATCGGGTTTTGTTTTATGGTTTAATGATTCACCCGCAAAAAGAAGGGTGTCTTCGAAGACTTCCGGAAACTGAAAATCAGACTGCTGAATTTGATTTTCCTGAATCATACAGTTTTCCAAGGAATTTTTCACCTTCTCAATCTGATAACCCTGCTGGGAAAGAAGAGAAACATCGAAAATGTGTTTCAGTCTCTGCGCTTCCTTATTTTTACCAAGAGGGATGCCAAGGGTTTTAGGACCGATCGTGAGAAGCTTATCACCAATCAAGCCTGAAATAGAAGGCACTTCCACACTGACAGAGCTTTGATAGATATCAAGGCATTTGACCGGTTTTACAATTCCTTCATAGGGAGCTTTTTCTAATACCGCATCCAGCATGACAAAAGCGTCTTCGTCTTTTTGATAAAGAGATTTAAAAAAAAGCTTGAAGCTGATCATAGGAAGCCACGGTTTGGTTTTCGGAGCCCGTTTCTCAAAATGGGTAAAAACAGCTGATTCTGAAACAATTTTTTCAATGAGTTCGCTTAAAAAATCTTTGGTTTCAGTGGTCACAATATCGACATCAATAGAAAACCGCTGCGGATTTTCAAGGAGAACCAAAAGAGAATTACCGCCTTTAAAACGGTAGTTGAGTTTATAAAAAGAAAGAAGACTGACAAGCTCTAGGCAATACACCACCAGTTCTGAAAGATAAGCCGGAGCCAGCCCTTTTTTGGATTCAAAGTGTTCTTGGGTAAAAAATCGTTTATCAGCAATCAGCATGAAGCCTCCTTTATAAAATAATCAATAATGATTTATTAAAAGATAGTCAAAAAAAACTCTTCGGCAAAGAAAGGAAATAAATGATTATAGATAAATAGATTAACTTGGACACTTCGGCTTCGCTCAGTGTCCGTTTGGTTCCGCTCAATGACTATAATTAAGGTGTTAAAGATTTTATCTATAAATTGAAAATTTGATTATGACTGTTTCTTTTTTTTTCAGTATATTTAAATCTAAAGTATTTAAGGAGTATCAAATGATTGAAGCATTTCAAGTCTGGGAAAATTTAAGCCAAAAGCTGAAAATCCTCTGGAATCTTCAATTTGATCCTGAAAAAAGAAAAAAACACTTTATCATCACTAAGTTTTTGAGCGCGGTCAATGTCTTTATAGTATCACTCAGAAATTTTATTCAAAATGACTGTTTTACAAAAGCCTCTTCCATAGCCTATACTACCATTATTTCCTTGATTCCTACCCTGACGGTCGCCATTACTTTTTACTCGATTTTTTCAGGCGTGGGCAACAAGAAAGATGAAATATTCAGGCAGATTGCTCTTTTTATTCAGGAACATAATATCAAGCTTAATCTGGATTCGATTTTTGATATTCTTTCATCTCTGATCGACAACGCTGGAAAAATCGGTGGAATCGGAGCCGTTGTTATGGTTTTTTCAGCCACAGCCGTATTAAGAACCATGGAAAAATCACTCGATGATATTTTTCAGGTCAAGATGAACCGCGCATTTTTCAGAAAAATCATTTATTACTGGACTGCTTTGACTTTAGGTCCTATCATGCTGATAGCCGGGACAGCGGTAACCTCAAAAATATACAACCTTTTTTCAGCTCCCAATTATTCCAGTGCCTATGTGGATACTCATACTATCTGGGCAGTCGGCAATAAAGGGGCAATGGTTTATAATACGGAAGATGCTTTTAAACTGGCACAGCTGACGATTGACCGGATTGATTTTGAAAATCAGGATATTTACAGGATTGAAAATGATATCAATTTAGTTCATGATGATGAGTTTAAATATGTTGAAAACGATGTCAAAAGTTTTGTTTTAAACGATATTTTTTTCATTGGAGAAAGAGGCTGGTGCGTGGGAAATGACGGGCTGATTTTAAAAACTCTGGACGGCGGGAAAAAATGGTTTATAGAAAAACTGGGAAACGTCAATTTAAATAAAATTACGATGATCAATGAACAGGAAGGGTTTATTGCGGGTGAAAACGGAAGTATTTTAAAAACTCAAAACAGCGGATTAAACTGGGAAATAGCCCGTGAAAATGATTTTTTGTCCAGTTTTTATAAAATTGCTTTTTTTCATCAGACCCTGATAGCTGCTGGAGAAAGAGGGAGTCTGGCAGTTTCAAAAGACAGGGGAAAGACCTTTCGTTTTTCGATTCTTCAAAAAACGAAAAAAAAGAACCGGTATCTGAATATGAATGATATTTTTATGAATAATGAGAAAAACTGGTGGGTTGTCGGGAATGAGGGGCTTCTGCTTTTTACTCTGGATGGGGGAGAGATCTGGCAGACGGTCAATTATCTTGATACTGATTTTACAGCAGTCTATTTTCAAAATTCTTTGAAAGGTTTTTTGGGGGATAAAAAAGGAAACCTTTATCAGACTGAAGACGGCGGGAAAAAATGGAACAAAATAAAGTCTTTCGGGAATAAAATCAGCCAGATTCTGTTTAAAAACAACCAGTTATGGGTGGTAGGCGAAAACGGGATGGTGATGAGCAGTTTAGAGCCTTTTGAAAAGTGGGGGGGCACCTATGAAAGAAGCTTTGTTCTTTTTCTCCTCAATTTTCTTGCGCCGTTCTTTTTTATCTGGATTTTGTTTTTAATCATCTATATTTCACTGCCCAGCATCAAGATTCCGTTTAAACCGGCTGCGATCGGAGCAGCCTTTACCTCAACTGTGTGGGTTGTTTTTATTCTTTTATTCGGTATTTATGTCAATTCTTTTGCCAACAGTACTTTTGCTGTTTATGGAGCTTTGGCGTCTATTCCTATTTTTTTATTATTAATCTATTCTTCTTCCCTGATTTTACTTTACGGGGCAGAGGTTTCTCATACTCTTATGCATCCTCATTTATACAGAAATCCAGCCAATCTGCTTTTATTAGACAAACCTTTTTCAGCCTATCATGGGATTTACATTCTTTACCTGATTTATAAAAAATTTGAATCGGGGAAAGGATCCATCAGCTTCAAAGAAATAGCAGGCAGGGTGAATATCGATTTGATTGAGATTGAGTATTTTATCAAAAATTTTGAGAAACAAAACATGATTTTAAAATTGGAAAAAAGAAAGTTTATTCCATCCCGTCCTTCTTCTTCGGTTGAACTCAAAGAGATTTTGGAAACGGCTGAAGGAGTAAGCTGGGATCATAAGGGAATTCAGGAAAAAGAGTTTATGACTGTTTTGGATAGTCTGGTGGAAAAATTAACAAACAGTAAAGCGCTGATTCTTGAAAATCTGACTCTGAAGGATTTTCTTCAGAAGTAAACTATACTAAACAAAATATAAATTGTCTGTTTTTATATTTAGTCAACCCTGAAAAAGTAAAAAAATCCTTTACAGTAAAGAATAAATCATAAAAAAGAAGCGGAAAATTCGCAAGATTTTCTCTCTCTTTGTCAATAACCCGGTAAAAAATGGAAGTTTTTCCAACACATTT
>Ga0209518_1001550_pt1 | contig 24148 bp, 39 predicted proteins | sample RifGroB1_FD_183993 | JGI IMG/M metagenome (GOLD analysis project Ga0209518, IMG submission 183993) | Groundwater microbial communities from Rifle, Colorado, USA - Groundwater B1 (SPAdes) (version 2) | ecosystem: Environmental > Aquatic > Deep subsurface > Groundwater | place: Rifle, Colorado...
AATCACTTACGAAACTGAAGGTGAAGCTGCATGGAGCAAGCTATCTCCATTACTTATTTCAGCTCTAGATGGCCTCTGGGAGTTCGTTCAAGAAAAGACCAGCAAAACTCCAGTAATCATCGTCAACAATTGGTCTTTTGGAGGTGACTCCCAATGGAGAGGCCTTCGTACTGAGAATTGCACAGTAGGTACTAATAAAAGTCAACATTGGAAAGGCTGTGCCGCTGACTGTCATGTAAAAGGTTATGATGCCGAGTATATTCGAGGACTTATTCTCTCAGACCAAAACAACCCTCTCATCAAAGACATTATGAGAATGGAAGCTGGAGTTTCTTGGATTCATCTTGATGTGAAACCAGTTCCTAATCGTATCCATCTATTCAATCCCTAGAGGAAATATAAATGAATAGTTCCCTTCTTCGTAAAGAAGCTAATTTTACATTACAAGAACATTATGATGCTTGTCATGCAGAACTATTAGAGATTCATCGTATTTGTTTATGTATCGCTGAATGTCCACCACCTGAGTTAGGAAAAGATACACTCACTGTTTATGTGGTCAAATGTATGGCCCAAGAAATTAACCGATTACACAATAAGGAGATTATATGAAAAAGAATATTATCCAGTCATTTCTCGCCATTACCTCAGTTATTGGATTTCTCGTAGTTATGGGATTTCTTTTCACGACACCAGTACCAACAGATAATAAAGATTTCTTTAATATTTGTTTAATTGCCTTAGTAGGATTTGTAGGTACAGCTTTTGGTTATTTTCTTGGGTCAAGTCAAGGATCTGCACGGAAGACTGAAATTATTGCGCCAACAACTGAAGAATCCTAAACAAGGATAACTTATGGTTAAGATAATCTTCTTCAAGGCTAAGACAGCTATTAAAAATAAATGGCTTAATAGCTTAATAGCATGGAAGACTGATGGTCCCTATAGTCATTGCGAGATTTATTTTAATCGTAGTCGTCAATCCTTTTCTGCTGATGCTGAGTATAATAAATGTCATTTTAAAATTAGAAACCTGAATTTTGATCAATGGGATATCGTTGAGTTAGATGTGGATGATTATGAAACTTACTTAGCCTGTAAGGAATTTGAGAACCATTACTATGATTGGATGGGAATTATTTTTAACTTTCTTATCCCGATAAATATTCAACATAGAAGTAAATTCTTTTGTTCTGAACTCATTGTAAGAATATTACAATTAGTGAGATATGATAAGGTGATGGGGATGAGAGCGCATAAGATAGATCCGAATAAACTTTATAGGATATTGACTAATGGCAAAAGTTACGTTTAATAAACTTGAACAGTTAGATGAAGGTGTTGGGGAGTTAGCCGCTAACATTGCTAAGGGCGCTGTCAAACATATTGCAAAGACTTTTGGGGAAGAATTAGTTAAGGCTTTCTTTCCTGCCGAAACCGCCACGAAGATTTTATCAAAGTTAAGCGAGATTAACAAAATTAAAATTACTGAGGCTAATATTAAAAAAGTTGAGACTGAATTAGCTAAGGCTGAACAAGATAACGATGAATTAATTAAAGAGTTCTTAATAAAGTATTATAAGCTATTAACGAATATTTATGTTCCTAAGTCTAGTCCTGATGATATCTCAAAGATTACTTATGAAGATGGTGGTAGTGCCTTAGAGATTGATGTTAATGGGAATAAGCTCATGAGATTTATTCCTGATAACGACTTAGCTAATTTTAAAAAGTTCATTGATAATTACTTGATTAAGTTTGAGGAAGCAGTGAGAGCTGAATATAATCGCTCTTATACTTATTCTGATGCTCTCTTGGCAAGTAAGATGGAAGAGAAACTTAAGAAGGAATCTGGTTTCAGTCCTACCGTTAAAAAATTCATTGAGGCTGGTGGGGTTATTGGTAACGTGAATAGTCGTAAGGTGACTATCTATTCTCAGATTACTAATTTCATGAAACGGGTAGTTGATATTATGAGAGCCTTAGAAAAAGCTAAACGAGAATTAGAGAAGCTTAAGGATGAACTAGAATCTAAGACTAAGGCTAATAGATGAAGACTTATAAGGAATGGTTAGCTGAGGATTTCGCTACAGGCTTTAAGGATAGAGGGACTTATCAAGAAGTGTATGTGAACCCCTCTAAGAGTGAGATACAGGGCTTTGATAAAAATATTAGACTCATCCTTGATTCTGAGGAACGGAAGCTCTACGCTTCATCTGGAGACGTTTTACATGATGATTCAATTAAGGCTCTGAAAGCTGATGGAATGTTGCTTGATTTTAACTATGATGCTTACTGGAGGGATGGGAAGGGGATTGATCGTTACCTAACCTTTGTGATTGAGAGTGATGATTATTATAGTGACTCCATCACTGACTTATTCTTTAATGATCGTGGTAATAAAGAACAAAACATAATTAATATTAAGAAATTCCTAGAGAAAGATTTCACTTGGCTGAGTAGATTTATCTGGTTAGATAAGGATAAATTTAAATCTATGTTAAATGAGATTGAGGATGCCGCTAAAATTAAAGCCTAGCATAATAGCTAGGCTTTAATTTGTTAATCTTTACTAATGTCAAATGATCTTAGTTTTGCTTCATATTCACGACCAGCTTCAAAGGCATTCTGCATATCATTATCATTAATATTTCCCTCAAAATCTTCCCACTCACACTTAAGATAATTTTTAAACCATTCTTTAAAGTTCATTTTATCTCTCCTTAAATGACAATCCAGTCAGTGTGTGAGGAAGTTTGAAATACGGCTTCTCTTGTCAGGATGTATGTTTCTGTGTCAGGTTTCAGGTAAGGATAAGGATTAGGTAATTTACGATACTCGACAGTGTTAACCATAAGTTTATTATTCCTACCTACAGTAAACCAAACCTCAACATAACCATGTTGGTTGGGTTCTCTGATAATCCTACCATTAGTCTCGACTTGTTTTACCTTAGCATCATCCAGAGTCATCTTTAAGTTCCTCCCATAAGTGATAAATAAAGATAACATTAAACTAACTAATTGTCAAGAGGGAAATTATGTTATCTTACAAGCAATTTATCTTAACTGAAGCCATTAACTATGAAGATATGTTTAGTGGATTCCTTCAATTTTTACTTACCCCTGAAGATAAAAAAGATTTCACTGATGGCATAAATAAGGTTATTAAATCTTATAAAACTAATTTAAAAAAGGAAGATAGAATTGTTTGGTTTCTCAGACACCACAAAATAGCGATAATGGAATATGCTTATAAACATGACCGATTAGTATTAAATTATCGTGATGCAGATTTAATACAATTAGATAGAAAATTATTTGAACCTTGGTATGCAAATGAAATTAAAAAATATTCTTACATTAAAGAAGATGACCGTTTAACTTTCAGTGAATTGATTACCTTTGAAAGAAATGTTCTTCATTTTCTCTCCTTACCTATTCCTGCCATACAATCGTATGTGTGGGGTAAACAAACTGATGAGCAAATATTTGATTACTTTTTAAAGTTAGAGGATGGATGGAAGGAAGCTCAGAAGGGTAAGATTAAATATACCGATCAACCATTAGATGAGGATGTCACTGTTCTTATTAATTTTAATGATGGATTTTATTGGCTAGACCTAGAACGTTCTTATTGTGACCTTGAAGGTAAATCGATGGGCCATTGCGGTAATTCTGCGGCTAGAGATGGCTCAGTGTTATCCCTGAGAAAATTAATTAAACCTAGTGGGAATAAAGATACATGGATGTGGGAACCTCATGCGACTTTCATTCATTCTGATGAGGGCTACTTAGGAGAAATGAAGGGTAAAAATAATGAGAAGGTTATAGCTAAATATCACCCTTACATTATCGAACTCCTAAAACTTAAGGTTACCACTAGCTCTAAGGGAACTCAATCATATTTCATTAAAGGTTTAAGAGGTGGTGGGTATAAACCTGAAGCTAACTTTAGTTTAGCTGATTTATCAGAAGAACTCTATGATGGATTAATTGAGGCTAGACCAGACCTAGACACCCTTAGTAATCGTTTTAACAAAGAAGGATTAACTGAAGATTTAATCAAAGACCTAAGAGAGAAAAATCCTCTTGGAATTAAATTAGAATTTAATAAGAATGTTGTGGTGATTGATAAAGCTAAGAACCTAGTTGGGTTTATGGATGAGCATGGGAAGCAGGATAGACGTAATGGTAATGATGCTAAGTATGCTGCTGAGATTTATACTGGTGAGGAAAACTTAGATTTCTATGAGACTCCTAGTGATTCTGAAATTGAATCTATTTATGATGATTGGTTTGATGAGGATAAAGTTAGAGAATACTTAATTAAAGAATTAGGCGAAGATAAAGTTAATGCTTATGATGAAGAAGATTATAATAGTTATTTCGATTTAATTAAAGAAGAAGATGAGATAATTAATGCTATCGAACAATCCTACGCTAGAGGTTATGAGTGGGGAACGAGCAATGAGATTAGCAAAGCGATCAAGAAAGCCTTAGCTAATTTTGATATCGTGATTAATCATGGTTATGATGAATTCACTGAAGCTGGCTCTTGCTATATCTTAGGTGAGCCTCATGATGAACCATTAGAAATTGCTATGACTGTTGATAAGTTTTGTAAGATGATAGATGATCATGGGGCAGAATTAGAAGAAGAGGGTTATAAATATAATATAGAGATAGAACAACCTTATAATGGCTGGAGTGATTTTGATGATAGAGGTGTTGTTGAATCATTAGTTGATGATGGATATAAACATTTACTTAACACTAAAGCCTTAAAGAAACTTGAGGGATTATATGAGTAATCCATATTTTAATTTCTTTAGTCAAAATAATACTAACGAGTTTAATCTGTTCAACAATCTATCCTCAGAAATTATTAATATTTATGGTATAGACTGTTATTACATGCCACGCAATAAAAGAAAAGATGATATGCTATTTGGTGACGCTATTGGTAGTTATTTTACTGGCGATAATTCGTTTATGATATCAATGTATTTAGAGAATCCTTTAGACTTTGAAAACGACGAAATGTTCTCCAAATTCGGAATTCAGACCACTAATAACGTTAATTTCATAGTTAACATGAGTGACATTCATCAAGCTATCGGAGACAGACCATTTACGGGTGATTTGATATATGTACCTAATTTTAATAGAGTATTTTCCGTGAGTAAAGCTGAGGAGAAGTACACTTTGTATATGACAGGGCGTCTCATGAATTACAAGATAGTATGTAATCTCCTAGAATTATCCGATGAAACGTTTGAGGATACACCATTCTCAGAGCTAGATAGTCTTAATGCTATGACTAGTATATCTCCTACCTATAGCGATAATATTAGTGCGACTACCGCCACACTCTATATTGACTTTGGGGAGACTAGACCATTTTAGAAGTAAATAAAGATTAGTTTAGATTTACCACAACACTTACACTGTTTAGCAGCTAAAGTTAACACTTGATCGTTATCAGTTCTAACATTAAATACGTCAGTTTCCCAAGGATGATAACCAAAGAAACACTTAATTCGTTGTAACATATTTTTCTCCTTAAAGGTTAAAGTGATGCTATCTTATAAACAATATTTATCAGAGTCAACAATGGGAATTAATATTAATGACTCTGAGTATCCTTGGACTGATTATATTATGAGTGGAAAGAAAACTATTGAAACTCGTAATACTCCTACCCTTAGACCTTATATTGGAAAGAGAGTGGGAATTATTCAGACTGGTAAAGGTAAGGCTAAACTTATTGGTTATATGACGATAGAAAAAGAAATTGAGTATGATAAAGAAAGTTGGGCTAAGGATAAATCTAAACACTTAGTTGATTCTGAACTAGGAGACGGGGAGAAGAAATATGGTTATGTTATAGGTAAGGTAGAGAAGATAACTCCCCAAGAAATTAATTCCAAGGGTATTGTGGCGAGGAAGATAAATGAAAACTTACAAGCAATGGCTAACTGAAGCTAAACAAGTTTCAGTAGAAGAATATAACGATTTATTAAAGTCAATTTATTCTCCAGAGTTCTCAGAGATGATTTTATCTCAGGATGAAATGTTATCTGATATGATGGGGGAAGATCCTACCGTTGAGACGACAGGTAATCTTTTCGTGAAATACCTAGAGACTCCTAATGAAGCTTTCATTATCGGCCTATTAAGCAAATCAGGTAAGATGAAACGTGATGATGTAGAAGATTTTAGGATATGGAAAACGAGATTAATTAAAGCCTTAGATAAAGGTAAGGAAGTTTACACCTCTGTTAATAAATTTAGTAGACCTTTAATCAATAAATTAATTAAAGATTATGAGGTAACAAGTATCGGTAAATTAAACTTCCCTGATGGTGAATGGGAAACCATTATGATTAATAAGCCTTAGAGTAAATTCTAAGGTTTTCTTATTTAAACAGATAAATAATTGTAATGCTATCATTAGGAGAAGATCAATGAAGAGTTATAAAGAATATTTATTGGAAATACTCAAGAATAGCTACGACTTTGACTATGTAGACGACGACCAATATACATTTGAAACTGATAAACGGATAACCTATAAAGTAGGATTTGTTGATGGAGAATACATTAAAGATTATGAAGGATTTGAGAAATATAATAGTTTAACTCTAGCAGAGATATTCTTTTATATAAAGAGAGGAGATTTTAATTTAAGTAACACTAAGGATCAATATAAAGTATTCTCTACTATCATATCCATTATAGAAAGTTATGTAAAGAATAGTAGTGTCGATGTAATAGTGTTTATTTCAAAGAAGAGTGAAAAATCTAGAACTAGTCTTTATGAAAAAATCATAAATAAATTAGGGAAGAAGTATGAGAAGATTTATGATGAAGTGGAAGATTTTTACTTCTTCATGGTGGAGGTAAACTAATGAAGACTTGGAAAGAATGGTTAGGCGAGTCTATGTCTGACACTCATATCATTAGAAATCCTAGTAAGAAACAATTTGAGGATTTAATTAGTTCATCAAATATGAATATGATAAGAGGACTCTTGACTGATGATCAATTCTATATCTGGAAAAATTTAAATAAAGTTCATAATGATGTTGCTGATGACATTAAGCCTTATGGTTCTTTAAAGTCATTCATCAAACTAAATATTACTCAACATAAGAATATGAAACCTTACTATAGGATGCAAGTTGATAAGGTCTATGATGGTAGAGTAATTCCTTATAGCTATGATAAGATTAAGGATAACAAACATATCAATAATATTTTCTCTAACGAATATGTTCAGAAGGATAATTAAAAATGAAATCATATAAACAATGGTTGTTAGAAACATCATCTAATAGATTTGAAGATTATATAAAATCAAACACGATAACCTATTCTGGATTTGTTTTTCACGGCACATATTTAAGAAATCTTTATGAAATTTTGTCCACATCTAGTATTCACGGAAACTCTCATGGAGAAATAAGAGATAGTGATACGTTTTCGACTTCTATAAACGACAATATGATTAACAAGTTTTCTGACACTAACTCTGGATTAGCGTTTGAGGTTAATGAATTAAAAATCTTTGTTATTCCTGAATGGTTTTTAAAGTTTTACACCGACTCTAGTTTGGGTGAGGATGTTGACGAAACATTAGCGAAAGAAAATATAGAAAAATATAACATTCCGTTGGATAGATTTGGAGAGATAAAAGAAAATTATTTAGGAGATATTCTTCGGAAGCTAGGAATAAAAGCAGGATGTCATGAGTATATGAAAGACACAATCATTAGTAACAACTATGGGCACAACGATGAATCAGAAATAATCATTTTTGATCCTGATTGGTTATTGAACAATATAGGAGAAATATATGTGAACGGAGAAACATTTGAAGATAAAGACGAAGCCATAAAATACATTGAGGATAATTTTGACTTAGAAGAATTAGAGTGGCAAGAAAAATATAGGGATTAAGGACTGATATGAAATCATATAAGGAATGGCTAGAAGAAGCCTTAAAATTATCTCAGTATAGAGATCAATATAAAATATTCAAGAAACATTTTAATAAGAAATACGATGCTTGGTTTGGTGATGCTAAACGAATCTACTTACCCTTAAACGGATTTGAATCTGACTCGACTTACCAATTAGTTAATAGTAAATTGAATAGTAAGGGTTATGAAATTTCCTCATGGAAAGATGGTATAGCTGTTAAGAAGGAGAGTAATCGAATTATTCGTATTGGTAAACTCTTAGCTGATGATGATTCTACCTTGAAGAAATTTAATGAAAGATTTAAGGGTAAGAATGCTTCTGAGGAAAAAGAATATGAAATAGTGATTAGTCGTCACCTTTATGACTATGTCTCACAATCTACTGATCGTCAATGGTCTAGTTGTAAGAATTTAGTTGATGGTGAGAATAAATATTATATTCCTGCTGAGTTTGAAACTGACTGGATGATAGCTTATGTTATTGAGAAGGGTGAAGAGTATTTTAAAGATGTCCATTCTAAAATAAGCAAAGAAGTGAGTGACGAAATATTCAACGCTATTAAAAAAACACAACACAGATCATCTGATGTAATTGGTCTTAGGGGAAAAATATTTGATAAAAAAGAATTTTATGACAACATAACCGATACAAGAATGAATATTATAAAATATTTGTCTGACGGTGTAGAAGAAGGTATAGAAGAATTTAAAGAAATTATTGACAAATATGAAAAACATTTTACTGTCAAACAAGTTCCTAGCAAAGAAAAATTAAATGACCCTATTGCAAGATTATTAATTGTTCCTTATTTCAATCCTAATAATCCTGAAGATATCTTTCTTTATGTTCCAGATAGACCTTATGGGAAGATGGTATCAGGATTCAGGGAAACCGTTCAGGCTTGGTTAGATAAGAAGCAAGGTAAGAAGACTGGAGTTTATTGCAGAACTAATTCAGGTTATGACGATAAGTATCCTGCTAAAATTAATAAGGATACTGGTGAAGAATTAATGCACGATAACCCTACCTTTAATCTCTTAACATTAGGTTACATTACTTTCTTTAAGAATGGTGAGCCTACTGATTATTCTCCTGATAATATGAAACGATTAGTGGCTAACAAAGATGATGCTTACCCCTTATCCTCCTTCATGGAAGAAGTTTATATTGATGAGGCTAGTTTAATTGAAGCTGCTATAGCTGGGGTTAATACTCTCAAGAAATACTTCATCGATACCCTAGAAGCCTTAATTGATAATTGGGAGAATGAGAAAGAAGGAACAGAAAGAGATCGATATCTTAACTATTATAAGAAGCTCATTAGGATGATAAATAGTGGTACAATGGCAGTTAGATTCACACTGGAGTAACCTTAATGTTAACTTATAAAGAATGGTTAAATGAGTCTGCGGAATATCAAGGAAGAAAAGTTACCCTAGATAAACCTAGATCCTCAGATAATCCTAAGAAGAAATATATGGTTTATGTGAAGAATGATAAGGGTAATGTTGTTAAGGTTTATTTCGGTGATCCCGAAAGTACCATTAAGAGAAGTAATCCTGATAGAAGAAAAGCATTTAGGTCTAGACATTCCTGTGATGATGATAAACCTAATAAATGGGAGCCTAGATATTGGGCTTGTAAATTTTGGGACAAGAAATCTATTAAGGATCTATTATGAAAACTTATAAGCAATGGTTAATTGAATCTTCAACTAAACCTAATTGGTCGATTACTCCTTGGAGAGATGATGAAGGTTATCATGAACCCTTAGGGATGGTTCCACTTCAATCTAAAAGTGATGTTGAGTATAGAGGGTTGATAGGATTAATTACCCCTCGTAAGTTTCAATACCTTGCTGCTCAACCTACTGGTGGATTATCTAATGTTGAGGGACTTAAGGAAGAGATGTCAAAGGGAACTCCTATTGCTCCTCCTTGGCTAGATATTAAAATTGATGATGGTCGTTGTGTTGTTAGAGGACATGAGGGTAGAAATAGAGTTGAAGCGGCTAAACAGTTATATGGTAATGATCCTGTACCTATTATGCTTTATCTTTATATTGATGGAACTAAGGGAACATATAAAAACTTAGCACAATATATTGATCTAGTTGATGCTGGATTATTCTCAGAAAAATTGAATTATATATTGAGAAACCCTTCATTAAACTTGATATGGGTGATAAGGTTAGTGAGTATATTTAATGGGAGTTAACAAAGGTTTATCGATTCATGAAAAATAATATCTATTATAGAGGTAACAGCAATCTCAAAGGCGATAATGTAGATCTAGAATATACACCAGAACAAATAGAAGAAGTAATTAAATGTAGGGAAGACGTAAAATATTTCATTAAAAAATATGTAAAAATTGTAACTCCAAACGGTTTACAGTTATTTGAACTTAGAAACTATCAAGAAAATATTATAGATTTAATACATAATAACGGAAGGTGTGTCTATCTTTCGGGCCGTCAATCGGGAAAAACGGCCACAGCAGCAGCATACATAGCTCATTATATTATTTTCAATCAGTATAAGAACGTGGCTATTGTTGCCAACAAGGAGGAAACGGCTAAGGTCATTTTCGATAGAGTTCAGTTAATATATGAACATCTTCCTATCTGGCTTAAGGTTGGGGTAAGAGAGTGGAATAAGAAATCCTTAGAGTTAGATAATGGTTGTACTGTAGTTATAGGGTCGTCTTCATCAACATCAATTTCGGGTCGCAGCATCAATTTGCTGTACATTGATGAATGTGGACTCATCCCAAAGAAAATGGCCGAGAAATTTTTTGACTCTGTTCTTCCGGTTGTTTCAGCAGATCCAAACGCTAAGATTGTTATTTCCAGTACTCCTAAAGGATTAAATCATTTCTATAGGATATGGAAAGAGGCAGAAAGTGGAAGATCTGGTTATAAACATTTAAAGGTTGAGTGGTGGGAAGTACCGGGGAGAGACGAAAAATTTAAAGAAAAGATAATAAGAGAAAAGGGTATTGAACATTGGGAACAAGAATACGCTGTAGAATTTAAGGGGTCTGGTGGTTCCTTAATTGATAGTTACTCGTTAAAGGCTATGGTTGTTGAAACTCCTCTTGAGTCTAGGATGGAAAGTAAATTTGATATCCTAGAGTATCCTAAACCAGATAGGAAATATTTAATCTTTGTTGACACTGGAGAGGGAGTTGGATTAGATGAATCAACTTGTCAAGTCCTAGATATAACGACTAGGCCATACAAACAAGTGGCTGTGTATTATGATAACACAGTTAAGATAGAAAATTTTCATGTACCTATCTCCTTAATTGGAGAAATGTATAACACTGCCTTAGTTGTCATTGAAACTAATAATGGTGGATCTGAAGTTTGCAGAAATCTCAACTACGATGTGGAATATGAGCACCAATTCTTCAATGATGATTTTGGAGTTAAGACCACAAAGTTAACTAAACGTTTAGGATGTTCCCAATTAAAATATTTAGTGGAAAGTGGTCAATTAATTTTAACTCATTGGAAGACCATAGAACAGTTAGGTGGGTTTGTTAGAAATGCTAGAGACTCTTATAGTAACGAAGATGGTGACGATTTAGTTATGCCATTAGTGAACTTTGCTTACTGGATAAATAATAAGGACTTCACGAATCTTTGGTTAGACGAAGAAAACCTAAGCAAAATATTAAATAAATCTCAGATAGATGATATCAACGAAAACTTAATTCCATGCTCACTCTTTTGTGACGATGGATTGGATGACGATTAACTTAAAAGATAAATAATAATAAACAATAGTTTAAGAATAAGGAGAACAAAATGAAATTATCCGCTGGAGTTATTGTAAAAGAATCTGATCTTAGCACTAGTGTTCCACAATTAGCTAGTTCTGTAACTGCTATGGTGGGAGCATTTTCACAAGGGCCATGTACTGAGAGAGTTCTAATTACCAATGTTAAATCCCTAGAGGAAGTCTATGGCAAGCCTGATGATACCAATTATATTGATTGGTTCACTGCTTATAATATTCTTCAGTACAATCAGCTTCTTTATATTAATAGAGCTGAAAACTCTACCATGCTCAATGCTGGTCTTGGTTTCACAACTGTCTCTACCTTAGCAACTGCTGCTAGTGTGAGTGATATTAGACTTAATGATACCGATGATTTTGATGCTACTGATATTAGTTTTAACACTGGAGAGAAACTTAGAATTCTTGCCAGATATCCCGGTGCTTATGGTAACTCAATTAAAGTTTCCACTTGTCCCTCAACTTCATTTACGACTGCTACTATCTATGGAACTACTAAATTCGTAGACCTCTTTGATAAGGCTACTCTTGAGACTAATGATGTTGCTGTTGTTGTCCAGTATCCAGATCCAATTGATACTTCAACTTGGGCTATTGTTGAAACTCATATTTGTTCAACGAGTCCTACCGCTAAGGATTATAATGGTCAGACAACTTGGATTGGTGAATACATTAATCGTAATTCAAGTTATATCTGTGCTTACACTGGTGATAGTTCCACCTTTGCCTTACCAGTCTCAAAAGAAGTTGCTCTAGTTGGTGGAACTTTAGGGACTTATACCAGTGCTGACTTTGATGAGGCTTATGACATCTTTGCTAATCCTGAAGATTTTGATTTCAGTATTCTTGTTGACTGTCATAATACTACCTTGAATAGTGCTGCTAGTGTTGCTGCTCTTCAGAAAAGTGTTGTCGATAAAATGGTTGGTACTAGTAAACGTAATGACATTTTCTTTGTCCTTAGTCCTTATAGTGGTGATGTGGTTAAGAAGACTCCTAGTCAGGCTCAGGCAGCTCTTGAAACCTATGTTAAAACGACCCTGAATAAGCCTACAAGCTACGCAGCTCTTTATGGTAACTGGAAGTATCAGTATGACCGTTATAATGATAAGTATCGCTGGCTTCCCCTTTCCGGTGATATAGCAGGTATCTTTGCTAGTAATGATGCTACTAGAGAATTATGGTTTGCTCCTGCTGGTTTAACGAGAGGTCAGATTAAAAATTGCATTAAACTTGCCTTTAATCCTGATAAGGGTGTTCGTGACATTCTCTATAAGAATAACATTAACCCTGTTGTGAGTTTCCCCGGTGAAGGTCATGTTGTCTTAGGTCAGAAAACTTTACTTACTGCCTCAAGTGCTTTCAGTAGAGTTGCGGTGAGACGCTTATTTAACTATATGGAAAAGGCTATTAGTATTGCTAGTCGTTATTTCCTCTTTGAAAAGAATAATACTTTCACACGTAGACAATGGATTAGTATTGTTGATCCCTTCTTAGCTGACATTAAGGCTAAGGAAGGTTTATTGGATTATGCAGTTTTATGTGATAGTTCTAATAATGGTTCGACTCAATTAGATAATAATCAGCTAGTGGCGAGTATCTTCGTGAAACCTGCTTCTGACATTGAAGAAATCGAATTAAATTTCATTAATACTAAGAATGGTGTGGACTTTAAAGAAATTACTAATAGAGCATAAGGAGTTATAAAATGACTGGTATCGCAGATTTCGTAAGTAAATTTCAACATGGAGCTAGATCTAATCTCTTCCGATTAGACATCCCTGCTAAACTTAGTGCTGATACTAAGTTCTTTGTGAAAGCAGCTCAGATTCCCGGTAAGACGATTAATAAAATTGAGATGAAATATCTCAACAATATTATTCCTATTGCTGGAGAAACCGCAACCTTTCAGGATTGGTCAATTACTGTTGTGAATGATATTGATTATGGTATCAGAAAACAGCTTGAGGCGTGGATGGATTCGATTAAGTCTAACCTTGAAACTAATGGTGCAACGAATCAGAATCAATATTACGCTGATGCTACTGTGACTCAGATTCTTCAGAATGGACAAGATAGTAATATTAGCTATACGATGAAATATTGTTTCCCTACTGATCTTGGGACTATTGATCTTTCCTTTGACAATCAAGATCAGGTTCAAGAATTTCAAGTGACCTTCGCGCTCGGCGGCTGGATAGCAAATTAATCTAGCGTTAGTAATACAGAATAATCTAGAAATGATAATGCCTCACTACCAATTAAGGTTAGTGAGGCATTTCTCTTATCTCAGAATTATCCCTAAATAAAACTAAGACATCCATAACCTGACGGAATAGGGCGATTAAAAGAGGGGATAAAAGTTAATAATCTGCTAAACTCAACTTTTATTTTTTCGCCAAAGTGTGCATCACTGTCATAGGGATTAACAGGCTAGGCATGGCACCGCGATTTACCAATGATCTGATTTGTAATCTGTTGGGCCTAAAGAAATCCCACTCCAATATCCTTGAATTTTTAAATCCATAAGAGTTTCGTAACAGTCATCATTACAATAATATTTATCTCTCTTTATGATTCTTCCACAATATAAACACTTACGTTTATAAAATAAGAATAAAAGGAAATCGTGTAATATAATTAACTATCCTTTAAGAATACACGCATCTTTTTATCAACGACTTCTAATCTTAATTCAGGAATAACACTTGTCCCGATAAATTTTCTTAGACAATTTTTAGCTGTAGCATCATTACTGTAATGATGTTCTGATTTTTTAATTAGATCAACGTATTCTATTCCAGCTTCCTTAGAGACAATATTAATCATGTTCAGAACTGTCTTCTTAAAGGGAGTGTAATATCCACAACCGCTTTGACTACCAGCCTTAGCCCAATGTTTCTGTTCTTCTACTAGTGCTAATCCTAAAGCTTTCCTGAATAATTTTGGAGCTTTCCTTTCATGAACTGTGGGCCAATGTCTAGATGGATTAATTATGTGTTGAGGATCAACTGATAAAATCCCAATATTAAATCTATCACAAATCATATCACCAAAACTAGTACTAGAATTTCTAGGAACCGCCACTGAAACATAATGACACCATCGTTTCCAATTAAAGGCTTGTTCTAAGACAGGAAACCCTAAACTTAATTTACACTCAATAGCCCATTGAATTTTTCCTCTAGTAGCAACTATGTCACATCTTGCTCCACCATTATGAGAAACTTCTTGATAAACTTCCCATTGCCAGTCTTCAAGATATGATACAACTGCTTCAGCTAATTGAGCTTCAGTAATCTTAGGTTTCATTATTTACTTCTTATCGTGGTTATGACACATGATGATAATAGAGCCAGCACCACAATGACCAGCAACATCATTCAGTGTTCCAGTGTGAATATCATTAATTGCCGCTTGAACCTTAACATGGTCAGTACAAACTTTTTGTTTCTTACAATTGTGACAGGTGTTGTAAGATGAATATGACATTTAGATTACCCTTTCATGTAGCAACATTTTTTAAATTTAATTCCGCTCCCACAAGGACAATTTTCATTACGACCAGTTTTCTCTCTTAACATTTGTGCTGGAACTTCCTTGTAAAACTTAGATTGTTCAGGAAACTTTTCTTGAGCATTTCTAAATGCTTCGTTGTAATCAAATACTTGCCCTGTTCTACAATCCATCTCGTTCTCCTTTAGGGTTATTTATTCCTTATACTTCAACTTAAAATTTAATCACGATTCTATTTGAATCAGTATAAATCTCTTTAATCCCATATTCATCTGGATCGCTCAAAAATTTAAACCATATACTAGAACTCTTTAATTTATCTGTATGGTCAGAAATCAACCATGCCTTATATCGTTGGCTTGCTAATTTAAAAATGGTTACAAGAGTATCAGGATAGTCAACCTCAAACCTATCGGTAAAAATCATATCTAATATCTTCTCACCTTTACCAGAAAAGATATCAAAATCTACAGCTCCTATTATTTTTAAATCTTTATAATAAAAGAATAATCCACTAAACATTTTAAGTATTACATAAATATCAGATTCGTCTGTGATACAAAACTGGTCTTCGATTATTGATTCTTCTATGAAACGAATTATATTCTTATCGATATATTTTTTATTTATTCCCTTTACTGTGAGATTTGTGTTTTCTTTTAATAAAAGTTTCCGCCACTTTGTAGGAATAATAAACAAGATTTCTTGTTTTATATAATCTTTAATTTTTGTTGTGGTTGAGAGGTTATCCATTAATAAGCCTAATCACTATTAACGTTTATTATATTAGCTATTATATAGTTTGGTGCGCCTACCAGAAATCGAATCTGGAATAGAACCTTAGAAGGGTACTGTTATGTCCATTTAACTATAGGCGCATATTAAATATTTTGGAGGAGAGTATAGGATTTGAACCTATGGAACCTTTCGGCCCTACTGGTTAGCAACCAGTTGCGATAAGCCACTCTGCCAACTCTCCAAACTTTTAATTCAAATGTGTGAACTAGCGTTACCTAATTCTAAAAATGGTACTCCTAGCTTCTTATAGAGTTATCATGGAGAATTATATCAGAGGACAGGCTAATATAATTCTCAACATGCTCTTGCTTTCCACATTACCACACTTGAAATTTTATTGAGGCTGACAAGGAATTATACACGCTTACTTGCCTATCGTGGAGTCCAGCTTACAGTAGGATCTAGAATGCCACCATAAGTTATCTCAACTCTTAAATTTTACAACAACTCTTACATCTTTATATTTATCAGAACTATTCCAAACATCATCTACATTAGTCATTCCTCTAGGAATGGTGTAAATTTCCTTTATATCATATTTCTCAGGATTAAGAAACCATTTCTTCCATATGCTAGATGAATCTCTTGATTGTGTTTCGTCAGAAACTATACCAGTCTTATACTTATTTCCAACAAATTTATAAATTTTGTGTAACACACCACTATAATCGGTTTCAAATTTCTTAGCTAAGGTGGGGACAAAATAAGATTCCCCATCTAAATATGTGTAATCGAAATTCACCGCACCAACAAAATTACCCTCGACTACGTATAAGAATAATCCTCCAACTAATTTAGGTATATGAAAGATTTCTTTGTCGTCTGTGGGGTAAATTCCATTACTATTAAATGCGTCAGCAATTGGTTGTCTTAATTTTTCGTCAATATAATCATCGTTAAGAGGTTTATCGAATACTTGTGGTGTTTCTCTTAGAATTTTATTCCACTTTAATTTCACCGTTCTATCTCCCAACTTAAATTCCATCATTTTAATAACCTTTAGTTATTATACCATAATTTAATTATACTTACTCAGTATTTGTTCGTAGTTTTTAATATCTTCTTCTGTCAAATCCCAACCGTTTAAATCTACCTTACCAGTGTTATAGAGGTCAATAATATCCCCTATATCATGTCTCTTAAGTCTCTTAAGTTTTAAAGCTACTAAACCACTAGGAGATGCTACATTCACACCAGAGTTAATTATAGCAGTTTTGATAACTTTATCAACCAATTTCTTAGAAATATTAATTGAGTCTGGAGACATCACTTCAATTTCAACATGAGTTTTATTGTGCTGAAACGCACCTGTTCTAATTCTTTTGAAACCAAGAACAGTTTTCGGGATATCAGAACTAGATAGAAATAGAAAATCTACATCCATTGTCATTCTAGGTCTAACATAGAAATCTACAGCACAACCACCGATAAGAATACCGGCTGATGAATTTTTACACCAATCTAATAATGCTTGATTTACTTCCTTTACTGGAATAGATTCATGAAGACTTCTACTTCCATTATTCACTTTATTTAGTAAATCGATAAATTTTAGTTTAGCCATTACTGATCCTCATTTTTATTTACAATTTGATAAACTAAATTACCAGAACATGTGAAGCGTCACTTCTAAAAACAGTTAATAACTACAACATCAAGATAGGCACAATACCTAGATGGAGTTGTAATGGAAATTTAATTGTTAGCAGCAACTAAATCTCAACATTACATTAAATTAACTGTTAACCATGTTCCGTTACTTTTGGTGGATGGTGAAGAATTTGAATCTCCATCTTGTCGCTTTACAGGCGAGGGCATTACCAATTATGCTAACCATCCATTAAATTTTAATTTAGCGTCTAAAGGGTAGGCGTGTACTGACGCCTCGTTTTAGTTTTGTCTTGCGACCTTCTTGTTAGCAGAGCTAGGCGGGAATCGAACCCACATTTATGTGAAATGATTATTTGATTATCTCTGAGGTAATAGACCAGTTACCCCATTAATGGCTCATTCGGTGATCAATCGAATTTCGCCACACGACACTTCAAACACTAGCAAATCACATTGTCCTTCCGTTTAGACGACCAGCCCACACAAAATCTTTTACCTAACAAGTTCCCCTTTAGCAGATTTCCATAGCGCACTATGGCGTCTCTTTCGAGAATTACTTACACCCAACAGGCTTACCATTAATGTCAACTTTAACACAAGCTCCTGAAGTAAATTGAAGGTAAGTGACACCATCAATACAACTCTCAGAATTACCAGTAACACTAGCGGTGATACGATCAAACTTACCACAACCAACAATGATCAGACACATGAGACATAAGATAATAAATTTCATTTTAGCTCCTCGTTTAATGTTTAAGAATTATATCAGCTTACGATTAAGAAGTCAACACTATTTTTCAAGAATTTCGATGGTGATGACACAGTTAGTAAGATAATTTTCTTTAATAATTGTGTCGTTACCATTACATTTTATGTTTAAATAATTCAAATCCTTTTTTGAAAGAGAAATCAAATCACCTAATTCTTCTTCAGTCATTACACTACTATCACTGTAATGAACCTTACCAGAATAATGTTCAACAACAATTCTAGCTCTCATAATTATTTATTCCCTGTGATAATGTATTCGATATTCTTATCTAGATATTTAAAGTTACCAGCTTCATAAGTGGCAACCTTAAGTTCAATACAACGTTTATTCCTGCCACCAGTTTCATTAGCATAAATAAGTGCAGCAGCAACCAGAGTCATGAAACAACCAACAGCGATTCCTACCATAACCCCGTTAACCCATTCATCCATAATTATTTCTCCTCAAGGTATTCCAAAAGATATTTAGCTAGATTAATTTCCTTACGAGCTTTCTCACCAGCACCCATAGCAATCAATTCCTGAGCGTCAGAAAGAATACTAAAGATTACCATATTCTTACCACTAAATTTATAACTTAAAGAATTCTTAGCAGACTCAAGATATTCTTTAGGATCACACCCATAACAATTATTCTCAAACTCAGTCATCGTCATTCTCCTTTAAGTGTTGCTCAATGTTTAAAGAGTATAACCTTATCTAAGAATAATGTCAAGAGTTAATTTCTAAACTAATTAAATTTAAAGCTTCCTTAGCATCATCTAATTGTGAGGTAAGAATTCTAATCTGACGTTTCTTCCTAGCAATGAAAGATTCCTTAGCATCCTCAATGGTGCGACAAGCAAACTTCTTGTTACAAGTTAGATTAACGAATTTCTGATACTCTTTAGAAACATCCTTACTTTCTAAGATTCTGTTTACTAGATGATAACCAGTAAAGATCCAACACCCACATTTAGTTTCCTTAATGATATTATATGTATAAAGTTTCATCTTCATACTACCACGATAAACAGTATCGTATTCATCACAGGAAACGTTACGATAAGATTCATAACGATAGAGGTATTTATTTTCAGACATTTAATCTCCTAGAAATTTATTGCGAAGCATGAGCGAAGCGAATTATTATATTTTATTCATAAATGGATAATTCATTATCAGACCTGTGCTTAAATAAGGTGATAAATAATCATGATAATATTACAACTAATATTAATTGAATCTTTTGTTTTTTGAATTTTCTTTTTGCCTAGAACCATTATACAATTATCTAATAAACCTGTCAAGAGAATAAGAATTAAATCTAATTAATCCTTCTCTTCATTCTCAGAAGGTTTATAAAACGGTAACTTAAGTTTTCTAGCAATATGTTCAAGGCTAGTTATTACCTTACCATTTTTAATCTGTTTATAACCTTTATTGTTGTGGTGTCTTCTATCCCTCATATCGTTTCTCATTATCAGAAACAATTTTAACAATTTTCTTCCCTGCGAGTCTGGTAAGTTTACCAGCTTTTATCCAAATAAAATGATAGAATTTGTACTTCCAAGTTTTCCGTAGATCTTCCATTGATAGATACATTTAATTCTCCTTAAGGATTAGAGGCCAACCATAACGATCAGTTTCAATTTCTTCCTGATTATAAAGAGCTGTTTGTAAGGTTACAATTTGTTGAGAACATTTATCAGCGTAATCCTCAAGACCATCCCTGACAGCACAATGATAATCCACAATCAAATCACTGAGTAAATCTTTCATGATTAACTCCTAATCAATATAACTAACTTTAGCAGGGTAAGCTTCATCTGGAAATTCTTCATCAACTTTGTATATGACGTGTTTAATGACGATAATTTCGGTACACTGAGGAACATAGTAAGTTCCAATAACCTCAAACTCATCTCTAATGTTATTTGAGTAAACCGTAACTCTTTTCATTTTAATTACTCCTCAATTAAGATAAATATTATATAGCAGGAATCAATTTAATTGTCAAGGATAATTATGCTATCTTATAAAGAATATTTAGCGGAAAAAGTAAGTGATATCATCTTTCATAAAAGTAATCTTCAGGCAGTCCTAAAAATCCTCACTCAAAATAGATTCAGATTAACGAGTGCGGTTGGCACTGAGTCTGACAAGATTCATAATAAAAATAAATATTATTACCTCTCAACTGCTAGAAGTCCTATGTCTAGTTACATTGCTAAAGACCCTTACACTTCTGAAATTTACCTGACCTTAGATGGAAAGAAATTGAATCAAAAATACAAGGGCTTCCCTGTTGATTATTGGGGGCCAGAGTTCAGAAAGGTTGATCCCTCTAAACACGAGATGGAAGATAGGGTTGTATCCGATGATCAATTTATCGAAAATGCAATCGATTATATTAAAGAGGTTCATATCCTCTACTCCTTCTCATCCACTGAATTTTCGTTTCTTGATATTAAGAAAGAGAATCCGAAAACTAGAGAGACTAAGGTTGATGATAGATTTGTAGGAACAATCCAACAGATTTATTCATTCTGTAAGAAGAATAATATTCCTATCTACCTTTATAAAAATAAATCTGACTATGGCACTAGAAATAAAAAGAATGCTATTAACACTTTAGATATGCTTAAGGATAGAGACTCCTTTAAAGAGGATAAGAAAGAATATGTATCTAGATTTGATATGGTTAAGGGTTATGATGAGGCGAGTGCTTGGGTAGAAGTCATTAAGTTTCCTATTGAGAAATATCGATTAGAGACTAGAGAAGATTATGAAGAAAAAGTGTTACCCTTATTCTCAAAAAATGCTAAACGAATTTTAACTAATTATGTGTTGGGTTGGTACAAGGAAGATGGAATGACTCAGTTCAAAGTGATGTTTCATAATTATAAATCTAATGATAAGATTGGCAAGATCATTAAGGTGATGAGAGATTTAAAGATAAATACTCCTGAAGACTTATTTGAGAAGATCTATGATAAGTATAAATTCGTTATCAAATTAAATTATAGGAAATAATTATGCTATCTTATAAAGAATACTTAGATGAACGTAGAAGTAATCATGAGAATAATCCTAAAGTGTCGGCTTATACTCAGCTAAGACCTTATAGGAATGATCCTGATATTTATATTTCCTTCACTGATGTAGATAAATTAGGGATTAATCCTAAGAGTCGGTATAATACTCCGCTAGGAATCTACTTTTTCCCTCTGAAAGAAGTATGGTCTTTAATCGAGCATAAGGAATCTACAAGGGGATTACCTTTTGCTGGAGATAGGCCTTATATTTGGATCGTGAAGGGTAAGAATAAAAACTTTATTAATGATATGTATAAAGATTATGGGAGTGATAACTTTGATAAGGACGTAAAAACACTGAAGAAGATATGGGAAGATAACCTAGAAAATGTTCCAACTGAGTTTGATAGATTGATTTCTAGCCTAAAGGAAGATGTAGAGGATTATACTGAGAGATACGACAGAGTAGTAACCCTTACAGACGAAGAAATAAAAGAACGATATGATATGAGCAGAGAGGAATTACTAATTAAGCGTAAGGAAAAATTAGATAAATTTGGACGCGAATTAGTTTTATATGAAACAAATAAGAGAGATTTTTTACTTGGGTTATGGGACGAAACTTATGAGAAAGCATTAGCCTCAGCTAGAGGAAAGAATCCTATATCGTCATTTTGGAATTTAAGTAGATTAATTTCTGAAGAGATGACACCTTATGAAGCTCCAATAAAACGAGCAACTAAGTGGAACTGGCTCTTAAGACAGTGCGGCTATAGTGGCTTTGCTGATAAATCTGGTAAAGGTTATATTCACCCCTCTGAGCCAACACAAGCGGTGTTCTTAACCAGAGATGCCTTTACCGTAATAGATAAAATTTTAAATAAAGATTATGGAGAGGGTATAAAATCTTTGTTGAGTGAGGTTCATAAGTGGGAAGAATTATATGATATGATGTATAGAGAAAATAGAATTCAAATGGTGAAGTATAAAGATATTTCAAACTATAAAGAGTTAATAGATGATATAGTTGATGTTCTAGATATGGAGAAACACTTTCCTAATACCCTAAAGAAAATTAAATCAGGTTATTTCAAGAGGAAATAATTATATGGCTTCGATCTCAGACTTTGTTTCTAATTTTCAACATGGGGCTAGACCAAACTTATTTAAAGTTGAAATTCCCTTCTTGGGTGAGAAGATGAAATTCTTCTGTAAGTCTGCTAGTATCCCCGGTATGAGTTTCGATAATATTCCAATTAATTATCAGAATAACACGATAAATATTGCTGGTGATATCAGTTATCAACCTTGGCAATTGACTATTATTAATGATAAAGATTTCCTCATTAGGAAAAATATTGAACGTTGGATGGGAGCTATTAAGGCTGGATATGGGACTAGTGGAGCAACTAGTCTAAAAGAATACCTTAAGAGTGCTTACGTTTATCAGTTAGATGAAGAGGGTGGCGAGATTCAAGGTTATGTTTTAAATTATTGTTACCCTAGTAATCTTGGTGAGATCCCCTTAAGTTTTGATAATCAGAACACAGTTGAAGAATTTCAGTTAGAGCTTACATATAGTTTTTTCGAGAGAAATGGATTACTATAATGTTATCTTATAAAGAATTTTTATTTGAACGTAGAAGTAATCATGAGAATAATCCCAAGATTTCCACTTATGATTATTTAAAGAAATATAAAGATGACCCCGATGTTTATATTTCCATGACTAGGATTGATAAAATCGGCATCAATCCTCAAAGTAAATTTAATACTCCTTTGGGGGTTTATTGTTATCCTCTTCGTGAGATGTGGAATCTTATAGAGACGGGCAAAACAACCTCGGATTTACCCTTTGCTGGAGATAGGCCTTATGTGTGGATTCTTAGGAGTAAGAATAAAAACTTTATTAATGATATGTATAAAGATTATGGGAGTGATAACTTTGATAAGGACGTAAAAACACTGAAGAAGATATGGAACAGAGATAACAAATATATCATAGATCTTAGAAACAAAGAATTAGAGAAGCGTAGAGATTATAACACTAAAAAATTGTATTTTTATGATGAGGGTAGTAGAGACTATAATAATTTTTTAATTATATTAAAAGACATAGAAAATGAAATAAAGAAAAATAATTCTGATTATTTATGGGATGAGATATACGAGGATGGCCTGAAGAGTGCCAGAGAAAAAAACTCTATATCCTCATTTTGGAATGTTACTAGATTAGTCTCTTTACATTTAACTAAAGACAAAGAAGCTATTTCCTCTATAACTAAATGGAATTCCATATTAAGAGAATGTGGTTATAGTGGTTTTGCTGATAAGTCTGGTAAGGGTTATATTCATCCCTCTGAATCAACACAAGCGGTATTCTTAACTAGAGATGCCTTTGAAGTAATAGATAAAATTCCTAACAGAGATCATAAAGAAAATAGCGCCTCGGCGGTAATTACTGATTTGTTGAATCAAGGAACAGCAAAAGCGTTTAAGTCGGTTTACTCCATAATCAAAAATATCAAAGATAAAGAACTTCTTGAAAACGTGCTATCTTACCTCTTGTACAGAATAGTGCGATATAAAAGTTACAATGGGGATAAAGAACTTTATAATCATGTATATTATATTATAAA
>Ga0209518_1001552_pt1 | contig 24135 bp, 16 predicted proteins | sample RifGroB1_FD_183993 | JGI IMG/M metagenome (GOLD analysis project Ga0209518, IMG submission 183993) | Groundwater microbial communities from Rifle, Colorado, USA - Groundwater B1 (SPAdes) (version 2) | ecosystem: Environmental > Aquatic > Deep subsurface > Groundwater | place: Rifle, Colorado...
TATATGAAATAATATTAAAAATATAACTTAATATACTTGACAATTAGCAAAAATTATAGTAAAATACACATAAAACTAAATTAAAAAAGGAGATGTTCAATTATATGAACAAAAAAGAAAGTATGCTTAATAGGGAAAGTAAGTTTAGTAGATTAATTTTATGTGTTGTATTGAGTTTATTTATTTTAGTAATTAGTAGTGGTGCAGTTTTTGCAAATGGGAATAATAGTGTAAACGTAGAGATTAATGGACAAAAATTAAATTCAAATGCTTTTATCGACAGTAATTCAGGAACTAGTTTAGTACCATTTAGAACTATTTTTGAAACTTTAGGTGCAAATGTAAAATGGGATCAACAAACACAAACTATTATTGCAAACAAAGGAAATATTTTAATAAAATTGAAGATTAATGATAATTATATGTTTGTTAATAATACTCCAAAGGATATTAAAATTAGACCTATCATAATATCTGGACGTACATTTGTCCCATTACGTGTTGTTAGTGAAGCATTAGGTGCTGATGTAAATTGGGATGGTAATACTAGAACTGTTTATATTAGTAGTGTAGGTAGTGTAAATACAAATAGCAATGTAAATAGTAATGTAAATAGTAATGTAAATAGTAATGTAAATAATGTTGATATTCCAAAAATAAGAGATGATAATATTTATAATACACCACAACAATCGCAAGAATCAAGTAATACTAATGATATTCCACATGAAAAAATAATTTCACAATTATTAAGTGTGTTAAATTGTAATAAAGTAGAAGGCAATCAATTAACATTTGGGATTGTGAATGATTATGGAAATAGTAATACTAAAAAATGGAACATACTAAATAATACAGAAAAACAACAATGTGCTCAAATGAAATTAAATCAATTAAAAGAAAGAAAATATCCTGGTTTTAAAGATTTAGTAGAAGGAGAAAATGTTGTATTTATATTAGGTGAATATGCAACTACAGGAAAAGTTTTAGATCAATTTAATTTAATGTGGTAAATGAAAGAGAGGATAATAAAAATCCTCTCTTTTTATGTTAATTTTATCCCTCGACCTATCATTACAATATGTATTCTCCCATTGGTCAAATTGGATGGAATATTACTACCAATTGGTGTTAAAATCAATTTAGAATAATAATCAGTACCACCAATATTTTCTTTTTCAAATTTACCATGAAAAAATACTGGCTGACCATTTAATTCACTTGGAATGTCACTTGTTGTCCAAGGCATACCATTTACGGTAACATCAAGATATTTATATCTAAGAATCACATCAATACCTGTATTGCTATACTCTACATTTCTATACTCTTGATACTCTTCTATAGCAAAAGAAGAAGTAGGGAAAGAATATGGGCCAGATTGAAAAATACCAGGATATTTACCAAACTTAGGTTTAATCATCATTTGGTCGATATAAATATTATTAGCAGATATATTTTCATATTTAACATAGACATAACCAGTACCTAATGGACTTAAAAAATAGAAAGATTTACTACTCCCAATATCCCAATCTGATACACCTTGATAAATTATAGATGTGCTAGATACTTCTTCTTCACCAGAATCATCTATTATTGTTAGTGGTGTGTTGTCTGAAAATTTCATTATAGATATCCTTAGTGAATTAACACCAACCGTTCCTCCTTTAAATTTGAATGAAAAACGAGTATCTCTGTTACCCCACCAATCAGTATTCGCAAGACCACTTCCTGTACTCTCCTCATTGATTTGCCAAATTGATTCTCCAGGTCTAATATTTATTGAGACAGTATTATCGTAGGCACTTTGAAAAGAAACGATTCCTCCACTATGATAGAGTGGTCTCAATGTAGATATGTCATAATTTTCACCACCAGAATTACTATATTTACTTGGATAATCACAATCTATGAATGAAGAAACTATACCATCTGGAGTTATTGATTTTATTTCATTAGATGCTGTAACTTCAAGTGAACCATTTTCATTTATTTTAGTCCAAACTCTCCCTAATTCATCCTCAATATCCATCCCATTCAATTTTAAATTTTCTGCTTCTATTACACCGTTTTTTGTAATAAAATTACTAAAATTAATAATATTATTTTCACCAGATATATCTAACACAGTATTACCTTCTGTATTATTCAATTTTAATTCTCTTAAATTGATTACACCATTATTATCTATAGTAATTACATCTACCCAATCCTCTGTTGGAGGGGTTGCTTTGTTTTGTTGTATTGAAAATCCTACTGTTGGATTAATAATTATTCTTGATTTATTATCTGAACGAAGGAGAGAGAGGATCATGTTAAAAATTTGTACACCATTGCTATTAATAAGAAAAGTCTGCTTTCCTTCTGCATCTGAGGCATCAATTTCTAAATTTTCACCAACCAAAATTTTACCAACAATTCTTTCTCCCACAACACCATCCGCATTCATGCACAATTCATAATTATCTCCACCTGATTTTGAAATTCCTACTGCTCCATGTGTTATTCTGACAATTCTTCTAGGGTCGTTTGGATCGTATGCAGTAAATCCATTCCTATCAAGTGAACAATATTCATTTGCTGATAAATTAATCTCACCAGTAATTTTGCCTTGTAAAGTTTAGAAGCAACGGAATTATTTGTGCTATTTATTTTGTTCCAATCTGATTTAGATGATGCTAGTTCTACAGATGTAGAAATTGATTGGTTTAATAATGCTAAATACTTATCTCTATCTTTGGAAATATCTGCTATATTAGAGATTACAACATCTATAGAACCTTGATCATAGTCATAGCTAAATTCTGTAATAATACATTTAATATCAATATAAAATTTATCATATTTAACTCTTACAATTTCTCCTAGTTTAAGTTTGTTACGATCTAATTGACAAGCAACATCAAGACAATTATATAAATCAATTAATGACAATTCTATAGATATTGGCAATGACGAATATTTTTTAAATTCGTTACGACCATACTCTAATAAAATTTTTGGATTTGAGATATTATCATTACGTATCTCTCTTTTCTTTACATAACTTTGCTTTAATTCAAATAATTCTTCCTCTGTAAAGTTTTCTTCTAAAGATAGTAAACTAGTTAAACTATCAATTTGAGAATTTATATTTACTATTTGATTTTCTAATCCATTATTAACATTATCACTAAATGTACCAGTTACACCAGTATTATCAACATCTTCAATATAAGAAAAAAGTGCATTCCCTTCTTCGACAGTATAATGTATTACATTAATAATGTTATTGCCATTATAGATTGCTTTAAATGTAGAACTTAATGGAAACTTATTATCATAATTATAATATCTATCATTAATATAATCACATATTTTTAAAGCAATTGCTGTAGTATTATCACCTGAAACTAAAGGTATATTCATTGTTATATCATTTAAATATAAAAGAATATTACCACTATTTATACATGGAGTATCTATAGTTATATCAAATATTAATGAATTAATTTCTTTCTTTTTTGCGTCAATATAATCTTGTTTTGTATCTCTTTCCCATAACAAGTCATCAGTATCTTGATTATTTACTTGTGCTATGTCTAAAGAATCTAATATTACTAACATTTCTGTATTTAAAGTATTTAATTGCGTATATTTTGTATTTAAAGTGCTTTGCAATGATATTTTTTGATTTGTTAATGATTCAAATTGTCCTTCATATGAAGAAATTTTAGAATTGTAATCTTCGATCGATATGCAAAGTTGATCACTCATATAGTCAGAATGTCTAATTATATTACCAAATTCATCTCTGGAGAATGGAAACATAAAATATGAATAATCAACCAATGTGTCACTTCCTGTGATAGAAACGGAATTTATTGTTAAATCATTAGCACCAATCACACAAAGATGGGTACAAAATGAATCACTATTGGGTTTTAAATTTAATGATTGTATGTATTTACCATAATCAAAAACTAAAGCATAATTTGTTGAATTTGCTATTTTTTCAATATTCTCAATAGATGTTAAATCATCAGATAAAGATACTGTATAATTTACTGTATTAAAATAGAGCAATGCGGAAAAAGATGTTGCAATTGAATTTAAACAATCTAATGCTGTTTGACTACTAAATGAAAATTGTAAATATTTTAAATCTAAAGATGCTGAAATTGCACCAATTTGCCAAACTGTATTTTCTAAAACTATTGAGACAATTTCACTACAATTTTTGCTATAGTCTGTATCTTCATTGCTATATGTAATAATTTCATCTGAAAGGTTAAATGCAAGAGAATAGCAATTTACGTTTTTTAAAAATGTATTTTGATCTGATACTGATTCTATTGAATTAATTACATAGTATTCAATTTGATTCATAAATTCTAAACGAATTAAATATTTATATTTGAGTAAATCAAAATCTTTATTTCTTACTAATTGATTATCTATTTCTATGTCTGTTAAAATTGAAAAATTTAATTCATTAATTTGTGATAATTTTGGATTGAATTGATAATTAAAAAATGAATCAAGTATTGATATTGTTTGTTTATTTGGTTTACATATGTAAAGTTTAGGTATTTCATTTAGTTTTGTTAGATCTAGTTCAAAAGATTGGAATGATATATTGATCAACTCCTTTAATTTACATTTATAGTTAAAAATATAAAGAGATAATAAATAAATAAATAAATATTATCTCTTTATAAATATGTATATCATGCAATATTATTTTGTTTTTCTATGTACATTTTATAATCTTTTTTAAATATCCATTTAAATCCACCTGCTGTTTTTATTTTACCTCTATAACAACTAGAAATATTAGATATAAAAATATTTGTTTCAATTTCTGCTTCTTTCATATTATTATATTCTTTAATTAAATTATAATTTAAATCTAATTGAATAATATTTCTTTCTTTTAAAAATATAGGTGTTAATTTATCAATATTTTGCTCATAATCATTTTTATAAAACCACCTATAATTTCCTGCATGTTTTCTACTACCTTTACAACAATTACATATACTTGATCTAGAAACTTTAGTTTCTTTTTCTGCTTCTACTGCACTTTCAAATTCTTTAATAAAAACATTATCTAATGTTAATTGAATTATATTTATATTATTACGTAATCTAATATATTTATTATAGTTAATACTCTCATCATAATCTTCTTTATATTTCCACATAAATCCTCCAGATGATTTTCTTTCTCCTTTACAACAATCTGTAATATGTATACATCCTATAATATTTTCTGCTTCAGAAATACTTTCATATTCTTTTATATATTCTCCATTTAAAGATAATTGAATAACTTTTCTTTTAGTATGTATTTGTATATTATCAAATGATATAATATCTTTATTATCATCATAATAATTTTTAAACATCCATATAAAACCATACGCATGATTAGTTTCTCTTCTACAACATTCTGATATATTACTTTGATTTAAATTTAATTGTCTACCTGCTTCTGTTGCACTTTCAAATTCTGCAATATATTCTCCAGTAAGGGATAATTGAATTACTGGTATACTTAATTTCTTACCATTTATTTTACCATTATCAATCATTATTTGCTTTGTATCATATATGCACCACTTTAATTCATGTGCTTTATTTAGATAATTACATATTGTACCATAACTTAATTTCATAATAATAGAAATATCTTTAATATTTTTACCTTCATTATAATAATTACTTGCTTCAATAATTCTTGTACTACAAGCAAACTCATGGCATTTTAACCAATTAATACTACTTAAATCAAATAATTTATTTAGTTTGCTATGCAATATATTATTTTTTATGTATTCTAATTTACTTTTATCGCAATTAATGCGAATAACCTCAATTCCATTTATTTCTGCCATTTTATCTTTATAATCATCTATCTCTTTTGCTTCTTTTGCTGTTAAACCTGATAAATTATTATCTTTTTTATGCCATCCACCATCCATCTCAAAAATATATTTTTTATTATTTAATTCAAAATAAAAATCATATCTTCTAGGTTTGATCCAATCTGGAGAATATTCATATTCAAAATATATATTTAATTGCTCTAATAAATTAAATGCAAATTTATTTGGATAACTATTATTATCACTACAACGAGGGCAGGAAAAATAATAAGCAGAAATAGTATATAATTTATACTCTCTTTGGTATCCACAATTTGGACATAAAAACATTTCTGACTTTCCAGTACTGTGTGTTATTGAATATCCATTATTAGGATATTTTAATAATTTGGCAATATCTGGTCTAGTAGTCCAAAGATCATTACACCCTTTTAATACTTTTAAATTATGACATACATTACATCCTACTCCTTTGCTAATATTGCTTTCAAGTGAATTATCTATATTCCCATCTATCAAACATTTATATTTATATGCTTTATAATTTTTATATTTACCATATTCCATTGTTATTTGTTCTAATATTTCTATTTCTCCAGTCTTTGTTTTTATTATATCTCCAATATTATATTTATATCCTTCTTTTATAAAACCTAATATAATTCCTAATTTACATTTTTTAAAACCATCTATTACTAAAGAATAAATTTTGTTATTATAATATACTATAATAAATGATTTTTGCTTTTTTGTTATATAATCAATTATAGTAATTTCATCTTCAATATTATATTTTTTAATTTGATATATAAATCTTACTCTATGACCAATACTGTTCTTCCAATCAATACATTCCTTATCTTTATTTACACCTCTACCGTTTCTTCTCGGCAAATCATCTAAAAATACTTTTCTCATAAATTAACATTCCTCCTCATATTATTTTATTAATCTATCAATCTATAAAACTCCAACCAAAAACCATCTCCTCACCACAAACAAAAATAAAATAGGGAAGGGCAGAGAGGAGTATCTACCCATTTTTAGTTAGATTGCAAGCCTAACGTATCCCAAAATCCATAAAAAACTATAACTTTATAAAATAAAAAAGAATCTACAGTTTTGTAGATTCTTTAAAATGTTCAAAATCAAAAAATCAATTATATTTAGTTATTAATGAGTTATCTAACTAATTATCTTTCACATCCAAATCACCATTAATATTTACATCACTAATTACATTTTCATCCTTATTTTCGTTATACCATCTATCAAACATAATTTCAAATTGACTCCAGTTATCACTTAGTTTCATAATAGTAATAACTGATGCTAAATGTTTATCTAAATGAGGGATACCAATATTATCAGTTAAGAATTGATGAAATCTATATTTTCTATAAAATTTATTCTGATTAGATTTATTTTTAACTAATGGATTCTTCTTTCTTAATTCATCTAAAACTGTTTCAGGTAATACATCATAAACATATTTATTAGTATATTGACCAACTAAAGGAGATTTTGCATTTCCTTTGTATTGCCATCCTTTAAGTCTAAACATCTCTTTATAAAATTCTAAAGGAAATCTTCTAGTCCAAGGTAAAAATTCTTCTCTTACATATAAAGATAATAATTTTTGTAATTCGTCACGTTCTCTTTCTTCTTGAAATCCTGTAGCTTCATCAATCAATGCTATAATACCTATTTTAGATAAAGAACGAACTAGAATTTCACTTACTAATGCTAACGATTCTTGATTTTGCGTTAGAGTATTATCTTGTCTTGCTTGTAAAAATATATCACAAATAGTTGGAAGTATAGTCGCTTTATAGCCATCTAAAATTCTTTTATCTTTTGCAATATATTTTATAGAGAAATTCTCACCAGTGCTTAAAGCCTTATCTATATAGGGTTTGAGGTTATTTGCAGTCATAAAAGTAGGCAAATTCTCACCAGTCATAAAATCACTATTTAAAATTCCTTTTGACCTATCAAATGCTTTAAACATTGCTCTACTAGATAAAATTCTAGTTCCATCTTCTAAAACTGCACAAGTTAATTCTTTTTCTCCAATAGTTATCTTACCAAAATGTGTTGCTTTTAAAATCTTTTCTTCCATGTTTAAATTAAATCCTCCTTTAATTATATTATTATTTTAACATTATAATACAACAAATAAAGGAGGAAGTCAATACATTATTTAAAAATAATTATATTTATATTCTATCAAACTACAATTCACTAAATTAAATATCTTAATTGATATTCAAAATGAATTTTACATGTTCCTGTAATTCTTAAGGTATTTTCTCCAATAGGTATTTGAATAAAATTTAAATTACTATTGTCATAACGATATGTTGCTAATAGGGAAGTCTCAATTAATTTATGTTCTGTACTCACACTTATTAATTCGCCATCAATTAATCCAGTAATACTAAATTCATCATTGCCATCGCTTGTATTTACAATACTAATATTTCCTGAGTTAACCTTTTCAATATAAATATTCATAGGGAGTAAAACATCCCCTGTATTATCAAATATAATATCTGTATATGTAGGATTTACTGATAAATCATATATCTCAGTAGTTATTTTATCTGAGAAAGAGAATGGTGATTTTAAAATACAAGGACAAGTAATATATCCCGATCCTGTACCTGTGTGATTTACTTTTGGTTTTCCGTTAACCATAATATAATAAGTTTTATCTAACGCATCTTCTAATCCAGAATTATCTGTAAATTTTAATGGTATAAAGTATTTACTATCAATCACAGTAGATAAATATCTAAAATCAGTATTGGTAAAATTCTCAAATCCAAATATAATTTCAAAATCAGTTATGTCTGTTTTTTTATTTGTTAATAAATAATCATCTCTTCCTTTAATATATTGCGTTTGTAATTCTCTAGGATATAAAAAAGGTTCTTCATATAAACCTGAATTAATCGAACAATTTATAACTTTTAAATCTTCACTTGATATTCCATTAAGAGTAAAATTAATAAAACTTTTAATTAACAATTATTTTCACCTCAATTATTTTTAAATTATATTAATTATCTGTAATGTAATTATCCAAAATCTCTTCAATCCTATCAAAATCATAATACCAAATTTCTAACAAATTTATATTATTGTTTTTAGCATATTCTCTTTTTCTACGATCATGTTCTTGTTGTTTAAGAAAATCTTTCATTGTTTTATGAAATACTGGTATAAATTTTTCATGTTGAATTCCTTGATATTCTATAAGTAAATTAAATCTAGAAATATAGAAATCGTAAGATAATAATCCATTACCCAATCCTAACAATCCATTATATTTCATCTGAGGAATAAAATAATTTTTATTATATTTATCTTTATCAATTAATTGTTCAAATTCTTCTTGTGATATTTTAATAAAATTTATATTATTTAAATAATTAATAATTCTTCTTTCACCTTTAGATATGTTACATTCTGGACATCCTGTGCCATTAACTTTATCTGTTCTATGTGCGATAGAAGTAAACCATGAATAACCACATTCTTTGCAAATCCACCAAACATGATCATTACTATATGGACAATATTCTTCTGGTTTATTTTTATTTTTATCATAATCCCACTCAATACAAAGTTTAGGATTAACAACTAATAAATTATAATCTTCACTTGGTAATTTACCAGAGCAATATGGACACCCAGTATTATTTGAATTTCTTATTGCTATACTTGCTTTCCATTTATGATTGTTATTATTTTTGCATTTCCAATAAACATATTCAATAGCATTTGGACAATACTCTTCAGGAATTTTATCATTTTTATCATAATCCCATTCCTTGCATAATTCAGGATTAATAATAAGTAAATTATAATCTTCTGATGGTAAATTTCCAAAGCAATAAGGACAACCAGTATTTTTATTTGATCTATTATTAACACTTGTATGCCATTCGTGTTTAGGATTATTAGAACATTGCCACCAAACTTCTTTATTGTTGCCACAAGTTATATCATAAGGAGTTAAATCACCATTCTTAGTAGGATGCCATTCTTTTGCTAATTCAGGATTCTTTGTTACTAAACAATTAGATAAACCTACTTTAAATCCTCTACAATAAGAACAACCACAATTATCAAAAATATCTCTCCATTTTGCTTCAAATTCTTCACCACATTCTTCTTTTAAACATTCCCATTTTAATATTTTATCATTGCCATTATATTCTTTACTAACCAATTTAAATGACTTGTTGTTTAATTCACACCAAAGTTTTATATTTTGAATTGTATAAGGATTAGATTTATGAAATTTATCTGGTATATTTCCAATTTTTAAACTACTAAAAACAACATTATAAAAATAACCTTTGTTATCTTTAAAAATAATTTTTGATCTAGAATTAATATATTTATCACTAATTAATTTATATCCTAAATTTTCAACACATTCTTTAACTTCAATATATGTAAATTTCTTTGTGCTTTTACCCAAAATATCACACTCCTAATATGATTTATAAATTAAAATACTTATACTCCTAAATAAAAATAAAATAGGGAAGAAGTATAGGAGTTACTTCTTATCAGTAGGGTAATTACTCCTACCTATCCCAAAAATATAAATAAAAATAGGTGATAAATTATCACCTATTAAAATAAAACATATTTATTGAATTTGTTTTCCAGACTTTCTTATTAAATTCAAAAGTTTGTTACTAACTGACTCTATATCTTTTTGACTATTTGCATTCATATTGTCAACATTTACAGATAAATAATAATTAGTATTTCCACCACTAGTTGCACCAACAGGACTAAAACTAGGGATATTAATATTAGGTGTAAACTTACTGATAATACTTTGCATATTCGGAATAAAATTGCTAACTGCATTTTTACTTAAAACTACTTCTTCGTTTTGTAAAAGAGAAGGTAATTCATTACTTTTTATTCCCTTATTAAACAAATTATCAATTAAATCTGCTATTCTATTACTAGAATTACCTACTACACCACCTTCATGAAATATAGAAATATTTTTAGTAATATCATCATATTTAACTGTTCTTCCTAAACTCTCAACTGTTTCTCGTAGTTTTAAGTATGTTGTTCCGTTATCATTTCTATATGGAACAAACCATTTACTTCCTATTTTAACTCTACCTGTTGATTGATCCCATTCTACATCTTCACCTAATATTGAAGCAAGTGATCTACTTTTAATAATTGCTGTTCCATTTTCATTAATATATTGGCTAGGAGTAATAACTGCTTTTGGTGTTTGTGAAGAATTGTTACTACCACTTCCACTTCCAGATCCACTACTATCATTTCCAACATTCTTACTAATTAAATCAATCTTATTCTGCAAATTGGAAGTTAGTGTTTCACCTAAACCTGCTCCAAAACTATCTTCATTTTCTCCAACAAAATTTATTAATCTCTGTAACTCTTGGATAATATTATCAACATTCCCTGATGCTAAATCTTCCTTTAAATTGTTAAACTTTATTTCATTAGCAATCATATCTTGATAATATCTCTCAGTTTCTTTCTTTTGTTTCTCTAAACTCTTCTTGGTTGAATCATATTTATCATCTTCTAATTCTTTTTTAGCATCATTCTCATCTTTATATTCATCCAAAAGATCATCTAAATTATCTTCACGCAATTCTTTTTCTCTATCTCTTTGGGAATTTAATATTTCTTCATTTTTGGCATCTAATTCTTTCTGTAATTCTGCTTTTAATTGCTTTCCTTCATATGAATCATTTTTACCTAAATAGTCAATTTGCTTTTGAATCTCTAATTTTTCTTTATTGAGTTTAGACATTTCAGAATCATAATCTTCAGTATTATATAAACGATCCATTAACTGTTTCTTTTTATTAATACTGTCCTCATACTCATCCATCTCATCTTCTAAATTCTTAATTATCTTATCGTGTCTTTCTTCTTCCTTCTCAATCTGTGCATCTAAAGCATCAATAGCAATATCTTTTTCTTTCTCATAAACTTCCTTCATCAAATCAATAGTATCATCTGTAATATTTTTTATGAATTCTTTCTTCTTTTGAACAGCATCTAATTCTGCTTTTATTACGTCAGATAGCATATTAGATAATTCATCGTATGTTGCAGTTCCTTTTTCTGCTAATGCTAAATCTGCTTCAATTGCTTTATGTTTTGCTTGTAATGCTGAAATTAATTCTTTATTTACATTTATTTGTTGTTGAGTATTGTCTACATATTGTTGTGATCCTTCGTCATATAAAGATTGAACAGTTTGAAGCATTGATAATCTATCTGTGATTTGTTGGATTGGAATATCTAATTCTTCATACTTTGATTTGAGTATGTCTAGATTTTTTGTGTCTATATCTCCTATATTACTAGCATAAGTATTAGAATTAGGTTGTAATTGCTTACGATATTCCTCTGCTTGTTGAGCAGTTAATTTACCAGATGCTATTTGTTCACGAATAAATTCATTTGCTTGATGTAATACATTATTTTTTTCTTTTATTATATCTATCTCTAGTTGAATAGAATCTCTATATGCCTGAGATGACTTAGAATATTTAGATGCAGTATTATTTATAAATTGTTGCTTATTATCTAACTCTGTTAATTGACTAGTAAATTCAGATAAAGTATTTGCCATCATTTTATCTGAACCTTCGTATATATCTTTTTGAATTTTATACCATTCTGTTGAATTTTTAGCAGATTCTTTCTCTAATTGATTCTTTTGTTCTGTTGTGAGTTGTGTAGTTTTGGATAGGTTAGTTAGTGCTACATTTTCATCATGGATAGAATTCTGTTTGTCTTTTAAAAGTTTTATTTGTTCTTCTGTTTCTTTACGATATTCAGCAGAAGAGGGGATAAGTGTTTCTTGTATTGCTTTTGATTTTTCTAAGAGTGCATCTATTTTTTCTTGCTCTACTGTATATTTTGAGATTAAGTTGGTTACTGGATTTGTTTCTTTGTCTGATGATTTAACACCTAATGCATCTGCACCATCTAGTCCAATTTTAGAAAAATCTACACCAGAAGATTCTTCTGTTATTTTTCTAAATGAACCTGCTAAATCAGCATTTCTTTTTTGTATTTCACCATATTCCTTAAAAAATTCTTTATCATCTGATATAAATGCTCCTGTTTTTGCATCTGCAAGATACAATTCTTTAGTTTTCGGATTCATTTTAAATTCATATTTTTCGCTTTGAAGCTTTCCTTGAGCATCATAAAATTTTGCCCATTTTTCACTAATCTTATTAATTAAAGATTCTTCAACTTTTTGTTTTGCTTCAGTTAAATTTTTAAAATTATTAAGTTCTTTAATTTGATATTTTTCCATTAAACTAATAAAATTTTTATTATTTAATATTTTATTTTCATAAAAATCTTTATCAAGTGTTATTTTTTCAATATATGCTTGTTTTGCTTTTTCTTGTTCTTTATTTACAATATTTATTAATTCATCTCTTAATGCTTTTTCATCATCTAATAATGATAATAATTGATTATGTTCTTTTGCTAATTCTATAATAGTATCTATATTAAATTTATTATTTTCATTATAATCAATTAATACTTTATTAATTTTAGAAATTGTAGATACTGAATTAGATAATGTTTCTTGTAATTGTTTAACCTTTATATCAAAATTATTTAATTCATCTGTGGTAACTTTTATATTTTCTGGTTTAAAAGAATCTATAAAATCTTTTACTTTTTGTGGTTCTGCACCTAAATTAATTAAAATACTTTTTAAATTACTTAATTGCTCATTTACTTTCTTTTGTGTAGCTTCTGCTGAAACATTGCCTTTTTTATATTCTTCAATTGCACTATTAATATTTCTAATTGAATTTGTAATATTTTTATCACTAATAAATGATTGAAATAAACCTTTAAAACTTTTATCACCTAAATTATCTATAGAATCAAATAATAAATTAATTATTTTAGTAACATCAGTCTTAGATAAATCTTTAATATTATCATTCAATATTAAAAATGCTTCTGACTGTGATTTAACTTTAGAAGTTAACTCACCCATATCAGTTTGTAAAGTTTGTTGTTCTGTTCTTAAATCTTCGTATACTGATTGTGCAGACTTTATATACCTTCCGTTACCATTTTTTTTATTACTTTCTTTTTCTATGATTGATTGCTGAAGTTTCATTTCTTCAGTTACTTCATTTAGTCTTTTTCTTTTTTCTCTAAGAGAAGCAACTTCTGTGTCAACATTAGCATAGAATAAAGTTTTTAAATCTTCTCGTTTGTATTTTAATTCCTGTTCTTTTAAATCTATATATTTTTGTAATTCTTCTCTATTCAATGATATGGCATTTCCTTCCAAATCATACTGTGCCACAGCATTCGGAATTGCCTGTGCTAATTTATTAGTAATATCAAGAAGTTTATTTTTCTCCTGAGAATTTAAATTAGTTTTATTTGATAACTCTTCATATACAGATATTAAATCTTTATTACTATTAATATCTTGCTGAACAGATTTAGCAGATGAAGATAATTCATTAAAATATTCTTTTTGTTTCTTTTTTGCTTCTCCATATGCAGCAACTAATTTTAATACACCCTCAATAGCAAACCCAATTGCCAAACCTATACCTAAACTCATAACTCCTTGCAATGCAGATATTGCTATTCTTGTTGCCATAGCACTTTTTGTTAGTAACATTAATCTTGCATGAAGGTTAAAAATAGATAAACCAAAAGCATTAATTATCCCAACATTTAAAGTAGTAGAAAATGCTCTTACTTTTGTGCTAGTTAATAATAATGTTGTACCAAAAATTAAAAATAAAGTATTTATTCCACCAATATGAGAACTTACACTACTAAAAGCATTAACTAAGTTATTAGCAATATTAATAAAACCTAATAAAGTATCAGAAGATAAAAATGTCGAATATAAGGTCTCCATAGATACCCTCAGTTGTTTAATTTTGGCATTTACTGAGTCCATATATTTCTCATTCTCTTGCATGGCACTTCCAGAAGAATCTAATGCATGTTTTAAAGCTTCTTCACTTTCCGCAAAATTCGACAATAATGTTGCTAATATTTCACCTTGTCTTTTTCCAGCAATTTTTTCCAATAAATCTGCGGAAGTAATAGAATCTAATTTACCACTGTTATAAACTACAGATAAATCTTTTAAAACCTCATAGACATTACGAAATTCTCCATCAACTGTTTTTAATCTTACTCCAACTTGTTCTAAGTCTTTATCTAATGTTGGAATTAATTCACCAGTATCACCATCAACTCCCCTTATTCTCATCGCGATAGTCCTCAAACTATTTCCGATAACTTCTCCTCCACGTTGTGAAACTGCCTGTACCGCTGTGATCATGGAGGCTGTCTGCTCCATGCTTGCTCCAGCTAATTGCATGGAATTTGCTGTCCGTTTTAGACCTTCCCCAAGGACTTCAACTGTGGTTGCATGTTTGTTTTGAAGATTATTGAGGACATCAATTATTTTAATACTATCTTTTGCTTCTATATTATATGCTTTAAGATTAGCAATTAAATACATACTAGCAGTATTCATATCTTGAATATCGCCAACATTGCTTGTTATTAATGAAGTTTTTGCTAATTCAGTAGCATCTCTTAATGAATATCCCATTTTACTAAAATTTGTAATAGCATCTACAACTTCTGTAGTTGTTCTTGCAAATATATTACCAATCCTAGATGCTGTACTCGCAAGTCTTTGATATGTCATTTCTGTTTCATCAGTAACCTTTTTAAGACTTATCATTGCAGTATCTAAATCTTTAATAAATTTTACACCTTCACCAAATTGCCTATAAAATCCCATCAAAGCATTTCCCACAATAAGCCAAGTAGAAAATTTATATGTTATAAGTTTAATACTTTCTGCAAAACTAATCGCTGATTTATTTGCATTATTAAAACCTTTAGAAATAGCATCTGCTTTTATTGAATTAAATTCTCTGTTCAATAATTGAATTTGATGAGTTAAATTTTTAGATGCTGGATTTAATTTATTTATACTATTTAAATAAGCATTTAATTTACTATTATCATATAATCCTGCATATTGTTGTTTTAATTTTGTAACATTTATAATAGCATCTTTTTGTGTAAGTTCAATTTTTTGTTGATTCCTTAAAAAATTAGCTGCTTCTTGATTTTTTATTCTATATGCACGAATTTCTTCATCAAGATTACTATTGCTTTTAGTTTGTAATTGTTTTTGTGTATTAAATAATCCGTCAACATTTCTTTTTAATCTAGCAATTGAAATTGCATATCTATCAAATGCTTTAGTATCACCATTAGATAATGCATTTTTCATTTTTTCTTGCAAACTTAAAAATTGTTTTTCTATTTTTGAAATACTTGATGGATTTACAATTGCATTTATTTTTAATTCATTAAATTTATCTGTATATTTTGTATTAAATCCTTCAATTTTACCTACTTGTGTTTTTATTTTAGATAAACTAGACATTTTTAAATCTAATTTATTTAATCTTTGTTCTAAATTATTAAAAACAGAAGATAGATTATTTGTATCTTTTGTTACTAATTTAATATCAGATATTAATTTATTCATTCCAGTTGCTTTAAATTGATTAAATACTGCATTACCATATGTAGATTTCATTCTATCAATTTTAGCTAATAAATCTGCTTGTTTTTTATCTAAATTGTTAACTAAATTTAATTCATCTTTTCTTGCTTGTGTATTTTGTTTAATTTTATTAAATTGTGCTTGTAATTCTGTTGTTATTTTACCATCTACAACTTTAATATTATTTAAAATATTTTCAAATGATTTTAATTCATTAGTATTTATAAATTGTCCTAACTTACCATTCTGTAAAGTATTAACCATACCTTTATACTTTGCTTGTAATTGATCAATACTTAACATATTATCTTGTTGTTGTCTATTAACTCTAACAAGTGATTGATTTACAGCATCCCACTGATACTTAAAATTTTCTACTAATCCTTTAGAAGTATTTGTTACATTAACTGTTACTCTACCAAATTCATCCCAAGTTGATTTAGCAGTTCTTCCAGTTGCATTCAAAGTATTTTCAATACTGCCAATTGCAGTTAAAAATTTTAGAGATTCTTTAGTTGGTGCATCAAAATTAAATCTAGGAATTTTTATATTTTGCATAAAAGATGATATTTGATTTAACTGTGATATTAACTGTGAAAGTCCTGTACCACCTATTTTTATGTTTAATGTTCCTATTTTTTTCTGTAATTCGCTTACTAATGTAGTAATTTCTGTGGTTATATTAGTTTTTGATGTTTTATCTAAAATAGTTTTGATTAAAATTGATAAATCCTGTGACATTTAATTTTCACCTCTTCTTTAAATGATAAAAAGAGGCGAACAAAATATCGCCTCTTAAAATATTAATTTTTATACAATTTTCTTATCATTAATTTTTACAAATGAAAAAATCTCATCTATACTTTTATTCTTTAAATCTTTAGGAAATATAAATACACATTGATCTATTAACCCTGCTTTGTATAAATCTTTAATTTTTTTCTTTGCTTTACGTTTATAATCATTTACAAATTGTGTACTACTATTTCTCCAAATTCCAAAATATTCAACATAAAATATTTTATTATCTATAAATAAAATCCAATCACACCTTCTATTATCATTTTCTTTGTTTAATATATCAATATAATAATATTCTTTATGATGTTTTATAAAATTGTCTATAAAATAATTAGATATATCTTTTTCAGGTATAGATTTGCATTTTCTTCCTAATTTATCATAACATATAGTACCTGATTTAAAAACTTTATCATATTTTATATTTAACCTTTTACATATTTGTTCTATAGAACCTATTCTATCTTTATAGCAAGGATAAGATGCTATTGTTTTATCATTGTCTATTTCGTATGCAAATGGGACTCTTCCTAATTTTAAATATAAAAAATAAAAATCATTTAGTAATTCAAAGTCATTTTTTAACGTAAATTCATGTCCAGATAATTCCCACCCCAATGATTTAATTAATTGATTATAACTCATATTAAAACTACTCATATATTGATATAAAGAAGAAACACCATATTCAGGTTTAATTTCTATAGATAAAGGAGTTCTACCTAATTTATATTTTAATTGTTCTAACTCAAATAATAACTGTTCTTTTGTTTTTTGATATTTATTAGCTTCTTCTAAATATTTCATACAAATTTCATTATATTTTAATTTTATTTGATTTTCTAACACTCGTCTATTAAATAAATAATTTTCTTTTGCATATTTATCATATTCATCTACTGTTGGACATTTACCTAATTTAATATATAATTTAATTAATCCTTCAATACTTAACTTAGTTCTTTCTTCATTTGATATAATTAAGTTTTTATGTATAAGCCCACTTTCATATAAAGCATTCTTAAAATTGCCAAATATTCCTGCAAACCAATCTTTATTTACATTTGTGTAATTATCAACGTCTGTTGTAGTAGGTATTTTATTTAAAGTTTTACTTAAATCTTGTAAAAATTTTATACCATCTTCTTTTGTTTTTAAATTATGTAATTTTCTATTTATATCTAATTCACATTCAACAAGTAAATCATTATATGTGCTCCAATATTTATAAATAGAAGTTATAGAATATTTTATTTCATAATTAAAAGGACTTCTATTATGTATTTGATAAAATTCTTTAACATTATTCATTATATCTTCTTTTGTATAATTTGTATTTATATTAACTTCCAGTCCTGCTTCTACTAATGCTTTATTCCAACTTCCAAAATATTTAGTATAAATTTTAGGACTAGGAAAATTATTATCTTTTTCAAATTCAACAAATAATGGAGTTTTATTATATGTATTATATTATCTTTTTAATTCACTTAATAAAAACTCTTTAGAGAATGTTCTACTACCGTATTCTGCTTCTTTGCTTCTATATAACCCCATACTATTAGCTTTAACAGCAATAGCACTCCATTTTCTTTTTATCATTAATTTATCTATTATTTCTTCTTTGTTACCATTTTCATATAAATCTAATAATACTTGCTCGTCACATTTATACCAATCTTTATCACCTAGAATATCTAAATAATTTAAAAAATTATTCCATGTTTCCCAATTAGTTTTATATGCACTTTCACTTGGGAAACCTAAACTACCTTTCATATCCTTACCTCTAGGGTACCTACCATTTTCCTTAAAAAATCTCCAAAATTCATCAATTAAAAATTCTTTTGTGTATCTTTCATTACCCAAATAAACCATCTCCTTTAATTATTAATTTTTATAATTGTTATATTTACAATTAATTATCTCCTTAAATTTTATCATTGCTATAATAAATAAAATAATAGGGAAGGGTTATAAGGAGATATAAAAACCCTTTTGTCATTAGTTGATCAGACTAATCTATCCCTATTAATACAAAATAAAAAGAATCTACATTTTTATAGATTCTTTAAAATATTACAAATCAAAAAATCAATTATATTTAATTGTTATATTGCTGTATTGCTAATTCATTAATTAACTTGTTAACAAATAAATAAGCATATAATTATATTTCAATTTTATTGTTATTATACAACATATAAAATGGTATGTCAAGATATAAAGTGAAAATAATTATATTTATAATCTAAGTTATGCATTTATACAATTATATCCAATTATATCTAACTATTATATTTATAATCTATAAAAACAACTTAAAAATCCACAAAATCCATCAAATCTCCAAATTTACGATTTTACAAACCCTTATAAATAGTACGTTTACAGCACCTCAAAAATTGAAAAATCATAACCAAATGAGGATTTTATGTTAATTTCATATTTTCTAATTCTTTATTCTTATTCATTAAATTTTTAATTTTATCTCTAACTTGTGCTTTACTTATAGGTTTAATATACGCAGATCTCGTAGTCTCAGTCGATTTGTGATTACCCATTTCCGCTGCTAAAGAGAGGTCTCCAGTTTTTTCGTAAATATTATTCAATGCACTTTTTCTTACACAGTGACAGTGAAAATCATCTAATCCGATAATAGTACCTATTACTGTAATTCTCCTTTGCAATGAACCTTTACTCATTTTACGATAAACCTTCCCATAATAACTTATGAATAATGCATCTACTTCAAGATTATCAATATCTTTTCTTTTCTCAAACCATTCTTGAATTAAAACTAAAGTTTCCTCTGACACGGATACTTCAACCAGATAGCCTCTTTTCTCCCTTATATTGGTAAAAACACAATTCTCTATATCTAAATCACTAATTTTAAGTTTCTCTACAGCACCAATCCTATTTGCACTATCCAATAAAACTTCAAAAAGTAACTTATCAATAATATCAAATCTCTTTTCATTCTTTAATCCTTCACGGATTTGTTCTATTTGATCATCGTTCAAGAAGTATGAATTAATAATTCTTTCTTCACTAGCACCTTTCATTCTATCTAATTTCTTATCAAATGGATGCCTATCAATTAATCCACGTTTCATAGACCATAAATAGAATGTAGATACAGCAGCAATTTTATTATTGATAGTTTTCTTATTATTCTTTAAAGTATCTTGGCAAAAACTAATAAAACTTTCCATTATATCAATTGCATCAACAAATAAATCATCAGAGTATAAATCAATATTATTCCATTCTTCAGATAGAAATACCATGAATTGCATAAAATTACTTTCGTAAGTTTTGAAAGTTGTTGATTCTACGTCTTTATTCTTAATAATACTAGATTTAAGGTACTTTTGATATTTAGCAATATTTGTTGGATTAATCTTTGCTTGTTTTTCTTTAGTGAAATACTTTACTTTTGTTATTTTACTCATTAAAAGCACATCCTTATATTTTATTTTATTTTTGTTTTTATAGTAGGGTAGAGAGCAGTAATTAAATATACTACTCTCCAAAATATAATTATATTTACAATTTATTTAATTAATCAATATTTCTAATACACACATAAATCTTACCATCCTTATAACTACTTACAATATTATTTCTTTCCACAATAATCTTATCAATTATATTATCATCTTCACCTAATTCTCTAGTAATAACCTGATCAACAATACTTTTTGTAAAATTCTGAACATCAAATTTCTCCATACAATCAAATTTAAGAAAAATTATAATTGGTCTATCCCAATCTATATTTAATTCATCTTTAGGAGTAACTTGATTACTTGGGAATTTATTAATCCAATTATTATATGTATTAGTTTTTACTGTTTATAAATACTTCCATACTAATTTAGTTTTATCTGGTAATCTTCCACTAGATTTAAGAATACCTTTGCAACATTCAACAATATGAGCACTTTGAATATTATATTTATCACTTGCATCTTTAATACAATTAAATATTTCACCTGTTGTTATACAAATTATTTTTCTAGCATTAGGATTTTCTCCTTTCTTCTTAGATGATTTTTTCATTTTATTTTTTGTTTCTTCACTATGTTTTCTTCCTTTTAAACTATTACTCATCTTTAATTTACTTTCTTCAGAATGATGCTTTCCATAAAAATGATTATTTTCTCCACGCATTTTTTCTTTAGTTTCTTCAGATACTATTTTATTTTTTTGATAATTACTTATTTTTAATTTTGTTTCTTTATTTCTAGAAGTACCAATTTTAGCAATTTTCATTTTTCCTTTTGTTTCTTCGGATATTATCTTACCTTTTTCTGATTCACTTATTTTTTGTTTATGTTGTTCTGTCATTTTTCTTCCTGACATTGGTGAGTCTCCACCAAGTGATATATTATAGTAATTTTCATTTTCAACCGCATTATGTAATTTAATATATTGTATTTCTAATTGATTCAATTCTTCTCTTGAATAAGCAATTGCAATTATTATCCTACTAAAATTTTCTTTATTATATTTCTTAATAGCTGATAATATTGCTAAACCACTGCCTAAATATGATTTCCAACTATTAGAAAACTTACGTTGACCTATATATTTTTTACCATTTACTGTATTAGTTGTAATATAAATAAAACCGTATGGATCAATAATTTTTATTTCTTTAATTTCTTCCATCTTTAAATACCACCTTCCGTATTTTTATTTACCTTAAAAAGATATTACAAGCAGGAAGATGTTAAGGCTTACATCTTATCGGATGTACATTCCTATCCTGCTTAATTGTGTTTTTAACACAAAAAAGAACACTTAATACAAGTGTCCTTTTGTCTATTAAAAATTTTACATCTGCAGTTTTAAATTGTAATAAATATTCCTCAAACAAAGATAAAAGATTATTAAATTCTTCATAACCACAAGTTTTAAATGTTGTTACAGTTTTCCTTTTACCAAAATAAGATTCAAGTAATTTATCTCTTTGAATTTTATCATCTTTTTCACTTAATGCTTTAACTGTATTTAAACTTTGTTCTCTTCTATGTTCTAATTCTTCAATCATTTCTTCAAATGCTTTGGTGTATTTATATGTAAAAATTAATGCTTCATCACCAGTAAATTTATTAACAAGAAGTGCAAATCCTTGTCTATCCATTATAAACATAGGTTGTTCTTTATTTTGAGTATTAATATATGAGGACTCGGAAAAATTCCCTTGTCCTAATTCTGGTATTAATTTAATAAATCCTCTAATTTTCTTTAACACATCTGAATGATCTTTTTTATAATAATCAGAAACTTTCAAACTACTAACTACAACATTACCTTCTTCATTCACTGTTAAACCAAATTCCTTTTCAAAAACACTTAAACTATTACTCATAATAAACATTCCTCCCATTATAAATTATTTTTTTATTTTACTTACCATATATCAAACTTCTAATCTCACGATAAGAAGTGATAAACTTTTTCAAATCATTATCTTGGTTATATTCATTTACTGCATCAAAAACTTCATTAGATTTATCAAAACAAAATGAAACAGTTTTATCATCTTTCCTAACATCTCTAATTTCAAATCCTTTGAATCTTAAATATGCCGAGACGTTGAGGGACTGGGTTACGAAGTATTGCTGATTTTTATTTACTATTTGATTTTCTTTTTGATTAAACATAATAAATTCTCCTTTTCTCATTTAAATTTAGTTTGATAGTGCTTGATTAAATTTAATAATTCACAGCACAAAAATACCTATTGCAAAATAAACAATAGGTATATCTCTACGGTAAATTAAATTATAGGTATTAATCTACAAATAAAATAAAAAGAGAGTAGGGAATAATCCCAAACTCTCTAATTAATTATATTGCTATTCAATTGTTAAACTATTTAATTAAAATATGTATTTACTATTCTTCCATATTCCTATTCTTCCTATTCTTCCTCTACTTTATCCTTCTCAAAAATACCATTAGTCCTATCTTCAAAAATCTTACCTACCTTGAATTTTGCAGTAAATGAATCTTCGCTTTTATATTCTTGTCCTTTATTCTTACCAAAATTCATTTTACCTGTTCTGCCTTTAATTAGTTTCTTAGAGAATGTACCAAAACCTACTATCTTTACAGGATTGTCGTTTGCTACTGCATCCATAATTACATCAAATAAATCATCAATGTAAACTTCTGCACTTTTTTTAGTAATCTTGCTCTTCTCCGAAAGTTTTGTAATAAGTTCTTTTCTGTCCATAAAAATCATTTCTCCTTTTAATTTAAATTATTTTTATTTCCTCATTTCTTATTTCTGAGGTTATTGTGATTATACAATTATTTTTATAATTTGTCAATAGGGAATTGAAAATATTTTTGAGAAAGTTGAGATTTATTATTTAATAATAGGGAAGAGGTTATTTAACATTCAACCCTTGTCTCAATAAACCACGTTTTAATGCATCTTTTGCTTTTCCATTCGCTAATTCCTTTGCTGTTTCTTCAACAAACATTCTCGCACCTATTCTATCATCAAGTTCTTGAGTATAGTAACCTCTTCCAGATTCTACAATGGGGGCAACTAATCTTCCTGTTTCTTCGTCCCTACGAATATTCTCTACTTTTAAAGTATTGTTACCAATCAAAGTAGTTTCTATATTATCTCTATCAAGTAAACCTTCATCATCGAATTTACGATTGTAATGAGTTGGCTCATATGCATTGTAAACTTTTTCCACTGTTGCTATTTGCATTACTGTTTTTGACTCTTGAGACACTTCCTTTTTCATTGCTGAAGGTATGTATTTTTTTTGTATTTTATTGATA